>ENA-ORXB01003672-ORXB01003672.1-sediment-metagenome-genome-assembly--contig:-NODE-3672-length-10220-cov-2.711427_pt1 | contig 10220 bp, 10 predicted proteins | sample MGYA00237863_ERZ511475 | MGnify/ENA primary metagenome ERZ511475 (study PRJEB26305, sample SAMN06343858) | sediment metagenome | isolation source: hot spring sediment | place: Canada: British Columbia...
CGTCGGGATAACGCCCGCGTCGTCAAGCCGATGGAGAAGCATTAATGCGTAGCTAAAAGAGAAATCGCCGAGAGCGATTTCAACGAGTACTCGACTGACGGCTGACCACCGACAACTGACGACTGAACTGCGAAGCTCATCGCCGCGCCCATCGAAAGAAGTGCTATTTTCGAGGGAGTGGTGCGGGGTGAAGGTGCCGAGGGATGCAGAGGGTTTTATCGCTGAGCAGAAAAGGCTTTTAAAGGAAACTCCCGGGTGTGCTACGGCGCTTTATAACTTAGGTGTTTCGGCACTCCAGGAAGGCCGGCTTGAAGAAGCTGCCGAATACTTTGAAGAAGCCATCGCCGAGGGCGGCCGGATGTTTGAGGCGTGGGTGAATCTTGGCTACATTTACTTCAAAAGAGGCGATTTGGAGAAAGTCGTGGAAGCTAATAAAAGGGCGGTAGAGATCGAACCGCGTTACGCCCGGGGGTATGCTAATCTCGGTTTTGCTTACCTGCAGATGGTTAGAACCGACGAGGCGATCGCGGCGCTGGAAAAAGCGATTGCGCTCAACCCGCAGATCGCCCAGGCCTGGAGTAATTTAGTTAGTGCTTACCTTCAGAAGGGAGATATCGAAAAGGCGGTAGAGGTGGGTGAGAAGTTGGTGGCGATGGCCCCCGATTTCGGCCTCGGGCATAACAACCTTGCTTACGCTTATTACCTAAAAGGGGATTACGCTAAAGCGAACGCGCATTTGGATCTGGCGGCTAAGTTCGGTTTTCCGGTCCATCCTGATTTTCGGAGAGAGTTAGAGGTCCACCGTTAGGAAAGAAGAAATGGAAGCGATCTTGAGCAGTCTCTTTAGAGATTATGAGCAGTTGGCGGCCTTGGCCGACCGGACCTTCGAAGTGATGCAGCGTGACTACGGCGATTCCGTCAGATGCCGGCGCGGCTGTACTGATTGCTGTTACGCGGTCTTCGGTCTTTTCCCCGTCGAAGCGGTTTATCTAAAGCACCGGTTTGATGAACTCAGCGGAGCTGTGAAGGAGGAGATCCTCCTCCGGACGGTGCAGGCGGATGAGGACCTGCAACGGCTTCAAGAAAGGCTGGCGCGCTTTGATGGTGATCCCCGGATGCAGGGCCACATCATCGCCAGGGAGCGGATCCGGTGCCCGCTTTTAAACGCAGAAGAGGAGTGTGCGCTCTACCCGCACAGGCCGATTACCTGCCGGGTTTACGGCATTCCGGTGGCCATTCACGGCCAGGGGCGGGTCTGCTGGAAGGCAGGGTTTGAAAGCGGGGAAGCCTATCCCACCTTCAACTTAGATGCCGTCTACAGGAAATTGTACCGCCTGTCGCAGGTTCTTTTGGAGGAAGCCGGGGCGAATGATCCGGAGAAGGCCGCGCTCTTGCTCTCGGTAGCCAAAGCTTTGAAGACCCCTCTCACGGATCTGGTACGGGGGGAGTGGGCTTGAGACGAGGTTATCCGTTAGCGGGCGCGCCGCTTGGGGAATGCAAGAAGTCGGCGGGGCCGTAAAGAGCAGCACCTTCCTTTTACTGCCCGGCTTTTTTTAGGGCCTCCGCTACCAACTCGCCGATCGTCTTTTTGATAAGCCTTCCCTCCGCGTAAAACGCCATCTCTGTCTCCTGTCCTTTAACGCCCGCCAGGCTTTCACGTGCTTCCGGCATGTGCAGGTTGCCAAAGAGCCATACCGCATAGCCCCTGGTTTGCGGGTTTGTGTCCTGGAGAAAAGGCAGAAGCGGGAAGAGAAGCCTGCGGCGAACGATGTTGGGCCGTACCTGCGCGATGCGCCCCAGGGCTCGTAAGACCTTTGGTCGCAGAGTCTCATCCTCCAACAAGGGATATAACCGCGTGATGTAGCCGGCAAAAAGATCTGGGACATTGGCGATGATCTCTCCGATGGCGTCCACACTTCCCCAGACCGAGGCGCTCGAATCGGCAAACGGTTTGAGCAGCCCCTGGAAGACGGCTACCACCGTTTTCGGGTCTGTAACGGAAACGACCTTGCACGCTTTACCCAAGGCCTCCGCCGCCCGCAGGCGCAGGAGCTCATCGCTGGCGCAGAGAAGGCGGTTCAGGTACCAGAGAACTTTTTTGTCCTGTCCGGCGGCCTGGAGCAGCGCGTCAAGCCGGTACTCTTTCACCAGCGCCTCCACCTCTTTTTTGGTTAACGGTTTTCCAACGGTTTTCCCAGCGGCAGGGGTTAATTCTGTCGCGGCTGGTCGCGGCAGGGTCGGCTTGGCGTCCCGCAGTTTATGCTTCACCCCTTGCCGGGTGATCTCCTGGATATCCGGCTGCAGCCTCACAAAGTAAAGCGCGCCCCTGATGCTCCTGCCTTCGTAAGCGCCGCCCGGGATGATGTGGTGGGTTTTTAAGTCGTAGTGTTCTACCACCATTTGCTGGTAATCATCTTCCGGCAGGAGAGTCCACGCCAAATCCCAGTCGTTGTTGCAGGCAAAGACCAAGGCTTCGGCGAAAGCGGCGCCTAAGTTGTGTCCGGTTACGTCATAGGCGTAAACGGCGCCGCAGGAAGCACATTGCCCGAGAGGCATTTCCCGGGGCTCTGCCGTAACCTCTTTGGGCTGGTCAATGGGGGTGCCGCAGAAGGGACAGAGGGCCTTTTCCATCACTTCTCGCATAAGGACGTCTTTCCTGCAATTCCTTAATCGTCGCTGCCTGGAAGCTCAAGGGTGGTACAGGTGCTTCCTGGGCTGCACGACTTGGTGGTGAGCCGCGGTTTTTTGCTTTTGCTGCTTCCGATGGCGTAGTTGGTCCTGCTGATCACCCGGTCAAAAGAATCGCTACCGCATTGCGGACATTTAATCTCTACTTTTTCTTCCTGGTCCAAGAAAAGCTTTTCAAAGAGATTGCCGCAGGCGAGGCACCGAAATTCAAAGATGGGCATCCTTCGTCCTCCTCATACTGATTTTTATATTCGTCTATTAGCATATCAACACAAAAGGGCGGTTGTCAAAAGAGAATCTGCGCAAGCGGAGTCAGCACCTGGCGGGTGGGTTCCGCGCCAGAAATTTTTCCGGCCTCTCCCAAAAATGTATGGTTTCTGCATTGGCCCTTGGGCAGAGACCGGATTCGGGTCTTGGAGGAGGGAAGTGGGAGTCGAACCCGACCCCGGCGATTCAGGCCGGCCAACGGGTTTGCAGCCCGCGGGGGGCACCGGCCCCTTTCCCTCCGGTCAGAAGGGTATAGGAGCTATGATTGGTGTAACTACGCAAGCTTTAGCCGCCGTCCCGCGGGGCGCCTGAATAGTTACGATTGGTTCTCGGTAACGAAGTTGATGAAGGCTTTTACCGGCCGGGAGAGGGGGCGGTTTCGCGGGTAGATGAGGTAAAGCGTCCGCTTCAGGGGTAACCCCTGAACGCGGCGCATCACCAGCCGCCCATTCTTGGCCCTGTTTTCGGCCGCTCGGCGGGAGACGAAGGAGAGCCCTAATCCCGCTTCTACGGCCGCCAGCACTGCTTCCGTGCTGCCGAGTTCAGCAACAATCCGGAGGTTTTCGGGATTGATTCCCGCGCTGCGCAGTCGCTTTTCAGTTACATCCCGGGTACCGGATTCGCTTTCGCGCCAGACAAACTCCTGGCCGGTTAAAGCAGCGGTGCTAATAGCTTTGCGGCGGGCAAGGGGGTGGCCGACGGGTAAAGTGAGTACCAACTCGTCTTCCTTGAAGGGAACGGCTTCAAGCGTCGGGACGGGTTTCAGCGCGCCTACGGCGCCGAGAGAAAGCCCTCCTTCCATAACCCGCCGGATGATTTTGCCGGTGTCCGCAATCTCGAGGTTGATGTTGACTTCGGGATATTCTTCCCGGAAACGGCGGATGGTTCGGGGCAGCACATAATGTCCCGGAATGGTGCTGGCGCCGATGGTAAGGGTTCCTTTTACGTTATGGAGAAAGGAGTCCATTTCTTGGGCGGCCTCGGCAACTGCAGACAGAATCTTTTGGGCAAAGGGAAGCAAGGCGGCACCTGCCTCGGTAAGGATTACCGAGCGGCGCGAGCGGTCAATCAGCTTGAGACCGTAAAATGTTTCCAGCGTCGTAATGTGCTTGGAAACGGCCGGTTGGGTGAGGTTAAGTTCCTGGGCGGCCTGTGAAAAAGAGCGGGTTTCCGCGATCCTGATAAAGGTTTTAAACCAGGCTAAATTCATATTTTTCACCGTCTTGTAAAGAATAATAAATCAGATTTAGCTCCAGAACAAGAGTAAATCTATCATTGGCACGGATGAAAACTGCTTCCGGATGAATTTGCGTTTTGCAGCACTCTTTTGGGAGTATTTCTGGTAAATCTTTTAGCAGATTCCGTTGCGGTTTGGGGAATAATAAAATTATTTTTAGGTAATTAAAAAGGAATCCGGAGAGTCTTGGCGAAAATCTACTATTTAATCGCAAAGAAGATGAGGGGTGGAAAAAAAGAATGGAAATTACCGACGTCAAAATCCGCAAAATCTTAAATGAAGGTAAGATGAAGGCGATTGTTTCAGTCACCTTCGACGGTTCCTTCGTCGTACACGATATTAAGGTGGTGGAAGGGAAGGCGGGGCTTTTTGTGGCCATGCCCAGCCGGCGCATACCGAACGGTGACTTTCGGGATGTGGCGCACCCAATAACGCCGGACGCCCGGAAGCAGCTTGAGGAAGCGGTTTTAGGCGCTTACAACAGCGCACTTGAATAACAAAGTCCGGGAGCCCTTTCAAGTTTTAAGCCCTGCTCAGGAGGGGAACCTGTTTTTTTGTTGAATCATTCATTAGAACAGTAGTTTTAAAGGGCTGAGGAGACGGTCAAGACGTGGCTTTAGCAGCGGTGATTTTGGCGGCCGGCAAGGGAACGCGGATGAATTCCCGCCTTCCTAAGGTGCTGCATCCGGTAGCGGGCCGGCCGATGTTGCGTTTTGTCCTGGAAGCGGTAGCCAAAGCAGGAGCCGACAGAGTAATTGTGGTAGCGGGTTACGGTGCTCCGGCGGTGGCCGCAGCGGTAGCCGGGTTGGCGGAAGTAGTGATTCAGGAAGAGCAGTTGGGAACGGCGCACGCGCTTTTGCAGGCGGAGAAGTCTTTAGAGGGGTTTGCCGGCGAGGTTATGGTTTTGCCGGGCGATACCCCTCTTTTTCGCGGAGAAACGCTGCGGGCTTTCTATGCCGCTCACCAGCGGGAAGGAGCGGCGGCGACGGTGCTGACGGCTCGTTTTGCCGACCCGGCGGGATACGGTCGGGTGATCCGCGACGCGACGGGCAAAGTGCTGCGGATCGTTGAGCACTGCGATGCTACCGAGGAAGAGTTGGCCGTTAATGAGGTGAACACCGGTTTTTACTTTTTTAAACCCGTGATTTTCTCTGTCCTTAAAAGAATTTCCCCCACTAATGTCCAGAGAGAGTATTATCTTCCCGACGCCATCCGGCTGTTACGGGAGGAAGGTCTCCCTGTTGCTGCCTGGGAGGCTCCGGACCCGGAAGAGTTTTTCGGGGTGAACGATCGGCGCCAGTTGGCGGTGGCGGAGCGGATCGTCCGCCAGCGGGTTCTCGCGGCTTTGATGGATGGAGGGGTGACGGTGCTGGACCCGGCGGTCACCTATGTGGATCCGGGGGTGGTGGTGGGTCCGGATACCGTTATTTACCCGTTTACCTTTTTGGAGGGGGAAACGACGGTGGGGATGGAGGCCCGGCTCGGCCCCTGGGCTAAGATAACGGATTCCCGGTTGGGCAACGGTGTTGCCGTACAGAGCGCGGTCGTGAACGGTGCGGTAATTGGGGACGGAGCGGCTATCGGTCCTTTCACTTATCTCCGGCCCGGAACGGTCGTCGGTCCGGGGGCTAAGGTGGGAGGCTTTGTCGAGGTAAAAAAGTCGGTGATCGGCGAAGGCAGCAAGGTGCCACACCTGAGTTATATCGGGGATACGGAAATTGGCCGCAACGTGAACGTGGGCGCAGGAACCATCACCTGCAACTACGACGGGAGGCAGAAATGGCCGACCGTCATCGAAGACGAGGCTTTTGTCGGGTCAAACACCAACCTTGTTGCCCCGGTGCGGGTGGGTAAAGGGGCGTATATCGGCGCGGGTTCCACCATTACCAAGGATGTGCCGCCCGAGGCGCTGGGGGTTGCCCGGAGCCGTCAGGTGAATATTCCGCACTGGGCAAAGAAGAGAGTGCGAGAGTGAGGTAAGGCGAAGATGCTCTCCCGGTACAAAAATATGCGTATCTTTACCGGCAACGCTAACCCGGGGTTAGCGGAGGAAATTTGCCAGTATTTGGATGTCCCGCTGGGAAATTCGGCTGTGGGTCGCTTTTCCGACGGGGAGATCTGGGTGCGGATTAATGAAAACGTCCGGGGGGCAGACGTTTTTGTTATCCAACCTACCTGCTGGCCGATAAACGAAAACCTGATGGAATTGTTGATTATGATTGACGCCCTGAGGCGTGCTTCGGCGCGGCGGATTACCGCCGTCATCCCTTACTACGGTTATGCGCGCCAGGACCGTAAAACCCGGGGGCGGGAGCCGATCACCGCGAAGTTGGTGGCCAACCTGATTACCGCGGCGGGGGCGCGCCGGGTACTCACGGTGGACCTCCATGCGGGGCAGATCCAGGGTTTTTTTGATATCCCGGTTGACCACCTTCCTGCCGGGCCCCTGCTCGCCCAGCACTTGCTTTCCCGGGGTTTGCGGGATGTCGTCGTGGTTTCGCCTGATGTGGGCGGGGTGGTGCGCGCCCGGGAACTGGCCAAGCGGATGGGTACACCGCTGGCGGTTATTGATAAGCGGCGCCCGGAGCCGAACGAAGCCGAAGTAATGGATATTATCGGGCCTGTCCGCGGTAAAACGGCGGTGATGGTTGATGATATCATTGATACCGCTGGGACGATTACTAAAGGAGCGGAGGCGCTTCGGGAATGGGGCAGCCGGGAGGTGTATGTGCTCTGTACACACCCCGTTTTTTCGGGCTCGGCGGTGGAGCGTTTGGCCACACCTGCCATCAAAGAGATCCTGGTCACCAATACCATACCGGTGCCGCCGGAAAAGATGTTAGACAAAATAAAGATCATCTCGGTGGCCCCCCTTTTAGGGGAAGTGATCATCCGGATTCACGAGGACCTATCGGTGTCCAAGTTGTTTGACTGAGGGCCTGTAGGGCCGGTTTGTGTTTCGGCAGTTGGTGTATCCTGTTGGTTGGTGCTTCTGCCGGAGCGGAGGCTTTTTATTTTGGCGCCGAGGGCCTGGTTCCACCTCTGGCCCTTGCTTTTAACCTCTTCCCAGGCGCGGCGGGCGTGCTCTTTGAGCCCGCCGTCAACGGTAGTGAGGTTTGGGCCTGCGGCATCGTTCACCACCACGATTTCCTTTCCGATGGTCCGGATGAAAGTGCTCTCGAGCAGGTGTGTCCCTTGGAGGAAGGCCGGTTTTACGGCAGCGATCTCGATAGCGGTGATGGCCCCGCTTGATGTGTCAATAAGGTATTCGGTAACGTAACCAAGGACGGTACCGTTCTCTGCCACCACCCTGGCGCCGATGAGGGGCACTCTTTCCCTAAAAAGGCGTAGGATTTCCGGCAAACTGGCTCCTTTTGCTGCATACTGTCCTTGTTGCAGCGTTACGGCGTTGGCACCGATGCTGTAAACCTGGGTAAAGGGGACAAACCGTTGCTCGCGGATAAGACCGCCTTTTTCGATCACGAGGGCGGCCACCGCTTTTGTTGGGGGGTTAAGCACCAAGCCGGCCACCCGGCCAACCCGCATCCCCTCTTCCAGGCTCACCACAGGCATACCGATGAGTTCTTTGCTCTTGCGCATCTTTATCCCTCCGGTTGGTGCGGGCGGAATCCCGCAAGGCTACTCCCTTTTTACAGGATATGAAAGCGTTTCCGGAGGTATGCTTAAATGGTCGTCAGTCGCCAGTCATCGGCCATCAGAAGGCTGTCTATTACGATATAAGATAGTACAAAAAAAAGGACACCAAATGGTGTCCCATTTAATCTTAGAAAGAAAGTTAGAAAGAGGATTTTTTAGGTTATTATTCTTTCTTGGCCGGTGCTGTCGCCTGAGCTTTCTTAACCTGGAACCAGTGACAGTTGTTACAGTAAGTGCCCGTCACGTTTTGCGTCGTGGTTGGGGCGTCGAGGCTGTGACAGGCCCAGCAGTTGAGCACGCCTTTCGCCTTGGCCATATCGGCATGCTGGGATGTAAAGTCTTGGCCGTGGAAGGCCGGCCGCTGCTTGTGGCAGTTGTAACAGTATGACGTCGCCCGTTCGAAGTCAATGATCGGGTCACCGGTACCGGAGTCAACGGTCTTCGGTCCTTCTTTCTCGGCGTGGCACTTGGTGCAGTTGGAGGGATCTTTCCGCCCCTCGCGTCCGTGGGTGGAGAGCCAGTTGGCTGCCTCGTGGGAGGGCAGGCTGGTATAGACCTTGTGGCAGTCGGCACACTTGGTCTTCACCCCGGCCATCTGGTGGCAGTTCAAGCACTGCCACATGCTGGGCCGCCCAAACGGCACGCCGGCAACGTGTTTCGCTAACTCAGGCGTCCATTTGGCATAGTCGGCGAAGTCTGGCCGTGAGAAGACGTTGCGTTCGACAATGCCGTAGTGGGCTACGGTGTTGTGGCAGTCGGTGCAGCCGACGCGTGCCTTATCGTGGCGCTCGTGCGGCACGATAAGGTCACCGGGAAGCGAGAAAACCCGGTTCGGCGAGTGGCACGTTTTACAGGTATCGGCGGCGATCTTTTCCTTCAGCTTGATCGGCTTCGAGAAGGTTCCCGCGGTGTGTGCCGCCTCCATCGCCTTCAGGTTAATCTGGGTATGGCATTTCTCGCAGGCGATCCGGCTGTGGGAGGAAAGCTTCCAGGTGGCGATTTCCGGCCACATTTCGTGACACTTGGCGCAACTGATTTCGGTTTCGGCCACGGGTTTTTCTGCCTTCGGTGCTTCCGGCGCTGGTGTTTCCCCCTCAGTTTTGCACCCTCCCAGAATCGCCACCATAAGGAAAACAAGCAGGATGGTCAAGATGGTGCCTGGTGATACGCCCTTACGCCACTCCTCAGGAAAGCGCTTCACGTATTCACCCCCTTCCCGCTACGGATTTCCTTCGACCTTAGTCGCAATTTATTCTACGAAGTGGGCTTGAATTCCTTCTCCCCGTTTAAAAAAATTCGTTTCGGATGAGGAAAACTAAAAAATTCTGCGGTTTGCGATGGATTAAACGATAATCAGGAGCCGGTTTTCCGATTTTTAAAGTTTCTGCGCTTGGAGCCCGGCTGCTGGACAGGAGGACTCAGGCGGCTTCAAGCGACCTTGAACCGCGGTCTTTTAAATCAATCTTGACTTAATCATCGGCTAATGGTATAAAGAATTGACGGTTTTTAGCCGTTGCGCGGAAGAAGTTTTTTTCCTGCGGGACTTTCCTTGGTGTTGTGAGCCATAATAACAAATTCCGCAGCCTTTTTGAAAAGCCTGCTCCGGACGGAGTGAAAACAAGGGGGTTCAGCATTGCTCAGCATCTCGAAGATGGTTTCCGGACAGAAAGAAGGCGGCGACTACCTGCGTTACCAGATCGGCGGACGCCCTCCCGGGCCGGTGGTGGTCTGGAATTCAACCCGGGCCTGCAACCTCCGCTGCCGGCACTGTTACGCCAGCGCTACGGCGGGTCCGGCCGAGGGGGAACTAACGACGGCGGAGGCGAAGCGCTTCATTGAGGGTTTGGCAAAGGCGCGCGTTCCGGTATTGCTTTTCTCTGGGGGCGAGCCGCTGATGCGGCCCGACTTTTTCGAGCTGGTGGCTTACGCACGGGCGCAGGGGATCCGACCGGTTATCTCCACGAATGGTACGCTAATCTCCCTGGAGGTCGCGCGGCGGATCAAGGGCGACCCGTCGCTCCCCTTCATCCCCGTCATCCTGGTGACGGCGCGCGTCTCGACGCCGGACAAGGTGGCCGGGCTCGATGCCGGGGCGGACGACTACCTGACGAAGCCGATCAACTTCCCGGAGCTCGAGGCGCGCGTCCGGTCCATGTTGCGCATCAAGGGGCTCCACGAGGAGCTCGAGGCGAAGGCGCAGGAGCTCGAGCAGCTCAGCATCCGCGACGGGCTGACCGGACTGTACAACCGCCGCTACCTCGGCCAGCTCCTGCACGAGGAGTTCGAGCGGGCGAAGCGGACGGGGGAGCCCGTCTGGGTGGTCATGTTCGACCTGGATCGGTTCAAGGCGGTGAACGACGTCTACGGCCAC
>ENA-ORXB01003673-ORXB01003673.1-sediment-metagenome-genome-assembly--contig:-NODE-3673-length-10219-cov-4.302899_pt1 | contig 10219 bp, 4 predicted proteins | sample MGYA00237863_ERZ511475 | MGnify/ENA primary metagenome ERZ511475 (study PRJEB26305, sample SAMN06343858) | sediment metagenome | isolation source: hot spring sediment | place: Canada: British Columbia...
CGCCGCGAGCTCGAGCTGAGCCCGAGCAGCCGCGCCACCCTTCACGTCGACGAGATACCCGGTTTCGAGGAAGCCCAGGTCTCGGTGAGCGTGGAAGCCTCTTCTCCCGGGGTGGTGGCGGAGCGGGCCATGTATTTTTATTACAACGGTTCCATGGGCGCGGTTGGGGGCGGTCATGCCGCCGGAGGCGCCATCGCGCCCTCCTCCCACTGGCTGGTGCCGGAGGGATATACGGGCCCTGGCTTCGAGAGCTGGATATTAATATGCAACCTGGAGAACGCTGACACCACCGTGAGCCTGGATCTTTACGGGGAGAGCGGCGCCCGGGTGCGCCGGGAGTACACTATCCCTGCTCATTCCCGTTTCACGGTGAAGGAAAACGACCTCCTCCCCGGCCAGGGGGTGAGCGCCGAGGTGAGCGCGACCGACGGAGCCCGCCTGGTGGTGGAGGGCTCATTTTACTTCCGCTACGCAGGAAACATCGACGACGGAAGTTGCTGATAGGGCTCTTCGCCATAAAATGTGGGTAATGCGACCGACATGCGGCGTTCGACAGTTCACCAGCACCATAACCACCCGCTTTTTTCTGATGCGCGCCGAATCAAATGTTTCCATGTCTCACTCATATAAATCCTGTCTGTGCTCACCTTGACCGCTACGAAAAGTTTGAACTACGCATTTGGCGGAATACGAAAGACAGAAAGATACATGGCATTCCAAACCTTTGCGAAAACGCCAGTGAGATTGTTTCGAATTTCGGGGTCAACCCCCGAAATTCGAAAGGGTTAGGTTATGCTGGGCATGAAGGCGGAGAACTTGTTCATCAGCTCCATGCCGAAGGGCAGATCACCGTCGATCTTCAGCCTGCCCTGCATGAAGGCGTTGATGGGGGATTCCTCACCGTTCATCATGCCCAGAAAGGTGCTCGCCTCCGCGCTCAACTTGATGCTCGGCTGCTCGGCCTTGTTCATGATCAGCTTTATCTCGTAGGAGGCTTTCCCGCCCTTGGCCAAGGGCTCGAAAATGACCGTTCCCTTGGTTTCCTTGGCGGCATGGTAAGCCTCCTGCATGGGGGAGGCGACCAGATTCTTAACCATGTTGATGAAAATGGATGCCGGCAGCTCCACCGTGAGCATGGCCTCATCAAGGCCACCCGGGGTGACGGTCATCTCCCTGGCGTCCTTTATGGTTATGCCGTACTGCGCACCGCCTTCACCGCTTAGATTGATCTGCAGGGTGAAAACGGTTCCCTGCATTCCATTTACTGGGAAGGCCGCGGTGATGCTCTTGAACATCTCCGGCAAGGCGTTTTCGAAAAAGGTTCTGAAGATCTCGGCGGCGTCTGACATGGCGATTACCTCCTTTTAAATGCTTGCCAACAGCCCCTAAGGTACTACCAAATCTATGATTAAAAGGAAGAATTTCATTATAGTAATTTCTTGTCAATCAAATGGTACTACCAATATGGGCGCTGGCCCGACAAAACGGCAAAGGGGAGTTTCTCACTGCGGCGATCGCTCCGTGGCGCGCTTCGAAAGGCGAAGCAGAAGTTTCTCTGTTTCCTCCTGGTAGGTCTCGAACATGCGTGTAGTCAGCAATCCCGCCATCTCGTGGTCCCTACGCCGGAAGGCTTCCGCGAGGCGCTCAAAATAGTCTTCCATATCGGGGTTGGAGTTGATTACGGCGAAGAATCCCGTGGAAAGGATGGGGATGCTCAACATGGTGTTGTAGAGAAGGCGGTAAAAGGAGTTATGGGTCGCCGAGATGACGGAGGCCACTATGTCCCTGGAAATCCGCTCCAGCTCGGAGTGATTATTCGAGGCCAGATGGCGGCTTTTCACCAACTCTTCGAATACCGCCAGCTCTCTGGCGCTTATGCGCTGCGTGGCCAGCTTTACAATGTTGACGATGGTGATCTCGTAGAACTCTATGATGTCCCGCAGCATGTTCACGTCGATGCTGCCGTCTTCTTTTTTCAGTAGAATGTCCAGGAGCTCGGCCCCTCCGGTAATGCGCAGGTCCTCCGCGTAGATGCCCGAGCCACGGCGAATGGTGATGAGCCCCAGGGCCTCCAACCTCTTCAGGGCCTCGCGGACCACGTTGCGCGTCACCCCGAATTCCTCGGCTATCTCGCGCTCCGTGGGCAGCTTGCTGCCGGGGGGATAAGATCCGTTGGTGATGCGCGCCAGCAAGTTGGAGGTTATGCGTTTGGAGACGGTGCTGGCGGAGTCATTCATTTCGATCTGGAAGCCTTTTCATACGCCTTGGCCTGTTTTCGACGCCTGACGTGAAAATTATAATGGCGTCTTTCGCGGTTTGTCCATTGCTTGGAGTTGTTTTAGGGGCCCAGTCTCATGGATATTGGAACTGCCGGTGCGCTTGTTTAAAAATCTCCTTGCCCTGCTTTTCTTGGCGCAAAGCAGGCATAGGGGGTGTCCTCTGTGTATCAGGATCCAGACAATGTGTGGAGACAACTTAAGGCCGCATGCGGATCGTCAGGGAAGGGGTTTCCCGGGCGCGCTCCCTACAACAAACCGCGCTCGGAGGCGATTTGCTGGTACAATTTACCAAAGCTTCCCGGCGGCTCCACCCTTGTTGGCTTGGCCACCAGGCGAACGGCTTCCTCGGGGCAGGTTGGCACGCAGAGACCGCATCCTATGCAACGCGCTTCGTTTACTTCCATGAAATCGCGTCCCTCTTTTATGGCGTCCATGGGGCAACGCTCCAGACAGGCGCCGCAGGCGGAGCAGAGGTCGGGGTCTATGCGGGAATGGTATGAACTGCCGACGAATTCCGACGGGCTTTCCATTTTGCTGACGTTTCTCAGTATGCCGCAACTGCATTTGCAGCAGCAGCAGATGTTCATGATCTTTTGGGAGTTGCTGGGGCAGAGCACCAAGCCGCTTTTTTCCGCCTCGTCCAGTATCTCCAGGCATTCCTCCAGGGATATCTCTCGCCCCATGCCGTTCTCGATATAGTACTGTGCGCCGAATCCGAAAGTGAGGCAATTCTCGCGGGGATGGTCGCATCCCTTGCCTAGAAGAGCCATTTCCTTGCGGCATATGCATTCCGCCACCGCCATGAGATCTTGTTGCTTCACCAGCTCGCGCACGTCGTCGTAGCTGGCCACGGAGGTGGAAGGGTCGACCGCCGCTTCCACCGGCACCACCCGCAGCTGCTTGGTTTTCGCCGTGTTCCAGCTTTCGACCAGGTAGGGCATATACTCTTCCAGCAGCTCGGCCAGCTCACGGTCGATGTCGTTGAGGTGGAACTCATATATCCCGATGGCGAACTGCAAGGCCATATAATAGACTTGGTCCTCCGCCCTGATGCGGTAAATGCTTCCTTGCCTGGACATGGTTTCCAGCATCTCGGCGACGGCGGGTTCCTCCTTGCCGGCACGCTCCGCTATGGCGGATGCCGTCTCCGGAAAAGGCCTAAGTTTCAAGGCCAGCTCGGCCTGCTCGGGGGTGAAGAAGCGCTTGAGGAGTTTTATCTCCACACCGTTTTCCGTGGCCGGGAAGCCCCCCGGCAGCTTGTCCAGAAACTCGCGTAGATGGAAATAAACTTCGTCGCTCATGGGGCCTCCTTGGGGCACCTAACGGGTGCGATATTTTTATCTAGCGCAAGTCAAGAATACATACTCAATCTGTCGGCGTCCAGCCGATAAGGCGAAGATCAACCTAAGGGTCTTGATTCTTGCTGCTCCTATGATTATATGAAGCGCGTCCTTGCTCGCCGGATTGCGAAAAATCAAGCCCATCTCCCGGAAGTGTGGGTAGAGACAAGACCTTTGCTGCGGCGCGCTTCAGAGAAAAGCGGGCAGTTAAGGTATTGCCGAACTGTCGAACGCCGCATGTCCGTCGCATAGCCCACATTTCATGGCGAAGAGTTAAAAATCAAGACCTGACGCCGTTTCAGATGGGGTATCAAAATTCAAGACCTTACCCCATAAAGGGGGTAGGGGCTTTCCGGAGGCGAGAAAGCCCCTATCCGTTAATACCATAATATGGTATTAAACTATATCAATAGCCCACCACGTCATGGCCTCCTTGGCATGAGCCGAAGGACCCCGTATAGCTGAAGTACATGGCCCTCTCGGCCAGCAGGGTGGGCGATCCGTCTCCGGAGCTCACGCGCATGGAGAATTCCAGCGATTCCCTTCCCAACAGCCGGTTGATGTCGACGGTGGTGCGGGAATGGGCCGCTAAGGTTAGCTCCTGGGTTATGATCTCTCCGCTCTTCAGTATGTATTCCACCAGGGCGGTTTTGGCTTCGTCGGAAGTGTTTTGAATGAGCAGCCAGCTCTCGAAGCGTGAGCTGCGGTTGCCTGTATATCCCTCCGCGAAGTAGATCTGCGAGGCGGGAGTGGGCGACGCCAGGCTGTTATGCCCGCCCATCCACTTGTCGCGGTAGTCGAAATACATGGCTCTCTCCACCACTACCGGAAGGTCGGCGCGCACGTGGGCGCTGATCATCTGCCCCTCGCCCACGTCCTGGTCGGCGCTCACGGTAAGGCGGGCGTTGGCGGCGACGCTGTAAGAGAAGTCTTTCGTGCTGCCGTCCGGGAACATATAGGTTACCGTGACCGGCGTGGAGCGGTCGTTCTGGTTGGAGACCAGGATCCACTCGTCGAACAGGCTTCCCTTCCATCCGGTGTAGCCCTCGGCCAGGTACCAGTCGTTGCGGGTTACGGTGGAGGCCGCTCCGATGTGCCCTCCGGACCACTTGTTCTTATAAGTGAAATACATGGACCTCTCCGCCACCAGGGGCTGCTCGCAGCGCAGGCGGGCGCTGACCTCGTGTCCCTCCCCGACCTCGGAATCGACGCTGATGCTCATTCTCTGGCGGGCGGGCACCGTGTATTGTCTGCTCTCTCCGCCACCGCCGGGGTAGAGGTAATCTATGGTGAAGTTTACCTCCTCCTGATTGGGGTTGAGCACCAGGATCCACTCGTCGAAGGGGCTTTCGGCGTAGCCGGTGTACCCCTCCGCGAAGAAAAGGTCGACGCTGGGGGCATTGGCCCCGATGCTGTCGTCTCCGCCGCCGATGCCGCGGTAGCGGTAGTACATGGAGCGTTCGCAGATGAGGCCGGGCGAGCCGGTCACTATGGCCGCCAGGCCTGTTTGGCCGGGCATCTCGGCGTTGACATAGACGGTCTGGCGGCTATGCGCCGGCAGAAAGTGCTCAAAGGATTTCTCGCTCCCCCCCTCGGGCAGGTAGGTTATGGTAACCGCCATGTCGTTCTCTCCCATGTTGCAGAGGAGGATGTACTCGTCGAAGCCCGCCTGGGTGCTTCCCTCCGCGAAATACCAGGTGGACGGGAGCTCGGCGGAGGAGGCGTTTATGCAGCCGGCCTCGATGGTTCCTATGCCGTCCGCCCGCGCCGTGGCCAGGTTGCGCACCGAGGCGCCCAGGGGCAGATCCCTACCCACCTGAACCATGAAGGTCACCGTCGCTTCCTCGCCGGCGGCTATGACTCCCGGGGCCTCGCCCGGCGAGTGCACCTCGAGCCCGGAAAGGAGGGGCGAGGCGCCGTCCATATCCGGGAGGAGGGTGCCGTTCAAGGTGGTGGAGTGGCTAACGTATGCGGTGTAGGCGGGTATGGAATCCGTGATTGAGGCGCCGCTTACCGGTAGGGCGTCGTTATTGGTCAGGCGCAGCGTGTAGGTGATCACCTGACCCCTGACCACCTCGCCGGAGGGGGAAGCGGTCTTTTCAAATCCCACCCGCAAGGGGGCGAAGGTCACCACCACGCTGTGGTCGGAGGTGACGTTTTCTATGACGTAGGGATCGGCCACGGGCATCTCCGCGCCGTTGTCTACGATGGAGGCGATGCGGTAGCCGGCATCCGGCTGGATGTCTATGGAGGCGCTGCCGCCGTAGGGAACGCTCTGAGAGGCCGGCACCACCTTGCCGTGCCCGCCGGATACCGAGGCCTCCACGGTGAACTGGGCCACGTCGATGCTTAAGTTGAACTCCTTGAAGTCCGCCTGCTCGCTGTCGCCGGCCTCGATGTAGAAAGTGTAGCTTCCGCTGGCGGTGGGGGTTCCGGAGAGAACCCCGTCGTCGGAGAGGCTGAGCCCCGGTGGCAGGTCTCCCGCGTAGAGAAACCAGGTGTAGGGCGCGACTCCCCCGTCTGCTTCCAGGGTGACCGAGTAGGGAAGGTTGGACTTCCCTCCCGGAAGCGGCGAGGCCGTGACCACCTGTATGGGCGTGGCCGGCGGCGTCCCGCCGTAAACGGCGTTGAGGTATGGCCGCCAGGTAAGGTCGCCGCTGAAGGTCTCGCCGTAGCTGATGGCGCCGTAGCTGGGCCCGTGGGGGCTGTCCCAGTAGCACCAGGAGGCGTCCAGCGTGTAGGCGCTCCGGTTGTCAATGGCGTGGATGGCGTTGCCGGTGAAGCTGTTGAAGCGCAGGCTGGAAGCCCCTCCGGTGGCGGCAATCAAAATGCCCGTCCCGCAGCCGTCGAGGAGGTTGGCGGTGATGGGATTGGGCTGGTCGTAGACCATGTTGATGCCGGCAATGCTCGCTCTCCTGATGGTGTTGCCGGACACCGCCGTGGGGCTGTAGGCGCCGGCCCAATCGTTCCAGGTATCCACGCCGTATTCCCCCGTGTCTTGGATGATGTTGTCGGCCACGGTGATGCCGCTGACGTCCCCCTGTATCCCGACCCCCGAATCCCGGTTGTTGGGGGAGGAGACGTCGTGGATGAAATTATGGTGGATGTTTATATTGCTCGCCGTGCGGCCGGGCCCGTTGCCCCAGATGGAGATGCCTTGCGCCCAGGTGTCGCCGACGTGGCCGTGCTTGATGTTGTAGATCTCGTTGTGGTCCACCTCGATATTGCTGCATTGCCCGATATTGATTCCCACCGAGCCGTAGACCACCGGGGAACGGGTCAAGCTTCCGATGTCGTGGACCACGTTGTTGCTTATGCGCACGTTGGAGATGGCCGGGTTCTCGGTGACGATGATCCCCGAGGCGTCCGACCCGCCCAGGTAAGCGGGGTTGGTGACCGTGAAGCCGTTGAAGACCACGTTGCTCGACTGGATTCTGACCACGTAGGGCCAGTCGTCCGGCCCGTCTATCACCGTCACCGCGGCCCCGGAGGAGGAGGTCACGGTCACGGGCTTGTTCACGAAAACCTGCTCGCCGTAGTTGCCGGGGGCGGCGGTCACGGTGCCTCCGGAAAGAACGGCGTTAATGCCCTCCTGGATGGCGGTGACCGTGCCCACGCGCGGGCTGTCGTCGTCCACCCACAGGCTAGAGAAGTCTCCCTCGAAGCCGGGGGCGCCCGGGTCGATGTCCGTGCCCGAGGCCAGCCAGGGGGAATAATCCACGTTGGCGCTCACCTGTGCGGCTACGGCGGAGGGGTCGCTGCCGCCCCACCAGTTCCCGCCCGCGTTCACCGGGGAGGAATAGCGGTTGTCCGCCGAGAGAACGCTGCCGCCGGCGAAGCTATTGTTCCATATATTCACGCCGGCGATGGAGCCGGGGGTGAAGGATCCCGGGTCGAGGAGCACGCCCGTGCCGTAGTTTCCCTGGAAGAAATTGTTACTTATGGACAGATCCCCGAAGCCGCCCGCGTTCTCGTACTGGGTAAGTTTGAGGTTGGTGGCGTTGTCCTCGAAAGTGTTTCTCCGGATAAAAATGTCGTCCAGAGGCTGGTGGGAAGCGGAGGAAGCTTGCAGGATCAAGGCCAGGTCGTCGAAATCCCGGAAGAGATTCTCCTCCACGCGCAGGTCCGTGCACTGCTGCGCACCGAGGCCCCAGGTGCCGCCGCCTCCCGCGTCGGAGAAGGTGTTTCCGTTGACGGTCAGGTGATCGCACCCGTCCACATACATCCCGCTGGCGCCGCCGGAAGGCTCGATGGCGCATCCCTGTACGAGCGAGGGGGCGCTTGCCGAGGCGTCCACGTCGTTTAGGAAGACGTCGTCCTCGGCGTTGGAGTTAAACACGCAGTCCACCAGCTCCAAGCGCACCGTGCCCCGGGAGTTGGCGTTGGCGCCTACCCCCATTCGCTCCGAATTCCTTATGGTGAAGCCCTCGATGCGGAAGCTGTAGGGCGAGCCGGAGGAATCGGGCGGGACCACCGCAACCAGGGACCGCAGCGAGCCGGCGAAGGCGGGAAGCCCCGACCCCGCCAGGCCGGTTCCGTCTATGAAAGTGGAATCCGCGCCGGCGACGGAGCGGATGGTGAGCGACTTGTACACCCGCAGGCTCTCGTTATAGGTTCCGGGATCCACCTCCAGGATGTCCCCCGGAAAGGCTTTGTCGATGGCCGACTGTATGGTTTTATATTTCCTGGTCGGTCCCACGGGAATGATGTTGGTTCTCTCTGCGTAGCCCACGGTGTAATTGGATCCCGTCCTGCCCGTGAACCACATCTTAAGCAGGGTGGCGCCGCCGTGGCCGTCGAATTGGGTGGGGCTGTAGATCACGGACGGCGTGTAGGTGCGGACGTTCCTCCAGGGAACGCCGTCGCTGATGTGTAGGGCCGGATTGTAGGGGTCCTTGGTCCAGTTGATGCCGTCCGGAGAGGTGGCGTAGCCGATGCCCTCGTGCACCGCGGATTGCCCGCCGGAATACCACATGTGCCACTCGCCGTTGGCGTTGGGGACCACCGTGCCGTAGGAAGCGAAGGCGCTGTCCCAGGAGCCAGCGGGGCCATGGTCCAGCACGGGAGCGTCCTCGTAGGGCGGCTCATGGTAGCGGGCCCAATGGTTGCCGTTGGCGCTGTAAGCCAGGCCCATCACCTCCAGGCCGCCGGTGGTGGCGTCGTAGTACATGGTGAAGGTGTAGTTGAAGGGATTGTTCCCCGTGTTGGTAGCGGAAGGGTTGTAGAGCACGCAGGCCGGGCCGTAGGTGCCGCGGTTCCAGGGAGTGCCGACGTTGTCCACCAGCGGGTAGGTGGCGTCCTGGGTGAGGGGTTGGTCGTTCACCCAGTTTACCCCGTCGGCGGAGTCGGCGGTGCGCATGGCGTTAATGCCGTAAATGCTCACCGCGGTGTCCCAGTACCATATTTTGTAATAGTAGGGCCCGGCCCCGTATCCTCCCGGTATGTAGAGCACCTTGGCGTGGTAGCCGCCGGGATCGACGTCGATATTGGCGCCCTTGGTGGTGATGCCCTGCAGCTCCACCGGCGCCGTCCAGTTCACCCCGTCGTTGGAGTAAGTCACCGCCTCGTTGTGGGTGGCACCTGGCTCGTAAACGTACCCACCGTACCACATCTTGTAATAGTAGGAGGAGCCGTGGCCCGAGAACTGGTTGGGATCATAGAGCACGCAGGGGTAATAGGCCCTGTGTGTGGGGGGGTCATACACCGGGTTGGAGGTATCCTCGATCCATTTTACCTCGGAGGCCACGGCTCTCCCTGTGGGCAAGAACAACATGCCGGCCACCAGCGCGAGGATGGCGGCAAGGCTGAGGGTTTTAAAGAAAGGACTGTCAACGGTCATATGTGCCTCCTTTTCGCGAAGACGCATGCTTTTTAAGCCGCGCCTTCATCTATTTATATAGATCGAGGTGAGAGGGGATCGCGGGCTGAAATATCCGGCCAGCGGTGCCATACGGGGGGTGAGCGGTTGCCTGGGGAAGGGCGGTGGCACAGCGAAAATGCAGCTCGAGAAGCCCCCGACCCTTAAGGCGTGATGGTTACTGCTCAGGCGCGGGCCGGTGCGCACCGGGAGGTTTGTCACCCCCGGCGTAATAGGATAATATTTCATCACGTAGTCGACGAATAACAACTTACAGGAGCACGAACGGCAAGTACGGAGGATATCATGGGAATCATCGAGGAGGCCGTGGCCAAGGGACAGAAAGCTCTTTCGGAGCACCAGGCCAAGCTTTTTTTGAGCGAGCACAACATCCCGGTTACCAGGGAGGAGCTGGTAGTCGGGGAGGACGAGGCGGTTAAGGCCGCCGAGACCCTGGGGTTCCCGGTGGTGCTCAAGGCATGCGGGCCGGATATCGCACATAAGACGGAGCGCAATCTGGTGCAGGTGGGGCTGGACGGCCCCGATGAAGTGAGACAGGCCTACAGGGCGATCGTGGAGAACCTGGGCGACGACCCCTACGACGGAGTGCTGGTGCAGGAGATGATCAAGGGGGAGAGGGAGCTGGTGGTGGGCCTGGTGAGGGACCCCCAGTTCGGGCCCTGCGTGATGTTCGGCTTGGGCGGGATATTCACCGAGGTGCTCAAGGACACCTCCTTCCGGGT
>ENA-ORXB01003678-ORXB01003678.1-sediment-metagenome-genome-assembly--contig:-NODE-3678-length-10197-cov-3.198320_pt1 | contig 10197 bp, 9 predicted proteins | sample MGYA00237863_ERZ511475 | MGnify/ENA primary metagenome ERZ511475 (study PRJEB26305, sample SAMN06343858) | sediment metagenome | isolation source: hot spring sediment | place: Canada: British Columbia...
CGGCCGGCTTTCAAGCGCCCGCAAATAGAGCCGATAGGCGCCGGAGTTCGCAAAGAAGTTGCCCTCCACCACGGCGCGGCGACAGCGCTCGAGGAAACGACCGTCGTACTTGTAGTGCAGCAGTACGCCGGAGACGTCCGCGACATGGGCGCTGCGGCACAGATGAGCGCTCTCGAGCGTCGGGCCCCGACCCCGAATGCGGAGCAACAGGGGAAACTTCGTGAGCAGCGGCGTCGCGCCGAATGCAGCCGAGCGGATGCCGCCGACATAAAGACTCATCTGCCCATCTGCAAAGCGGTTGAGACGCGCCGTGCGGCCGAGCGGGCGGCGCTTGACCGCGCTGAGGTCGTACCAGGCGGATGCCTCCACCAGCTCACGCCCTCCCCTAGGCCAGCCGGCAGGCGGCCCGTCAGGGAAAAGATCCAGCATCTGCGCCATGACGGCGTTGTAACCGTGGACATTCATGTAGCGCAGGAAGGAGGTGAGCGCGAGGCGATCCGAAGCCGGGTAGCCGAACCGTTCGTCGATGTCCGCCAGAAGACACCAGCAGCCCTCGCCGAAGCGCTCCACCAGGAACCGCTTGTAGGCGTAGGAATGCGTTTTGTACGGCAAGAGGCAGCGCAGCAGGGTGACCCGGTCGAGTTTCGCGGCCCGGTCGACGGTGGCGTCGCGCGAGCCGTTATCCAAGAGAACGATGCCGGCGGCGCCCAGGCGCAAGTGATGCTCAACGAAGTCCTCAACTTGGTGCTCGGCATCGCGCATGAGCGCGACGACGACGAGCTGTGTCGGATCTTCGCGGGGCTCCCAGCGCGAAACGATCGACTCTAACTGCTCTTCGATTTGACGCCGCTGTTGGGGCCATCTCCGCAGCCGCCACCAGCGGGTCCATTCCGCCCGCCAATGAGCGCCGACGCGCTGCATGACTCCGCCGCCCCGCCCAAGTCCCAACACCGAAGGCAAACTCCATTATGCTATCAGAAGCTCGTCTTCGGAGAATACAATGAAGGGCCGGAGAGATAAAAGGAGTATTTCGGAAGTCCGCAGGGCGGTCGTCTTGCTTGAGCGGTCCGCACTGACAAGCCGATGCGTTCACGAAGAGAATTCCTTTTAAGCGGCGCCGCCCTCGCCGGAGCGGCGCCGCGAGCCGCCGGCTTGCGCATCGGCGTCATGGACGGGATTCTAAAGCTCGCCTGCCGGCCGGAGGCGATCGCCCGGGCAACGGAGTTCGGCTTCGAGGGCCTGCAAGTGACGCTCGGCCGGCCGGCCGCCCGAAGCCGGCTCCCCTTGGAAGACACGGCGCTCCAGGAGCGGTACCTCGCCCAGAGCCGCAAACATCGTCTCCCGATCAACTCCACTTACATCGACGTGCTGCACATAAACTGCCTGAAGAGCGATCCCGCGGCGCGCGGTTGGGTCGAGCGCGGCATCGAGATCACCCGCAAGCTGAACGCGGGCATCCTCATGACGGTCTTTTTCGGCAAGTGCACCATCGAGAATCGCCGGGAGCTCGACTACGTCGCCGACGTCTTCCGCGAACTGGCGCCGGCGGCCCGGCGCGCGGGCGTAATTCTGGGCTTCGAGAACCTGCTCACCGCCGAGGACAACGCGCGGGCGATGGACCGGGTGGCCTCGGAGGCCTTCAAGATCTACTACGACGTGGGCAACGCCGCCAACCGGGTCGGGGTCGACCCGGCGCGCGAGATCCGTTTCCTCGGCCGGGACCGCATCTGCCAGTTTCACTTCAAAGACGATGGCTACCTGGGCGAAGGCAAGGTCGACTTCCCGGCGGTGCTCGCCGCCATCCGGGAGATCGGCTTCTCCGGCTTTGCCAACCTCGAAACCGGATCGCCCTCCGGCGACGCCGAGGCGGACCTGAAGCGCAACTTCGACTATCTTCGGCGGCTCCTCTAAAGGCGCTCGTCTCCTTTTGAAATCCCTCCAGCGAAATTAACGCCACGCGCTCTCGGCTGGCATCTGAAGGAGCGACTCCGCATTCCAGAGAGTTCGCAGGAGTCCCAGTCTGAAGACACTTCACCAAACAAGGGAGAGTTTAACCATGAAGAGAATCTTTCTCGTGCTCGCAGCCGTCTGCCTGCTGGCGACCGCCAGCTTCGCGCAGCGTGTTCGCGTCGTGCATGCCAGCCCGGACGCCCCTGCTGTCGACATCTATGTCGATGGCCAGATCGCGCTCTCCGGGATTCCCTTCGGCGAGTACACGGATTATGTCGACCTGCCCGGCGGACAGCGGACCTTCTCGGTCTTCGTCGCCGGCACGAACGTCCGCGTCGCCGATGTCAGCGCGTTTCTGACGCCGGCTCTGGACTATACGGTCGTGGCGATGGGCTTCGCCGGCGGCGGCAAGACGCCGTCATTCCGGCTGATGCTGCTCGTCGACCAGAACAGCGAGCCGCTCGAAGGCTTTGCCAAGGTGCGTGTGATCCACGCGGCGCCCTCGGCTCCCGCCGTGGACATCTACTGGACGAAGCCGTTTCTGGCGCTCCGGGGCCAGCTCCCGGTGCTGACGAACGTTCCCTTCGCCGTCGCGTCGAACTACCTGACCGTGCCCACGGGCAAGGCCGCTCAGTACCAGGCTCGGGTGGCGGTGGCGGGCACGCAGACCGTGGCGATCGACAGCGGGCGGATCGTGCTGAATTCGCAGGAAGTGCGCACGATCATCGCCGTCGACAACGCCGGCGGCGGGGCGCCCTTCAGCGCGATCGTCCTGCGGGATCGGAACTGATCCGCGCCCGATTCCCGTCTCTTTCCGTGCCGCAGTTCGGCGGAGCGCCTTCTGGCGGCGCGCTTGCCGGCCTGCGGCACAAGCCTTTTTCAGGCGCCGCCCTCCCGCTCCCCCGAGGAGCCCGCGCTCGTGATCCCGTACTCCTTCAGCCGGTACTGGAGCGTCCGCAGGCTGATTCCGAGTTGGCGCGCAGCGCGCGTCCGGTTGCCTTGATTGGCCGCCAGGGCGTCGAGGATGGCCTGCCGTTCAATCTCCTTGATCAGCCTGGGCCGCGCTGGCGAGGCGGGAACGATCGGCAGATCCTCGGCCTCCACCGTCTCCTCGCACAGAATGGCCATCCGTTCTATCAGGTTCTCGAGTTCGCGAACGTTGCCCGGCCAATCGTAGACGGCAAGCACGCGCTCGGCTTCGCTTGAAAGCCGGAGGGGCTTCTTGTTCAGCCTCCGGGCGGCGCGCGCCAGGAAAAAGCGAGCCAGTTCGACGATATCCTCGCCCCGCTCGCGAAGCGGCGGCAATTCGATCGGGAACATGTTGAGCCGGTAGTAGAGATCCTCGCGAAACTTCCGGGCGCTCACCAGCTCCTTGAGGTTCCGGTTGGTGGCCGCGATGACGCGGACATCGACGCTGATCTCGCGCGTGCCGCCCACACGCTCGAACGTCCTCTCTTGCAGCACCCGCAGGAGCTTGGCTTGCAGGGCGCCGTCGAGCTCGCCGATTTCGTCGAGGAAAAGCGTGCCGCCCTGGGCGCGTTCGAAGCGTCCGACGTGTTGCGCCACCGCTCCGGTGAAGGCGCCCTTCTCGTGGCCGAACAGCTCGCTCTCGATGAGCGTGGGCGCCAGCGCCGCGCAGTTCACCGCGACAAAGACCCTGCCGGCGCGCGGGCTGTGCGCGTGGATGCACCGGGCGATGATCTCCTTGCCGGTGCCGCTTTCGCCCGTGATCAGCACGGTGGCGTTGGTCGGGGCGACCTTGCGCGCCAGCTCGATCACCTTTTTCATCTTCGGGTGGCCGGCAATGATCGCGCCGCAGTCAAAGCGCTCCGCCTCCTGCTCGCGAAACAGGGCGCTTTCGTGTCTCACCGCCACGTGGTCAAAGATCTTGCGCACCAACAGCCGCAGTTCGTCGGGGTTCTGAAGCGGCTTGCTCAGGAAGTCGAATGCGCCGAGCTTCATCGCCTCGACCGCCGTGGCCACGGTTCCGAAGGCCGTGATGAGCACCACCGGCACCTCCGGAGCATGTTCGCGCAGCCGCCGGAGGATCTCGATTCCGTCGCCGTCCGGCAGCCTCAGATCGGTGATCACCAGGTGGTACTGCTTCTTCTCGCACAGGTGCAGGGCCACCTGCTTGGACGAAGCGGTCGTCACCTCATAGCCCTCTCCCCGCAGAATCGTCTCGAGCAGCCGGCGAAAACCGGGATCGTCGTCGACAACCAAGATCTGCTGCGTCGTCATCGCATCGGCGCCGCCGGAAGCCACAAGCGGGCCTGGACGCCGCCCGCCGCGCGGTTGACCAGCTCCAGCCTTCCCCCAAGCAAGGTTACCAGCTTTCGCGTGATCGCCAGCCCGAGGCCGGTTCCCGACGCCTTCGTGGTCCGGAACGGCTCGAACAGGTGCCGCCGCATCTCCTCGGACAGGCCGGGGCCGTTGTCGCTGACCGCGATGTTCACTCCGGCTTCCCCGACGGAGAATCTCACCTGAACCTCGCCGTCCGGCTGTTCCGCCACCGCCTCAATCGCATTCTGGACCAGATTCAGGAGGGCCCGTTCGAGCAGATCCCGGTCGGTTGCCAGCTCGATCGGCGCTCCCTCGATGAGAAGGCGCACCGGCCGCCCCTGGAGCCAGCGGGAGGCGTGGCGCTCGATGGCGGCGGCCAGCTCCGGCACCGGGACGGGTCGGATGTTGACTTGCGGCGTACGCCCGTACAACAGCAGATCGCGGACCAGATCCTCCAAACGCGTGGTCTGGGCGAGAATCGGCTCAAGCAGCTCACCTTGGCGTGCATCCGCCCTCTCCCTGAGAAGCTGGGCGAAACCCTTGATGGTGCCGAGCGGATTACGGATCTCGTGCGCCAGCACGGCCGACAGTTGGCCGAGCCGCGCCAGGTGTTCCAGTTCGAGCTCGCGCTGCTCGGCCCGCGCCGCGCGCCGCGCGCTCCAGACGAGCGCCAGCGACAGACCGATCAGCCCGAGCGAACCGGCCGAGGCCAGCCACACGTTCTCGCGGGCCGGCCGGATGAGACGGTCCGCGATCTCCTCGGCGAGGTCCAGCCGCGCCAGATACACTCCGCCGCCGATGTGACACAAAAGCCAGACGCGAAAGACGGGCTCGCCTTCCTGCTCGATGCGCGACACCTGATACAGAGCCCGCCCGCTGGTGAGTTCCTCGGGGGCTTCCGGGCCCGGATCATCCAAGGCGAACACGGCGACGTCCACAAGGGCGGGATCCTCTTCGAGCAGACGCTCCCGAATCCCGGGAAGCTGCGCCGGACTGTCGATGGTCTCCAGCCAGGCGGCAATCGCCGCCGCCCGGCTGCGCAGGAATCCCTCTTTCTGTTGCTCGAGACTGCGCACCGTACGCATCGCCCCGACCAGCACCGCGAGCGGAAGGACGACGGAGATCAGCGCCAGCAGCAGCCCGGGCAGAGAAAAGCGGCCCTTCATGGCTCCGTCCGGCGCGCAACATTTGCGCTCATCCTGCACTCCTGCTGCAAGTCTTGCACACTCAGGGCGCCAACTGCGCCCGTTCTCCTTGACCGTTATGAAAGAATTAGGTCTGGAGCAGAGGTTGCTCTGCCGGGGAGCGAAATGACGCGAACGAGCAGACGCGAGATCGTGCTCGGGCTGTTTGGCGCCCGGGCCCTGGCCGAGACATCCCCGCAAAGCGGCCGGGAACGCATCGAGATCAAGGGCGTCATCCGGAAGATCCGCATCCAGCCGGGCGGGAGTATGCCATCATTGGAATTAGAGACCGAAGAGGGGATCAGACACGTGCTGCTTGGATCGCGACGGTATCTCATGGAGCAGAATTTCAACCCAAAGGCAGGTCTCACCGCGGTGGTGAAAGGCCTGCGCGCTGACGGCGCCATCGTCGCCTGCGTGATCGAGCTGCCCGGGGAGAACTTCTCTTTGCGGTTGCGTACCGACGAGGGTGTCCCGCTTTGGCGCGGCGCCCGGCGGGGGAGGACGCGATGAGATTGCGTGTGATCTTTCTGGCGCTCGTAGCGGCGGCAGTCGTCTTTGCGGCCGCCAGCGAGCGGGGGCGCAAGCTTCAGGAGAAGCTCGTGGCTCCCTGCTGCTGGAACGAGTCGGTCGCCCACCATCGCAGCGAGGTGGCGGGCGAGATCCGGGCTCAAATCGAATCGATGGTGGCGGCCGGCAAGAGCGACCGCGAAATTCTCGACCATTTCCTCGCTCAGTACGGAAAGCGGATCCTGATCGAGCCGGAAGGATCGACGCGGGCGGTGGCTACCGTCATGCCGTTCGTGTTCCTGCTGGCGGGAGGCGTCTTCACGGTTTTCATCATCCGCCGCATGCTCCGTCATCCGGCCGCCCCTTCGGAGAGCAGGGGCACGCTGTAGCGTGCCCCATCGAGCGACCGGCTCAATTCCAGGCCGGACGCCCATCGTCGGTGCGGAGCACGAGGACGTTGCCCGCCGCATCGGTAAGCGACAGAGTCAAGAGCGCGCCCGTCGAGGAGGCCAGCCCGTAGCGAACCGTCAGCGATTCGCCCGCCTTGAGCTCGAAGTCGGCCGCCAGCAAGATCCGCTCCGGTCCGAGCTTGAAGGTCATCAGGCCGCCCACGGTCTTGAGCGTCAGCGTCGGATGCTGGATGCCCGCGCCGGCGCTGACGCTCTCGATGATACCGCTCACCGTCGCGATCGAGGCAGGATCGAGACAGCCGCTCCCGAACCGAGGCCCCGCGAGCGCCCCGCCGCCCGCCGGAGCCGGGTGCGGCTGTCGGGTCCAAAGAGGGCGCCCGTCCTCCTCGCGCAGGAGCAGGACGACGCCGGCGTTGAGCTTCTCGACGGAGATGGCGTGCAGCGTCGGGTCGTTCCAGGCCGGCGCGGCCACCACCCTCACCAGGTCTCCGGGCGCAAGTTCGAAGTCATTCTCCAGCAGATACCAGACCGGCGCGATGCGTATGGTCTTCTGGTTGACCACAATCGACGGGTATCGGACTCCATAGGCCACCTGAACGCTGGAGATGGCGCCTTCGATGACCTGCTGCGCAGCCAGGTTCAGGCCGGCCCCCGTGGCCGAGCTCGCGTTGCCTTGCGGGCTCCGCGGCCCCTGGGCCAGGACGGCCGCCGCGACCAGCAGCGGCAGAAGATAACGTTTCAAAGCTGACAGTTCCATAATTGCTTACCCTCTTTCCGGATTCAGTGAAGATCCACTACCAAGGCAGGCATTTGTGATGCCAACTCGGGATGCGTTCGAACTCCTTGGAACCGAGAAAGATAAGCGAGCAGGCCGGCGTCAAAGCCGCGCAGAAGCTGCGCGGGCGCGCAAAATTTCGAGCCACTCGTCCATGCCCGCGCCGGTCTTGGCCGACACCTCGAGAACGGCAATGCCGGGAGCGACCGCCTCGAGGTGCTTCCGCGCCGCTTCGCGATCGAATCCGGCTGCTTCGGCCAAATCGGTCTTGGTGATCAGCACGAGATCGGCCCCATGGAAGATGGGCGGGTATTTCAAAGGCTTGTCCTCGCCCTCGGTCACCGACAGCAGCACCAGCCGCAGCTCCTCGCCCAAGTCGTAGGCTGCCGGACAAACCAGGTTTCCGACGTTTTCGATGAACAGGAAATCGAGCGCAGCCAAGTCCCAGTCCTCGAGGGCGCGGCGCACCATCATCGCGTCGAGGTGGCAGACGGTGCCGGTGACGATCTGCTTCACCGGCGCGCCGGTTCGCGCCAGGCGGATCGCATCGTTTTCCGTGGCCAGATCGCCGACCAGCGCCGCAACGCGCCAGGCGCCCTGTAAGCCGGCAAGCGTCTTTTCAAGCAGGGTAGTCTTGCCCGCGCCGGGACTGGAAACCAGGCTGACGGCGAAGACTCCCGAGCGGCGGAACTCCTCCCGCATGGCTCGCGCGACAATGTCGTTCTGCTTGAGAACGTTTTGCCGGACCTGAACCACCCTCGGTTCGCGACTCATTCTTCTAACTCCAGCGCCGTAACCACGAGCTCCCTGCCCTGTCGGACCTCGGGCGTCGGCGCGCCGCACACGGGGCAGGCCAGCCACACCTGCAAGTCGAGCTCCCGCTCGGCGCGACAGCGGGGGCAGTAGACGATGAGCGGCGCTTTTTCGATCACCAGCTCGGCGCCTTCGACTTCGGTCCCTTGCGCCGCCAAGGGAAAAGCGGCCTGGAGCGCCTCCTCGACGACGCCGGAGAGCGGTCCCAGACGCAGGTGGACGGCCTGGATGCGGCCGTTGCCATGACGGCGGGCCTCGGCCTCGGCGATTTCGACGATCTCGATGGCCAGCGACAGCTCGTGCATGAAATTGGGGGACAGGACATCCTGACCCCGCTGTCTTCAGCGTACCGCCAGCGTAACCCCCGGCTGGCTCGGCACGCCTCCCACCTCCACTTCCACCGGAACGGCCGGCCCCGGCGTCACCTGCTCCGGCACCCGCGCGTTCACCTGGAACAGGCCCGCCGGACCGCCCGGCGCGCCGCCCACGAATTCGACCGCCGCCTCGCGCCCGTCGATGCGCACCACCACGGGCAAAAGGGGCGCCGGCAGGCTCGGCGGCACGTTGATCGCCCCATCCACCCCTGCGGGACGCGTCTGGCCCGCGCCGGTGAAGTAGATGGCGACCGCCGACCCTCGCGCGGTGGGATTGTCGCGGGAGTTCAGCGAAAGATCGGCGTTCAGGATCGCACCCGGGCCGCGGCCGCTGCCGTCCACGGTGAAGATGCCCGGGCGCGCGACCAGCACGGGCACTCGCACAGTCTCCGATCTGGCGCCCTCGAACTCGACCTCGATGCCGACGACGGCCCGGCCGGAAACAAAATAGGGCACGATGGCGCTCGTCTGGCGAGCGGAGACAAACAGTATCGGCGCGGGCACGCCCTCGAACAACACTCGGGTGCCGGCCACCGACGTGGCCAGAGCTCCCTCGACAAGCCGCTCCGGGCCGATTCGCTCCCCGAAGATCGTGATGATCTCCCCGGGGGAGACCCCGCCGCTCTGATAGCCGGCCGCGTTGACCACCCCGGATGCCTCAAAGTACGGCGCGGTGCGGATCATCTCCAGTGTCACGGTGACCGCCAGAGGCGAATTTGCCGCGCCCTCGGCGGCGATGGTCACGGTCCCCTGGTAGTTCCCCGGCGCCAGGCCGCGCGGGTCCACGGAGACGCTCAGGTTTTTCGGTGTGCCGCCCGAGGTGGGACTCACCGCCAGCCAGGGGCCGCCGGAGGAGGTGGAGACCGAGACGGTGAAGTCAACCGCCCTGACCTTCGCCGTCAAGTAGACCGTCTGCGGCGGCGGCGCCGGGCCGCCCGCCGGCACGCGGAATTCAAGACGCGTCCGGTCGGCGGCCAGCTCGGGCGCGGCCGTGACCTCGAGCAAGACCGGAACGACGACCAGATCGAGCGGCGCACTCACCCGGCGGAAACTCACCGCACCCAGATACCGGCCCTGGGCGAGCCCGGCAGGGGCGGCGGCCAAGCGCAGCGTTCCGCCGTCGGCAGAGATGACGGCGCTCAACCAGCGGCCGCCCTCTTCGACCAGCACGCGCACGCTCTCGGCCACGAAGCGGTCATCGTCGCCCGCGCTGATCTCGCGCAGCACCGGCAGCGGATCGCCCGGCGTGTATCGCAGGCCGACGTAACTGAGCGTGGGCTGGGCCAGGAGCGTGAACGGACCGGCGGCGGAGCGCCAGTCGCGGAACCGAGGCTCGGGCGGCCCCGCCGCCGTCAACGCCGTCTCCACCACCGGAGCGTAGCCCAAGGCGATCGCGGGGCGGCCCAGGCTGACCGGCTGCGGGAAGACCACCTGAAGCGGGATGTCGAACCGGTCGATCACGGCGGCGCCGCTCATGCCTTCATAGGGCGGGCGCGCCACAACTTCGTAAACCAGCGTCGCTTCACCCCTGACCACCGGAACCAGCTCCTTCGGCGCCGCGGCCGGCATCAAGTAGCCGCCGGAGAAATCCCCCGAGAAGTCCATCACCCGGCGCAGCTCAAGCTCGGCGGGCTGGCCGGAGGCCGGCGTCGAGGCGACTGCGTTGGGCGCGATGAGCCAGACGCCCTGAGGAAGCCCGGAGATGCGGGCCGCAAAGCGCGTGCCGTGGTCCGCCGCGCCGGGCGCCGCCGCCGTGAGGCCCCCGTAGTCCGGTGTGAATCCGCTCTCGGTCGGATAGCGCGCCTCCGGAATGCCCTGCTGCTTAGGTGCAAACGGACCCACAATGCTGTTGTCGATGCGCTTGCGAAACGCATCCGGGAAAAGCTCCTCCAAGCGCA
>ENA-ORXB01003679-ORXB01003679.1-sediment-metagenome-genome-assembly--contig:-NODE-3679-length-10197-cov-2.989328_pt1 | contig 10197 bp, 9 predicted proteins | sample MGYA00237863_ERZ511475 | MGnify/ENA primary metagenome ERZ511475 (study PRJEB26305, sample SAMN06343858) | sediment metagenome | isolation source: hot spring sediment | place: Canada: British Columbia...
GACGGCGGTGCGCGAAGCGCTGGAAAAGGTCGAGGTCACGCGGATGACCATCTGCGACGCCCAGGGTTTCGGCCGCCAGCGTGGGCGCACCGAGCTATTCCGCGGGCACGAGTACACCGCCCGGCTTCTTCGCAAAGTGGTGCTGGAGATCGTGGTCAACGACGATTTCCTGGAGCGGACCGTCAACACAATTATCAAGGTGGCGCGCACAGGGCCGGAAGGGCAGATCGGCGACGGCAAGATTTTCGTAGTTCCAGCCGAGGCGGCCATCCAGATCGACGACGGTTACTGCGGCCCGGGAGCGGTTTGATGCGGCAGAGCGTTCAACGGGCCATTGGGCTTGCCACGATTGTTTTGGGGCGGTCTGCGGCTGGGCGCTTCTTCTGCGTGGCCTGGTGAACCACTGCCCGCCTTTGCTTGACCCGCGGGGACTGCACAGCGCTAGTGCTTCAGTGTAAGCGTCATTGCGGTGGAGTGGTACCTTCGCCGGCCGATTGTTGCACCCCAGTGCCAGCAGCGGCTTGTTCGGCTTGAACTGTCGAAGTGGCTTCCGCTTGAGGCTTTTCGGTTACCACGGGCGCGCCGGCCGAGTCGGCGCCGATGGCAGGCAGGCCGTAGGATTTCTCGCTTTCGTCGGCTTCCAGGAACACTTCGTCGATTGGGGCGTTATCGACGTCGCGGCGGAGCAAGAAGTAAATCGCCGTGCAGGCCACCCAAAAGTACCCGAAGAAAAAGCCCGCGGCCACCAGCTTTACGCAGCCGACCCAGTAATGGATCACCACTGCACCGGCGCGTGCGATTCCCTCCAGTGCTTCCCCGGAGATGATGGCTTCCACCCTGGGATATCCGGCGGTCCAGCTTGCCGCCCAGTAGGTCATCCATGCTACTGCTGCGGCGAGGTTTCGCACTAGCAGCCAGCCGAGCCAGCCCAGCAGGGCTGCCACAGCGGCGTAGAACAGGTAATGCAATGGGCGCTGGAACACATAGGCGTACGAGCGGCTCAGGGCGTCGAAGCTGTCGGTGCCTTCGGCGCTGATGGTGGGCCACATCAGCGGCCAGCCGAACAGCAATCCCAGCAGCAGCAGTACCATCACAAACCCCAGCAACAGCAGCACCGGCCAGCCAAGCCCCAGCAGGAACAATCCGACGTCGAATCGCAGCATCCAGGCCACCAGGAGGATGGGAACGGTCGCGGCGGCTATTCCTGCCAACGGAAGCAGCGGGGCGACGAAGTAGGAAATCCACTTCCGGGCGGCAAACCGCAAGGAAGCGGCAAAGCCGACGTGTTCTTCGCTGGCAAGTTCTACAGCCGCGATGCGCGAGATCGCCCCGCCGAACAAGGCCCAGACCGCTGCCGCGCCCAATCCGCAAAGCGCAAGACACACGAACTCCCGCAACCCCATCCCAGGAGTGAATAGCCTCCACAATGGCTGGGTCAATTGTGCCCAGGCGCCGAACAGCGGATCGCGGGGCCGCCAGCTTTCCACGGGCGAAACGAGCTGATCGATTCGCTCGGGCAGACCGGGCAGACTGGGTTGGTCGGGCACTAGTTGATCGGTGACGGTTTTCCACGGGCAGATGGTGTACGGTTGCAGCCAGGCGGCGCCAACAGACGGTGCTCCTTCAGCAGGCAGAAACAACACAGCGAAGAACCACCAGACGATAGCGGTCAGCAAGGCTCCGATTGCTCCCAGCACCAGCACGCGCGCCCCGGCCGCTATCCGAAAAGCGCGGAAAATATGCACCCAGCAGAAAACCTCTTTCCATGCAACTGCCCGTACAGTGGTGCTTTGCGTTTCGGACATCTCTGGGACCTCTTGGTTGAAAAATGCCGGCGGCCGCGCGGCAACGGCCGCGCTTGCCCGACGTGGCCAAGATGCGCGGTTCTGAATCGGCTGCCGCGGCGCCGGTTCCGCAACGCCAGCCTGACAAGGTACCTGCAATCTTCAATCTTGCAGCCAATATACGCCGTTGACTCAACTGTGCAAGACCAAACAGCCGGGCATCTTGGGTTACCTGCAGAACCAGCGTTAGAATAATGGCTTGTGTTCCGTGGGGGCAAGAGGCGGTAGGATGGGGTTTTTCGGCTTCGGCGGGGCGGCTCACACACTAGGGGTTTTCGAACATTGGGACGAAGGCTTATGGTTGGCGACGCCGGAAGCCCGGATCGAGTTCGTGCCATGACCATTCTGGAACTGAAGAACGTAACGCTTTGCCTGGATGGCAAGCGGATTCTCAACGATCTGTCGATCGAGTTCTGGCAGGGACACATCCACGCGCTGATCGGTCCCAACGGTGCCGGGAAATCGACCACGGCAAACGTGATCATGGGACTGTCGGGCTACACCGATTTCGAGGGCGACGTGCTGTACCAAGGGCAGTCGATCAAGGGGTTGTCGATTGACCAGCGGGCACGGCTGGGAATCACCCTGGCGTGGCAAGAACCGGCAAGGTACGAAGGGTTGTCGGTCTATTCGTTCATCAAGGCGGCCGCCCGCAACCGCAGCGACTCCAAAATCCGCGAAGCCTTGCGGCAGGTGGGCTTGGAGCCGGAGAAGTACCTTGCGCGGGCGGTCGATCGCACGCTTTCTGGCGGCGAGCGCAAGCGGATCGAGCTGGCCAGCATCCTGGCGATGGAGCCGAAGCTGGTGCTGCTGGACGAGCCGGACAGCGGCATCGACGTCGAGGCGCTGGAGCGTATTTTCGACGCCTTGAAGCTGCTGAAGCAACAAGGCACAACAGTGATCATGATCACCCATAGTCTGGCCGTGCTGCGACATGCCGAGCATGCCTTCCTGCTCTGTTGCGGCCGGCTGGTCAGCAAAGGCTCAGTGGAAAAAATCGCCCATTACTTCCAGCAACGGTGCATCCCCTGCGATCACCAGGAGCTGAAACTGCGCGAGGCGGAGGGGTTGAATGTCGGATAACGCTCTGTTGCAAGCCATGTATCAGTCGATTGGGATCAACCCCCACGATCTGTGGGCGCAACTGGATGTGGCGCGCATCGAGATCCATGCCAACCGGGTGCTGGGGGTTCATCTGGTGCAGGGGCTGGAAGTGGATGCACGGCAACTGGACGACGGCATCGAGGCCCGAATACTGGTGGCCAAAGGGGTGCGGATCGCAAAACCCATCCAAGTGTGCTTCGGCATGATCCCCGAAAACGGCGTGCAGCGCGTCATATTGGATATTGTAGTGGAGAACGAAGCCCGGGCAGGCGTGGTGGCCCACTGCACGTTTCCCAACGCCAGGAATATCCGCCACGAGATGGACGCCCGGCTGACCATCGGCCGCCACGCGGAGTACGCATACATCGAGCGTCACGTACACGGGGCCGAGGGCGGAGTGGTCGTCATTCCCCGCTCCAAAGTCCACGTGCTCGAAGGCGGCCGGTATCATACCGACTTCGAGCTGATTCGCGGCCGCGTCGGCCAGATCGAAATAGACGTGGAACTGACCGGCGAAGCGCACAGCGCAAGCGAGGTGGCGGCGCGGGTTTCCGGCTCGGGCAATGACCGGATAAACATCAAAGAGGTTGCCCATCTGGCAGGCCCGTACGCCCGCGGCGTACTGCAAACCAGCGTCGCACTGCGCGATCACGCCCAGGCAGTGGTTTACAATACGCTGCGGGCAAGTGCGCCGCACGCCCGGGGACACGTCGATTGCAAGGAGATCGTGCAGGGCAACGCCGTAGCCAAGGCCGTGCCGGTGGTCGAGGTCACTCACCCCAAAGCCCATGTTACCCACGAGGCGGCCATCGGCAGTGTCGATTCCCGGCAACTGGAAACGCTGATGAGCCGGGGACTGACCGAGGACGAAGCCGTGGACCTGATAATCCAGGGACTGCTGCTGAAAGGGCGCAGCGATCGCCGTCCGCTGGGCGGCGCCTATCAAAGCGAGGTGTTGCCGGCAGGCACCGCCTGAGCGCAGGCACGATTCCGCTTGTCGAGTTGGCTTGCTTAGTACGCTTTGTACACGCCGGGCATTGGGAACGGGTAGAAGCCGTCCGGGCCGGGCAGGCTTCGCGGCTTGGCGTCCCACGCCAGGCGTTCGGGCGATTCATCTGGTCCCTTGGCCACCGCTTCGTCCCACTTGACGATCTGGCCCGAGTAGGTGGCCATCCGACCCAATACGGCGGTCATGCTGCTTACCGCCCCGAACCACCCCTCGTTGAGCTTGGTATCTTTGAGGATGGCTTTGATCAGGTCCACGTGTTCCTGATGGTACGGGTTGCCGCTTTCCAGCTTCGGCCCGCCGCCCACGTTGACGTGCCGGGTGCCCTTGGTGCCGTGGACTATCTCGGTCACTTGGTCCCAGGTGCCGGGGATGTGCCGCGACTGGCTGAACATCTTCGTGCCGTCGGCGTAAGTGAACTCCACGAAGTGATGATCGAAGATGTCGCCGTAGTTGCCCCGGTTACAGCGCCCGCCCATGCCGTTGGCTTCGATCGGGTGGGCCTTCTTGAAGTCGCCGTCTTTGGCCATCACCCAGTTGGCGATGTCGATGTTGTGCACGTGCTGCTCGACGATGTTGTCGCCATACAACCAGCGGAAACATCCCCAGTTGCGCACTTGGAAGGCCATTTCGTTCGGATCGTCTGGCGGCCGTTTTCCCAGGTCGCGACCACCGCCGCCCAGCCCGTTCCAGTAAACGCGGATGTAAACCACGTCGCCCAGCTTGCCTTCGTGGATTTCCTGCACGCCGCGGATGTAGCCGGCCTCGTGATGCCGCTGCAAGCCCACAACTACTTTTAGGTTCTTCTTGTCGGCCAACTCGTTGGTTTGCATCAGCGAGCGGAAACCGGGGGCGTCGGTACAGCAGGGTTTCTCCATAAATACGTGTTTGCCGGCCTTGATGGCAGCGGCGTACTGGGCCGGACGGAAGCCCGGCGGCGAGGCCATCACCACCAGGTCAACGCCGCAGTCGATGGCCTTCTGGTAAGCGTCCAGACCCGAAAACACGCGCTCCGGCGGAACGTCGACTTGCTGGGGAAACTCCTTTTGCAAGTGCCGCAGCGCGCCTTTGGCCCGATCCTCGAAGGCGTCGGCCACCGCCACCAGGCGGATCTTGTGGCCGATAATTTTCTGGACGGTCATGCAGTCGGCCGCCGCGCCGGTGCCGCGCCCGCCGCAGCCTATAAGCGCAAACTTCAGCTCATCGCTTCCGGCGGCATGTGCGCTGCGGGAAATAGCCAGCGCGCTGCTGGCGGACAGGCCTGCCGCAGCCGCCGTTCTCAAAAACTCGCGTCGAGTTGGCGTCTGTCGAGCCATTGCTACGCTCCTTTTTGCAAGCCAGAAAAATTGCTGACACAAAGCCAGTAATCTACCTTCACCGGCGCGCTGCCGCAACCAATTGCTGATCGAATTTTTCGTAGCCACCGGCTCGGCACCGGCACATGCGGTGATCGGCGCTGGGTATTTTGCTCGCTAAGGCACGCCAGACCACCAGAACGGTGTCTTCCATTACGCCAGAATAATGGCCAGGTCTGCGGAAGCGTTTGCACTGCTCCACATTTTTTTCAAAAAATGTTGCAAACACTTGACTAATCGGGTAACGGCAAGACAGAATGTGCCCGTTCGACATTGCATTACTGAATAAACGCCCACGGGCCGGCTGGTTGCCGGCCGAAGAAGCAAGGCGCGACCGGCCTGGCTTTTTGGCATGGCATGTGTGCCGCCATACGTGGTTGGGCTGCGGCCGGGCGTGCATCGGGCTGTGCGAGGCCTTGCAATTTCTGCCCGGGGCTTAAATGCTACGTCCTGGGCTGCAAACGGAAAAGCGACTTTCGCGGGCCCTAATCGGCGGCCTAAGGAGGTGGGGACGTTTTCGGCCCTGTGAAAACGCTGGCTTGCTTCGGCAAGGCGGCACGGTTTGGAGGAATTGCAAGCAGTAGCGCGACAGCATTGCACGCAATAGCAGGGTCGTCGAAAAACGGTTTTGCCACATGTCAACTGCTTTTCGCCCCTCGAAGTTGAAATATTCCGGCGGCGGAGGCGCTTCCGCCCAGTCGAACATCAGCTCAGGTAGCTCGGTCACGGACCGATCGTGCGGCCTTCTTTGGGGCATACCGGTGGGGGAAAGCCTCATGAAGTGCAGCAAGAAGTTTTCGGTTGAAGAGCTACAGATCGTCGCTCGCTTTGATTACTTGCGCGCCATCCTTTCGGCGCCAGAGTATGCCGCCCACTTGGATCAGCCGTTGGCTTACTGGGCGCTGCCGACAGACCGCCGGCTTCCCATCGCCTTCCTTACCCGAAGGCTCGGCGATCTGCTGCAAACCCCTTTGGAAGAACTTAGTGCCACTCCTGGCATCGGCCGGAAGAAAATGGCCACTTTCATCCAGTTGCTGGCCCGCGCGGCGGCCACCGATCCCAAGTCGCTTCCCGGCAAACAGCCGCCGATCGTCGATGACTGCACACGGCTGGGCAACGGCAACGGTTGTCAGCCCCAGTTCGACGCTGGTGGTGTTTCGGAAATGCTTTGGGCTCAGTGGTGCGAGAGCGTCGTCAGGCACGGCCTGGAAACCGAACCACTAGGCCGATTGGCGCCTAGTTTGCAACGGCTGACCAAGGTGGTTTGGAATACGCCGCTGGGACAATTCACATCGGTGAGCCTGGCGGAGCTTCGCAGTCGCAAGACTTATGGCCAGAAGCGTGTCCGCGCCATCCTGGAAGTCTTCCACACGGTTCACTCCCTGGTCGGCCAGATGCCCGGGCAAGACCACCTGGCGGTCCGCATCCTTCCACGCTATATCGATCGTACCGAGCGCTGGGTACAAACGGCGATCGGTTCCAGCGATTCGCTTACAGCCCGGCAATTACGGCAGAACTACGTCGAGCCGCTGTTGGAGCAGGTTCGCATCGACGCCCCGCAGATGATTGTGGTGCTGGCCGAGAGCCGTTTGGGAATCAACGGGCCAGTGCTAAGTGTTCGTCAGGTCGCGCGCGGGGTGGGTCTGACCCGAGCCAGGGTCTATCAGTTGTTCGACGAAGTCAGCGACATCCTGGCGGTACGCTGGCCGGCAGGCTACCATCAATCGCGACTGCTGCGCGACAAGGTGCTCAACCAGGCGACCGGCAATCTGGAGCCGTTTCAGCAGTTTCTGGCGGCTGTTGAGCTGTTTTATCCGGGGCCGCGGCGTACCAATGTATTACCATTGGCCCGCGCACGCCGAACCACTAGCGCCCGCTCCGTCGCCCGGTCGACGCCAGCTAACCAGCCGGGCGCAGTGGCCGAAAGTACCCAATCCGCGAAACAGCAGTCGCCAGGCTACGATGCCGTTGCTAGTTCTCCGGCTATCGGTGCCCGCCACACGGCTGAAACCGGTAGTTCCGTCCTTGAGGCAGCGGCCACGTTGGACAGCTCGCTGGCGGCCGACGAGTAGTCGGCCTGCATCGTGGAAAATCGAGTAGAACAGCTTCAGGGCACTCGGGGCCATGCGAACTCGCTGACCCGGCCGGCCTGTCTAGGTTGACCGCGCATCAGTCGGCAAACCATGGTCTTGTGGCGTATCGTGTGTGCGTGCATCTTCCAGGGCGAGTTGGAGGGCCACGCTCCGTCGTGGCCGCGTGCCCAATGGTAGTGTGGGCAACTGCATCTCGTCCGTTCATCGGCACATGCAACCGCAGGGTGTTTCTGCATTTGGTTGCGGTTATTGGCAACGTTATGTGGATATGTACCGTCTGGGGCGGATCACAATGCCCAGCACTGAACGCATAGTGTCGTCGGACAACCCCAGCGATGCTGGGCATCGCCCAGTGCAGAACCGTTGGTTTCTGGGGCTGCGAGTTTTGCTGTGGGTTTTCGGCGTTTCGGGCTTGATGGCGGCCGTGCCAGCCGTGATGCCCCGAAGCTGGTTGGTCGCGGCCGTCGCCCATGCCGAGCCTGGCACCCCGGTGCTGCTGCTGGTCGAGTATCTGGCCCGCTCGCTGTCGGCAATGTATTGTCTGCTTGGCGGCATAATGTGCCTGTGCGCGATGAATCCGCTGCGACATGCACCGATTATTCGTTGGCTGGGCGGCTTTGCAGCGCTTTCCGGCGCCGCCTCATGCATCCTGATCCTGTTTGCCCATTACCAAGAAAACGTGGTCGTGTGGTTGCTGGCGTTTGACGCCGGGCTGATCGGCCTGTTCGGTGCGGCAGTGTTGACAATGCAGGCCATCGCCAGTCGTTCATGAGCGGCCGCTCGGATGCCGCAGCCACAGTGCCGACGAAAACTCGCAAACCCCTGGCATTCTGCCGTCGGCAGGCCGAGAATCGGGCGCCGACAGAAAAAAGTTCTTTCGCCGGCGGTGTTGACGCCGTCGGCATTCCCACGATCGGCCGATCGGCAGTGGCACCGGGCTACTGTACTTCTGAACCGGAAAATGGGCAAACCCCCTTCCCGAAAATAACCCCACGAAGCTTTCCACTTACAATCAAGATGCGCACACTGCCGAAACTCCGAAACGCCGAAACTGCATATCGCTACTTCCCTTATTTGGCGAGTTCGGGTATCTTTAATAGTGAGGGCAGTGTTGCCTACGTGCGCTGACGGCTCGTCTGGCGTGAGCAGCGTGCCTGTGCGCCGCTGCGGGACTAAGGAGAAACGTTATGGCTGGCGCTGTGAATCTCCGCCGCGGGTTTACGCTGGTGGAACTGCTAGTGGTAATCGTCATTATTAGTATTCTTATCGGGTTGATGATTCCAGGCGTTCAGGCAGTGCGCGAAGCGGCCCGGAAGACCGAATGCCTCAACAAGGTCAAGCAGCTTGCCCTGGCCATGCAGAACTATCATTCGCAGATGCGCCAGTTTCCGCTCAACTGGGGGGCAGGCTCCGAAACTGGTGGCACCTCGACCAAAGGCCACTCCTGGTTGACCGGCTTGCTGCCGCACCTGGAATTGGACAACCTGTATCGTTCCATCCAGATGGGGCAGACCCTAGGTTATCAAGACCCCTCGCGGAACATCAGCAACCTGAAGGCCGCGCAATTCGTGGTGCCGGTGTTCCGCTGCCCCAGCGACGTGGGCGACGGTACGCTGACCACCCAGGCCTTGCTTCCCAACCAACCCATTGCCGTGACGAACTATAAGGCCTGCATGGGAGCCAACTGGGAGGGCACAACGTCACGCCAACACCGCTACCGCAAACAAGATGCCGGGTTCGCAGGTCGTAACGCCAGCAACTACAACGGCCCGCAAGGTGCGTCGATGGGCGGCGACTTTTGCGACGGGCTGATCTGCCGCGGCTTCGGCAACCCCAGCGGCCGGCCGGTAATCACCACCGCAAACGACGTCCGCGACGGCCTGTCGCACACCTTCGCCATCGGCGAGACCGTGCCCGCCTTCACCAACTGGGCCTCCTGGTACTGGTGGAATGGCGCCAGCGCCACGTGTGCCATCCCTTTGAACTGGGAAGAGCCTAACGTCCGTCGCAGGAACAATGCTAGCGACTGGCGTTCTAACTGGTGCTTCATGAGCCGGCACTCCGGCGGAGGCAACTTCGCCATGTGCGACGGCAGCGGTCGCTTTATCGACGACAACATCGACCTGAAACTCTATCGCGCATTGGCTACAATCGACGGCGGCGAAATGGTCACGCTGCCAACCGAATAGCCTCTTTGCGGGTACATAGCTTCTCGGCGGCTGCATAACCCGCTTGGCTGATGCCGTCTCATCGCCAGCCGCAACTTCTTTTTTGGTTGGCCGGCGCTCCAGCCGGTTGTCGAGCTGCGCACTGCGCAACGTTCCCCGAAAGACGCCGGGCGAACTGTTGCTATCGCATTGCGGGCCGGTTAAACTACCATGGCCGATCTGAGGCTGGCTGGCCCCGGCAGCGCAATTGGCGCTGCGCCGAGGACAGTCTGACCGGCCGTATGCCGACAATCGCTTCGTAAATGGCCAAGCCCACTTCCATTGCGTTTGCTGTGGATTGTAACAGTTCATCATCCAAGACAGGTGAAACATGGAAAGACGCGACTTCTTGACGCTCTGTGGCATCGCTGGTCTGTCGGCGATTGCCGACTCGGCCGAGGCGAACTCCGCCCCTGACTCCCGCGTGGCCGACAAGGAAATCTATGAACTGCGGCACTACCTGATTGCTTCCGCGCAAAAGCAGGAAGCCTTCGAGCGCATGTTACGGACGGCGGCCGTGCCGGCCTGGAACCGGCTGGGGATCAAGCCCGTGGGTGTTTTCAAGCTGGCCGAAGGTTACCCGGACGA
>ENA-ORXB01003680-ORXB01003680.1-sediment-metagenome-genome-assembly--contig:-NODE-3680-length-10196-cov-3.245775_pt1 | contig 10196 bp, 10 predicted proteins | sample MGYA00237863_ERZ511475 | MGnify/ENA primary metagenome ERZ511475 (study PRJEB26305, sample SAMN06343858) | sediment metagenome | isolation source: hot spring sediment | place: Canada: British Columbia...
TGCCGCCGAAGATGCCGACCCGCTGGCCGCGACCGATCGTGCACAGGGCGTCCACGAACCGCACGCCGACCGGGAGGACCTCGCGGATCCGTCGGCGCGAGAGCGGGTCGGGGGCAGGCGCGTCCACCCGCACCTGGACGCCGCCGGGAGGCAGCGGCCGCCCGTCCGCGGGACGACCGGTCCCGTCGAGCACCCTGCCGATCAGCCGCTCCGAGACCTCGAGCCTCGCGCCCCCGGGGGGCAGGCTCACGCGGTCCCCCTTGCCGAGCCCCACGACGTCATCGAGCACGAGCGCGCGAGCGCCCTCCTCCGAGACCGCCACGACCTCCCCGAACCGGCGTCCGCGGGTCGTCTCGATCGCCACGGCGTCCCCCACCCGGGCCCGCAGCCCGCGGATCTCGATCTCGTGCCCGACCACGCGCGCCACGGAGCCCCACAGACGGAACGGCGGGGGGAGCATCAGCTCGAGGTCCGACGTTGCCGCCAACGCTTCCATCGCCACTCAGATCTGCAGGTTCATGACCTGCTGGTAGGCCTCGAGCGCCTTGTCGCGGATGGCCACGAGCATCTGGACCGACAGCTCCGCCTTGGAGGTGGCGATGAGCACCTGGTGCGGCTGGACCGGCTGCCCCGACGCCATGGCCTGGATGAGGGCATCGGCCTCGCGCTCGGCCTCCGAGACCGCCTCGAGGCCCCGCAGCACGAGATGCCCGAAGTCCTCTCCGCCCTGGGGCGCCGCCGCCTCGGCGCCCCCCGGTGCGGGCGGGGGCACGGCTCCCGACCCGATCGGCGGGATCGGCCCGACGCTCACGAGCGCCTCCCGATCTGCATGGCGGCCTCGTAGCGCTCCCGTGCGGCCTGGAGCACCCGCAGGTTCGCCTGATAGGAGCGGGTCGCGAGGATCATGTCGGTCATCTCCGAGACGAGGTCGACCACGGGCATCGCGATCTCCCCCTGCTGGTCGGCCCGGGGGTCACCCGGGGCGGCGACGAGCGCCGGGTCGCCCTGCTCCGCCGCCATCCCCACCACCCGCACCCCACCGCCGGGATCGCCCGCGATCGGGGCGAAGATCGGGTGCGAGGCGCGGAACGGCTCCTGGTCGCCGGGGACCGTGGTGTTGACGTTCGCCACGTTGTGCGCGATCGCGTCCAGCCAGATCCCGGACGCCTCCAGGCCGGTCGCCGAGATGTCGAGCTGTCGGAACGGCCCGCCCATCACCGGGCCCCCAGCGCCGTGCGCAGGACGTCGAGCTTGAAGTTGTAGCCGTGGATCAGCGCCTGGTTGAGGAGGGAGTCCTCGATCTGACCCACGAGCTCCGTCTCCATCGAGACGGTGTTCCCGTTCGGATCCGGGATCCCCGGCTCGACCGTGGGGTCCGGCACCTCGAGCGAGGCGGGATCCGAACCCCGCTCGAGCGCCTGCGCGAGCGCGTCCTCGAAGTCCACGGTCCGAGCCTGGAAGGCCGGGGTGTTCACGTTCGCCATGTTGTCGGCACGTACCTCGCCCCGGGCGGCCAGGCCGTCGAGGGCGAACTCGACGCTCCGCATCGTGAGGTCGCTGATGCCGCTCACGTCCGCATCACCTCCGCAAACGGCAACGGAGGAACGCCCGTGCGTTCCTCCGTGAACGTCGGCCCTTCCGTGCCGTGCCGCTGCTCGCTTTCCCTGCCCTGCCCGGTCGGCGCCACCCCCGGTCGCTTAAGGGTCCCCGCGCGATCGCCCTTGACGCGTCCGGATCCCGGCCGACGAGGTCCATCGGCATGCGTCGGGTGCGGACCTGGTGGAGCGAGCGGACGCTCAGGACCAAGGGGGGAGCCCTCATGCTGACCCCCCCGACCCTGGCCTGCCTGGGGCTCGCCGTCGGCGGCGCGGCACCCCGAGCGCTGGGTGCCGCGCTGTTCCTCGGCCTGGGCTCGGCCGGCCTCTCGCTGCTCGCGTTCGAGCGGAGCATCCTCCGGGCCGCCCGCCGGAACCGCGACAACGCCCTGCGGCTCGTGCAACGCCTCCCGCTGGAGGAACCGCCGGTCGGCCGGGACGACCTCGCCGAGGCGGGGCAGGCGCTCGTGATCGCCGCCTGGCTGCTCGGGGAGCGCGAGACCGCCCTGCGGCGAAGCCGCGCGGAGCTCGAACGCTCCAACCGCGACCTCGAGCGCTTCGCCTCGGCCGCCTCCCACGACCTGCAGGAGCCGCTGCGGATGATCGCGAGCTACGTCCGCCTGCTCCGCGAGGACCTCGCGGGCCGACTGGACGAGGAGGCCGAGCGGTGCATGGGCTTCATCGAGGACGGGGCGCGGCGCCTGAAGGGGATGATCGACGGGCTCCTCGCGTACTCGCGCGTGAGCACGTGGCACCCGGAGCCCGAGCCGGTCGACCTCGAGGAGGTCCTGGAGGAGTGCCGGCACCGCCTGGCGATCGCGATCGCGGAGAGCGGCGCCACCGTCACCGCCGACCCGCTCCCCGTCGTCATGGGCTCACGGGCGCAGCTCGTGCAGCTCCTGCAGAACCTCCTCGCCAACGCCGTGAAGTTCCACGGCGACCGACCGCCCAGCGTCCACGTCAGCGCCCGACCCAGCGGCGACCGGTGGATCGTCTCCGTCCGCGACGACGGCATCGGCATCCCGCCGGAGGCGCACGAGCGGATCCTCGAGATGTTCGAGCGCCTGCACACCGGGAAGGAGTACCCCGGCACCGGCATCGGCCTCGCGATCTGCCAGCGGATCGCGGAGCTCCACGGCGGCCGCATCTGGGTCGACTCCGAGCCCGGGCGCGGCTCCACCTTCCACGTCTCGCTCCCGGCCCCCGATCGGACGGCCGCGATCGTCGAGGGGTCAGAGCGACCGGTCCTCGTGGGGAGGTCGGCGTGATGTCCGAGCCGCTCCGCGTCCTGCTCGTCGAGGACAACCCGGGGGACGCCCACCTCGTCGAACGCACCCTCGAGGAGGTCCGTCCCGGTAGGTTCCGGCTCGCGTGGGTGACCCGCCTCGCCGACGGCATCGCGACGCTCACCGAGGATCCGTACACGGTCGTGCTCCTCGACCTCAACCTCCCCGACGCTCGAGGTCTCGACGCGCTCCGGCGGCTGCGCACCGAGTCGGGGCGCGAGATCCCGGTCGTGGTCCTGACCGGTGAGCAGGACGAGGAGCAGGCGATCGCCGCGGTCGGCGCCGGGGCGCAGGAGTACCTCGTGAAGGACGAGATCCGCGGCGCGCTCCTCGCACGCGCCATCTCCCACGCCGTCGAACGTCACCGCATGCAGGAGCGGCTGCTGCAGGCAGCCCTGCGGGACGACCTCACCGGCGCGTACAACCGCCGCGGCTTCCTCGAGCTCGGTCGGCACCGGGTCGACCTCGCCCGCCGCCGGGGCGAGCACCTCGCCGTCCTCGTCGCGGATGTGGACGGGCTGAAGGCCGTCAACGACAGCCTGGGGCACGCACAGGGGTCGCGGCTGATCTGCGACGTGGCGGGGGTCCTCCTCCAGACCGCCCGCCGATCCGACGTCGTGGCGCGCCTCGGCGGCGACGAGTTCGCCGTGCTGCTCACGGGGCCCGAGGGCGCCGCCGGGGCGCTCACGCGCCGCATCCGCGACGCGGTGGACAGGACGAACGCGCGCGGGGATCGCCCGTACCGCATCTCGCTCTCGATCGGCACCGCGGTCGTCGGGCCGGAGGGCGAGCTCGACCTCGACCGCCTGCTCGAGGAGGCCGACCGCCGGATGTACGAGGAGAAGCGGGCGCGCAGCCCGCGCGGTGCGGCGCGCAGCGCCTAGCGCTCGCGCTCCAGGATCGCCGGGTCGGCGCCGAGGAACCGCAGCAGGTTCCCGAAGAGCGCGAACAGCGTGAACGTGGTGGTCGCGATCGCGATGAAGACGACGGCGACGGCCGCGATGGTCGGCGTGAAGCCGTAGCGCAGGTCGTTCACGATCTTGATCGGCAGGGTCACCACGGCGAAGCGCGAGACCATGAAGGCGATGATGTACTCGTTCAGCGAGAGCACGAAGGCGGCCGCGTAGCCCGTGATCATCGAGGGGACGAGCAGCGGCAGCGTGATCGTCCGGAACGTCGTGCGCGGACCGGCCCCGAGCGTCTGCGCCGCCTCCGGCAGCGAGGGGTCCATCGTCTCCATCGCCAGGCTCACCGTGATGAGCGGCAGCGTGGAGAAGAAGATCGCGTGCGAGACCACGATGTTCTCGATCCGGCCCGAGTGGCCGGTCGCGTTCCAGAACACGAGCGCCCCGAGCGCGCTGATCACCGGCGGCAGCATGAACGGCAGGATCCCGAGCGAGTACAGCACCGGTGCGAGCCGGATGTCGTAGGCGCGGAGCACGTAGGCCATCGGCGTCGCGACGGCGACCGCGAGAGCGGCGCTCGCCGTGGCGATGATGAGGCTCGTCACGATCGCGTCGCGCCAGCCGATGTCGTTCCACAGCTGCGCGTACCAGTGCAACGAGAACCCCTGCGGCGGGAAGTCCATGTAGCGGTTCTCGTTGATCGAGACCACCGCGACCACCACGAGGGGCGCCACGATGAACAGGACCACGAGCGTCGTGAGGAACCACTTCAGCGCGCGCATCGCCTCACCGCCGGGTCCGTCCCTCGATCCAGGTCACGAGGCCGACCACGCCGAGCGAGAGCGCCGTCAGGAACAGCGCCATCGCCGCGGCGAACGGCACGTTCGCATTGAAGGTCGCCTGGTCCGAGATGAACACCGAGAGCGTCCAGTGCTCGGGCCGGCCGAGGAACGCCGGGATCAGGTAGCTGCCGAGCGTGAACACGAAGGCGAGCAGGAACCCGGCCAGGATGATCGGGCGCCCGATCGGCACGACGACCGTCCAGAACGTCTTCCACGGCGAGGCGCCCATCGTCTGGGCGGCCTCGGTGAGCTCGGGGTCCAGGCGCGTGAGCTGCGGGTACAGCGTGAGCACGCAGTAGGGGAAGGCGATGTAGCACAGGCCGACGAGCACGGCGAGGAAGCTCGGCTGGTACGCCCGCGGCTCGCCCATGAGGCCGAGCCACACGAGGACGTTCGAGAGCCCCGCGGCGCGCCCGAGCAGCACGCTCCACGCGAACCCGACGATGACCTCGGAGAGCGCGAGGGCCGAGAGGATGAGCACGAGGAGCGTGACATGGGGCCGACGCCGCATGCGCGTGAGGAAGTACGTGAACGGGAACGCGACCGCGATGCACACGGCGCCGGCGAGCAGGCAGATCCCGATCGAGAACAGCGTCCGCTCGATGAAGACCGGCTGCAGCAGCCGCCGCCAGCTGTCGAGCTCGAACGCCGGCGTGTAGAAGCCGCCCTCGATCCGGTGGTAGAAGGACGTCGCGAGCATGATCGCGAACGGCACGAGGAAGAAGACCGCGAGCATGCCCACGGGGAACGCGAGCACCAGGCGCGTGCCCCTCGTCGGCTCCCGGAGCGTGCTCATGCCTCGACCACGACGCAGGCCTCGCGCGGGAAGGTGACGCCGACCGGCTGCCCCTGCTCCACGTGCACCCGCTCGCGCGGGGAGCCGGCGACGACGACGGGCTCGCCCAGACCGCAGTCCACGTAGCACTCGAACAGCTCGCCGAGGTCCCGAACGAACACCACCCGGCCGGGCAGGGCGTTCCGCTCGGGCGTCTGGGTGGTCGAAAGGTGCGCGTCCTCCGGGCGCACCGAGATCGTCACCGGCCCCGCCGTCACCGCCCGGTCGACCTCGAAGGGTCGCCCGGCGATCCGCACGACGCCGTCGGCCGCCTCGCCGCGGAGCAGGTTCGTGCGCCCGATGAAGCTCGCCACGAAGGCCGTCTCCGGGCGGCGGTAGACCTCGAGGGGCTCGCCCACCTGCTCGATGCGGCCCTGGTTCATGACCACCACGAGGTCGGACATGGTCATCGCCTCGCGCTGGTCGTGGGTCACCATGATCGTCGTGATGCCGAGCTTCTGCTGCAGCAGCCGCAGCTCCACCTGCAGCTGCTCGCGCAGGTTCGCGTCGAGCGCCGAGAGCGGCTCGTCGAGCAGGAACAGCCGCGGCTCGAGCGCGAGGGCCCGCGCCGTCGCGACCCGCTGGCGCTGCCCGCCCGAGAGCTGGGAGATGCGCCGGTCCCCCAGGCCCTGGAGCGAGACGAGCGCGAGCAGCTCGTTCACGCGGCGGTCGATCTCGGCCCTCGGCACGCCCCGGATCCGCAGCCCGTAACCGATGTTCCCGGCCACCGACAGGTGCGGGAACAGCGCGAGCGTCTGGAAGACCATCCCGATGTCCCGCAGGTGCGGCGGGCGGTCGGTGATGTCCTCGCCGTCGAGGTAGATACGCCCCTCGGTCGGGCGCTCGAGCCCCGCGATCATCCGCAGGGTCGTGGTCTTCCCGCACCCCGAGGGGCCGAGGAACGAGATCAGCTTGCCCGGCGGCAGGTCGAGCGTGACCCCGGCGACGGCCTCGACCTCGCCGAAGCGCTTGACGAGGCCCTCGAGCCTCAGGCTCCCGCGGGCGCGCGCGTCCATCCGATGCAGCTCGGGCCGACGGAGCTCGGGCCGACGGAGCTCATGCCGATGCCGGTCAGGACAGGATCATCTCCGTCCAACGCTGGTCGATCCAGTCCTCCCACTCGTCGTACATCTCGTACTTCGGGCGCAGCGCGGCCTCCGGACCCGGACCGCCGACCGCCTCGTACTCCTCGTCGGTCAGGTCCATCGTCTCCCTCTTCGCGGTCGGCGTCGTGCCGAGCGTGCGCGCGAGCTCGGCCTGGATCTCCGGCCGGCACATGTAGTCGACGAAGGCCTGGCACGCGGCCAGGTTCGAGGTGGTCTTGGAGATCGCCCAGAACCCCGAGTCCAGGATCGCGCCCTCGACCGGGAACACGCTGCGAAGCGGCTCGCCCTGCGAGGCCGCGTAGGTGGTGATGTCGTGGTAGAACTGCCCGATCGAGACCTCGCCGGTGTTGTACGCCTGCTGGGCCTGGGCCTCGTCCCGGAACCACAGCTTCACGTTGGGCTTGACCTCCTGGAGCTTCGTCAGCACCTCGACCACGCCGTCCTGGGTCGCGAGGACGTCGTAGCCGCCGAAGAAGCAGGCCGCGGTGATCTCGATGAGGTACGAGTTCGCCGCGTTCTTGAGCAGCGCGAGCTCGTTGCGCCACCGCGGGTCCCAGAACGTCGTCCACGTGTCGGGGCTCTCCGGCACGCGCTCGGTGTTGGACACGAGCGTGATGTACCAGGACACGCCGCCCACCCCGGCGACCTTGCCCTCGGCGTCGGTGCGGATGTAGCCCTCGGCGAGGTTCACCGCCTGCGGGATGGCCGACTGGTCGTACGTCGCGAGGATGCCGCCCTTGATCGCGCGCTGGATGCCGACGCCCGAGAGCATCGACACGTCGGCCGGCGGCGGCGCCCCCGCGTCGATCGCCTGCTGGAGCTGGACGACCCACACCTCGGAGGTCGGCTGCGAGATCGACTCGACCTCGACGCCGGTCTCCTCGGTGAAGGCGGGGTACATCTTCGCGAAGTTCTCCTCGAAGAAGCCGCCGTAGGTCGAGACCTTGATCTTCGCGCCCTCGATGCTCTGGGGGCTCGTCGTCGCACCGCCGCCCGCGGGCTCCGGCGGCGGCTCCGAGCCGCACGCCGCGAGCAGCCCGGGGACCGCGAAGGCGCCGGCGAGCATCCCGCCGCGCCGGAGCAGCTCCCGCCTGGAGATCACCTCGTCCACGCCCATGGGACACCCCCCTATCAAGTGCTAGGGCACCGTGGCGCGAAGGATACGCCGACCGGCGGGTCCCGGCAAGGCACGCCGCCCGCTCACCGTTCCCGCCGCAGGCCCGGCACGAGCGCGAGAGCCCCGAGGGCGGACAGCACCGCGGCGTAGCCGAACCCCCAGGCGGGCGAGACGACCGTCCACAGCGTCCCGACGACCACGCTCGAGACCAGGTCGCCGATCCCGTCGACGAGACCGATGAGCCCGTACGCGCGGCCGCGCAGGTGCTCGGGGACGAGCTCCGCGGCGTGGCTGCCCTGGGCGGTCTCGACCATGCCGGTCGAGGCCCCGACGGCGACGAACAGCAGCCCGAGCACCGACACCGACGTCGGCTCCAGCGCGAACGCCGCGCACGCGAGCGCGAACAGCAGGATCCCCGCGACGAGCACCAGCCGCCGGGAGGTCGCGTCGGCGAGCGCGCCGGCCGGGTAGGCCGCGGCGGCGTTCGCGGCGTTGTGGGCGGCGTACAGCAGCACCGCCGCCTGCGCCGCCGAGGTGTGGCTCCAGCCCTCGCCGGCGAGCACGTCCGTCGCGCGCAGCACGAGGAGCGTCGCCGAGAAGTTCCCGAGCCCGTACAGCCCCACGCCGGCGAGGAGCGAGCGGAACCGCCCGGGCGCCCTCGCGAGGTCGTGGAGCGTCGCGAGCGCCTGCCGGGCGACGGGCACGGCCCGGCGGACCCCGCGGCCGACGAGCAGGATCGCGAGGGCCGCCCCGAGGGCCGGCAGGACGCTGATCGCGAACAGCCAGCGGTACCCGACGGCCCCGAGCAGCGCCGCGGCGAGCAGCGGTCCGAGGATCGCGCCGAGCGAGTCCCCCGCCCGCTCGACGCCGAAGGCCCGCCCGAGCTGCTCCCGCGGCACGGCCCCGGCGAGGATCGCCTCCCGGGCCGGCGTCCTCGCGCCCCGGGCCGCCCAGGCCACGGCGCGCCCCACGGCGACCGCCGGCCAGGAGTTCGCGAGCGCGAACGAGCCGTACCCGAGCCCGGTCACCAGGTACCCCGCAGCGGCGATCTTGGCCCGATCGGCCCCCGGACGGTCGGCGAGCACGCCGCCCACCACCTTCGAGGTCGAGAGCGCCCCGTCGGCGATCCCCTCGATCGCCCCGAGCGCCGCCGCCGAGGCCCCGATCTGCGAGAGGAACCCCGGCAGCGCGGCCGTCGCCATCTCGTGCCCGGTGTCCGAGAGCAGGCTCGCGAGCCCGACGCCGAGCACCGTCGGGTTCCGGAGCGCCGGGACCTCGGGCGCCCGCTCGCTCACGGCCGCGTGTAGGCGGTCTTGACCTGCGTGAAGAACTCGATCGCGTACCGGCCCTGCTCGCGGCTGCCCATGCTCGAGCCCTTCGTGCCGCCGAAGGGGACGTGGAAGTCCACGCCGGCCGTCGGCAGGTTCACCGTCACGATCCCCGCCTGCAGGCCGTCGCGGAAGCGGGCGGCGTGCCGCAGCGAGGTCGTGCAGACCCCGGCCGACAGGCCGTACTCCGTGTCGTTCGCGACGGCGAGGGCCTCCTCGGGGTCGGCCACCCGGATCACGGTCGCGATCGGCCCGAAGATCTCCTCGCGGTTCACCCGCATATCGTTCCGCGTCCCGACGAGGAGCGCCGGCTGCAGGAAGTAGCCCTCGGTCTCGCGCTCCAGCCGCTCGCCGCCCCAGGCGAGCTCGGCCCCCTCGGCGCGCCCGATCCGCAGGTACTCCTCGTCCTGCTTCAGCTGTCCCTCGTCGACGACGGGCCCGATCTGCGTGCCCTCCTCGAGCGCGTGACCGACCCGCAGGCGCTGCATCGCCTCGACCATCGCCTCGACGAACGCATCGTGGATGCCCTCGGTCACGATGAGGCGGCTGCTCGCGGTGCAGCGCTGCCCGGTCTGGAAGAACGCCCCCTGGATGGCGCACTCGACGGCGACCCCGAGGTCGGCGTCGTCGAGCACGACGAGCGGGTTCTTGCCGCCCATCTCGAGCTGGGCCTTGGCGAAGCGCGCGGCGCACGCGAGCGCGACCTCCCGGCCGACGGCCTGCGAGCCGGTGAAGGTCACACCCCGGACCTTCGGGTGGCGCACGAGGGCGTCGCCCACCTGGCTCCCGCTGCCGTTCACCAGGTTGAAGGTCCCCGGCGGCAGGCCCGCGCGGCTGATGATCTCGGCGAGGGACCACGCGCTCGCCGGCACCAGCTGCGCCGGCTTGAAGACCACCGCGCACCCGTAGGCGAGCGCCGGCGCGATCTTCCACGCCGGGATCGCCATCGGGAAGTTCCAGGGCGTGATGACGCCGACCACGCCGAGCGGCTCGCGCAGCACGTCCACGTCGACGCCGGGGCGGACCGAGCGGATGTGCTCGCCCGAGATCCGCAGCGCCTCACCGGCGTAGTACCGGAAGATCCACGCGGCGCGCTGGACCTCGGCGATGCCCTCGGCCTTCGGCTTCCCCTCCTCGCGCGAGAGCTGTACGCAGAGCTCCTCCGCCCGCGCGGCGAGCTCG
>ENA-ORXB01003681-ORXB01003681.1-sediment-metagenome-genome-assembly--contig:-NODE-3681-length-10196-cov-3.208716_pt1 | contig 10196 bp, 11 predicted proteins | sample MGYA00237863_ERZ511475 | MGnify/ENA primary metagenome ERZ511475 (study PRJEB26305, sample SAMN06343858) | sediment metagenome | isolation source: hot spring sediment | place: Canada: British Columbia...
GCCGCACAGGCCATCCAACTGGCCTTTGTGGGTGTGCCGGGCATCTACATTCACAGCCTGCTGGGGTCGCGCAACTGGTACGAAGGTGTGACCCGCACCGGCGTCTTGCGGGCAATCAACCGCGAGAAGCTGGCGTACGATCATGTAGAGGCAGCGTTGGCCGACCCGACCTCGCTGCGCAGCCTGGTGTTCTATCCCTACCGCGAGCTGCTCATCCGGCGTGCCGCCGAACGCGCCTTCCACCCCAACGGCCCGCAGGGGGTACTGACGCTGCATCCGGCGGTCTTCGCGCTGCGGCGCACGTCGCCGCAGGGGGACGAGCACGTGCTGACGCTGACCAACGTCTCCGGCGAACCGGTCATCGTTGACCTGAGCGGCGTCGCTCCGGACGGCGCGCGTGCGCTCCGCGACGTTCTCAGCGGACGGTGGGTCAGTGTGGGCGAAGCCCTACGCCTGGAGCCATACGAAGTGCTGTGGCTCAAAGCAGAACGGTAAGCGGAGACCATGCGGCGGCCTGGTTCCGCCGACGGCTGATGGCTAAGCGCTGATCGCTTCACTGGCAGGAGAGTGCCCCATGCGCATTGGATTTGTCGCCACACGCATCGCCGGTGTAGATGGCGTCTCGCTGGAGATCGCCAAGATAGCTGCCGTCCTGAAGCAAATGGGCCACGAAACGTTCTACTGCGCTGGCGAACTGGGCGAGTACGCTCAGCCCGGCCTGGAAGTGCCCGCCTTTCATTTCCGCGACCCCGAAGCGGTCGCCATTCACGACGAGGCGTTCAGCGGCGTCGAGGAGTCGCGCGAGCTGTATCAGCGCATCGCCAGGGCCGCCGCCCCACTCAAAGAGGGCCTGTATGAATTCGTCGAGCGCTTCCGGCTCGATCTGCTGATCACGCAGAATGCGCAGGCGATTCCCATGCAGATTCCGCTGGGCGTGGCGCTGCGCGATTTCATCGGCGAGACGCATATCCCGACCGTCGGGCATCATCACGACTTCTACTGGGAGCGCGAACGTTTCCTGGTCAACCGTATCCCCGACATCCTGGCCACCGCTTTCCCCGCCGAGGCCACCTCGCTGCGCCATGTGGTGATCAGCACGGCCATGCAGCGCGAGCTGTACCTGCGTCGCCGCCTGCTGGCGACCTGCATCCCCAACGTGTTCGACTTTCGCAACCCGCCCCCGCCGCCGGACGACTATGCCCTGACCGTCCGCGAGGAGCTGGGCATCGCTCCCGACGAACGGCTGATCCTGCAGCCGACGCGCATCATCCGCCGCAAGAACATCGAGCGGGCGGTCGAGCTGGTGCGGCAACTGGGCGAGCGCGACCCGAGTCATCGCTACGTCCTGGTGATCACCGGCTATGCAGGCGACGAAACCGACAGCTACTACGAGTGGCTGCTGGGGCAGGTGCAGCGGGCGGGCATCCGCGCTCTGTTCATCGGCGACCGCATCACCGAAAAGCGGGGCGTACAGGATGGGCAGCGCACCTATACTCTGTGGGACATCTACCCGCACGCCGACTTCGTGACCTACTTGAGCTCGTATGAGGGCTTCGGCAACGCGCTGATCGAGACGCTCTATTTCCGCAAGCCGCTCATCGTCAACGCCTACATTCCCTATCGCTCCGACATCAAGCCGGCGGGCGTGCGCGCCGTCGAGATTCGCGAGGATGTGACGGCAGAGGCTGTCGGTCAGGTGCTGGCCCTGCTGGACGATCCGGCGGCGGTTGCTGCGATGGTGGAGCACAACTATCAGGTGGGACTGCAGCACTTCTCCTACGAAGTGTTGGAGGCACGGCTGCGCAACCTGCTATAATTTGCAAAATCGCATATAAGATCGCGCGAATCTCATAGATTCTCGATCCTAGCTGTGATCCGGACGTGAATCTGAGGCTGCCCCTCACCCCCTGCCCCTCTCCCACTGCGACTGCGTCGCGGGGAGAGGGAAATAGGGTGAGGGGATATCGGTGAGGTTTTCACAGTCCCGGTCAAGCATTTACGTCCGGGTCTCAGATCCTGGAGTTTGCATGATCGCCGTGCTACACTCCCTGCGTCTCGCTGCGTTTCCGCTGGGTCTGGGCCTGACATCAGTGCTGGTCAGCGGCACGCTCAACCGGGTGATGATCGTCGAGCTGGCCCTGCCCGCCGCTCTGGTGGGCTTCTTCCTGGCCCTTCCGGTGATCATCGCGCCCGCCCGTGTCTGGCTGGGCTATCTGTCCGATGGCTATCCGCTGCGTGGCAAACGCCGCGAGCCGTATATCGTGCTGGGGACGCTGATCGCCGGGCTGGGCATCAGTGGGGCGACGCTGATCGCGCTCAACCAGGCCGCCGTCGGGCCGGTGCTGATTGGCGGCGGGGCGCTGGCTTTCCTGGCCTTTGGCCTGGGCCATACCCTGGCCAGCAACACCTTCGAGGCACTGCTGGCCGACAAGTTCACCGGTGCACAACGCCCGCGTGCGGTGACGCTGTTCAAGATCGCCATGTTCGGCGGCATTCTGGGCGGTGCCCTGGGCCTGGGCGCGCTGCTCGACCCCTTCAGTCACGGGCGATTGCTGGCCGTGGTCGGCGGGGTGGCGCTGGGCTACGCGGCGCTGGCAACCCTGGCCGTGGCGCGGCAGGAACCCGCCGTGCCGCACCTGGCGGCAGTGGCGCAACGCGCGGCGGGCGAGCCGTTCCTGGACGTGGTGCGCACCCTGGTGTGGAGCGATCCGCAGGCGCGGCGCTTCTTTGCGATCGTCGTCTTCAGCGTGCTGGGCACACTGGCGCAGGATGTGTTGCTGGAACCCTACGGCGCGCTGGTGCTGGGCATGAGCGTGGCGCAGACAACACGCCTGACTGCCCTGTGGGGCACGGGCACAATCCTGGCCATGGCCCTGGCAGGCGTCTGGCTGATCGCCCGCTGGGGCTATCTGCCGGTGCTGCGCGTCGGACTGGGGCTGAACGTGGCCGTCTTCGGGGGGATGCTGGCGACGGGCGCGCTGGGCCATGTCGCTGCCTTTCGCGCGCTGGTGCTGATGCTGGGCGTGGGCACTGGCCTGTCCATGGCCGGGCTGCTGACCGCCGTGATCGAGTTCACTACCTTCGAGCGGGCTGGTTTGCTGATGGGCGTCTGGGGCACCGCCGCAGAGCTGGGCCAGGCGAGCGGCGGCGTTCTGGGGGGGATGGTGGTAGATGGGGTGCGTTACCTCAGCGGGGGCAACGCGCTACTCGCCTATGGCACAGTATTCGCCCTGGAAAGCCTGTTGCTGCTGTTCACCCTGGCGCTAACACGGGGGGTGCGCGTGAGCGTCGCGCTCTCCCCAGACTCGCGAGCGGCTGCCGCGCACCGCCTGTGGGAAGAATTCACCCCCGCCGGACGCTGACCGGCTACGGATGCAGGAACAGCACAGCGACCCCTGCCAGCGCCAGCGCCGTGCCGACGATAGCCCGCTGCGTGATGTGCTCCTTGAAGATCAGCCAGGCCAGGGGGATGAGCAGGATCGGCGGCAGGCTCATCAGCGTTGAGGCCACGCCGACCGGCGCGTGTTGCACGGCGATCAGCGACATCCAGACTCCCAGGAATGGCCCGGCGATGGCCCCACCTACAATGAAGCGCAACGCCCCCGGATGAGCGCGTAGCACGTGCACGGTGTGCGCGGCCTGCCCGTTCAGCGCGGTGAAGGCCCAGATGCTCGTCGTCGCGGCGATCAGGCGGATGACGTTGCCGGAGAGAGCGGAGAAATCCCCCGCTAACCCCTGCTTGGAGAGAATCAGCCCCAGCGCCTGACCGAGCGCTCCGCCCAACCCACAGAGCACACCCAGGGCGTAAGTGCGCGGTGAGCGATCGGGTGTCTGATGGCCGTTGCGCCGGTCGGTGACCACCCAGGCCACGCCGCTCAGCGCCAGGGCAATGCCCAGCCCTTCCCAACCGCTGATCATCTCGTCCAGCAGAAGCCAGGCCAGCACTGCACCGATCACCGGGCTGAGCGCCATCAATAGCATGGACAGGCGCGGCCCGATCAGCACGAATGCCTGGAACAACGCCGCGTCGCCCAGCACAAAGCCCACCAAACCGGAAAGCGCCATCCAGCCCCAGCGCGAGGGGGCGGCGTCGAAGGGCCACGGTTGCCCCTGCGCGACCCAGTGCGCTCCGCTGACCATCACCAGGGCCAGCGCCAGGCGCGTGCGGTTGACGATCGGTGAGCCAACCTGTCGCCCGGAGAGGGTGAAGAAGATAGACGTGAAGCTCCAGCAGACAGAGGTGAGCAGGCCGGCCAGTTCGCCGACGAAAGAGGACACGATGGGAACTCCCACAGGGTGCGCGATCACGCTATCGGACCGCGCGCATTGTAGCGCAGCAGATCGCCGGGTGTCTATAGCCGCTTCGTCCAAAAGCCGGGGATGAAGAACCCCGCGCACGGCGGGGTTCGATGAGAGAAGATGATGGCAGACAGGTGATGAAACCGACGGGACGATTGGGCTAGAGCGCCTCGATGATGTCGCTGTAGGTGTTGCGGATGCCGGGACCGAGCACCACCAGCAGCGCGATCAGCACCACGGCGACGAAGATGAGCAACAGCGCGTACTCGACCAGCCCCTGCCCCCACCAGCGGCGGAGGGCCGGCGAGCGCGCCAGGACCCAACACCAGCGGATCATGGCCAACCTCCTTTCGTGGACTGTGTCTTCCATTATAGTATAGAACGCGACCCGCAGATCGAGATGTATAGAATCTGAAAGGGAAAATTCACTTTTTTCACAGGGCCTTGCGGCAATACTCAAGAAAATCAATCGAGACATTAAATTTATTGATATATTGATTGACTTTGTGCATAGAGTCTGCTACTATCAAACCAAACCTTGCAGCATGAGATGGACGCGGCTTCGTGCATCGCCCTTTCTGGCAAGGGGGTATGCATAGTCCGGATCGTCACGCTGAGGATGGGCCTATGTACGATGTGCACTCTGTGCCCGGCAAATGTCCGGTGTGCGACGAAACGATGATTATCACCCGCCTGCACTGCCCCAACTGCGACGTGACCGTAGAAGGGCGCTTCGCCCTGGGGCGGCTGGCCCGGCTGACTCCCGAACAACTGGAGTTTGTGGAAGTCTTCCTGCGCTGCGACGGCAAGATGAAGCGCGTCGAGGGCGAGCTGGGCGTTTCCTATCCCACTGTGCGCAACTGGCTCAACGAGATCATCGTTGCGTTGGGCTACGAGGTGCCCGGCGGCGAACTCGCCGAAGAAATGACCGCCGAGCAGCGCCGTCAGGTGCTCGACGATCTGGCCGCGGGCCGAATTTCGACCGACGAGGCGATCAGGCTGTTGCACGGCGATCTGAGCTAGAGGAGAAGACGCAATGCCTACTCGCAAAGAGATTCTGCAAATGCTGGCCGAGGGGACGATTGACGTCAACCGCGCGGCTGAACTGCTGAACGCCGCTCAGGAAGAGTCACCTGAGGCACAGACGGCGGAGGTCACGTCGCCCGCCGTCGAAAAGTCGCTTGCGCTCGATGCGCCCGACAAACCGAAGCGTGGAGGACGCTGGCTGCGTATTCACGTCAGCGACCTGCGTACCGGGCGCAGCCGCGTGCGCGTCAACGTCCCGTTGGGGCTGGTGCGCTTTGGGTTGCGCATCGGAGCGCGTTTCACCGATGAACTCGACGAAGACCTGGCCCGCGACGTGATCGCTGCCCTGGAAGAGGGAACCATTGACGGTACCCTGGTGGAAGTGGAAGACGAAGAAGACAACGAGCGCGTGCATATCTTCGTGGACTGAGCGCTGGCGCGCGCCAGGAGGAAAGAGCCTATGAACCGTCATGAGTATGCGGGTGTTGATACGTCGGTGATCGTGCAGCAGATCGGCGGCGACCTGCGTGTCCGTGCCCATGAAGACGATGTGCTGCTGGTAGACGGCGAACTGGTACACGTGGAGCACCTGGGAGCCGGGCAGCCCTATCTGGTGCGCGCCGCCGGCGACGCCCGCCTGATCGTCCCTGAGACGATCCCGCTGGTGGTGGGGGCGGTCGGCGGCGACGCCAAGATCACCGATGTCGAGGCTGCCGTAGAAGTGGGGCACGTGGGGGGCGACCTGTCGGTGCGCAACGCGGCTTCGGCCAAGGTTGGGCTGGTCGGCGGTGACGCGCGTATCAAGCGCGTGAGCGGCGATGTGCGCGTAGAAGGCGTGGGCGGTGACGCCACCATCCGCGACGTAGATGGCTCACTGTGGGTGGGGCAGGTGGGGGCCGATCTCTACGTGCGCAACGTCCTGGGCGACTGTGTGGTAGAGCGCACCGGGGCCGACCTGGTGCTGAGCCTGGACTTCGCCGCGGACCGCGAATATCGTTTCAGCGCGGGCGCGGACATCCTGTGCCGCGTACATCCCGACAGCAACGTCACCTTCGAACTGCCCCCTGAGACAACCGTGCAACTCGATATCCCCGCCGAGGTGGTGGAAACCGACGAGCAGCATCGCATTGTGCTGGGCGACGGGAGCGCCCGCGTGATCATCGGCAAGGCCGACCGGCTGCGTCTGGTGGGCGAAGACGAAGATTACATGGTTGACTTCAGCGTGCAGATCGAGGACGAACTGGAAGCGCGCCTGTCGTCGCTGGAGGAGAAGCTCACTCAGCATCTGGAAGGGTTAGACGAGCGCATTCAGGCGACCACGGTGCGCCTGAGTTCGCAGGCCGAGCGCATGGCCGAACGCGCACAGCGCGAGGCATTGCGTGCCGCCGAACAGCTACGCCGTTCGATGGGACGCTGGGAAGACAAGCCCAAGCGCGGTAAGGCCAAGCGTGGCCGCTTTGCCGTGGGCATGATGGAGGGGCGCCCCACTCCCCCTCCGCCCCCCCGTGAGCCGGTCACCGAGCAGGAGCGGCTGATGATTCTCAAGATGGTGCAGGAGGGCAAGATCACCATCGAAGAGGCCGAAAAACTGCTTTCCGCGCTAGAATCGTGAAGAATGCCGGGCAGAACGCCCGGAGGCGATGTTGCAGGGCGTGCATCTCATCCTGGGGACAGGAGTGGTACCGGGACGCTGAGGGCATGAGGTGACAGGAGGGGCAACAGAACTCTGAGTCTCCGTGTCCTCTGCGTTCCCTGTGGTTCGACCGTTCCGTCCCCTGAGATGCACCCGTTCTGAGGCGGAGTGAGCATGGTCACGACAGGGGTACTGGCCCGCCGTGAGGCATTCACCGGGCTGCGTCCGATGCACCCGCGCGCCGATCTGGTGGACATCGCCAACCTGATCGAGGTGTGCTTCGCGCCGACGCTTGATGCTGCCGGTCGCTCGGCCATTCAGGAGATGCGCGCGCTGGGGCGGGCCAGGGGCATCATATGGCTGACCGCTCGCCTGGCGCGGGTGCTGCCGCCGCTCTACGGCTTCGTGTGGCTGGAGCGCGGGCAACTGGTGGGCAATGTCACCCTCACTCCGGCAGAGCGTGGGGGCGGCTGGGTGATTGCCAACGTCGCCGTGTTGCCTGCCCATCGGCGACGAGGCATTGCCCGGCGGCTAATGCAGGCGGCGCTGGACTTCGTCGCGCGGCGCAATACGTTTGCTGTGTTGCAGGTGGAAGCGGACAACGACGCCGCGCGCGCACTGTATGTGAGCCTGGGGTTTGAGGAGCAGCGGACGTTCACGCACTGGCGTTGCCCGGCCTATCAGCGACCAGCGCTGCTCAACCTGCCGTTGCCTCCGCTGCGCCCGCTCGTCCCCGCCGACGTGCCAGGCGTGACGGCGCTGGCGGAGCGTGTACGTCCCAACGAGCGGGGCGGCCTGGGCTGGCTGCGACCGGTCAATGAAGCGACCTTTCGTCCGGCGCGATTCGCCGCACTGCGCTATGCGTTCGGCGGTGTGCGCGCCGACACCTGGCTGCTACCCGGCAGTGACGGGCAACCGGTCGCGGCGCTGCGGTTGGAGACGCGCATCGGCGGCCTGGCGCGTTCTTTCGACGCGCTGATCGCGCCGGAGTTTGGAGAACTACTTGCAGCGCCGCTGATCAGTTTCGTGTTGCGGCGGTTGACGGGGCGCGAGCACCCCGTCGTCACCGAACACCCTAGCGACGATGAGGCGATGAACGCGGCGCTGCGCGGACACTTTTTCCGCCCCGAACGGACGCTGGTGCATATGATCTGGGCTGCGGGCAATGATGGGCCCACGACTCGCCGCCAAGGAGAAAGCGATTGATGACCACTGCCGAAGAACGGATGCGCATCTTGCAGATGATTCAGGAGGGCAAGATCACCGCCGAGGAGGGAGCGCGACTGTTACAGGCGCTCAGCAAGGGCCGTCCTGCGGTACCGCCTCCGCCGCCACCCACTCGCGACCCGCGCATGTTGCGCGTGCGCATCACTGACCTGAACACTGGCAAGACCAAGGTCAACGTCAATATCCCCATGAGCCTGGTGAACGTGGGCATCAAACTGGGGGCGCGTTTTACCCCTAGCTCCGCCGATATTGACTATAACGAGATCGTCGAGGCGATCAAGTCCGGAGCCAGCGGCAGGCTGGTAGATGTCGAAGACGTGGAGAGCGGCGAGCGCGTCGAGGTCTGGGTCGAGTAAGCGGGCAGGCAGCGGCTTGCCCGTCTGCGCCCGATCCCCTTCGGGTACGGCTGGTATCTGTCCGGGATTCCGATCGCAGTACAGGAGTTTAATAGTCTCTACTCGTAGCGGAAGCGCCACACGCCGAAGGCGAAGACCAGCGCGGCCATGCCAAGCAGCACGCCCAGCATCGGCGCGATGTCGGCCACCGTCCCCCCGTAGTACATCAGCTCGCCGAAGGCGTCCATCCCCCACGCCACCGGCGTCAGATGGCCGATCAGCTTCATGAAATCGGGCACGATCTCCAGCGGCCACCATGCCCCGCCCAACGGTGACAGCGTCAAGGCGAACAGCAAGCTCAGGCTGCTTGCCTGCGCCGAAGTACGCGCGACTGTGGACAACGCCACGCCCAGCGCGGTCGCGGTCAGCGTGTAGGCGAGCATGATCAGGGCGATACCCGCCGCGTTGTCGCCCCATTCTACGCCCATGGCCGCCCCCGCCAACACCAGCGCCGCGAAGATCGCCAGCCCATAGAGATAGCGCCCGACGATCTTGCCCGCCAACGTCTGCCAGCGGGGGACAGGCAACACGAACAGGCGTTGCAGCGTGCCCACCTCGCGCTCGTAGACCAGCACTGTCGAGCTGTTGAGCATCATGATCAGCACGAACATGATGGCCATGCCCGGCCCGCTTTGATTGAAACCATCACGCGAAGTGCGGGTCACAGTGCCCTGACTCTCCACGCGGATGGGGCGCGTGTCCCAGGCTGTCTCGACGGTCTGGCGCACCTGATCGAACGCGGCAGTTCGATCCCACGCCGACCCATCCTGCCGCTGGAAGACTTTCTCGGCCACGCTCACCGTCAGGTTGGCGATGGCGACTGCTCCGCCCAACCGCGAGATCGCCGCGTCAATCTTCTGCTCGGCCAGCAGCGGCGCATTGAGATCGGCGCTGCTCTTGTAGATCACGGTGACAGTGTCACCGGCGCGCAGACCCGTCCCGAAACCGACAGGAATGATGATCGTCCCGAAACTGTCGGCCTCCTGCAGGCGCTCGTCGGCGACCTGACGACGAGCATCGGGCGCGGCGCTGATGCCGCAGCCGGGCGCGTCCTTCGCTCCTACCAGGCACAACCGGAACGCGCGATCTGCCTCCATCTCGGCGCGCAGCGCATCCACCAGCGCCGCCGACAGCGCGCTGCCGTCCTCGTCAATCACATCAACCGTGATCGCCGCGCCGTCTGCGGAGCCGCCCATGGCAATGCCCAGCAGGAGCATCATCACCGCGGGCATGAGCAGGCCGAAGAGGAACGTCTCGCGCTCTCTGAGGGAGCGCAGCAGATCGTAGCGGGCAATGGTGATGATGGCGCGCATGAAACCTCTCCTCCCCGCTCAGACTTCCTGCCGCCGCGCGAAGACCCACAGCCCTGCCGCGCACAGAACGACGCCTATCGCCAGCAGCGCGGCCAGGTTGGGCATTGCGCTCACCACGGCTTGCTTGGTCTCGAGCTGCATTCCTCGTGACCGTTCGACGGCCTCGACCAGCGCCGTGGCGAAGTCTCCGATCGTCGGGAAGCGATCCTCGGGGTCCTTGGCCAGTGACCGGAGCATGACTTCCTCGACGGGGCCGGGTATCCCCGGGTTCAACTGCCTGGGCGGGGGCGGTGCCTCGGTGAG
>ENA-ORXB01003684-ORXB01003684.1-sediment-metagenome-genome-assembly--contig:-NODE-3684-length-10184-cov-2.821015_pt1 | contig 10184 bp, 8 predicted proteins | sample MGYA00237863_ERZ511475 | MGnify/ENA primary metagenome ERZ511475 (study PRJEB26305, sample SAMN06343858) | sediment metagenome | isolation source: hot spring sediment | place: Canada: British Columbia...
CGCGTGATCGTCTACCCGGAGCGGTCCCCGAAAGCGCTCAAGGAAGCGCTGGCCGGCGCCTGGGGAGTCCGGGCAGAGCAGATCCTGCTCGGCAAAGGGGTGACCGAGATCGTTTACTTTCTGGCGCGGGAATGGGAGCGCGAGCCGGTGGCGCTGGCCGTGCCGGCCCCCCCGGAGTTCCTCTATGCGTATCCTTACGCGCAGCGCGTCTGCTGGGCGGAGCTGAAGCGGTGGCCGCGCGAGAACCTTCTGGTCGTGGCGCAGCCGAATCAGGTGACCGGTCAGACGATCCCGTTCGAGCGGCTGAGGAACTGGCTGCTCGAGAGCCGGAATCCGGTGCTGATCGACGAATCGTTCCTCGATTTCACCGACCAGCCCTCGGCGGCAACGCTGCTCGAGCTTCGTCCCAATCTCTTTCTGCTGCGCACGCTCAGCGCGTTCTACGGCATCCCCGGGCTGCGGCTCGGCGCGCTGATCGGTCCGCCGGGCGTGCTCGAGAAACTCGAGGAGCGCCGGGCTCCCTGGGGTGTCGATGTGATCGCTGAGGCGGCCGCTCTGGCCTGCCTGGCCGACGCCGATCACGGGGAGCGGTCCCGCCGGCTGATTTGCGAGGAGCGTGCCTGGTTGTGGTCCCAGCTTCCGTCGATTCCCGCGCTCACCGTCTTGCGGAGCCAGGCCAATTACTATCTGGCCTACCTGGCAAGCGGGGCGGCCGAGCTGTGCGAGTGGTGCTACCGGCGGAAGGTAATTCTGCGCAACACCACGGGCTGGCCGGGCATCGAGGGCGAGGCGGTTCGCTTCGCCATCCGCAGGCGCCCGGAAAACGAGCGGCTGCTCGGGCTGTTGAGGGAATACTTTTGCGGCTAGCCGGCCTGCTGCTCGCCCTGTCGATGGCGCCGGCGGGCGCCGCGCCGGACGCTACGGCACGGATCGTCTCCACGGCGCCGAGCCTTACCGAGATTCTGTTCGCGCTCGGGTTGGGCGAACGGGTGGTGGGCGCCACCACGTATTGCAACTATCCGGAGGAGGCCCGGCGCGTGCCGCGGATCGGCACCTACATCCAGCCCAATCTGGAGACGATCGTCAGCCTGCGGCCGGATCTGGTGGTCATCGAAAGCAACCCCATACGGCTGCGCGAGCGGCTCGAGGGCTTGGGGCTCAAGGTGCTCGAGCTCGACCAGCGGACGGTTTCCGACGTCTTCGGCGCCATTGAGCGCATCGGGCAAGCCTCCGGCGCCGGGGACCGAGCCCGGGCGCTCGAGGTCCGGATCCGCTCAGAGCTCGAAGAGGTGGGGCGGAGGGCGGCCGGCCGAGCGAAACGGCGCATGGCGTTCATCGTGGGCCGCACGCCGGGAGCGCTCGAGGGCCTGATTGCGGTGGGAAGCGCTTCCTATCTGAACGAGCTCATCCGGCTGGCCGGGGGGGAGAACATCTTCGGCGCCGTGTCGGTCCCATATCCGAAGGTCTCGCTCGAGGAGATCCTGGCTCGCGATCCCGAGGTCATCATTGATATGGGCGAGATGGGCCGGGCGTCGGGGATGAGCGAGGCGGAGGCGCGGCGCGTCGTCGAGCTCTGGAACCGGTACGCCAGCATCACGGCGGTCCGCGAGCGCCGCGTCTGGGCCGTGACTGCCGATCTGTACGTGGTTCCCGGCCCGCGCATGGCGCAGGCGGCGCGCGAGCTGGCCCGCATGCTCCATCCGGAGGCCGAACGCTGAGCGCTTTGTACGAACTTCGCGACCTAGGCTACCGCTATGACGGGGTACGGGTGCTGAAGCTCGCGGCGGTCGATTTCTCGAGCGGCGAACTGGTGGCGCTGGTCGGGCCGAACGGGGCCGGCAAGTCCACACTGCTCGGCATCATGGCGGGCCTGCGTCCCAACTACGAGGGCGCCTGCCGACTGCAAGGGCGCGAGCTCAACCGCTGGAGGCGTCGCGAGCTGGCACGCACGGTCTCTTTTGTTCCGCAGAGTTTGCGGCTGGAGTTTCCCTTTACCGCAGAACAGGTGGTGCTGATGGGCCGCACCCCGTACTGTGACGGCCTGTTCGAAGGCCCGGAAGACCACGCCGCCGTGGAGCGCGCTATGGAGCTCACCGACACGCTCCAGTTCCGCCACCGGGATTTCCGCGCGCTGAGCGGCGGCGAGCGCCAGCGCGTGGTGCTGGCCTCGGCGCTCGCCCAGCAGCCGCATGTGCTGCTGCTCGACGAGCCGGCGGCCTTCCTCGACGTCAAGCACCAGATCAGTCTTCACCGGCTGCTCTGCGAGCTGTGTCGCCAGGGTTTGCTGGTGGTTGCCGCGACGCACGACTTGAACCTCGCCGCCGCCTGTGCCGACCGCGTCATCGTGCTCGACCGCGGCAACCTGGCGGCCGACGCGCCGCCCCGGCGGGCGCTCGAACCGGCGATTCTGCGGACCGTGTTCGAAGTGGAGGCCCACATCGCGGCGGACGCCGAGGGGCGCCCCTGGATTCGCTATGAGACCTGAACGGCAGGCGCCGGTCCGGCTGGCGCGGCTCGTGGCCGCCGGCCTGCTGCTGGCGCTGGTTGCGGCGGCGGTCCTGCCGCTGGTCGGCTCGGCGCGGATCGACTACGCGCGGGCTTTCGCCGGGCTTTCGCCGGACAAGGAAATACTCTTCCAGGCGCGGCTCCCACGGGTCTTGCTCGGCCTCCTGGTGGGGGGCGCCCTGGCCGTCGCCGGAGTGCTGTTTCAGGCGCTGGTGCGTGACGCTCTGGCCGACCCGTATGTGCTCGGCGTCGCGGGCGGCGCCAGCGTCGGCGCGGTGCTGGCCATCTGTTTCGGCTGGAGCCGCTGGGCCGGCTTCTCAGCCATCACCGTCTCGGCCTGGGTGGGCGCCGGGGTGGTGTTGCTGCTCGTGGTGGCGATCGCCTCGCGGGGAAACCGCATGTCCTCGTTCACGCTGCTGCTGGCGGGCATTACGCTGAACAGCATCTGCGCCGCCCTGCTGTTGCTGTTGCATAACCTGGCCGATTTCGGCCAGTCGTTCGTCGTGCTGCGATGGTTGATGGGGAGCCTGGAGCCGGTGGGCTACCGGACGCTGGCCTGGCTGGCGGCCGTCACGGGCGCGGCGGTCGGGTTGGCCTTTCAGCGGGCGCGCCAGTGGAATCTGCTGGCGGTGGGCGAGGAATGGGCGATGGCGCGGGGGGTGTCACCGTCGCGCTCGCTGCTCGTCGGCTTCCTGGCCGGCTCGCTGATCACGGCGGCGGTAACGGCGCTGGCGGGCCCGATCGCCTTCGTGGGGCTGATCGTGCCTCATGCCTTGCGGCTCCGAATCGGAGCCGACCACCGGCTGCTCGTGCCGGCGGCCTTCTTTGCCGGGGGCGTCTTTCTGGCGGTGTGCGATACGGTGGCGCGCGTGGCCCTGGCGCCGGCGGAGATCCCGGTCGGTGTGATCACGGCGCTGCTGGGCGGGCCGTTTTTCATCTGGCTGCTCGGCTCGCGCCGGCGCAGCCTCTGGCTGTAAGCGAAGGCAGTAGACTGGGGGCGTGGAGGATCTGGAGGTCCGGGCGGGGCTGTGCATTCCCGGCCGGGAGCTCGAAGAGCGCTTTGTCCGCTCCGGCGGCCCCGGCGGGCAGAACGTCAACAAGGTATCAAGCAAAGTCGAGCTGCGCTGGTCACTGCGCCGCAGCACCGCGCTCAGCGAGGAGGACCGACAGTGGCTCTTGGTCCGCCTGGGGCCGCGGTTGACCGAAGAAGGCGAGTTGGTGATGAGCTCGAGCCGCACGCGCGATCAGAGGCGCAATCGCGAGGACGCCCGGCGCAAGCTCGCTGCTCTGCTGCTGGCGGCGCTCGCCCGGCCCAAGCCGCGCAGGCGAACCGAGGCGTCCGCCGCGGCGCGCGAGCAACGCCTCGGAGAAAAGCGCCGGCGAGCGCGGATCAAACTCGAGCGGCGCACCCGAGCGGCTCTCGAGTAGGCCGGCGGTGGAGTGAACGCCCTCTCTCAGGATTTCGCCCCAACTGCCTGAGGGTGCCCGGGGCGGGATTCGAACCCGCACTCGCCTTGCGGCGAAAAGGATTTTAAGTCCTTTGCGTCTGCCGGTTTCGCCACCCGGGCGCGTCAGAACATGAACAGCGGGATCGCAGTGCGGACCGGCTCCTGTTCGCCGGCACCGCCGGCGGCGACGGGCTGCTCCTGGCGCAGCGGCCGGCAGTAGATGCCGGCATCCTCCAGGTACACCTCCAGTTCGGCCGGCCTCGGCAGCGTGCCCTGAATGAGCGCTTCCGAGAGCGGATCCTCGATGTACTTTTGCAGGGCGCGCCGCAGCGGCCGCGCGCCGTAGCTGCGATCCGAGCAGGTCTTCTCCAGGATGTAGCGCGAGGCTTCGGGCGCCAGCCGGATGCGGATCTCCTTGGAGACCAGGTTGGCGTTGATCTGCTCCACCAGCAGGTCGATGATCTTGATCAGATCGTCGTCGGTGAGGGCCTTGAACAGGATGACCTCGTCGAGGCGGTTCAGGAACTCCGGGTTGAAGGCGCGTTTGACCTCGGCCATCACCTGGTCCTCGACCTTGGGCGGGATGCCGCCCGGCGGCAAGGCGGCAAAGCCCATCGGCGCGCGCTTCTCCAGGTGGCGCGCCCCGAGGTTGGAGGTCATGATGATGATGGTGTTCTTGAAGTCCACGGTGTTGCCCAGGCCGTCGGTGAGCTGGCCGTCCTCGAAGACCTGCAACAGGATGTTGTAGACGTCCGGGTGGGCCTTCTCGATCTCGTCGAGCAGGATGATGGAGTAGGGCGAGCGTTTGACGCGCTCGGTCAGCTGGCCGCCCTCCTCGTAGCCGACATAGCCCGGCGGCGAGCCGATGAGCTTCGAGACCGAGTGCTTTTCCATGAACTCGGACATGTCGAAGCGGATGAGCGCCTTCTCGCTGCCGAAGAGAAATTCGGCGAGCGCCCGGGCCACTTCGGTCTTGCCGACGCCGGTCGGCCCGAGGAACAGGAACGAACCGGCGGGCCGCTTGGGCGACTTCAGGCCGGCGCGCGAGCGGCGGATGGCGCGCGCCAGCGCGCTGATGGCCTGGTCCTGGCTGATGACGCGCTTGTGAAGCTCCTCCTCGATGCGGAGCAGCTTGCTGATCTCCTCCTCGCGGATCGAGGTCATCGGCACGCCGGTCCAGCGGGCCACCACCTCCTCGATGTCGTCTTTGGTGACGATGCCGGTGGAGCTGTCGTCCAGGTTGTAGCGCTCGCGCAACTGGCGCAGGTTCTCGCGCTCGCGGCGCTCTTCGTCGGAATAAAAGCGCGCCTTTTCGAATTCATGGTTGGCGATGGCCGACTCCATCCGATGGACTATGAACTTGATGCGTTTTTGCACCTCGGCCACCTCGGGCGGCACGGTGGTCTGCCGGAGTTTGACGCGGGCGCCGGCCTCGTCGATGAGGTCGATGGCCTTGTCCGGCAGGAACCGGTCCGGGATGAACCGGCTGGAGGCGTGCACGGCGCACTCGATGGCCTCGTCGGTGTAGGCGACGGCGTGGAACTTCTCGTAGCGCTCCTTGATGCCGAACAGGATCTTGATGGCGTCGGCCTCGTTGGGTGGCGCCACTTTCACCGCCTGGAAGCGGCGCTCGAGCGAGCGGTCCTTCTCGATCGACTTGCGAAACTCCGAGGGCGTGGTGGCGCCGATGCACTGGATCTCGCCGCGCGACAGCGCCGGCTTGAGAATGTTGGCGGCGTCGAGGGAGCCCTCGGCCGAGCCGGCGCCCACCAGCGTGTGCAGCTCGTCGATGAAGATGATGGCGTTCTGGTTCTCCATCAGCTCCTTCATGATCGTCTTGAGCCGCTCTTCGAACTGTCCGCGGTACTTGGTGCCGGCGACGATCAGCGACAGATCCAGGGCGAGGATGTGCTTGTCGGTGAGGAACGAGGGAACGTCGCCGTCGGCGATGCGCTGGGCCAGGCCCTCGACGATGGCGGTCTTGCCCACGCCCGGCTCGCCGATGAGAACCGGGTTGTTCTTGGTGCGGCGGCAGAGGATCTGGATGACGCGCTCGAGCTCATAGTCGCGGCCGATGAGCGGATCGAGCAACCCGTCGGCGGCCGCCTGGGTGAGATCGCGACTGAACTCTGAGAGCAGCGAGCTCTCCTTGGGGCGGCTGGAAGAGCTCTTTTCCGAGGAAGACCGGGCGATCTCCTCGCGGACGTGATTGAGCCGCAGTCCGCGCTCATGCAGGATCTCCGCGGCCAGGCACTTTTCCTCCCGGAGCAGGCCGAGCAAAAGGTGCTCGGTGCCGATGTGCTTGTGGTTGAGACGCTCCGCCTCTTCGGCCCCATACGCCAGCACGCGCTTGCACTCGTGGCTCAACGGGAGATCCACGGAAGTAGGGACTTTCTCCCTGACCGTGGTGTGGGCTTCGATCTGTTTGCGAATGGACTCGAGGGCGTTGTGAGAGCGCAGGAAACGGTTGGCCAGCGCCTTGTCTTCGCGCAACAGGCCGAGCAGAAGATGCTCCGTCTCGATGTATGGGCTTCCGAACTGGCTGGCTTCATACCTCGCGAAGAAGATGACCCTGCGGGCCTTTTCCGTGTATCGCTCAAACATAAAGGCTAGAATCCCTCATCCCTGCCATCTGTTCCCTCACGGGGGGCCGGCTGCCAGGGGACCAGCACTCCCCTCTCTAATTTTAAGATGCGATCGCAGCGGCGTGCGAATGCGAGATTATGCGTGACATAGATGGAAGTGAGGCGGTGGCGCCTGTGCAGCGTCTCGAGCAGCTCGATGATCAGCTCGGCGGTGCGGTAGTCAAGGTTGCCGGTGGGCTCGTCGGCGAGCAGCGCCTGCGGCCGGCCGACGAGGGCCCGCGCCAGCACCACGCGCTGCTGCTCGCCGCCGGACAGCTCGCCGGCGCGATGGCCCGCGCGGGCGGCCAGGCCCACCTCCTCGAGGCGGTGGCGCGCCGCCGGGACAGCCTCGGCCGGCGCGAGACCGCGCACCAGCAGCGGCATCATGACGTTTTCCAGCGCCGTGAACTCCGCCAACAGCGACGGGATCTGCCAGACGAAGCCGATGCTCTGGTTGCGGAACCGCGCCAGCTCGGCCTCGGAAAGCGCAAACAGGTTCCGGGAGCCGAAGAAGACCGTGCCGCCGCTAGGGCGGTCCAGGCCGCCGAGCAGGTGCAACAGCGTCGACTTTCCGGCGCCGGAGGGCCCCACCAGCGCCAGTTTTTCCCCCTGCGCCACCTCGAAGCACAGCCCCGAGAAGACGACCAGCTCCCCGCCCGCCGAGGGGTAGCATTTGGTGAGATTTTCGGCTCGGAAACAGGCCTCCGGCACGCCGATGCTCGCGCGCTCAGACGACGATCTTCCAAGGCTCGCGCGCCGGGCGGGCGAGCAGCGGCCGGGCCTCGGCCTGGAGCGTCGTCCACTGTGCCGCGTCCCAATCGATGCGCATCCGGCTGCGCAGGGCGATGTTGCCCAAGATGCAGGTGGTGGTCGAGCGCTGGCACGTCTCGATGTCGCTCACCGGCCGGCGGCGCGTCCGGATCGAGTCGATGAAATCCTCCCAGTGGGCCAGATTCATGTTGTTGAACCGGCCGACCTCGACCTCGACCAGATCCGAGCCCTTCTCCGGCACCAGGCGATAACCGCTGCGGTCGACAAACAGCGTGCCGCGCGTGCCGTGGAAGAGGATTCCGCCCGATTTGCCGAACATCGATTGCGCATTGCCGGAGCGGTTCTCATACGTAGCCAGGAAGCCCGGATACTCGTAGGTGACGTGGATGGTGTCGGGCGTCTCGCGATTGTCGGCGAGAACCAGCTTGCCGCCGAGCGCGGTGACGGCGCGGGGCATCGCCTCCTCGAAGGCCATCTGCACGATATCGAGCCAGTGCACGCCCCAGTCGGTCATCATTCCCCCGGCGTAATCCCAGAACCAGCGGAAGTGAGAAAAAGCCTTGGCGTCGACGCCAAAGCGGTTCTTGTTGAACGGCCGCTTGGGGGCCGGGCCGAGCCACATGTCCCAGTCCAGCCCGGGCGGCGGGTCGCTGTCGGGCGGATTGCCGATGCCGGCCGGCGGCTGGTTGCCGTAGTTCCAGGTGTGGACCATGGTCACCTTGCCCAGGTCGCCACGGGCCACCATCGCCGCCGCCTGCTGGAAATGGATGCCGGAGCGTTGCATGGTCCCGGCCTGGACCACCCGCTGATACTTACGGGCCGCCGCCACCATCTGCGTTCCCTCCTCGACGGTCACGCAGATCGGTTTTTCCACGAAGACATCCTTGCCCGCCTTACAGGCCTCCACCGTCATGTAGGCGTGCCAGTGATCAGGCGTGGAGATACAGACGAAATCGATCTCCTTGTCGGCGAGGATCTCGCGGAAGTCGCGTACCGGTTTGGCTTTGCGGCCGGTGGCGTCGACCGCCTGCTGGAGATGGGGCTCGTAGACGTCGCAGACGGCCTTGATCAGGACGTTCTCCATCTGCTGGGCAAAGCCGAGATTGGCCATCCCCATACGGCCCATGCCGATAAAGCCGGCCACCAGACGGTCGTTGGCGCCCAGAACGCGGTGCGGAATCAGGCCGCCAAAGGCGGCGCCCGCGGTGCGGAGAAAGGCTCGCCGGGGAGCATCGGAGGAGTCTTTCATGGCGCTCTCATTCTATCGAAGGCCGGACGCCTGGAGGCGGCGCAGCGCCTCATCGAGGGCTTCGACGAAGAAGTACTCGCCCCACATCACGGACTCGTTGACGCCGAGATTCTTGTGGATGTGATAGACGCCGCCCTTGAGGATCCCTTCCCAGGAGGGGTCCGCCTCGGCCAGGTAGCTGCCGGCGAGCGTTTTGAGAATCCAAAGAGCCGTCGACCAGTAGAAATGTCCCTTCGCCGGATCCGGCACGAGACGGCACAGGCGCAGCAGGCCGGCGGCGGCGATGGCGGCGGCCGAGGTGTCCCCTTGGCTTCTCTGCTCCGGCGGGGCGTTGAAATCCCAGGGCGGCACCCCGTCGGCCGGCGCGTGGGCGATGTAGTAGTCGGCGCAGGCCTCGGCGGTCGCCAGGAAATGGGGGTCGCGGCTGAACTCGTAGGCGGTGGTGAAGCCGTACAGGCTCCAGGTGAGGCCCCGCGACCAGCAGGAATCGCCCCGCCAGCCCTGGTGGGTGCTCTGGCGGAGGAATTCCCCCGTGTCGAGATCGAACAGCCCCTCGTGTGCCGTCGAGCCGTCGCCCCGCACCAGATACCGCCGCGTCGTGTAGCAGTGCCGGAGCGCGACCTCGCGCAGCGTGGCGTCGGCCGTCTCGCGCGCCGCGTAAAAGATGATCCCCACGTTCATCATGATGTCGATGAACAGCGAGTTGGCCGCGACGAACGAGCTCAGATACTGCCCCTTGTGCTGAAAGCGGAGCGCCAGCGTCCGGCCGGCCTGAATCAGCACGTCGTTGAGCCGCGCTTCGCGCGTCAGCCGGTACCAGCGATAGTAGCTCGACAGGAAGATGAATCCAAGGTCGTGCACCTCGCGATCGAATTTGCGCGGCTCGAGCGGCTCGGTGTAACGGATGGCGTTGCTCAGCCAGAACTTCGCCTCGTCGCTCCCCCTGTTGTGGCGTGTCTGGAAGATCCACATCATGCCGGGCAGAAATCCGTCGCACCAGTGGGTCCAGGCCTGGCCCTCATGCTTCCACTTGCCCTGCTGGGTGTAGAGCGGGTAGTACATCGGATGCAGCCCGATGAGGGCGGCCACCTGCTTCTCGGCGAACTGGAGGGCATGCTCGAACAATGCCCGGTCGGCTTCGGCGTCTCGAAATTGAATCACGGTGAGGTTCCGTCCGGCTTCTTGATCGTCCGCCAGGTCATCCAGGTGCCCGGACCCAGGCGGATCATTTCACCTCTAACATAGAAGACGCCGGCGCCGGGTATAGCCTCGAGCGCCGGGCGGCGCACCTGGACGCCGCCGGGGAGCGCGGCGGCCACGGCGGGCCGGCCGCCCAGGGGCAGGGCGGAGGTGATCTCCTCCAGGCGCGCCAACAAAGGCGCCCGCCGGCCGGCATGCTCGAGGACCTCGAACTGGATCGCCACAACATACCAGCCCAGGCGCCCGCCCAGGCGTTCCAGGTGCAGCAGCCGCCCGCGGGCGACAGCTCCCTTCGGCATCAGGATCTGTTTGCCGCGGCGGATCGGAAGAGCGTCGTGTAGGGAAAGAGTGTAGATCTCGGTGGTCGCCGTATCATTAAAAAAAAAA
>ENA-ORXB01003686-ORXB01003686.1-sediment-metagenome-genome-assembly--contig:-NODE-3686-length-10178-cov-22.525691_pt1 | contig 10178 bp, 8 predicted proteins | sample MGYA00237863_ERZ511475 | MGnify/ENA primary metagenome ERZ511475 (study PRJEB26305, sample SAMN06343858) | sediment metagenome | isolation source: hot spring sediment | place: Canada: British Columbia...
GTCCTCGGCCAGCGGGTCCTCGATGCTGACCACCGGGTACCTGTCGACGAAGTCGCGGTAGTAAGACACCATTTCCTCGGAGGATAGGGTGCGGCCCTCGCCGGCAAGCACGTACTGCCCGTCCCGGTAGAATTCCGAGGCCGCGGCATCGATGGCCAGGGCCACTTCCTCCCCGGGGCGGTAGCCCGCCGTGTGAATGGCCTCCACGAGGAGTTTCAGCACCTCTTCGTGGGACCCCACCCGGGGCGCGAAGCCGCCCTCGTCCCCCACGGCGGTCGAGAGCCCCTTTTTCTTGAGGAGTCCCTTGAGGGTGTGGAAGACCTCCACGCCCATGCGGAGGGCCTCCCGAAAGCTGGAAGCCCCCACCGGAACCAGCATGAACTCCTGCAGGTCCAGGCCGTTGTCGGCGTGCTTGCCCCCGTTGATGACGTTCATCATGGGTACGGGCAGCTCGCGCGCCCCAACCCCACCCAGGTAGCGGTAAAGGGGCAGACCCAGACTCCCGGCCGCCGCGTGGGCCACGGCCAGGGATACGGCCAGGATGGCGTTGGCCCCCAGCTTGGCCTTGTTAGGCGTGCCGTCCACCTCGCAGAGTACGCGGTCGATGGCGACCTGATCTGTGGCGTCGTAACCCGTGATCTCGGGTGCCAGCACGGAATTGACGTTCTCCACCGCCTTGGTCACGCCCCGGCCTTGGTAGCGCCGCGGGTCGTTGTCGCGGAGCTCCACGGCCTCGTGGGTGCCCGTGGAGGCGCCGGCCGGCACCGCAGCCCGGCCCACCGTGCCGTCCTCCAGGGTCACCTCCACTTCCACCGTGGGGTTGCCCCGCGAATCTAGAATCTCCCTGGCCCAGACGTCGGTAATGACCGTGGACATCAGCCTTCCCCTTTCGCCCGTTTGGCGGCCGCACTCTCGCGGGCCGCCGCCACGATGCTCCTGAAGCTCTCAACCTTCAGGCTTGCTCCCCCCACCAGTGCGCCGTCCACATCGGGCTGGGACATGAGCCCCAGGGCGTTGGCCGGGGTCACGCTGCCGCCGTACTGGATGCGTATGCGTTCGGCCGCGCGAGCGCCGGCCAGGCGCGCCACAACCTGCCGCAAAAAGCGGGCGGCCTCCTGGGCGTCGGCCTCCGAGGCCGTGCGCCCGGTGCCGATGGCCCACACCGGCTCGTAGGCCACCACCAGGCCATGCAGCGGCCCAGCCCCTCCAGGGCGGAACGCATCTGCCGCTCCAGCACGGCCTGGGTGTGGCCGCGGACCCGCTCCTGGGACGTCTCGCCCACGCACAGGATGGGCAGGAGACCCCGGGCCAGGGCCGCCTCCAGCTTGCGCCGCACCGCCTCGTCCGACTCGCCGAACTGGTACCTGCGCTCCGAGTGGCCGATGATGACGTAGCTGACCAGTTCGGCCAGCATGGCCGGCCCTACCTCGCCGGTGGCAGCCACGTCGTCCTGCCAGTGGGTGTCCTGGGCGCCCAGGCGGATAGACGACCCCGCCAGCTCCTCCTTCACCGGCAGCAGGTGCACGAAGGTGGGGCAGACGGCCACCTCCACCCCGTCCAGCCCTTGCAGGCGCTGGCGGAGGGAGGCGGCCAGGGCGCGGGCGCTGTCCAGGCGCAGGTGGCACTTCCAGTTGCCGGCGACCAGGGGCGTCCGCATCTCAGGCCCCGAACTTGAGCAGGCGGCCGGCATGGGCCAGGGCCAGGGGCATCGCCTCCACCGCCGGGAAGGTGCCCAGGATGCCCCGCTGCAGGGCCACCTCGTTGAAGGCGTCGCAGTCGTCGGCGCGGGCCCAGCGCGCCCGCATCATGAACGGCACCGGGTGCCAGGAGTGGGCGGCCATCACCGCCGGCGTCGAGTGGTCGCCGGTGACGATGAGCACGTCGGGGTCGAGGTCCACGAGGGCGGGGATGGCGCGGTCGGCCGCCTCGATGGCCTCCACCTTGCGGTCGAAGTCGCCGTCCTCGCCGGCCGTGTCGGTGGCCTTGTAGTGCAGGAAGAAGTAGTCGAAGCGGTGCCAGTGCTCCCGCGCCGAGGCGATGGCGTCCTCCAGCCGCGGCCCCGAGGGCAGGGGCTGCATCCCCACCAGCTTGCCCAGGCCGCGATACATGGGATAATAGGCCACCGCCGCCGCCCGCAGCTTGAACACCTCCTGCACCGTGGGCCAGCGGGGGCGGATGGAGAAGCCGCGCAGCAGCAACATATTGGCCGGCGCCTGGTCGCGCAGGCGCCGGGCGGCCTCGTCCACGAAGCGCGCCACCACCGCTGCCGTCGCCTCGCCTTCGGGGGCGGTCGCGGCGGGGGCGAGGGGCGGCACGCCCTCCCGCTGCGGGTCGGTGTCGGCCACCCGCTCCGAGAGCCCACGGCCGCGGAAGACCACCAGGAAGCGGTGCTCGCGCACCGGCTCCACCAGCACGCGCACGCCGTCTATCTCGATGCCCTGCAGAAGGGAAACGAGCTGGGCGCAGCGCTCCGAGTCTATGCGCCCCGCCCGCCGGTCGGTGATGACGCCCGCCTCGTCCACGGTGCAGAAGTTGCCGCGGGCAGCGACGTCGCCCGGCTGCAGGTCGAAGTCTATGCCCAGGGCCTCCAGCACGCCGCGGCCCACCTGGTAGCGCAGGGGGTCGTAGCCGAAGAGGGCCAGATGCCCGGGCCCGCTGCCGGGGGTGATGCCCGGGGCCACCGGCACCGTCAGCCCGCACATGCTTTCGCGGGCCAGGCGGTCCAGGTTGGGAGTGTAGGCTGCCTCCAGCTCGGTGCGCCCCGTCTCGGGGTGGGGTAGCCCGCCCAGGCCGTCCATGACCAGGAGGACGATCTTGGTGTCGGCCTCGACGCTGAGCTGGCGCGCCAGTTCCAGTTCCATCGCCACCTACCGATTATGGGGCAGGACGCCTTCGCTAGCCAGCGTCGGGGCGGGCCAGCTCGATGACGCAGGCCCAGTCGCGCTCGCCCCAGCCGCGGGCCAGGGCGGCCAGCAGGCGGTCGCGCAGCAGGCTGGCGACGGGCAGGGGCAGCGCCTTCTCCTCTCCCGCCGCCAGGGCCAGCTTCACATCTTTCAGGCCGTGGCGCAGCCTGAAGCCCGCCGGCTCGAAGCGCCGCTCGGCCACCAGCCGACCGTAGTTGGCATAGAGGGGCGAACGGAAGACGCGCTCGGCCACCACCTGCAGGAATAGCGCCGGGTCTACCCCGTGCAGGCCCGCCAGGGCGGCGGCCTCGCCCATGGCCTCGATGGCGGCGGCGATGAGCAGGTTGCCGGCCAGCTTGACGACGTTGGCCGCCGCCGGGTCTTCGCCCACCACCGTGTAGCCGGCGGCCATGGCCTCCAGCAGCGGAAGGCAGCGCTCGATGTGCTCGCGGGCGCCGCTGGCCACGATCCACATGGCACGGGCAGCCGCCGCGTCGGGCCGCCCGAAGACGGGGGCGGCCACGTAGCCCTGGCCCCGCCCGGCGTGGGCCTGGGCCAGCCGCCGCGAGGTCTCCACGCCGATGGTGCTCATGGACAGGTGGACTGCGCCCGCTGGCAGCGCGTCTAGGGCGCCTTCGGGCCCCAGCAGCACCGCCTCCACCGCCGCGTCGTCGGCCAGCATGGTCACCAGCACCTCGGCGTCCCTGGCTGCCTCGGCCGGGGTGCGGGCCACCTCGGCCCCCTCCGAGGCCAGCTCTTGGGCGCGGGCCAGGGTGCGGTTGTGGGCCCGCACCTGGTGCCCGGCGGCCAGCAGGTTGCGGGCCATGGGCATGCCCATGTTGCCCAGGCCGATGAAACCTACACGCATGGTGCACCCCCTCAGGCGTCCTGCAGGACGGCGATGCCCGGCAGCTCCTTCCCCTCCAGGAACTCCAGGGTGGCCCCGCCGCCGGTGGAGACGTGGGTGAAGCGGTCGGCCAGGCCCAGGGACTCCACCACCGCCGCCGTCTCGCCGCCGCCGACGATGGTCACCGCCCCCTTCAGGCCGGCTATGACCCCCGCCAGGCGCCGCGACCCGCGGGCGAAGGGCTCCAGCTCCATGACGCCCATGGGCCCGTTCCAGACCACCGTGCGGCAGTCCTCCAGGGCGCGGGCGAAGGTCTCCAGGGTGGTGTCGCCGATGTCCACGATGTGCCAGCCGACCGGCACCTCCCTGACGGAGACGCGGCGCGCTTCGGCGTCGGCGGCCACCCGCTCGGCGACGATGACGTCGCTGGGCAGGAGCAGGCGCACGCCCCGCTGCCGCGCCTCGTCCATGATGCGTCGGGCCTCGTCCAGGTAGTCGTCCTCCGCCAGGGAGTCGCCCACCGGGAAGCCCTCGGCCTTGAGGAAGGTGTTGGCCATGCCCCCGCCCAGCAGGAGGCGGTCGGCCCGCTGCAGCAGGTTGCGCAACACGCCTATCTTGGTGCTGATCTTGGCGCCGCCGATGACGGCGGCGTAAGGGCGCTCCGGCTCCAGCGCCCGCGACAGGTTGGCCACCTCCTGCTCCATGAGCAGCCCCGCGACCGCCGGCAGGTAGGCGGCAACGCCCACGGTGGAAGCGTGGGCGCGGTGGGCGGCGGCGAAGGCGTCGTTGACGTAGATGTCGGCCAGGCGCGCGAGAGCGCGAGCGTATTTGGGGTCGTTCTTCTCCTCCTCTGGGTGGAAGCGGACGTTCTCCAGCAGCAGGACGTCGCCCTCCCCCAGAGAGGCGACCATCGCCTCCACCTCCGGCCCCACGCAGCACGGCGCCAACGCCACCGGTCGGCCCAGCAGTTGCGAGAACCTCTCGGCCACGGGCGCCAGCCCCTGCGCCTGGTCGCGCCCCTTGGGCCGCCCCAGGTGAGAGCAGAGGACGATGCGGGCCCCCCGCTCCTGCAGGTAGCGGACGGTGGGCAGCGAGGCGCGGAGGCGCGAGTCGTCCAGCACGCGGCGGCTGGCCGGGTCGAGGGGGACGTTGAAGTCAACCCTCACCAGCACCCGCTTGCCGCGCACGTCTATATCGCGGACGGTCTTCTTGGCCACTCTCTCCTCCCTACTCGTGTCGCGGGGTCTCAGGGGATGAGGTGCAGGCGCGACTCCAGGTGCCTCTCCACCTGTTCCCGGTCCCAGGGCAGGGGGTGGTATTCGCCCCGCAGCCAGAGCTGGAGCTGGTCGGTGTAGTGGCGACTGGCGGGGCTGCCCGACTGCCCCCCGGGGATGACGCCCAGGCTGCGGTTGAAGTCGGCCAGGTCCACAATCATCCGCCAGGAGGCGGCGAAGCTGACCACCTCGTAGCCGTCGTAGGGCAGGAAGGCGGCCTGGGCCACCGTGTTGGCATCGCCACCCACCGCGTAGGGGCCACGGTTGAAGAGGGGCGCCAGCGCCCGCACCTGCCCCAGGGGGTGCCGCAGCAGCAGGCGGTGCAGGCGCCCCCACTGCCAGCGGGTCATGTCGTCGCCCAGGCGACGGCGCAGGTCGCGCACCGCCTCCGTTAGCGCCTGCTCGGCCACCTCCTGCCAGGTGCGCCCGGGGAACCAGTCGGGCCGCTCCTCCATCTTGCGCAGCAGCCAGGAGGCGGCGTTGAGGAAGAAGTTGCCGGCGTCGCGCAGGGGGTGGATGGGCCGCCCCAGCAGGAAGTCGGCCATGGCCCCCACCCGCTCCTCCAGCGCCAGCCGCACCAGATGCACGAAGAAGGACTCGACGATGGCGGCGGCGATGCTCTCGGGATGCAGCGTGCCGTCCCAGGCGCCGACGAAGGTCTGGGCCCGCCGCGCCCAGGGATCCCTGGGCTGCAGCGACAGGACGAGGCGGGCCAGCTCCTGCCCGGGCAGAGACGTGAGGTCTGTCTGCAGGGCCTTGAAGTCCTCCACCGACAGGGTGCTCCTGCCGGTGAGCACCTGGACGATGCGCTCGCTGCGGGGGCTGTCGGCGTATTCGGCGCTGAGGAAGTGGGGGTAGCTCTCGTCGTCCACCACCTTGTTGTTGGCGGTGGCCAGCCAGTGGGTGGGCGGGTTGAAGCTGTGGGGCAGCTCCTCGAAGGGGATGAAGCCCTCCCACTCGTATTCTCCCGACCAGCCCGGCACCGGCACCAGCCCCCGCCCCTTGCGGCGCCGCGGCACCAGCCCCGCCATCTGGTAACCGATGTTGCCGTCCACGTCGGCGTAGACGAAGTTCAGGGTGCTGGCCAGCCAGCCCCGCAGGGCGGCGCGGAACCCATCCCAGTCCCGCGCCTGCATGATGGCCAGCAGGCTGCCGGTGAAGTCCCGCTCCTCCAGGCAGACGGTGCGCAGGGCCAGCGGCCTCTCCTCTCCCCGCAGGCAGGGGCTGATGATCGGCCCGTGACGGGTTATGAGCACCTCTTCCACGGCCGGCTCCGGTCGCCCGCGCACCCGTATCTCCTCCCGCACCACCTCCCCCTGCTCCCAGCGTCCCTGGAACTCGTAGCGGGTGCGGTCGGACGGGTCCAGCCGCTCGATGAACAGGTCGTCCTGGTCAACCATGGCCGCCGTGACGCCCCAAGCGATGCGCTCGTTGTGACCGATGATGATGGCCGGCACCCCCGGCAGGCACACGCCCGCCGCCCGCAGGCCGGGCGCCTCCAGGTGGGCCTCATACCAGATGCAGGGGATACTCAGGGGCAGGTGGGGGTCGTTGGCCAGCAGCGGCCGGCCGGTGGCCGACTTGGCGCCGTCCACGACCCAGTTGTTGCTGGCGCCGCCCCGGGCCACAGCCAGGGCCAGCTCCCGGAACTCGGGCAGGACGTCCGGCCCCACCCCCCGCGACGTGGCACCGGGCGGCAGCACCAGGGGCTTGTCGGCGGGATAGAGGGGCTCCAGTTCGGCCAGCACCTCGGGGCCGAAGCGTTCCAGGAGCCAGGAGCGCAGCACCTCCCGGTCCCAGTTGCCCGAGAGGGTCCAGGCCACGAAGCGCCCGATGGCCAGCGAGTCGGACACCTGCCAGGGCTGGGGGCGGTAGCGGAGCAGCAGGCACTCCAGGGGCGGGCTGCCGCCCGCCAGCCAGGCGTTGACGCCGGCGGCGAAGGCCTCCAGCGCCTCCCTCACCTCCGGCTGCAGACGGGCCACGTCGCGGCGGGCCACCCGGCCGATGCCCACCCGCCGCATCAGGCGGTCGTATTCCAGGGCAGCCTCCCCCAGCACCTCGGCCAGGGTGCCCGTGGCCAGCCGCCGGTAGAAGTCTAGCTGCCAGAGGCGGTCCTGGGCCTGGACGTAGCCCAGGGCGAAGAAGAGGTCCCACAAGTTGCGGGCGTAGATGTGGGGGACGCCCCAGCGGTCGCGCAGGACCTCGACTTCCTCGCGCAGGCCCACCAGCCGCGCCTGCCGCTGCAGTTGGGGCGGGCGTCCCCGCAGCAGGCGATAGGCCAGGGCTGCCGCCCCCACGCCCACGGCGGCCACGAGGGCGGCGCCCCTCAGCCTACGCAGGGTCATTCCCCACACCCATGGCTCGGGGGATTACTGCTAACCAGTTTTGGTCGTTGACAGATTGCTGCCTCGGGGCTAGCATGGGAAGCAAGCGACCGGTCATGGCCCAGGTCGGCCCTTCTGCCAGCCACCGGCTGTCCACCTCCGACGACGTGGAGGTCTCCGCTTACCTGGAGATCGCCCGCCAGCGAGAGGGGCAGGCACCGGCCCCCGCGCCGTCGGTCCAGCGACGCCAGCCGGAGACGGTCGTCGTCCTGGACTTCGGCTCCCAGTATAGCATGCTCATCGCCCGCAGGGTGCGGGAGTGCAACGTCTACTGCGAGCTTCTGCCTCCCCAGGCGCCCTGGGAGGAGGTGGCCCGCCTCTCGCCGCGTGGCTTCATCCTCTCCGGCGGCCCCGCCTCCGTCTACGAGCCGGGGGCGCCCGCCGCCCCCGACTACGTCTTCGCGTCGGGGTTGCCGGTGCTGGGCATCTGCTACGGCATGCAGCTCCTGGCCCACCAGCTGGGCGGGCGCGTGGCGCCATCGGAGCGGCGCGAGTATGGCCTCTCGCTGCTGCAGGTGGACGACGGCGCCTCGCCCCTCTTCGCCGGGCTGCCCCGCTCCTTCCCCGTCTGGATGTCCCACGGCGACCGGGTGACGGAGCTACCCCCCGGCTTCCGCGCCCTGGCCCACTCGGAGAACTCGCCGGTGGCCGTCATGGCCGACGACTCCCGCCTCTTCGGCCTCCAGTTCCACCCCGAGGTGGCCCACACGCCCCTGGGGAAGGAGATCATCCGCAACTTCCTCTATCGCGTCTGCGGCTGCCGCGGCGACTGGACGCCGGGCAACTTCATCGCCGAGGCGGTCGAGCGCATACGGGAGACGGTGGGCGGGAGCCGCGTCCTCTGCGCCCTCTCGGGCGGGGTGGACTCGGCGGTGACGGCCGCCCTGGTCCACCGGGCCGTGGGCGACCAGCTCACCTGCATCTTCGTCAACAACGGCCTCCTGCGGCGGGAGGAGCCGGAGCGGGTGCAGGACACCTTCCGCCGTCACCTGGGCATACCGTTGGTCTATGTGGACGCCAGTCGCACCTTCCTGGAGCGCCTGCAGGGGGTGACGGACCCCGAGGAGAAGCGGAAGGTCATCGGCGAGACGTTCATTCGCGTGTTCGAGGCCGAGGCGGGCAGGCTGGGCGAATTCGAGTTCATCGCCCAGGGCACCACCTACCCCGATGTCATCGAGAGCGCCGCCGGCTCCGGCGCCGCCGCCAAGATCAAGACCCACCACAACGTGGGTGGCCTGCCCAAGGAGATGAGCTTCCGCCTGCTGGAGCCCCTGCGCTACCTGTTCAAGGACGAGGTGCGACGGGTGGGGCTGGAGCTGGGCCTGCCCGAGGAGATGGTCTACCGCCAGCCCTTCCCCGGCCCCGGGCTGGCCATCCGCATCATCGGCGAGGTGACCGAGGAGAAGCTGGAGCTGCTGCGGGCCTGCGACTGGATCGTGATGGACGAGGTCAAGCGGGCGGGCCTCTACCGGCAGCTCTGGCAGTCCTTCGCCGTGCTGACCGACACGCGCTCGGTGGGGGTCATGGGCGACTACCGCACTTACGGCTACGTGGTGGCGGTGCGGGCGGTGACGGCCGAGGACGCCATGACGGCCGACTGGGCACGCCTGCCCTACGACGTGCTGGCGCGCATCTCCTCGCGCATCGTCAACGAGGTGCCGGGCGTGAACCGCGTCGTCTACGACATCACCTCCAAGCCCCCCGGCACCATCGAGTGGGAGTGAGAAGCACCGCCGGCGACCTGGCGCGGCCTGAGGTTCTGTCGCGAAGTTGGCTGAGGCCGGTGGCTCGCGCCCCGGCTCTCGAGTGACTGGGCATGAACTCCTTCTCGCTCGCTTCCCTTCCGGGCGTAATGGTGCGGCCCATGTTCGGCGCCAGGTGCTTCCTGGCGCCCAACGGCCGCATGTTCGCCTTCGTGGCCGACGACCGCCTCTTCCTGCGCCTGCCCGGCGACGAATACGACCGGCTGCTGGCCATTGGCGGCGAGCCGTTCATGCTCCGCCCCGGCGTCCCCTTCGGACGCTGGGCCTCGGTCCCGCCAGCCCTGGAGAGGGGACGGTGGCGGGCCTGGCCGAGGCCGCCTACCGCGCCGTCCTGAGCGAGGCCCGCGCCAGCGGCCGTGCCCGTAAGCGTCGCCGGCGCCTACAATAGGCCTCGGAGGTGGAATCGTGGCCGTCGTCAACAACGTGGACCTGGACGCAATCGCCCGCGAGGCCGAGGCCGTCGCCGGGGACCCCGCCCGCGGCCGGCGCGTGAACCGCGGCGAGCTGGAGTGGCACCCCGACCCCTCGGGGCCGCAGATGACCGTCTCGGCCAAGTTCGAGAACGGCGAGCTCAAGCTGGAGCTGGACTCGCCCACCTTCATGGGTGGCAAGGGCTCCCGGCCGGGGCCGCTGCACCTGTGCGTGCTGGGGCTCCTCTCCTGCTTCACCGCTACCTTCGTCACCGCCGCCTCGTCCCGCGGCATCCAGCTACGGGGGCTGCGGGCCACGGGCGAATGCCAGCTCGACTTCGGGCGCGTCTTCGGCGTCTCGGAGGCGCCCGCCGTGCAGGGGGTGACCTTCAGCATCGAGGCCGACACCGACGCCTCGCCCGAGGAGCTGGAGGCGGCGCGGCAAGAGGCCCTGGCCCGCTGCCCGGCCGTCTTCGCCCTGAGCAACCCCATCCCGGTCACGGCGGAGGTGCGCAGGGCTTCATGAGGCGGGTCATGGTGGTGGGCGGCGGCGGGCGCGAGCACGCCATCGCCTGGAAGCTGCGCCAGTCGCCCCGC
>ENA-ORXB01003688-ORXB01003688.1-sediment-metagenome-genome-assembly--contig:-NODE-3688-length-10172-cov-11.524913_pt1 | contig 10172 bp, 8 predicted proteins | sample MGYA00237863_ERZ511475 | MGnify/ENA primary metagenome ERZ511475 (study PRJEB26305, sample SAMN06343858) | sediment metagenome | isolation source: hot spring sediment | place: Canada: British Columbia...
TGGGCTCATAAGGCAACCCTTGCGTCATCTCCGCCATCTTGAGCAAGTAATCGGGGTCACGGGCGCAAAGCAAGATGAGGTCAAAAGTCCAGTAGCCTCCTTCCAATTTCCCCAGCCCCAGATATTCAGAAATTTGGTGGGTCATCAGGACGGATGGTCGTGTGTCCGCATAAGCCTTGACGACTTTAAATGGAGGTGGGAAGGGGAGCTGGTAGTGTTTGCTAACTTGCCTGCTTAAAAGCCAAAGAGATTTTAGGTTGTATTCACATGAAGGTTCTTTTGCCAACTCCACCGCTCGTCTCCATTGATATAACCCTCGCCATGTATGCCATAAAAGGGTGAACAGAAAAACAAGAATACCAATTCTTATAACTCGTCGAATAGCCATGTCCAACCGCCCCCCTGTAAAGGCTGCACTGAAATTAACAATAGTCAGTCACAGTGATTATCGTAAGGTATGCATGCGATGCCCTCGTCAACACAAAATTGTGGATTTGTGAAATGAGTCGTCTTATCTATTCGATGTTGCCATTCCTCTACCTCATGACAAAAGTGCACCGAATGCCCCAGCCCAAGTGGTCGGCAGCAGTTTGTCGCAACAATACCCTTTCTCAGGCACTCGGCAGAAACTATTCGGTCTGCGCAACTTTTCTCCTTGACAGTTACTAAGGGTGCTGGAGCGTAAGGTGTCACGACCGCGATAGCAACGAGCAGTAACGAGGCTAACAACAAGCCAAGTTTTTTGTGCCTTCCATGCTGCATTTTACACCCCCTCCTCTTAATCTTCCGTTATTACACTGATTCTTTTATATCGCCCTTTGGGGACTATCTCAATCCTACCATCGTAGCGGGCAACGATAGTTATGTTCCCATTCACATGCCAGGTGCAGCAGAAAAGCACCATTTCTGGAAAGGAATGAGTAATATTGTAATCTTCAACAGTCAATTCGTTAATGAAGTAATAGTAACTCATTGGCCATTTTTCCCCTTTCCATATGGTCGAAAACATAGGTATCTTTTCACCTTTTGAATAATCCTCGGGGCAAAGGAAAATGTTGTCGTCACGGACATATGGGTAAATAATTTGCTGAACAAAGCCATACGTGCCTTCTGGCGTTTTATGAATATACTCTATTGGCACCATACCCCAATCATTTTCATAAGCATGAACAGCAAGGGTAAGTTGCCTGAGGTTGCCGATGCAAACAGTTAAATATCCTCGTTTCCGCGCCTGTAATAACGCAGTGTAAGTTAATCCAACTAATACAGCAATGACGGCAATAACAACCAGTAACTCTATTAATGTCATTCCGCGGCGCATGCCCATCACCTCCCCAATAGCCTTCCGATACGTTCCGATTCTTCTTGCCATCGGTCAGGCCACCAATTGTAACCCGCCATAGGACTTAGATACCGCAAAATTCCGTCGGGGCATTGTTACGCAAATGATTATAGCAAGAGGGCGGTGGGGTGTTAAGGTCTAACAAATTGGGGGTGAAAACAATGAACAACCTTAACAACCCACCGCCAAAGAGACTGGAAAGAGTCCAACAACGCCCTCAAGAAAAGGGCAAGCCTTGACTTTTGGCTAAGGGAAGAAGTCATAGAAGGATGGACAAAGGTTGAAAGGAGTGGGAAGAGAGGGCATCCCTTCCTTTACAGTGAAATAGCCATCATGTTCTTGGCGACAATAAGTCAACTCTTTCATCTTCCCCTCAGGCAAACGGAGGGTTTTGTCAGGTCATTTTTCTCCCTTTCTTTTCTCCCTTTACCTGTCCCTTCCTTTTCCACCCTTTGCCGAAGGAGAAAGGGTTTGAGGGTGGAAGTTTTCAGGGTCGCAAGGGAGAGGATGAGGGGAGAAGGGATGGTCGTCATCGTTGACAGTTCAGGGATTAAGGTGATGGGGAAGGGGAATGGGCAAAGAGAGGGGAGAGGAAGGAGTTTTGTTTGACTGACGAGAGGGTTCATGAGAGCAAGGTGTTCAAGGGGATGATGGAAGGGATGGAGGGGAGAGGGGAAAAGGTAAGGGAAGTCATCATGGATGGTGGCTATGACAGGGGAGAAGTTTGGAGGGAGACAGAAAGGAGGGGAGCAAAGGGAGGGATAAAGGTGAGAAGGGAGGGGTTTTGAAGGGAAGGGATGAGACGATAAGGGAGACGAGAAAGAAGGGTTTTTGTGAAGGGGCAAAGGAGAAAGGGTATGGGAGAAGGAACAAGGTTGAGGCGATCTTTTCAAGGTTGAAGGGGATATTTGGCGATAGGGTAAGGGCAAGGAGTTAGGAAGGAAGGGGAAGTGAGATAGGGGAGAGGATATGGATTTTGAACAGGATGATGGAGATGGGATGAGTTGTATGGTGGGGAGTTAGAAGGGAGAAGGAGTAGGTGTTTGGACAAATGAGGAAGCGAGGAGGGGGAAAGAACGGCTTTCGTAACCGATTTGTGCAACAAAGCCACCGTCATTAGAAAAGCATCGGGCGCAACACGACCATAGCGACAACAAAGCGCCAACAATTGCTGCAGCAAGACGGAGTAATAGTAAGGCTCGCTTGAGAAACCGTGTCCCTTAGGTGCTAACTGCTCCAGCCATTCCTCTTTGTCTCATCAAGGGATGTCACCACCAAGTTTTGGACATGGATGGTGATGGAAGTTTGAAAAGGTCCTCTTGCCCCTTCATGTAGACCCCATACCGCCACTGGACGGTGATGCGGTAAGGGGCGTTATGCATGGCAAAGCCAATCATCGGAGCAAAACGGAAGGTTGTCCAATTCTCTGGGTCGCTAACAGGCGTCATCGTGCAATATGATTTTTCCATCTTAGTAGGTCGCCTTTCCTTTCGACTGGACAGAGTTGAACCAAGAGCGAAAAGCCTCCCACCAAACCTACCACCGCTTCTTCTTTACAATCCGAACTATCCGATACTCCCTCGGATCATTTACCTTCTCTACTTTCCAATAAATGTTTATATATCTTCACTCAATTACCAATTCATCCAATAAACTACCAAAGATCGGTCAGGTATTAAGCTATAGTGAGGTAACTGTTTTGCGATACTTTTGTGTTTATGTATTACTCGTAAGTTATCCTTATCATATCCCTCAGGTATCTCATAAAAGTCAAGGGATATGAGGAAGTCATCCACCATTCCCGTCAGCATTAATCGATTTTTTGAAAGACACAAAAACCTGCCTTGTTCTGAGATAGAGCCTGGACCAGTAGTGACTAACAGTATCGGTGGATGCTTTTGCTCCAAATCTATAACCCAAACACCCCGCAAACCAGCAAATGAATAATCCAGATAGCGGGTTAACCTACATTCTAATTCTGCGACAACTATCCGATTATTTGATAACCAACCAAGCACTTTTAGACTACGATTCAAATAATTCTCAGTAACTAATTTGTCCTCAATTGCAAGGAGTTCTTCTTTTGAGCGATAAGAGCCCTTATGGGTAGTTATCTTTATCTCTTCCCGGTATAATTTCAAACCCCTCAGCCCACTTCCATCGTGATTGACAATGTGGGTAACCAAATTGCCCTCTTGAGGAATAACGATTTCAAAGGCAATTTGATTTCCATCAGGTGACCATCTGGGGTTGATTTCCATAATTTCTTCTGGCAACTGTGTCAGCCTGCGAATGTTGTTCACCCAGAGATACATATTCCCTTTTCCTTCACGTTCCATTAAATCAGCCACAAAAATTTTGCTATAAAATTTTCCTGCACCAAGGGCATACTTGAACACTTCAAAAGCAATTTGCTTACCATCAGGGGAAATGGAAGGATTTCCAGCATGGTGCAATGGATGCATAGAAAACCATTCTATAAGATTTAGTAATCCGCCCTCCTTTAATAAAAGTTTTAGAGGATTCCAGTAAATAAAATAAATTGTTTGAAATTCCCTATATGTTTCGTTAGGATTAGTTGGCAAGAATAGTGAAGAAGGAAAGGATGCTATATAAATAATCCATTTTTCATCATGTCCCCAACCTACTAACTGCCCATTTGTATGAGTAGAACAAAAACTTCCTTGAATGTTACCTTTTCTATCCACAATCCTTAGATTGTTATGCTCTTGATAGGCAAAATAGTTTCGCTTAGGACTCCAAATGGGGCGAGTCCCCTTGGGGATAAGAAAACGGACTTTGCCTGTTTTAGGATCCAATGCCCAAATCCCTCTCCGTTGCAGTTTTGACTCTGCTAAGTCTGCTTCAAGCAATATTTCTGTCCCATTTAATGGTGGATTAAACTTTGGATAACGAGTTGTTTTTGATTGACTTATAGCAATTGAGGTCAACCACACAAACGAAGATATTAGCAAGGCGAAACAACACGAAAGTTTAATAAATTTTTTGCGGCGATACATTATTATCACCCCTTTCTACCATGCTGGCAACCCCATGAAGGACAGAATTTTGTTGACCTCGCTCCTCAGATCATGCCAAGGCAAATAAACTGTCTTGCCTTGCGGATTTCTAAACGGATTAAGGATAGGTCCAAGGAAATGAGAGGCAAATTTACTTTCTGCTACACAACGAGGGGTTGAAGGTGCATGATCTGCTGGTGCCATAATGTGAGTCAATTCATGGATAATGGAGTTGGCTAAAGCCCAAATGGCTTGTTGTTTTGTCCATTCCCCATTAGACACTTTCAGGGAGACTTTCTCCACCTGGAGTCTGCCTCCTTTTGGACTATTCAATGTCCCGTCTCCTGAAAGTGGATAAATTTGAGCATATACATGATGATCCGCGTCCTTTCTCCCGAAGGTCACGACTAAAAATGGTATTGCATTCACCCTTTGCAGATAGTCTCGCACTTTTTTCTTTTGATCAGGCTTTAATTGATGCGCGCCCAATGGGGCTTCCGGCTCAGTCAAATCCCATATAGCCCAGCCAGTCGGGATTCCAAGATTGTTGTTGAATATATCGTAAACTGTCGCTAAAACTTGTTGTGAATCTTGCTTTGTAATATCACTGGTAGCAACGGTTTCGTCTATTATAATCACTAAACCCCGACGCTGTTGACGCTGTACATTTACCTCTAAGGCCACCTTTACTTGATGGTTTCTGTAACTATCCGCATAATCGTCGTAAAAATGCAGGACAAATCTATATGTCCCTGCCTTCTCCATCAAACTCACGGGCACAGAGATGATCACCCCATGAACTTCCCCATTCGGGTTCGCTCCTAATCCGTCATTCCATCCATGCACTACGCACACCAACATCGGCACCGCCCAACCTTGAATCCTCGCCAAATCAGGGTCATAAAGCCATATCTCCCCATAAAATATAAATCATTTTACCATCGCAAGTAGTAAAGATGGTTGTCATCACTTTCATGGTATTTTTGGGCGTTGTTGCATAATTTCCAAGGGACGATGCACCGATAGTGTTAAAAACCCAATCGGGACAAGGGTTCTTTTAAATCGCATGATATTTACTTATTTGATAAAACATTATGATTAAACTTTTACCTCCTAAAATTGACAGAAAAGGCAAGATTGTAAAACTTTTCGAATTATACAACGAAGCCACTTTCATCATAAGATATTCTTTACTTATCTTTTCTTAGAATGTTTAAAAAATATCGCTATCTCTTTATCACTAATCCATTCTATTGCAATAATTTGTGTTTGCTCTTTTAATTCTTTAATTTTCGCTTCTACCTGCCTCCAATCGGTATTGAAAATTGAAGGGTCTAATTTGGTAAGTTCTGATATATCTCCTTTTTCTATTGCTTTTGCCAAAACCCGAAAATACTTCATCTGACTCGGCTTTTCCCCTAATGCTATGTCGGGATGCTGCCACTCCCTCGTCTGAAAGAAAAGGGACATCTCGTGTCCCAAGGAGCACCAATCACGCTTCTTAATGGCTTCAACAGCAAGTTTGTCCAATAAATACCTAAGGTAATCCTCAGAAACAAAGAATGGATGATTAAGGTGATGGCAAAGGAAACGTATAAGGTCTATTGGACACAAGGAATCAGGACCTGCTCGGTCATCAGGGAAAGTGATGCCTGCAGCAAGATAATCTTCTTTCGTTGGTTTAAAGTCATATCGCTTCCCTCTAATAATAACTGAAAATTGACTTCGGTCACCAATCCATATCCCATCCTTGTCAGTTAAAGGAGCATCCTCAGGAGTAGAAAAGAGGCTCCTTTGTTCTATGAATCCCTGCTGCCCTATACAGTTCCCGAAGGCGTAGATGCTTACTCCTTCGTAGGCTCCTACAGTAGCCTCTACTAACTCAATAAAAATAACCCAATTCTTCTCCGATCGGAAAACAGTCATTCGGGTATCTGCCAGATCAAAATTTGGGTTGGCCAAGTCGATATCCATGTTTTCATCCAAATGCTTAAGGATTTCTTTTGCTTTCATTTCGTTTCCCCTCCTTGATTCTTCAAGGTATTTCTCCTTGCACTTTGAACCTCTAAGGTGTTTGGTGTAAACCCCACCTATGATTAACATTATAACGCAAACTATGATTGCTATTGACCAAGCCAAGACTTTCTTCCGCATCCTATCTGGACCTCCAATACTGTAAGGGCGGAAGTTTGTTAAATCTTCTTGCGCCGTAGGTGTTAGGCTAACGCTGATAGTTCATCCCATATCCTTACGAAAGATATCGCTTACATCTACTGTTTGTGACGAGTGCATTTCTTTTTTACTATTTCGATTAGTTTGTATCTAATATATTTCACTCTCCATCCTTGTCTATTAGAACAAAATTTACAATGCGGTAAAAGATACCATTCAGTGGGATGTATTTTATAAGGAATCCTAATCTTGAAGAACCAAAACCTGATTATTTCTACCTCTGCGAGGGCGATAGGTGGAACATGGTCAGGTATCCAATCCCCACTCTCTGTTCCTGGTGTTTGTGCACCACAACTATGACAACCTCTTTTCTTTCCAGTCACTGGATCAATGATTTGGTTAGCCAATGCATTAACCTGATCCTTGATGCTTTTGGGAATTTTTTTTTCTGTCCCTTTCTGTGGTTTTTGGTGGGTTCAAAGAGAGTTTGTCTTCAGGCCAAGTTTTAGCCGTATAACCCATGGCATTACAGACTAAGCACACACGGACTCCTTTAGCCAAAACATTACCTTTTATATCACGAATGTAATGGACGCCATTGCAAGTAACACCAGGGTAAATAGAACCTTTGCAGTTAGGGCACTCTTTAGCGTCAGGCGGAATAGCCTCTGCCAGTGCTAACAGTTCTTCTTCCAGTTCCTCTGGCCATAGATGCTTAAAGTAAGTAACTTGTCCATCTACTTCTCCAGAATAGTAAGTTTCACAGATACCAGAATAACCAAGTATCGTCGTTTTAAGCTGATGGTTTTTATATTGGTCGGCGTGATTGTCTTTGAAGAACAAAACAACCCAATAAGTCCCATCCTTTTCAAACAGTGCCGATAACGAAATGGGGATGAAAATGGTATGCTGAACTCCCAGCAGGCTTGCCGTTAAGCCATAAGTATCCCACCGACCCACTTGATTGAAATCAGGGTCATACAACCAAATTTCCCCACTACTTGCATTTCGGTCGCTTTTCAGCACATACTCAACGACTAAAAACTCCTCATCATCACTTTCGTCTTCCGTGCCTTTATCATCATAGTAAAGTCCTCCTAAGACTGAGTCTACACTTAAAGTCCGACCCCTTAACTCATCCCTGTCATAAGGGTTGGCTTCAACTTCCACATCAAAGGTGTATAAGCCCGAAGGGGCGATGTTGCTCCCTTCCTCTGGCGGATATCCGTAATAACCTGTGTTCACCGTCCCATCCCATGGGAAACTGTAACTCCTATGACACACTTTTGCTCCGTCACTTCATAAACTTTTCGCACAAATGTCCTTGTATCCGCTTCATTCCAAAAATGATCAAACAACCAATGATAAGGATGCCAACGATAAGCCACCATTGTTGCCTTGTTATGGGAAGCAGCGGAATATTCCTATACTGCGAATCATGTAAAAGCCTTTCTTTTGCCTTTTCGTCCACACCTCCTAATATAGGCATACGGTAAAACAATTCGCCGGTGTGAGCATCTATAGCCGCTTGCCACTCTTGGGGCTCCTCTTCAGTCCCAAATTCCTCCTCGTATCCCGGTTTTCCGACGGTGATAACGCTATCAAACAGGTAAGCTAACCTCAAACCACTTGTTTGAGTCGCTCCAATGACTAAACCATTTATAAGACCTATGTCTAACGACATTGTTGCAGATGCTTTTGCAGCACCCAAGTTTAGGAAAGCCTCTTCTATGCGGCGCTTCGCTTCTTCTGGAGAAAAGTTTGGTGTCAAATTTGTGATGGTCATTGGCATATGACGCTCAAAATACCCAATGACTTTACCTTCGTATGGATCAATGTCAACCCCACACACTGTCGTGAGGACAGGTATCTTCGTCCCAGCCTCATTGGTGACAATGGGAGAAAAACTTACTATATACTTAATCACTCGTCTATTAGCATATTCCGAGAGATCAAAGGGTTCTATAGTGGTTTCCCACTCAGAGAACTCATGAAAGTGAGGAAAATGTAGTTGAACATAGTTGCGGGCAATTTGGATTATCTCTGCTTCACTCTTCATTGGCAAATCAGTCCTTGCTTCCTTTGCCCAGTTAACAGTAGCATCCCATCCAACGACTTTCATCTTGTCCAAATTAACAATTATTTCATGAATATAATAAGATGTCTCAAAATGAAAATCATTTACAGGTCCCACCAACTCGCTGGATCTATCCCTGTGAAACATAAATTCCACTTGAGCCTGTGGGTTGTTTAACCAATCCCGAGCAACTTGAATAGCCTGTTGAAGCATTTGGTCTGTTTGCCCCATGGCGGTCGCCCACGAGTAAATCACTAACATAACAGCAATTTGCCTCTTCATCGTTTAGTCCCTCCTTATCATGGAAGTTGCGTATCACCTACTACATGAATGTTTTTGGCACATTCGTAATTCAACCATTGTTTCTTCCGAAAATATTCCCATATGATCTCGGATTTCGCTTTTTTTACTGCTTCTGCAACAGAGAGTTTTCTCCAGCCACCTTTCTCCTTTAAACCTTTTGTAGCATATTTCCAAAATTTCTTTGCAAAATCGTCATCTACAGTTGCAACTGCAGGACCACAATAATAAATGACACACTGAACATTTAAGTCACATTTTAAGATTGATGCAAAACTCCCTAATGAAGGCGCTGTGCAGGAAACATTAAGGTTGCAGGCTCTTTTGAATTTGGGATGGCGAATATGAGGAGAGCCAGTGCCACATCCGAGAAGGACAACAAGTTTTACCTTTATCGGTCGTTTACATTGACCCTTACAAATATTAGAATCTTTGTAACTTTGATATGCACAGACAAGTTGTTCGGTTGATATAAATAAATCTTTATTGTGTACTATATCACCCCATTTTTTACCAATTTTATCTCGGCTACCGTGCCCGACGAAAGTAACCACTGCACAATATCTTAATGCCAAAAGAAATTTGCGTCGGTTCCATCCGATAAGGTTACTTTCTGTTACTAACCTCCATAATTTCCCACCCCAAAATACATCCTCATATGACCATCTATTACCATAAGAATAAGATCTTCTTTTACTATCTAAAACAAACATTAATTCTTTTTGCGCAATCCTATCTGCATAAGATTGAAGCTCAAAAGATCGCAAGGCATTAAAATGCGCCCCTTGCGGTCCATGAAGTTTGTCATTTGCAAAGGTTATTTTGGGCAAATGATTTTTATAGTAAGCCCAAGCACCATCCCATGCCCAAAAGACAAAGGTATAAGGGTAAAAGGTTTTATCCTTATGCAGGTTAGTTGAAAATTCTACAAGGTTCCAATCTTCCGGTCGGGGCACTGCGGAATCAAGGATTGTTTTCGTTGTCCCCTCTACAGAAACTATCCGCTCAAAATCAGGGTCGTAAGTTTCAATTAAAACTGCTGTTGCTGGTAAGCTCCCTCTCAAGATGTACTCTGCTCGGAGGGGACTGGTAGTAGGGACAGCGTAGCTGGGATGTCCATCATTTCCATAGGGAAGTGGATAGACTTCATGCTCCCCTACCTTTAATGCCCTACTTCTCAACCAGTCTTCATCATATCCAGGCGCTATCCCTATCACATCCAAATCAAACACATACAACCCTGCCGGCGCTAATCCGTCAG
>ENA-ORXB01003690-ORXB01003690.1-sediment-metagenome-genome-assembly--contig:-NODE-3690-length-10168-cov-6.203845_pt1 | contig 10168 bp, 13 predicted proteins | sample MGYA00237863_ERZ511475 | MGnify/ENA primary metagenome ERZ511475 (study PRJEB26305, sample SAMN06343858) | sediment metagenome | isolation source: hot spring sediment | place: Canada: British Columbia...
GGCGAAGTTCTTTTCGGGGCGGAATAAGCGGGCGTAGGGGTTTTGCGAACTGCCCGTGCGGGAGGTGAAGCGCCTGACCTGGGAGTGCAGTTCCTAAAAGGTTTCTACACATCACCTCTTTGCGTATAGTATTCTATACAGTTTCGCAGGCTTGCCTTGAGCTCAGGCATCCACTCACGCGGGGATACAGCTTCTACAGCATGGAGCAGACTCAATAGCAAGCGAGAATACTCTGAGTTTACCTGCCAAAACTCTTCTTCAGCAAAAACATATCCATCCTCAGGGTACAGTACCCGATCCATGTATGAACCTGCGCCTCCCCACAGCCTTGTCCCCGTTAGCTCCTGTACCGCTTCCTCCAGTCTACCGAGCTGTATCATAGTGGCGATTTCACGAAAATAGTCGCCCAGCCTCGGCTGAGAAAGGCGTTCGAAGAATTCAGCGATTGCTTCCAACGCTTCCACTACGCTACGCCACTGCGGTGACATTATAACCTCCTTCAGGGCAGTTGGAGACCCAACTGCCCCATAGCGTCGGTATATTTTTATAAAGGCGGATTCAGTCCCATTACTCGCAAAATGCGAATTTGTTGACGAGGATTAGGGATCATATACTCAATCAATCCTCCACGATTGCCACCAATGGGAGCAGCACGTGATACTTCTATGCCACGGGGATTGACAATTTCACCAATTACCAAAAAGCGCTCACGATTTTGGGATGGTAGCCCTGCTATATCTCGGTAGTTCCTAACTGTGCGGGGGTCAATCGGCGTCCAGTATCGCCCCCAAGGTCCCGAGAACTCGTTGCGCATCCAAGCGTCTGCCTCCATCGGCTCTCCTCCGAACACGCGGTAGATGCGTGTACCACGGGTAGGCATGGCGAACTGCTCGCCCGCTTCCCTTGCCGCCTGCTGTGCGCTCTGCCGAGCGAGGTGTTCGCTGGCTTCTTCGGCGGCTTCGCGCACGGCACGCCGGCCACCGCCAATCGCAGGCGCTGCGGCATAACCGCCCCACTCGCTGCCCACCGCCAGCAGCCGACTTAGCGCTTTCAGCCCCGATGCAAACCGCTCCGACTCGCTGGCGGAAGGGTCTCCTACAGTATACCCAACACGGCAGATAAATTGCGCGGACTAGTAAGGATACAGCAAAGCTCTCAAAAAAGTCTCCGTACATCTCCGAATAGATCCGATAACTCTCTGTGAGTGACTTGATGAACTGCCTCTACTATGCCTTCACCAATCAACTCGGGTGGCGTGCTGAGCGTTTGGAATTTAAAAACAAACCTAGATCCAACTGTTAGAAATTCTTCGGCTTCCTCCACTAACACCCACACTTTGCAGTGTGTCCATCGATTCACATCCATCGGTTCCTGAGGCAAGACGAACATCGTGAATGCAGAATCTTGGCACCGCTCAAATTCCGCAGCCCACGCCCAAGCTTCTCGTCGGGGAAGCCGAATAACTCGGCGGGCACCTTCCAGAAGGCGGATCCTTGCGTCGGCAAGCAGATGTTGCTCTGACATAGCTCTCAACTCTCTTCACCATAAAGAGTTCAAGGTATCCACGGTATGTAAGGCAGTTCGCGAATGAATCGCAAAGAAGGGAGAAGGTGCCCTTCCGCATAATACGCAGGACCGATAAAATCGAGTCGGGAGGAATAGTACATCTGCTTTAGTATTCGTTTCGGTACACCTATCTCTATGATTGAATAGGGCAGTTTGTCGTATTTCCAGAGCTTCTTTCCCCACTGTGCGGCTAGTTCGGGCGTCGTTGTAAACCACTTGCCCGCCAGCGAGAATCCGCTCGGATGTGGTCGCAATCGCTCACTTGTTTTCATAATATCTTCCAGCTCCTTCATACTAACCACTCGGTAGAGCCTTACCCATTCGTCGCTCTCTTGTGCCGCCTCTCGTGCGCCTTGCCGTGCCAGTTGTTCGCTGGCTTCTTCGGCAGCCTCGCGCACGGCACGCCGACCACCGCCAATCGCAGGCGCCGCGGCATAACCGCCCAACTCGCTGCCCACCACAAGCGGGCGCATGAAGGCATCTAACCTGGCAAGGTCTTAAGTATATCACAGATTACCACGAAATCGCGCAGGCTAAGAATGATGCTCTCCTTGCTATTCAGAACATTGTATATTGTCACCCTTTCCTCCTCTAAATCTATCTCTACCTCCGTAGTGTTGAACTCGTAAGAGAGTTGAGCCCGCCCCTTGCTCCGAGCTGACTCGATGTCGGTAAGTATTTCGGCGCATATCTGGGGACTTATGTCCCCAAAGAAGTATAAGAGAACAGTTGGCATCATAGGTACACCTACAACGGGTGGGCTGTGCGAATGATAGCGTCTTCAATAATGACACGCAGAAACGAGGTCGGACGCCCGTGCACATCCACACCAATAGCTCGCCGCAGATTATGGATAACCTCATACACACTTGGTCGCAAGCTTTTGACTTCTCCATATCGTAGAGCCTCGTCGACATAGGACACGACATCGCGTACCGTCGTACCGCTGAAGAAACGGCTCACGTTTTTGAAACCTGTATTCCAGCCGTGGCGGTACATAATGTGCTCGATAGAATTCATGATACCTCCATGTCTGTAGGTGCCTGCACCCCCAAGCGGCTTCTATCTTGCGTGGAGCAGGAAGCGCCAAACGGAGCGAGTTTGCTTCCCCTGCCGCCTGCCTTACACCCTGCCGAGCGAGGTGTTCGCTGGCTTCTTCGGCGGCTTCGCGCACGGCACGCCGGCCACCGCCAATCGCAGGCGCTGCGGCATAACCGCCCCACTCGCTGCCCACCGCCAGCAGCCGACTTAGCGCGTCCAGCCCTGCACTAAACCGCTCGCCTTCGCTGGCAGAGGGGTCTCCTACAGTATACCCCCAATTCGCAAACGCAACCACCAGGTTCCAGTTCGCGTCGGCGAAGTTCTTTTCGGGGCGGAATAAGCGGGCGTAGGGGTTTTGCGAACTGCCCGTGCGGGAGGTGAAGCGCCCTGTGGCGGGGTCAAACGCGGTGCCCCAGCTGGTGGTCATCAGCCCTGTCAGATTTGCCTGATTCCACGGGCGTGTCCACGGATCTCGAAATATGCCGTATCGTGCCAGATAGCCGTCCAGTACATCAGGCGAAGGGAAGGGGTTGGCACCCGTACTTGAGATGTCGAGATAAGTCGCGCCCAATCGATCGTGCCATGCAAGGCTCAGCACATTCGGGTAGCTCTGACCGAACTGAACCCGATGCACCACATTCCCAAAGGGGTCAAAGGTGTAGAGGCGACGGTTAGCCCCTCCGGGCGCGAATCGCTGAGTCAATCCCTCGGGTCCGTAGATATAAAGCGAGACGACACTGCCTGTATTGCCATCTACTTCAGCAATCGGTACAGGCCCGTCATACAGATACCAACGGAAATAGTTCGGGCCGATTCGCCCACCCAGCAGTCCATCGGGGCGGTAGAAGTACCGAATATCAATGGGTGGTGCCGCATTGGGGTTGTAGTAGCGTACCAGTTGGTGCTCGCGATTATATGTGAGCACAGGACCTTCGCCGAAGCGCACCATCTGCACTAAATCACCGTTTTGGTAAACCCAGCCAGAGTTGCTGATTTGATCCGCAGCGTTGGAGCCGAAAGAGATCCCGCGTACGGTGGTTGGGTTGTCATTCGGGTCGTAGCTGAATTGGACAGGTTGGGCATACCATGATGCATTCTCATAGACTTGGCGGTCTTGTGCGTCATAGTCGTAGACCACCGTTCCGTTCAGGGCAGGTGCTGCCCCGAAGGCTGGGATGCTTACATCCATCCGCAACAAGTTGCCTGCTGCATCATATTGTAGATTGGTAAAATCGGCATAGCGGTTGCTCACAGTGAACTGGTCACGATTATACAGTTGGGTTAGCAACCCTCGTCCGTTGTAGTGATATTCTCGGTAGACTCCGTTGGTAGTTTGCTCCATACGGAGCAAACCGCGTCGGTCGTACCAGCTCTCTTGGCGAAGTCCTGTGGTCACGGGGAGGTTCACGCGTATCCGCAGACCAGCAAACGGTTCTCCAGATACACGGAGCGTGCCTGTCAGGAAGGCATATTCGTAGGTCAGCACTGAACCAGCGATAGTCATCGAGGCACGGCTGCCATCGGGATAGTAAGTGTAGGTCACCTCTTGCGGAGCTATTCCTGGATAGATCGTCCGCACGGAGGTAATTAGGTCATTATCATCATAGGCATATTCCACTACGATGCTGCCTAAATTAGGTACGCTTCGGGTTAACCGTTGAATCCGGTTGAACCCGTCATAGTCTATGAGTATATTGCCTGTGTTGTCAGGATATTGGATCTGTTCAAGACGGCTATCAACGCTCAAGGCGCGTACGAATAGAGTGATCAGTCCCTGAGCATCTAAGCGCCGTAGTGGATTGCCCTCATTATCGTGTTCTGTGACGGTGTACTCATCGCCATTTGGATAGCGGGTGCGTTGTGGGAAGTTTTGATCTGTGTAGGCATATTGTACTCATCGCCATTTGGATAGCGGGTGCGTTGTGGGAAGTTTTGATCTGTGTAGGCATATTCAGTGGTGTGGCGCTGTCCAGTGGTGGCGTTCAGACCACCCTGAATACTGCGCAGCCGATACTGGGCATCGTAACCTAAGTCCGTCTTGCGGGTCCCCGATACCACGGTGGCATTCACTTCGCCTTCGGCACCTGCTGCGCTCAAATAGGAACGAAACAGAGTACTGCCGTTATAGACCTCGACCGCATAGAGTGGACCACCCACATAGCGATAAATAAATCGCTCGCGTGCCTGGACACCGTTCAGGCTATCTTGGGGATAGGTAATCCATTCCAGCTGGTCGCTGGCATTATAACTTAGGTTGGTTGTGAATCCTGATGCATCTTGAACCGCGACGAGATTTCCGCGGTCATCGTAGCGATACCGCTCGAAGAAAATCAACCGATCATCACGCAAAGAGGGGTTTGTCGGGATAGCGGTGTAATCTGCCAGAGTAAGAGTTTTATCATACACCGCCACTGCCACAGGCTGATTTTGCCGCTCAGGAAACGGACCGCCTCCCCAAGGATCTACAGTGTAGAAAAACAGGGTAGTAAGTCGGCGTCCATCGTTGTTGGGACCTGGCGCACTAATGAGTGCCACATTGCCTTTCGCTGTGTAGTAAAACCGTGTCTCTACCTGTTCCCCTGTACCGGAGGTCCCTGGACGAGGGGACAATATTCGCGATAGCAACCCTTTGACTGCCCCATAAGAAGTATCGGTGGTCTGATAAAACTCGTAGACCGTCGGCGTACGGATGCTGCCATCATAGCCTTGCTGGGTGATTGCCATCGAAAGTAGGGGCTGAACAGGGTAGTTCTCAGGATAGTTGTAGCTAAACTGCCACTGGATACCCCGCGGTGTGGTGAGGGTGAGCGGATTGCCCCAGTTGTCACGAGCCATCGTAAAGGTCTGATTATTACGATTAGTGTATTGGATCGGGCGATAGGTGTTTTCATATATCAGCTGGTTCTGAACATTGTTCGCATCCTGAATCCCCACGCTTACATTAGCGTTTCCTATCTTCTGGGTCCAATTAAAATCGAGCGTCCCGTTGGCTCTGTAAACCTCCACCTTCGCGCGGAAACCTTGATAGTGATAGGTGCGCACATTATTATTTCCATCGAGTTACATCACAACTGAACCGTTTGCATTGTACACGATTCGAGAAACCGATATCCCAGTGCCGCTCGGATGCGGTGTCTCAACCTGTGTCAGATAAGGTACACCTGCGCGCACCTCGTAGCTATATCGCCAGCTGAACGCCGCAGCGTTATTGACTTGGGAAACCTGTGTAAGGCAGGGCACCCCACTGCGGTTCTCTACCGTGTAGTTGATTGTGGCATAGCCAGTACCGCTATGAGTGTGAGCAGTGATGTTCTGTAGCCAGCCGCTCCCCGAATAACTCAGGCTCAGTAGAGTAACACCCGCTCCACTGAGTATCCTGCTTAGACGCCCTTGCGAGTCGTAACGCATCTCCAGAAACAGTCCAGAGGAAGGTGGTGTGCTGATATCATGATAAGCACCCCCACGTCCATACACGCGCACTAACCGATACTGGGTACCCCCAGCATACTCAAACTCCCAAGCCGATCCGTCTTGGAAATGGATACGCAGTCGCTCCCAACGCCCCTGTGCTTGATGACGCACTCCAATACCACGGTATGGTGCGCCATCAGATGGATTCAATAGCCACTGTGTCCCCGATTGTTGAACCGTGAGCAGTTCCGATGCACCATTCGGATACCGAAGAGCCAACTGGTTCAGATCTCCTTCCAAACGTAGATCATAACTATGTGTCCAGCCTACAGGCAAGCCAGGGGACGCATAGCCTTGCTTTGCCAGGTGGGTGCTATAGAACCGTGCAAACCGCACTTCTGGACCATCAGGGTTGGCAACTACAGAGTCAGGCTCTGGTGTATGCTCATAAACCCCACTCGCAAGGTTTACTCGGTTCGCTCGTGATGACCCTCCTCCTACCCCCACCGCAGGAGCAGCATCTGTTGGGATCACAGCCTCTGCCCACGCAGGGGCAGGAATATGGACAGCAGGCATACCCCCACCTGAAGGCACTGTTAGTGGCTCCGATAACTCCGTACGCAACCAACGCCCTGCTGCGACAGGCAACGCCCGCACCGTGTAGACCCCAGCGGGAAGATGGGTCAACTCAACCGCCGTGTCTGTGCCACCCACCGCAGCCGTATACTCGTAAATCGGGACATTCCCATCGCTCTCCGTGCCCACAGGCTTCAGCTGCACCTTGACCGATTGCACCGACCCTACCCAATCACCCAAGCGTACTGTCAACGTCGTGCCGAACGCTCCCGAGGGCGACTGCACCTGCCCCGCAAACGCAGGTGAACCCTGCTGCCCAGAGTGAAACATCACAATCAGCAGGTCGGCATCATCCACAACACCATCGCCGGTCAGGTCTTCGGGGCAGCCCAAGGGACACGACTGCCCCATCGCAAATAACACGGCTAACAAATCCGTGTCGTCAATCGTGTTATCGCCGTTCACATCCCCATTAGTCAGAACGAGAGGCGGTGTCTGCGCCAGGCTCCATCCTAGCGTTCCTACGAGCAACCCAATCGCCCAAAGCCACCGAACAGGTTTCATCACGCATAACCTCCTATCTCCACAAATCACCATTAATAGAATCCCCCTGCAGGGGCAAAACGTGACAGGGGGGCAGGACAATTTCGGGGGAAAATCGCGAAAATCAGGTATTTTTGCGGGGGAGAACGGTTTCTACCCCTTCATTCCAGCCCCAGCAGTCGCTGCAACCGCTGGCGGGCACGATGCAACCGCTGACGCAGGCACTCCTCCCGAACACCCCATTCCTGCGCCAACGCCTTGACCGAATAGCCCTCCCCATCACACCGCCAAATCAGCTCCCGATCCGTAGGCGATAGCCGTCCCAATGCCTCACGCAACGCCAACACCTGCACCGAGGGCGTCCCCCTGCACAAGTACCCTGCCGATTCGGAAACTCATGCCCCGATGGGGTATGATAAAGCAGCTTCCGAAGGAGGTCTATTCGGCAATGCAAAAAGTCGGTTGGGTGGAACGGATTGTGGTCGATCCTAAGGTGCATCACGGGGCGCCGTGTGTGCGAGGCACGCGCGTCCCTGTCGCGGTGGTTCTGGGTAGCCTGGCAGAAGGACTCACGCCTGAAGCCATCCTGCAAGAGTATCCCGCGCTTACTTATGAGGATATTCAGGCGTGCCTTGCTTACGCGGCGGAAGTGATCCAATCGGGCGAACTATTGGTACCCCTCACGGCATAGCATCATGCATATAGAGATTGATGAGGATCTTCCAAACCGCCTTGTCGTGCTACTGCGCGAACAAGGCTATGAGGCGAGCTCTGTCTATGAACAGGGATTACAGGGTGCCAAAGATAGTGTGCTGTGGCAGATTGTTCAGCAACAGGGTTATTTTTTCATCACAGCCGACAAAGGTTTTGGAGATATTCGTCAATATCCACCAGGCACCCATCACGGGCTTTTGCTGCTACGCCCTGATGTAGAGGGTGCCATTTCCTATGAGGAACTTCTGCGTTTGGTGCTGCAGAAGGTTCCGCTGGAAAGCCTTTTGGGAGTGCTCGCAGTTGCCACCCCTCGCGGATTGCGCATTCGCCGCGCTTAGTTAGCCCTGCCTCCGCCGCCGACGCAAGAAAACCCGTGCCGCTGCAACCCTGTATGAGGGATTATTCCTCAAACCAGAGCGGTGCAAACTGCACGTCCCTCCTGCGTCAGCCCCGATGGGGTATGATAAAGGCAGATGAATACCCATTTGGAGTCAAAGGCGTAGGGTTTACTGGGTCTCCCACGAGCTTACCTTCGCGGGAGGGAACGGATATGGCGTTGACGATTGAGCAGATGCGGCATGTGGCGAAGCTGGCACGACTGGAGCTATCGGACGAGAAGCTGGAGCAGCTGATGGGGCACATCAATGCCTTAATGACCCACTTCGAGCGGCTCCAGACGCTGCCGACCGACGAGGTGGAGCCGACCTCGCATTCAATTCCTGTTTGTAACGCTTTCCGCGAGGATGTGCCCGGCGCTCCACTCCCCCGTGAAGAGGCGTTAGCCAACGCGCCGCAAGCACGCGACGGACTCTTTATCGTGCCCCGTATCGTGGAGGAGTAGATGGAACTACACGAATACAGCCTGTTCGAACTGAGCGAGAAGCTGCGACGGCGCGAAATCTCCGCCATCGAGCTGACCGAGTCGGTCATCCAGCAGATTGAGCGGCTGGAACCGCAGATTCAGGCATACATCACGCTGACCCTTGAGCTTGCGCGTGAGATGGCGCAACAGGCGCAGGCGCGACTGGACGCGGGTGAATGGAACCCGTTGCTGGGCATCCCAATCGCCATTAAAGACAACATCAGCACGCGCGGCGTTCGCACCACCTGTGCCTCGCGCATCCTGCAGAACTACATTCCGCCTTACGACGCCACCGTGACGGCACGGTTGAAACAAGCAGGCGCGGTGATCCTTGGCAAGACCAATATGGATGAGTTTGCGATGGGCAGCTCCACCGAATATTCAGCGTTCCATCCGACGCGCAACCCGTGGGATTTGTCGCGCGTGCCGGGCGGTTCGTCGGGCGGTTCGGCAGCCGCCGTGGCGGCTCATCTAACGGTGGCGGCACTTGGCTCCGACACCGGTGGCTCGATTCGTCAGCCTGCTGCCTATTGCGGGGTCGTTGGACTGAAGCCCACTTACGGACGTGTCAGCCGCTACGGGCTAATCGCCTATGCCTCCTCGCTGGACCAGATTGGACCCCTCACGAAAACGGTCGCCGACTGCGCCCTGATGATGAATGTGATGGCGGGCAAAGACCCGCTCGATGCGACCAGCGTGGATGTGCTTGTGCCCGACTATCGCGAGGCGTTGCGAGCCGATGTGAAGGGACTGCGACTGGGTGTGCCACGCGAATTCTTCGCGCAGGGGGTGCAGCCCGAAGTGGCGCAAAGGGTACGCCACGCCATCGACCAGCTCGCCGACGCGGGCGCCATCGTGGAAGAGACCTCTATCCCGATGGCGGAGTACGGGCTGCCCATTTACTATATCCTTGCACCTGCTGAATGCTCGTCCAATCTGGCACGCTATGATGGCGTGCGCTACGGGCTGCGCGTGGGCGAGGAGCGGGGGCATATCGGCATGATGGAGCGCACCCGCGCCGAGGGGTTTGGAGATGAGGTTATTCAGCGGATTATCATCGGCACTTATGCCCTCTCGGCAGGCTACTACGACGCCTACTATCTGAAGGCACAGAAGGCGCGCACGCTGCTGCGTCAGGAGTTTGATCGGGCGATGGCGCAGTTCGATGCGTTGCTCTGCCCCACCGCGCCGACACCCGCGTTCAAGCTGGGCGAGCTGGTAAGCGATCCGCTGGCGATGAAGCTGATGGATGTGCTGACCATCCCAGTGAACCTGACGGGGCTGCCTGCGCTGTCGGTGCCCTGCGGTTTGGTGGATGGACTGCCCGTCGGACTGCAGATTATCGGTAAGCCATTCGACGAGCTCACTGTGCTGCGCATCGGCTATACTTACGAACAGATAAGGCGATCGGCATAGCGCCGACGACCGACAAATGCTGAACGGCATCTTGGATGT
>ENA-ORXB01003691-ORXB01003691.1-sediment-metagenome-genome-assembly--contig:-NODE-3691-length-10165-cov-4.340999_pt1 | contig 10165 bp, 6 predicted proteins | sample MGYA00237863_ERZ511475 | MGnify/ENA primary metagenome ERZ511475 (study PRJEB26305, sample SAMN06343858) | sediment metagenome | isolation source: hot spring sediment | place: Canada: British Columbia...
GGGCGGCCTATAGCGTGTTTCTGATGCGGGCGCGCCTCGCCCGGCGCTGAAAGGCGCTTTTCAGCCCGGGGCGAGGCCCCGCGCATGATTGCCGCAGAAGGGAGCGCGCCCGGCGCACCGCTCACGGATCCGCCCCCACGAGTCCCCTCGACTTTGGCCTCCGCGAGCGCGCCGCTCGATGTCGCGGAGAGACCGCCGGGATAGCGCCCACCGACCCGGTGTTCCGGAACCCCCTCCCCCTCGCCCCCTCCCCGAGGCGGACGCCGCGGCGTCCGCCTCGGGGAGCGGCGCGGGGGCTACCCCAGGACCTGAAAAGGCCAAACTCCATCCCCGCCGCTTACGCGGCGGGGAAGGGGGTGCTTTTTTCTGTAAGGGTGTGTCCGCGGGCGGCTTCGCCGCCCGCGGACACACCCTTCTATTCTGTATTCCCCTCCCCCTTGCGGACGCACAGCGTCCGCAAGGGGGAGGGGTAGGGGTGGGGGCTCGCGCTCCGACCCCCGGTACAGGGCCGGCCTCGCCTGTTCGGGGCGCACCATGGCCAGAGCGCGTGTAGCAGACCAGGAACGGCCGGCCGCCCTTCAGGGGCATAGCGGGTCCGCTCTGGGACGGCACGCCGCGCGCTGTCGACGGCTGCTGCTCAAGCGCCGGTCTGACGGCGGACGCGGTCAGGCGTATAATGTTAATCAGAGACCGCCAATGTCCGGCTTACCGCCAAGGAGGCCCCCATGCAGATGGCTCTCGGCGCATCGGCGTTGAGAACCAACCTCACGGAGCTGCGCGCCAACTCGGTTCGGGTGCTGGCGCTGTTCGTCGGCCTGGTAGGCTATGCCGCGTTCATCCCGCTCGTGTGGCCCAATACAGGCAAACATGCACCGCCGGTGGCCTGGGGGATGAGCATTGCGCCCCTGGGAGCTGCCATCCTCTGCTACCTGCTTCGCAAGCAGTCCCCCGCGGCAGGCTCGATGGCGTTGATCGCGGGCACGCTCGCCGCCGTCTCCTGCGCGATACTGGCCTTTCGCGAGCCGATGCTGGCAGCGCTGTTCGTCCTGCCCATCACCTTTGGCGGCGTGCTGCTCGGCCACGGCGGCGTGTTCGTCGTCGCCCTGCTCGCCGGCATCCTCAGCGTGCAGGTCGGCACGCAGGGGCTGGGCCTGCGCTTCCTGTCGGCGGGTGTGCTGACGCCGGTCGGCACGATCGCGCTGGCGGCGATCGCCTCGTGGCTCTCGGCCCACAACCTCTACATTGCCCTGGAGTGGGCCTGGCGCGGCTATGAGCAGGCCCATAACAACGAGCGCGAGGCCCGCGAGGGGCAGGCCGAGCTGCGCCGCGCCCTCAAAGCGCTGGACGAGGCGACCTACCGCCTGGAGCGCGCCAACTATATGCTTGCCCTCGCCCGCGACCAGGCCGAGGAGGCCCGCCGCCTCAAGCAGCAGTTCGCGCAGACCATCAGCCACGAGCTGCGAACGCCCCTGAACCTCATCGTCGGCTTTACCGAGCTCATGGTCGAGAACCCCGAGTACTATGGCGGACACCTGCCGCCGGCCTACGTACGCGACCTGGGCATCGTGCACCGCAACGCCTGTCATCTGCAGACCCTCGTCAACGACGTCCTCGACCTCGCCCGCATCGAGGCTGCGCAGATGGGCATTCTGCCGGAGGCGACGAGCCCGGGCGCGCTGGCGGAGGATGCGGTCAACGTCGCCCGCAGCCTAGTGGAATCGCGCGGACTGAGCCTGCACCTCGAGATCGATCCGGACCTCCCACAGCTCTACCTCGACCCAACGCGCATCCGTCAGGTCCTGTTCAACCTCCTGAACAACGCCGCCCGGTTCACCGAGCGCGGGTCGGTGACGGTGCGCGTGCGCCGGGAGCGGGACGAGGTCATCTTCTCGGTCACCGATACCGGTGTCGGCATCGCCCCCGAGGATATCCCCCGCGTCTTTCAAGAGTTCCACCAGCTCGACGGCACGACCCGGCGCCGTCACGGCGGGGCCGGGCTGGGCCTCGCCATCAGCAAGCGGTTCGTGGAGCTACACGGCGGGCGCATCTGGGTCGAGAGCGAGCTCGGGCGGGGAAGCACCTTCTACTTCAGCCTGCCGATCCGCCGCGCCGAGCCCGTTCTCCTGTCAGAGAGCCGCCCAGTCGAAAGCCCCGCGGCCGGTGCAGGCCTCTCAGATAAGGAGCGCGTGCTCCTCGCCGTGACGCGGAGCCCGGCAGCCGCGAGCCTCCTCGCCCGCTATGTGCGAGGCTGCCGTACGGTGGTCGCGCACAGCCTTGAGCAGGCCCGGCTCATGGCCCGAGAGCTTGTGCCGCAGGCGGTGCTCGTGGATGCCGCCTGTGAGCCGTTGGACGATGGGCAACTGGAGGAACTGGCTTCCTCCTGGGGCCTGCCGCGAGTCCCGTTCATGGCCTGCCCCCTGCCCGGCGAGAACCCGCTGCAGCAGCGCCTGAACGTGCAGGGGTACCTGGTCAAGCCGGTCTCTCGCCAGAGCCTGTGGGATGCCCTCCGCCCCTTTGGCGAAGAGATCGATGAGGTGCTGGTGATCGACGACGACCGCGACTTTGTGCGGCTGGTTCAGCGCCTGCTCGATAGCCCCGTCCGCCGGTACCAGGTGGCGGGCGCCTACACGGCCCAGGAGGGCCTGGCCATTATGGCCCGTCAGCAGCCCGATGCGGTGCTGCTGGACCTTCGCCTGCCGGATATGCCCGGCCTGCAGCTTCTGGAGCGCATGCGCGCCCATGAGAGCTGGCGCAGCGTGCCGGTCGTGATCGTCTCTGCTCAGGACGAAGCGGAGAGCCTGCGGATGGTCAATGGGGCTGCTGCCTTCACGAAGGCGAGCGGCCTGCTCCCCGCCGAGGTCGTACAGTGGGTGCAGAGCGTGCTGGACATAGCCGCCTCCGCGCCGCAGCGGTCGTCCCTTGCGGCCCGCAGCCCCTCGTGAGGAGCGCGAGAGCGTCAGGCGCTCTCGAGCGCCGAGAGGACTGCCACGAGCGCCTGCTCGCTCACCGGCTTTTCGAGAAAGGCCGTGGCGCCGAGGGAGAGCGCCAGCTCTTTCTGCTTCAGCACGCTGCAGACAATGAGGGGGATGTGCCGCGTCTCGGGCTGGTTCAGGAGCGTCTGAAGGATATCCCAGCCGTCCTGGTCCGGCATCATCAGGTCGAGGGTGATGGCAAAGGGCTGGAGCCGTCGCGCCTGCGCCAGAGCATCCGCTGCCGTCCTCGAGACAACTACCTGGTAATGACGACAGGCGAGATAACGCTGGAAGAGGATGAGCACGTCCTCGTTATCGTCCACGACCAGGATCGTCCGGCGGGGAGCCGCGGGCACCACCACCCTGAACCCGAGCACCGAGCCGGCCTCGGACACCGGGGTCAGCCGGGCACCGCCCAGCGCCGCCATCTGCTCGAGCGCTGAGAAGCGCTCCTCGTCCTCCGGCGCTGGCGGGCGTACGCTGGCCCGTGGCGCCGCCGTCACCGCCAGATGGAACTCGGCCTCGCGGAGGACGGCCGAGAGGGTGATGACGGCTCGCTCGGTGCGCTCGATGAGGTAGCCGAGCATGGCAAGAAGCATCTGCCGGAGGAGCCCCCGGTCTACCGGGACGCTCGGCAGCCCCTCCTGGAGGTGCAACTGCACCTCGAGGCCGCGGCTGCGCAGCACCTTCTGCAGCAGCGAGAGCACACCGGCTGCAACCTCGCCGACGCGTGCATAGCGCCCGGCCTGGGCCATGCGGGCGGCCTCCAGTCGAAGGAGCTCCAGCCCCGTCGCTGTCGTAGCGGTGCGCTCCCCTTGAGTCGCGGGGGTCGGAGCCTTTTCCGTCCCATAGCGCTCCCACAGGATGGTCGCGATGGCCTCGATAGCCGAATCCAGCTCGCGGTACAGGTGTCGGCGGCTGATGGCCAGGCGGTCCGCCGCGGTCTGGGGGTCGACGCCCTCCATGTAGCGCAGCACCATGAGCCGGTGTCGGCGCCACTCGTGGGAGAAGGGCGGCGCCTGCGCGCCCGGATCGAGCTCGTCGATCACCTGCAGGAGGAGCCGGTGCAGTCGCCAGGCCCTCTCTTTGCGCTCCAGCCTGGCATCCGGGACCATCACGTCGAGCAGCGGGTGGGAACGCAGGTACACCAGGTCGTAGAGGTGCTCGTATGCGTCCGCTACCTGCTCGACGAACTGTGGGCTCAGGGCCATGGCCATAGGGCTTCCATCCCCAAGTGTGTCACACGGCGTCCCAAACTGTCGCGCGGGCTATTGAAGGCTATGCGGAGCTCATGCTATACTCATTACGAGATTATAGCACGATAGCCCGTGGAAGGAAACCAGCCGCGCGCCGGTAGGGTGCAGTTCAGGTTTGGGGCAGCTCGCGTCCGACTACCCTGTGGCCGCCCCTCCCCCGTCCCCTCCCCAGGCGGACGCCGCGGCGTCCGCCTGGGGAGGGGAGATACCTGAAGCGGGGTGTTGGGCGGTGGGGGCGCGCTACGCGCGCCCCCACCGCCCAACACCCCATAGGAAAGGGGCCCCCTCCCCAAGTCGGCCTGCAGGCCGACTTGGGGAGGGGGCAACGGGGGTGGGGGCCTCGCATCAGCAGCACAGATGGGCTTGCCCCCAAGCTGAACTACACCCCGCCGGTAGGGTGCCGCCCGGGCCTGGCCAGGCACCCCAGGAATATTGGGCCGATCAGCGGCGGCCCCAGACCCCGAAGGCCGGCAAGAGATCAGACGCGGCGCGGCCAACTCTCGCAATCAGGCTGGCACGACGGCCAGACCGTGATGGAATAGGAAAGGAGGAAGGCGTCCAGAAGCACGCGATCACCACTACTCGCTGGGGTGGTTACCAACAGCTTGGACCCAAAGGAGGGAAACATGACTTCCAAGTGGATGCTCAACCGCCGCACGTTTCTGCGCGGCACCGTGACCGTGCTGGCCGGGAGCGCACTGGCGGCGTGTGCGCCAGCCCCAGCTCCCACCAAGGCACCCACCCAGCAGCCCGCTGAGAAACCCGGCGAGCCGACCGCTGTCCCCGAGCCCACCACGGCGCCCCAGCCAACCCCTGCAGCCGCAGCAGCCAAGGTCGTAGTCTTTGTGGGCTTTGGCACTGGCACCGCCCCCGAGCAGATGGAGGCTCACAACCAGCTCGCCAAGGAGTACGCTGACGCCCACCCCGGAGTCCAGGTCGAGTTCCTCACCGTGCCCTGGGCGGAGCGCAACACCAAGTTCTCCACCATGCTGGCCGGTGACATGGCACCGGACATCTGCATGCCCATTGGCGTCGGCGGGTGCGCCGCCTTCTTCGACGAGTGGCTGGACATCAAGCCCTTCGTCGATCGCGACAAGATCGACCTCTCCGTCTTTGTCGGGCGCACGGTCGAGTTCCATACCTATCCTACCAAGATGGTCGGCCTGCCCATCGGCGCCTACCCCGAGGTCATCTTCTACAACGAGGACCTCTTCGACGCCGCAGAGGCCGAGTACCCGCCGCACGAGTTCGGGAGCAAGGACTGGACCTACGACGCGCTCGTCGAGTTGGCCAAGCTCGTCACCGTCGACTCGGCGGGGAACAACGCTGCCTCACCGAGCTTCAAGTGGGAGGAAACCGTCCAGTGGGGTTGGGATGGCCTGAGCTGGAACCATCTGCGCGATGTCGCGCCCAAGTGGGGTGCGACCCAGCTGGCCGTCAGCGACGACTACAAGACCGCCAAGGTCAACTCGCCCGAGTGGCTGGCCATGGTGCAGTGGAACTATGACACCATCTGGAAGCACCACATCCGCGCCAACAGCGAGCAGGGCGGTGTGCTCTACGAGTCCTCGGGCGATCCCTTTGGCTCCAACAAGGTCGGCATGTGGGAGTGCCACAGCTGGATGACCTGGGCCTACCAGGGCTGGACGGACCTCTTCAACTGGAACATGGGCGCCATCCCCATGGGGCCCGTCGGCAAGATGCTGACCGACTGCGACGCCGACACCTTTGTCATGTGCAAGCGGGCCAAGCAGCATGAGGTCACCTGGGAGGTGGCCAAGTGGTTCTGCAGCCCTGAAATCCTCCCGCGCCTCGCCGACATCTGGGGCTGCGTCCCCGCCCTCACCGCCGCCGGTGCCGACTGGAAGGCCAAGATGGATGAGAAGTGGCCCGGCAAGGACTGGCAGGTGATGCTGGAGTCGCTCAAGTACACCTTCGCGCCCAACTCGGAGTCCTGGATCCCGGATGTCGAGAAGATCAACGACCTCATCAACAAGGCCTGGGAGGCCCTGACGACCGGGCAGAGCACGAGCGTCGAGGAGACGTTCACCAACTGCAACAACGAGATCCAGGCGGTTCTGGACGAGTACTGGAAGACTCACTAGCGCAAGGGTCTGGGGCTCGCGGTGCCGGCGCGCGCCGGCACCGCGAGCCCGCCCGGCCGGCTGCCACTCTATGCCAATGGGGGATGGGCCTTCCGGCCGCGGGCCCACCTCCGTCGGAAGCAGTGCCGGGCCAGCCGTCAGTGGTGAGGTTGCAAGGAGGCGTTCCGTGGCGATAGCAGTGAGGCGCCCTATGACGCTTGGGCGGCGAGAGGCCATCTGGGCGTATGTCCTCATCAGCCCCTGGATCATCGGCTTTATCGTGTTCACCGCCGGCCCGATGATTGCCTCGCTTATTCTGTCCATGACCAACTATGACGTGGTCAACGCACCCGTGTTCCTTGGAGCGTCCAACTATGTCAAGATGTTCACCCAGGACCGGCAGTTCTGGCACTCGCTGCGGGTGACGCTGACCTATGCCGTCGTGGCCGTGCCCCTAGGGCTGCTGTTCGGCTTTATGCTGGCTCTGATGCTGAACGCCAAGATCCCGGCCGTCAGCGTCTGGCGCACGGTCTACTACATGCCATCGGTCGTCTCGGGCGTGGCGGTAGCCATCCTCTGGTCCACACTCTTCAACGCCCGCTTTGGCATCGTCAACTGGATCTTGAGCTGGTTTGGGATCAAGGGACCTGCCTGGCTCAGCAGCCCGGATTGGGCGCTGCCCGCACTGATCATCATGAGCCTGTGGGGCGTCGGCGGCGGGATGATCATCTACCTGGCAGGCCTGCAGGGGATCCCCACCACGCTCTACGACGCCGCCAAGGTCGACGGGGCCAACTCCTGGCACCAGCTGAGGCATGTGACGCTCCCCATGATGACCCCGATCATCTTCTACAACCTGGTCATGGGCGTCATTGGCACCTTCCAGTACTTTACCAACGCCTACGTCATGACCCGCGGCGGGCCGGTCGAGGCCACGCTCTTCTACAACCTGTACCTCTACTTCAACGCTTTCAACTATATGAAGATGGGGTATGCCTCGGCGCTGGCCTGGGTGTTGTTTGTCATCGTGTTGCTCCTCACACTGCTCATCTTCCGCAGCTCGGCGGCATGGGTCTACTACGAGGGCTCTCTGAAGAGGTAGGTGGCCATGAGACAGACCCTTGTTCTGGGGCGGGTAAACCTGCGAGGCGTCAAGTTTCAGTCCATCCTAGGCCGTACCATCATCACGCTGCTGCTGGCCGCGGGAGCGGTGCTGGTCCTCATGCCGCTGGCGTGGATGCTATCGACCTCGCTCAAGCCGGAAGGCGCAGCCGGGCAGATGCCTCCCCAATGGATTCCGATGGACCAGATCACTGTTCAGATTGAGGGGCGCGACTGCTACATCTACGACATCCCCGTCGACGGCGTGGTCCGCCGCCTGGCGCTCCTCCAGAAGAAAGGCGCCACCGGTACCTTTGTCAATCCGGACAACCTGGAAGAGCGCTACCAGCTTCCGGTCGATACGGGGAAGCGCGTGTCCGTGGTCAAGCTGCACTGGGAGAACTATCCCAACGCCCTGACGAGCGTCCCCTTTGGCCGCTATGCGCTGAACTCGCTGCGTCTCGTGGTCATCACGACCATCGGGGTGCTCGTCTCCTGCACCCTGGTCGCCTACGGCTTTGCGCGCTTTCGCGCCAAAGGGCTGGGGGTGCTCTTTATCATCCTGCTGTGCACGATCATGCTGCCGCCGCAGGTGACGCTCATTCCCACCTTCATCCTGTTCCAGAAGCTCAAGTGGTACGACACGCTCCTGCCCCTGACGGTGCCCGCCTTTTTCGGCAACGCCTGGGACATCTTCCTCCTCCGCCAGTACATGATGACCATCCCGCTGGAGCTCGACGATGCCGCGCGCATCGACGGCTGCGGGCCCCTCGGCATCCTGTGGCACGTCATCGTGCCACAGACGATGCCGGCGCTGGCCACGGTCGCCATCTTCCACTCCCTGTGGAGCTGGAACGACTTTTTCGGGCCCCTGATCTACCTCAAGAGCCAGTCCAACTGGACGGTCGCGCTCGGGCTGCAATCCTTCAACGCCCTCTACTCGCGCAAGCTCCAGCTCCTGATGGCGGCCTCGACGGTGATGATGCTGCCCTGCATTCTGATCTTTTTCTCGGCGCAGAGGCTGTTCATCCAGGGGATCGTGATCTCGGGGGTGAAGGGATAGACTACGTAACTGTTCAGACTCACATCCTGGCAGCGCCGGCGGCCACGTCTTGCCTCCACACCGCGCCCCTCCCCCGCGGGCACGGCATGCCCGCTCGGGGGAGGGGCCATTCTCTATGGGTGTCCCGGGCTCTGCTGGCGCGCCGCGGCGCGCCAGCAGAGCCCGGGACACCCATAATCGTCTTCCCCCTCCCCCAGGGCGCGCTGCGGCGCGCCCTGGGGGAGGGGGACAGGGGGAGGGGGTTCCCCGACGAGCCCGCATAAAGCCAATCCCGATTGGCAGGCCTAACAGCAGCGTGCCTCTGTGTCATGCGCTGAACGCGGGTCTGAACAACTACGAGGATGGGGTACCCTCAGGCAAGGGCCGAGGGACGGCCACCAGAGCAGCCCGTCCACTGGCAGCACGCAAGCCCGAATACTCACACCTCGGCAAAGAAGACGCTGAGCCCGGCCAGCGAGAGTACCGGAGCCGGGCTCGGCGTCATTCCATGGTCGGCGCAGCGGGCCAGCCACCAGTCCAGCCCGTGCAGAGTGCGATGGCCCTCGGCGGAGGGGTTCGCCGTGTCTACGGCGAAGAGAAAGCGGCGGCCGACCCGCGCCAGCTCGCGCAGCGTGTGACCCAGGCGCGCCTCCGGGATGTGCTGTAACACGTCGATACAGACCACGAGATCGATGCTCTCATCCCGGCATGGAAGGGAGTCGGCCCGAGCGCGCACACACAGGCCTTCCGCCCGCGTGACGACCGCCAGGTCTGCACTCGGATCGACCCCCCACGCGGCCACGCCCTGTTCGCGCAAAGGTCCCAGCAGCCAGGCCTCGCCGCAGCCAACGTCCAGCACCGTTCGCGGCCTGTGTGCCAGGATCAGGTCCACAAAGGCCCGGCACACGTCCGGCCGGGCCAGGCGGGAGGGATTGCGCGCATAGTAGGCGCGGTCGTACATGCGCGTGTTCTGGTAGCCGGTGTAGTAGCGCTGGTCGGCATGGATGTAATAGTCCGATAGCACTTCCGGCACCCAGATGACGCGCCCCTGATGACGTGCCACAATCTTGCCCCAGAACTCGGCATCCTCGTGAGCGAAATCGCTCCCGACCCAGCCCTCTGGCACGGCGGCGAGCGCTGCACGGCTGTGCACGCCGTCCTGCGTATCGATCCCCTGGTCCGGACGGCATATCTCTTCGATCGATCCGTCGGGGAGATGGTGCGCTTTTCCGCCATAGGCCGCGACCGCCCCTGGATGCGATCGTACCGCCTCGAGGAGGCGCTCGAGGTGGCGCGGCCGCCAGGCGTTGTCGTCATCGATGTAGGCCATGAACTCGCCTCGCGCGAGCTGCAGGCCGATGTTGCGCGGCCGTGCGGGGCTGCCACAGTTGTAGGGGAGCGTGACGCGGAAAATGCGGGGGTCGGCGAAGGAGTCGACTACCGTCGCGGTGTTGTCGGTCGAGGCGTCGTCAATGACGAGCAACTCCCAGCTCCCATAGGTCTGCGCGAGGACCGAGCGGATCGCCCGCCCGATCTGCCCTGCCCGGTTGTAGGTCGGGAGGATGATGCTGACCAGTGGCCCGTCTCGCGAGGTCATCCCCCTTGGTCACCTCTCCTCTCAGGGTGCGGCGGACGCTCCGGAAGGCTCCCGTGCCAGGAGCGTGCGCAGCCCCTGGCAGAGGGCGTGAATCAGGACCGTATGCACGTCCT
>ENA-ORXB01003692-ORXB01003692.1-sediment-metagenome-genome-assembly--contig:-NODE-3692-length-10165-cov-3.118854_pt1 | contig 10165 bp, 9 predicted proteins | sample MGYA00237863_ERZ511475 | MGnify/ENA primary metagenome ERZ511475 (study PRJEB26305, sample SAMN06343858) | sediment metagenome | isolation source: hot spring sediment | place: Canada: British Columbia...
GTGCTCGACCTGGATGCGCGTGTTCATTTCCAGGAAGTAGAACTCCCCGTCCTGGTAGAGGAACTCCACCGTGCCGGTGACCGGCATCGATCTGGTGCAATGGCAGATCCGCATCGCCGCCGGCGAGCGCTTGCCCTTCCGCCAGGAGGACATCGCCTGGCGCGGCCACGCCATCGAGTGCCGCATCACCGCGGAGGACCCGTGGAACGGATTCCTCCCCTCCACCGGCCGCATCGAGCACCTGGAGATCCCCAGCGGCCCGGGCGTGCGGTGGGACGGGGGCATCGCGCCCGGCGTGGACGTCGGGCTCTTCTACGACCCCATGCTGGCCAAACTCATCGTCCACGCGCCGACGCGGGAACTCGCCATCGAACGGATGCGTCGCGCGCTGCGGGAGACCCGCATCGTCGGTGTCGATACGAGCCTCCCCTTCCATCTGCGGGTGATGGAGGAGCCGGACTTCCGCGCGGGTCGGTTGTCGATCCGTTACCTCGAGACGCACGAGGCGCAGCTGCTAGGCGACGGCTTCGACGACGACGCCCTGCGGCGCTTGGCCTTGGCGGCGGCGTTGCTCGAAGAGGAGCGCCGCGGTCGCGGGGTGCGCCGAGCCGCCGCGGAGACGCCGATGGCAACCCGCGCTGGCTCGGCTTGGCGCTGGCGCTCGTGGCGCTGGGCCGACGGTGGATAGCATGGCGCGGGCGGTGGCGCAGGTACGCATCGAGCGCCTGGCGGCCGGCGGGGCAGGGGTGGGGCGCTGGCCCGACGGGCGGGTCGTCTTCGTGCCCCGCACCGCCCCGGGCGACCGGGCCGAGGTGGAATTGCGGGCCGCCCATCGCCGCTGGCTGGAGGGCCGCCTGGTGCGGCTGATCGAACCGTCGCCCCTCCGCCGTCCGCCGCCTTGTCCTTTCGCCACGCGTTGCGGTGGCTGTCCGCTGGAGCACCTGCCCGAAGCGGCGCAGCGCGAGGCCAAGCGAGCCTTCGTGGCGGACGCCTTCGCGCGGCTCGGGGGGCAGCGGGTCGAGGTGCCGCCGGTGGTTGCCTCGCCGCGGGCCTGGCGCTATCGCAACCGCGCCACCTTCGTGCTCCGCCGCGGGCGCGGCGTCGTGGCCGGCTTCCGCGGCGCCGACCACCCCGACCGCGTCGTCGACGTCGACGGCCGCTGCCTCCTCTTGGAAGATCCGTTGGCCGCCGCTTGGGACGGGCTGCGCGCCGCCTGGGGGCCCGGGGCAGCCCGGCTGCCCGCCGGGCCGGAACTGCGCCTGACGCTGCGGGCCACCGCCACCGGCGAGGTGGGCCTCCTGGTCGAAGGCGGCCGGGGCCGCGGCGACCCCGAACCCCTGAGGTCCGCGGTGCCGGCCTTGCGCGCCGTTTGGGGCCGTCGTGGTGGTCGCCTCGAACCGTGGGCCGGCGCCGAAGCGCTGGACGAACGCTGGAACGGGGAGTCGGTGCGCCTGCGGGGCGCCACCTTCCTGCAAGTCAACCGGGCCGCAGCGGCCGAGCTCGAACGCACCGTGCTCGACTGGGCCGGCGACGTGCGCGGCCGGCGGGTGGTCGATGCCTACGCCGGTGTGGCCCTCCACGGCCGGCGGCTGGCCCGGGCCGGCGCGGACGTCGTGGCCATCGAGCTCGACGCCGACGCGGTCGTGGCCGCGCGGGAGGCGGCGCCGCCGGGGCTGCGCGTCGAGCGCGCTCGGGTCGAGGAGGCGCTGCCCCGTTGGTTGCCGGCGGACCTGGTCCTCCTCAACCCACCGCGCACCGGTCTGGCCCCGGCCGTCGTGGCCGCCTTGCGCGAGCGCCCGCCCCGACGGCTGCTTTACGTTTCCTGCGATCCCGCCACGCTCGCGCGGGACGTGGGCCGCCTGACGGGTGCCTTCCGGCTGACGCGGGTGCAACCCTTCGACCTGTTCCCCCAAACCGCCCACGTGGAAACCGTGGCCGAGCTCGTGGCCGAACCATGCGCTACTACGTGACGCTCCTGGGCCGCACCTACGAGGTCGACCTGCGCGGGCCCGAACCCCGCGTCCATGGGCAGCCGCTACCGGCGGAACTGGTGGCCGTGCCGGGCACCGACGTTCATCAGCTCCGGGAGGACGGCCGTGCCCTTACGTTCCTGGCGCGGCGCGGCGAGGAGCCGGGCCGCTGGGACCTGTGGTTCGACGGGCGCCGTTTGGAGGTCCGCGTCGTCGATGAGCGCACCCGCGCGCTCGAGCGGATGACCGGAGGCGGCGCGGCCCCCCGCGAGAAGATCGTCAAGGCCCCGATGCCGGGCCTCGTCGTCAAGGTGCTCGTGACCGAAGGGCAGACGGTGCGCGCCGGCCAGGGCGTCATCATCGTCGAGGCGATGAAAATGGAGAACGAGCTCAAAGCGCCGGCCGACGGCGTGGTGGCGCGGGTCCATGTCGCCCCAGGCCAAGCGGTGGAACGCAACGCGACCTTGGTCGTCTTGGAATAATCGAGGAGAAGCCCATGGATCGGCCCACCCCAGCGCCCGAGATCGCCAGCGAGCGCGAGGCCGTGCGCGCCGCCAAGGCCGCCTGGGAAGAGGCGGTGGTGGCGCCGGTGCTGGCCAAGCATCCGGAACGCAAGGCATCCTTTGCCACCGTCAGTGGCGTCGAACTGGAGCGCTTGTACACCCCAGCGGACGTCGCGCTCGACTACGAGCGCGACCTCGGCTTCCCCGGGCAGTTTCCCTTCACCCGCGGCGTCCAGCCGACGATGTACCGCGGCCGGCTCTGGACGATGCGCCAGTACGCGGGCTTCGGCACCGCCGAGGAGACGAACGCCCGCTTCAAGCTCCTCCTGGCCGCGGGGCAGACGGGGCTGTCGGTGGCGTTCGACCTGCCCACCCAGATGGGCTACGACTCCGACCACCCCATGGCCGCCGGCGAGGTCGGCCGGGTGGGCGTGGCCATCGATAGCCTGGAGGATATGCGCGTCCTCCTGGCCGACATCCCGCTCGATCGCGTGTCGACCTCGATGACAATCAACGCCACGGCCGCCGTGCTGTTGGCGCTCTACATCGCCGTGGCCGACGAGCGCGGCATCCCGCGCCGGACGCTTTCGGGCACGATCCAGAACGACATCCTCAAGGAGTACATCGCTCGCGGCACCTACATCTATCCCGTCGAACCGAGCCTTCGGCTGATCACCGACATCTTTGCCTTCTGCCGTGCCGAGGTGCCGCGCTGGAATCCGATCTCGATCTCCGGCTACCACATGCGCGAGGCCGGGGCGACGGCCGCGCAAGAGATCGCTTTCACCATCGCCAACGCGCTGGAGTACGTGGAGCGGGCGCGGGCCCGTGGGCTCGCCATCGACGAGTTCGCCCCGCGGCTGTCCTTCTTCTTCGCTGCTCACAACCACTTCTTGGAGGAGATCGCGAAATTTCGGGCGGCGCGGCGGCTGTGGGCGCGCATCATGCGCGAGCGCTACGGCGCGAACGACGAGAGCTGCAAGCTGCGCTTCCACACGCAGACGGGCGGGGTGACGCTGCAGGCGCAACAGCCGCTCAACAACGTCGTGCGCGTGACCGTGCAGGCGCTCGCGGCGGTGCTCGGCGGGACCCAGTCGCTGCACACGAACTCCTACGACGAAGCGCTGGCGCTGCCGTCGGCGCCCGCGGCCACGTTGGCGCTGCGCACGCAGCAGATCCTGGCGTACGAATCCGGTGTGGCGGACACGATCGACCCCTTGGCCGGTTCCTACGCGATCGAGGCGTTGACGAACGAGCTTGAGGCGCGGGCGCGCGCGTACTTGGAGCGGATCGAGGAGCGCGGCGGTGCGGCCCAGGCGATCCGATTCATGCAGTGGGAGATCGAAGAGGCGGCCTACGCGTACCAGCGGGCGGTGGAATCGGGCGAGCAGGTCATCGTGGGGGTCAATCGATTCCAGAGCGAAGAGGAAGAGCCCGTACACATCGAGATTCCAGCCTTCGCCGAGCTGGAGGCGGCGCAGAAGGCGAAGCTGGCCCGGTTGCGGGCCGAGCGGGATGCCACCCGCGTGGCGGCGGCGCTGGCGGCCGTGCGAGAAGCGGCCCGCGGCGAGGCCAACTTGATGCCACCGATCCTGGACGCGGTCAAGGCGATGGCCACGGTGGGGGAGATCAGCGACGCCTTGCGGGACGTCTGGGGCGTTTACCGGCCCGAGTGATGCTGGAGCTCTTCGCGGCCGTCGATCTGCGCGGCGGCCGAGCGGTGCGGCTGGCCCAAGGCGCGGCGGAGCGGGCGACGGACTACGGCGATCCGCGGGCGTGGGCCGAACGCTGGGCCAGCGAAGGGGCCGACTGGCTCCATCTGATCGACCTCGACGCCGCGTTCGGGGAGGGGCATCATCGCGACCTCGTCGCCGCCATCGCTCGCTCGGTGCCGTGCCCGGTGCAAGTCGGCGGTGGGGTGCGCGGCGAGGCCGACGCGGAGGCCCTCTGGGCGGCCGGGGTCCGCCGCGTGGTGCTGGGCACCGCGGCGTTGGAACGGCCGGAGCTGGTCGCCTGGGCGGTGCGCACCGCCGGCCCGGAGGCCGTCGCCGTGGCGCTCGACGCTCGAGGGCTGCGCCTCGCGACGCGCGGCTGGCGGGCGGAGACCGACGCCCAATTGCTCGACGTGGCGCCGCGGTTCGTGGACCTCGGCGTGCGTACGCTCGTCTACACGGACATCGAGCGCGACGGCATGCTGGTGGGCCCGAACCTCCTCCTGGCCGAGCGCCTGGCCGACACGAGCGGAGCGGACGTCGTCGTGGCGGGCGGGATCGCCAGCGCCACGGACGTGGCCGCCGTCGCCGAAGTGGCCCGTCGCCAGCGGCGGGTGCGCGGCGTGGTGCTCGGGCGAGCCCTCTATGACGGTCGCCTCGAGTTGACCGCCCTGCGGGCATGGCGCGACGCCATCGCTCCGGCCTCGTGAGCTTGGCCCGGGCGCTCTCCAAGCTCGGCTTGGCCTCCCGAAGCCAGGCCACCGAATGGATTCGCGCGGGCCGGGTGACCGTCGACGGCCACCTCGAGCTCGATCCGGCGCGGCGTGTCGACGTGGCGCGCGTCGAGTTGCGCTTGGACGGCCGACCCGTGCGACCCCCGCCACGCCTCTACCTGGCGCTGAACAAACCGCGCGGCGTGGTGACCACCCGGCGCGACGAGCGCGGTCGCCGCACCGTTTACGATCTCCTGCCGCCGAACCTCCCGTGGGTCGGGCCGGTAGGCCGGCTGGACAAGGCCACCGAGGGCTTGCTTTTGCTGACGAATGACACCCGTTGGGCGCAGCGGTTGCTGGACCCAGCGAGCCATGTCCCGCGGGTCTACCGCGTCCACGTGGTCGGTGGCCTCCCGTCCCAGGCGCTTACGGCGCTGCGCGAGGGCGTCGTCGATCGCGGCGACCGCCTGCGGGCGGCGGAGGCGCGCGTCTGGCGCGCGAATCCCCGCTCCACCTGGCTGGAAATCGTGTTGACCGAAGGGCGCAACCGCCAGATTCGGCGGATGATGGAGGCGCTGGGCTTGGAGGTAAAGCGGTTGCTGCGAATCGCCTTCGGACCGCTGCACCTGGGCGACCTGCCCAAGGGCGGGTGGCGTTACCTTACGCCGGCGGAGGTGGCGGCGCTGGCGGCACTCGCACGTGGGCCGCGCCCGGCTCCACGACCAGGCGCAGGGGCGTCGTCCCTGCCGGATCGCCGTCGCGCTGCACCGGGGCCGGCGGGTCCGCTTCGATCGTCAGCGTCCGAGCGCGGGCGCGCCAGAGGCGCCGGTCGCCTTCGGCGCCGTCGCGGGCGAGACGAAGCAACAAGTTGACGGCGTCGGCGCCGTGGCGCGGCGCGGCGACCAGCAGGTCGAAGCGTCCGTCGTCGACCGCGGCGTCCGGGGCCAGGCGCAGCCGGAGCGGAGAGCCGGGCACATAGAGCACCGGGCAGTTCGTCGCCAACACGGTGGCGGCGTCGCCGACCCACTCGAGCTCGTCGGCCACGACCCGGAAGCGGCGTCGCCGGGGGCGCAGGGCCAATCGCGCGGTCATCGCCACGTAGCCGGCGAACCCCCAGCGGCGTTTGAACTCCGGCGGGCAGGCCAGCATGAGGTCCGCCGCCCAGCCGACGCCCACGTTGAGGGCGCAGACGCGGCCGTCGTCCAGGTTTCCCACGTCGAGCGGGCGGGGCTGCGCCGCCAGCGCCACGGCCACGGCGGCCGGGAGCGCTTTGGGGATGCCGAGGTTCATGGCCAGTTGGTTGCCCGTGCCGCGGGGCACGATTCCCAGGGGCACGCCAGTGCCGACGAGCGCGCTGAGCACCTCGGCCACCGTGCCGTCGCCGCCCACAGCCACCAGGGCATCGGCTCCGTCCGTCAGGAAGCGGCGCGCGAGGTCGGTCGCGTCGCCGGGGCCGCGGGTGCGCACCAGCTCATAGACCACACCCCAGCGGCGCAGCTCGCACTCCAAGGCGCGCGCCAGTGCGTCCGTGGCCGCCAGGGAGCGAAACGGCTTCATGACCACACCCACGGCGGCCGGCGGCGCCCACGGCGTGGCGTCGAGGGCGGGAACTCCCGCTCGCTGAGTCGCCATGGCGCTCAACGTGACGCATGGCGCGCCCGTTGGCAACGGGGTGGCCTCAATCGTGCAACGGCCGCGTCGCGACATCGACCCCTCGCCCTCGCGCATGATGGGTGCTCCCTGGTGGCTCGTCGCCCTCGCCGGCATCGGCGCTCTCGCGCTCGGTGCGGTGGTGGTCACCTTGTTCACCGCGTTCGGCCGGCGGCCCGGTCGCATCGAGGCGACGGCCGCACCCCCGGTCGATCATCCGGACTTTCGCAACGCGCTCGCCGGGCTGGCCAACGCTCCCGTCCTCACCGGCGGTCGCGCCCGACTGCTCAACAACGGGGTGGAAATCTTTCCCGCGCTCCGAGAGGCCATCGCTCGCGCTCGGCGAACGATCGATTTCATGGTCTACATTTGGGAGCCCGGGCGGGCCAGCGACCGGCTCTTCGCCGCGCTGACGGAGCGCGCCCGCGCCGGCGTGGAAGTGCGCCTGCTGCTCGACGGCGTCGGCGGGCTGCGCGTGCCGCGAGCGGACCTCGACGCCTTTCGGCAGGCCGGCGGCCGGGTCGCCTGGTTCCGCCCCGTGCGCTTGGGCAAGTTGGCGCGGGCCCATCGGCGCAATCATCGCCGAGCGATCGTGATCGACGGGTCCGTTGGGTTCCTTGGCGGCGCGGCCGTGGGTGACAAGTGGTTGGGCGATGCCGAGGACGAAGAGCACTGGCGGGACGTCATGGTCCGCGTGGAGGGTCGCGTGGCCGTCAGCTTGCAGAGCGCCTTCGCCCAAGCGTGGGCGGGCAGCTGCGGCGAGATCCTCGTAGGGGAGGCGTTCTACCCGACGGTTCCTCCGACCGGCGGCGAGGGGGAACCTGGGCGCTGGCACGTGCACTTCGTGTCCATGCCCACGGATGAAGCGTTCGTGCTGCGCCACGTGTATTGGTTGTCGTTTCGCTGCGCTTACCAGCGCCTGTGGATCACCAGCCCCTACTTCGTGCCCGACGCACGCACCCGCGCCGTCTTCGCGGACCGGGCGCGGCGCGGGGTCGACGTGCGCCTGCTGTTGCCCGATCATCACACGGACGCCAAACCGATCCGTCAGGCCAGCCATAAGTACTTCGACGAATTGTTGGCGAGCGGCGTGAAGATTTACGAGTACCAGGGCACCATGCTGCACGCCAAGCTCGTGGTTGTGGACGGCCGCTGGTCCTTGGTCGGGTCCGCGAACACGGACGTGCGTTCCAAGGAGCTCAACGCCGAGAACGTGATGGGCATTCTCGACGAGGACTTCGCGCGCCAGCTGGAGGCCACGTTCCTCGAAGATTTGCGCCGCGCTCGCCCGATCGAGCGAGCGGCGTGGCGCCGACGACCACGCACGAAGGGCTGGGTGGAAAACTTCTGGGGACTGTTCGCCGAGCAGTACTAGCCCAGCAAACGGCGCGGAGCCGAACCCGCGCGGGGGCTCGGCTCCGCTCTTGCTGCGGCTCGCCCAGACGCCAGCGAGCCTCAGCCTTGGACTTCGCCGCTCGAGGTCTGGCCACCCCGGATCTCGATGCGGCGGCGCCGCGCCCGCTCGGCCTTGGGGATGCGAATCCGCAGCAAACCGTGCTCGTACGAGGCTTCGATCTTGTCCGCTTCGACGTCTCGCGGCAGCACGAAGGACCGGGTAAAGCGACCGTAGCGGCGCTCTGCCAAGTGCCACGTGCCGCGCTCGTCGCCCTCCGTGCGTTCTTCCTTCTTCTCGCCGGCCACGGTGAGCACGTTGCCTTCCAACGAGACCTCGACGTCCTCGGGCCGCACGCCGGGCAGCTCGAGGGTCACCTCGATTTCGTTCTCCCGCTCGACCACGTCGGCCGCCGGGGCGCGCAGCCACATCGAGCCGGACCGCGCCAGCGGGAAGTCGCTCAAAAGCTCGTCGACCAGCGAGAACAAGTCGCGCGAGCGGTAGGGAGTCATCTGGGTGCTCATGACAGTTCCTCCGTTTCCGGTTCGTATGCCATTGCGGGATCAAAGCTTGTACCATCGCCACGGGCGCCAGGACGGCAACCTTTGGGCCGAAGTTGCAGCCCGAGCATGCTCCCTTGGCAGACGTCCGACTTGACCGCGCCCGCGGGCGCCCGTAGGCTGGCCGGCAGGTCCATGCCGCTCGACTTCGACCTGGTCCGCGATCCCTTGTGGAACACGATCCGGCTCGATCCTTTGGCGCGCCGGATCCTGGACACGCCCACGTTCCAGCGCCTGCGGTACGTGCGGCAACTCGGATGGGCGTTTCTCGTCTATCCGGGCGCGACGCATACGCGGTTTGACCACGCCCTCGGCGTTTACCATTTGGCGCGGCGGGTGCTGGGTCTTTTGCGGGAGCGGGGCATGCTTGCGGGGCGGGAGGAAGCCGGGCGCGACGCCCTCTACGCCGCGTTGCTGCACGACGTGGCGCACTACCCGTTCTCCCATGCACTGGAGGAGCTGGACGCTTGGTTTCCGCCGCACGAGTCCGTGGCCGAGGCGCTGCTGCGGCGCCGGGACCTCGCCGACGCCTTGGCCGACCTCGGCGCCGATGCCCCGGCGCGACTGGCGGCGCTCGTCACGGGTCGGAGCGATTCGCCTTTGCAAAACTTGGTGGCCAGTGGCCTCGATCTCGACAAGATCGAGTACTTGGTGCGCGACGCGCGGGCCTGCGGGGTGCCGTACGCCGCCGTCGATGTGGATCGGTTGCTCCACGCGTTCGTGGTGCTGCCGGATCCCGCCACGGGGCGAGCCGAGGTGGGGCTGCACGAGAAGGGGCTGGCGGCGCTCGAATCGTTGCTGTTTGCCAAGGTGCAGATGTTCCGCAACGTCTACTGGCACCACGCGGTGCGGGCGGCCACGGTGCTGTTCCAGCGGACGGTGGAGGAGGCGGTGATCGCCGGCCTCGTGCGCCCCGAGGACGCGATCGGGCAGACGGACGAGGGCTGGCTCCATACGATCGAGGTCCGGGCGGCCACCGCCGGTGGAGAGGCGGCGGCGCGGCTGCGCGCGCGCTGGCTGCCGGCCCTCCGGCACCGCCGCTTGCCGAAGCGGGCACTGGAGGTGCCGGGCTGGGGGCTGCGGGGTCGCCCGGCGGAGACCTGGTTGGGGCGCGAGCGCGCTGTGACCCGCGCGCTCGAGGAACGCTGGGCCCGCGAGCTCGCCCTTCCGCCGGGCGGTGTGATCGTCGACGCGCCGGTCAAGCCGCGCATGCTGGAGTTGGATCTCCTGGTGGAGTGGCGCGGGCGGGTGGTGCGGCTGGGAGCGGCCGAGGCAGAGCCGACGCTGGCGGTCCTTCGGGTTGCCGACGAACTCTACGATGCGGCGCGATGCTTGCGCGTCTTTACCGTGGAGCGTCGTCGCCTACCGGAAGACGCGCTGCGTCCTTGGCTGGAGTTGTCACTGGAGGAGGCGCGCGATCGACTGGAGGTGGCGCCGACCGAGGCGGCCCGCGGTCCCGCTGAGGATCGGTCGTGACGGCGGTACGGATGGCCGCGTCGCTGAGCCCCGGCGTGGGTCCGTGCCTCCGGAGCAGCCAACAATGCAGCGCACCCGCCGGCGGGTTCCGGATGCCCTGATCCGAATCGGCACCGGAGGCGATCGGAAGAGCGTCGTGTAGGGAAAGAGTGTAGATCTCGGTGGTCGCCGTATCATTAAAAAAAAAA
>ENA-ORXB01003693-ORXB01003693.1-sediment-metagenome-genome-assembly--contig:-NODE-3693-length-10163-cov-3.630974_pt1 | contig 10163 bp, 7 predicted proteins | sample MGYA00237863_ERZ511475 | MGnify/ENA primary metagenome ERZ511475 (study PRJEB26305, sample SAMN06343858) | sediment metagenome | isolation source: hot spring sediment | place: Canada: British Columbia...
CGGTCGGCGATCGCCTGCTGGCCGGCGTTGTTGAAATCGGGGCGGCCGTCCTGGCTGCCGAAGCGGGAGTTCAACGTCTCGATCATCAGCCGGCGGGCCTCGGCCAGTTCCGTTTCGCTGGCCAGTTCCGTGCTCACCATCACCTCGTCGGAGCCCACCACGTCCTGCACTGAAATCTCGCCCTTGATCCGTTCCGCCAGAGCCGACCGGAGTTCGTCCATCGGGGGCTGCTGGCTGAAACGGACGTACATGAGCGCGCCGCCTTTAAAATCGATGCCGTACCGGGGACCACCCTTCACGATCAGGCTCGCCACACCCGCCGCAATCAGCACCAGCGACGCGATGATGAAGGGCCGCCGCTTGCCCAGAAAGTCAAAATTCGGGTTCTTAAATAGCTCCATGCAGCATGCTGCGCCGGTGCCCGGTTTTCTTAGACACGCCCGGCGCCTCGATTGTTCCCGTTATCGCTAGACCAAACCTTATCACAAAACTCTCAGATGCTCAACGCCGCCAGCCGCCGGCTTCGGGCCAGTTTCCACTGGAACATCGCCTTGGAGACGAAGATGGCGGTGAAGACGTTGGCCACCAGACCGATGATCAGCGTCACAGCGAAGCCCTTCACCGGACCGGTGCCGAAAATGAACAGGAAAGCGCACGCCACCACCGTCGTCACGTGGGTGTCGATGATGGTCAGAAACGCCCGGCTGAAGCCGGTGTCGATCGCCGCCGGGATCGCCTTGCCGCCCGCCAGCTCCTCTTTGATCCGCTCGAAGATCAACACGTTGCTGTCCACCGCCATGCCGATGGTGAGAATGATGCCGGCGATGCCGGGCAGGGTGAGCACGGCCTCGAAGTAGCTGAGCGCCGCCAGCAGAATCACCGCGTTCAGGATCAGCGCCAGGGTGGCGTTGATGCCGCTCTTCTTATAGTAGGACAGCATGATTCCGATCACCAGCGCCATGCCGACGATACCCGCGATGAAGCCCTGCCGGATCGAGTCCGCCCCCAGCGAAGGCCCCACCGTTCGTTCCTCCAGATAAGAAATTCCCGCCGGCAGCGACCCGGCCTTCAAGACGATCGCCAGGTCGGCCGCTTCCTGCTCGTTGGCCGCCCCGGTGATGCGCCCGGCGTCGTCGATGCGGCTCTGGATCACCGGAGCGCTGCGGACCTGCCCGTCGAGCACGATCGCCAGCCGGTTGCCGATGTTGGCCTCGGTGAACCGTCCGAAACGCCGCGCCGCCTCCTGCGATAGCGTGAAGTCGGTCTCCCACTTGCCGAACTCGTCACGCCCCGGGCGCGCATTGCGGATGTCGCGGCCGGTGATCACGGCGCTCCGGCTGAGCAGATACCAGCCCTCGCCCTGTTGGCCGCCCCGGGGCAATTCCCGCACCAGCCGCGTGTTCAACGGCAACACGCCGCCGTGTTTGGCCAGCGCCTGCTCCCGGCTGGAAAACGGCCCGTCTTTGACCTCGCAGATCTCAAGCAGCGCCGCCGTCTGCAAAATCGCCTTCACCCGCGCCGGATCATCCACGCCGGGCATCTGCACCAGAATCTCCGCCTCGGCGTCGGAGCGCCCCCGCTGCTGCACGGTCGACTCGGTCAGCCCTAGCCCGTTGATCCGGTTCTCGATGGTCCGGATGGCCCGTTCGACCGTGTCGCGCCGCAGAGCCAGGGCCTCGCTCGGCCGGAGGTTGAGCCGATAGTCGGTCGAGGACACCGGCGCCAGCACCCACTGCGGGAAGCGGTCGGTGACGATGCTTCGGAACGCCGCCGTGCTGTCGAGCGGCACCCCGCGGATGGTGACCTCGATCTGGTCGGCCTCCTCCAGACTCTGCGGATCGTTCCGCTCGATGGCGTCATAGGGGATCCGGGCCTTGGCCATTTCCTCCTTGAGGCGGTCGATCACGAGGTCGGCCTCGGCCTTGAAGGCGTCCTGCACTTGCACCTGAAGCACCAGATGGCTGCCGCCCCGCAGGTCCAGGCCCAGGCGGACGTTCCGGCGGAAGTTCTCCCGCGCCTCACTGAGCGATTTCGGCAAGCCGAACAGACCGTAGGCGCACAGCAGCACCACCACCAGAATCACAAGGCCTTTGTGTTTAAGATTCGTCGTCATCGGATTCCACCGTTTCCCTCATCACGGCTTACGCAGGCCGCCTTCGCCCAGAAGCGCCGCCACGGCGTTGCGCGCCAGCTCGAGCTTGACGTTGTCGGGCCGCACCCGCAGCACGATCGTATCGTCGTCCAGCTTGTCGATGACGCCGATCAGGCCCCCGTTGGTGAGCACCGTGGCGCCCTTCTGAAGCTCACGGATCATCTTCTGCTGCTGCTTCTTCTGCCGTTGCATGGGCAGGAACAGGAGGAAGTAGAAGATCGCGAAGATCAGGATAATGGGCAGGAAGCCGAGGATCGGATTCGACGACCCCGGCGCCTGCTGAAGCAGCAAAAATGTCAACCACACTGTTTCACCTCCGGCACCGCCGCCCGGGCGGCGCCCGGCAGACTGCTCGCCTCAACCGCTCATCCGCAGCTGGCTTTCAAACCGCAAGGGGCTTTCGACTACCGCTGTCGCACCGGCAGGGATCGGACTTCTTCGAGGTACCGCGGGAATGTCCCTGAGACTATAGCCTGCCTGATTTGCCGCATGATGTCAAGGTATCTGAAGATATTATGGACCGTCGCCAAGCTCGAGTACAACATCTCCCCGGCCAGGAACAGGTGGCGGAGATAGGCGCGGGAGTAGGTCCGGCAGGTGCTGCAAGCACAGGTCTCGTCCACCGGGGCGGGGTCGTCCCGGTAGCGCGCCTGCTTGATGATCAGGCGGCCGGCGGCGGTGAACAGGCAGCCGTTGCGCGCGTTGCGCGTGGGCAGCACGCAATCCATCATGTCGACGCCCCGCGCCACGTATTCGGCGAGCTCCTCGGGCAAGCCTACCCCCATCACGTAACGCGGCCCCGGGCGCGGCAGCCGCGGCACGGTCACCTCGACCATCTCCAGGCTCAACGGGCGCGGCTCGCCCACCGACAGGCCCCCGATGGCGTAGCCGTCCGCCTCGAGTTCCACCAGCCGGTCGGCGCACTCGGCGCGGAGATCGGCATACATGGATCCCTGCACGATGGGGAACAGCAGCCCGGGCGCCGGGCCTTCTTGCGCCCGGCGGCGGTAGTGCGACAGCGCCTCGCGCGCCCAGCGCACGGTCCGCTCCACCGACTTTCGCGCCGCCTCGTGCGTGGCCGGGTAGGCCAGGCACTCGTCGAGCGCCATCATGATGTCGCTGGCCAGCGCCCACTGCACGTCCACGACCGACTCCGGCGTGAACAGGTGGGCTTCCCCGTCGATATGCGAGCGGAAAAGCACGCCTTCCTCGCTCACCCTCCTGAGGTGGCTCAGGCTGAAGACCTGGTAGCCGCCGGAGTCGGTCAGGATGGCCCGCGGCCAGCTCATGAAGCGGTGCAGGCCGCCCAGGCGAGCCACCGTCTCCTGCCCCGGACGCAGGTACAGATGATAGGTGTTGGCCAGCAGGATCCTCACGTCCAGCTCCTCGGCCAGTTGCCGCTGCGAGACCCCCTTGACCGACGCCTGCGTGCCCACCGGCATGAAGACCGGGGTTTCGACGACCCCGTGGGGCGTCAGGAGGCGCCCCGCACGCGCGCCCGTCACGGGACATTCGGCCTCGATCTCGAAGCGAAACGGGGCAACCATGCCGGCGGTATCTCCTATTGTCGCCGCTCAGGGCCGGCCGACGCCGACCTGCTACCATAAAGAAGCTGCCCGGCATGGCCCTGCGCTTTTTCAACACCCTGAGCGAGAAGCTGGAAGAGTTTACGCCCTTGGAAGGCAACGCCGTGCGCATGTACACCTGCGGGCCCACCGTCTACGACTACGTCCACATCGGCAACCTGCGCACCTTCACCTTTCAAGACATCCTGCGCCGCTGGCTCCGTTACCGCGGCTACTCGCTGCGCCACGTCATGAACATCACCGACGTCGACGACAAGATCATCCGCAACGCCATGGCGCAGGGCAAAACGATCCGCGACTATACCGCCGAGTACGAGAAAGCCTTCCTCGAAGATGCCGCGACGCTGCGCCTGGAGCGGCCGGAGTTCCTCGTCCGCGCCACCGACCACATCCCGGACATGATCGAGGCGATCCTCGCGCTCGCCGAGAAGGGTTTCACCTACGAAAGCGAAGGTTCGGTCTACTACCGGATCGCCGCCTTTGCCGGTTACGGCAAGCTCTCGCACATCGATTTCAGCGGACAGCGCGCCGGCGCCCGCGTCGACGTGGATGAGTACGACAAGGCCGACGCCCGGGATTTCGTGCTCTGGAAGCGCCGCAAGCAAGGGGAACCCTACTGGGACGGCCCGCTCGGCCCCGGACGTCCCGGCTGGCACATCGAATGTTCGGTGATGGCGATGAAGTATCTGGGCGAGACGCTCGACATCCATGCCGGCGGCGTCGACCTGACGTTCCCGCACCACGAAAACGAAATCGCCCAATCGGAGGCTCTCACCGGCAAGCCGTTCGCCCGTTTCTGGCTGCACGCCGAGCATCTGATGGTCGAGGGCCAGAAGATGGCCAAGAGTCTCGGCAACTTCTACACGCTGCGCGACCTTGTCGGAATGGGCTACCAGCCGGAGGCGATCCGCTACCTGCTGGCTTCCGTACCCTACCGCAAAAAACTGAACTTTACCTTCGAGGGCCTGAGGGCGGCGGCCGCCGCCGTCGAGCGCTTGCGGAACTTCAAGCTGCGCCTGGAGTCGGAAGTTTTCCCGGCTGGCGCCAGCCCGGAGGTGACCGCCCGCACCGCCCAGGCGGTGCGCGCCTTCGAAGAGGCGCTCGACGAGGACCTGAACACCGCCGAGGCGCTGGCGGCGATCTTCGACTATCTCCGCGACGCCAACACGCGCATGGATGCCGGCGCCTTCCCCTCGGGAAATGTCCAGGAGGCGCTCGAGCTGCTCGAGCGGTTCGACCGCATCTTCGACGTTCTCCGGCCGGGCGCCTCGGAGGCGGCAATCTCCGACGAGGAGGTCGAGGCTCTGATCGCCAAACGCACCGCCGCCCGCAAGGCGCGCGATTTCGCGCGCGCCGATCAGATCCGGGCGTTGCTTCTGGAGAAAGGCATCGTTCTGGAAGACACGCGGGAGGGCGTCCGCTGGAAAAGGAAATAGGCCGTGAGAATCCACACCAGGGCCGTCCATGCCGGCGACCGCAAGAAGCCCGCTCCCGCCATCCCGGTGACCACGCCGGTCTACACGGCATCGAGCTATTTCTACGAGACGGCCGAGGAGCTCGACCGCATCTTTGCCCGCGAGCAGGAGGGGTACTGCTATTCGCGCTACGGCAACCCGACCAACGCCGCGCTCGAGGAGCTGGTCTCCTCGCTGGAGAACGGCCGCGGCGCTCTGGCCTGTGCCTCCGGCATGGCAGCCCTCCATCTGGCGCTGCTGGCGGCCCTGACTGACCGCCGAAAGTCGGTGGTGGCCGCGACCTCCCTCTACGGGGCCACCTTCAACCTCCTCTTGCAGGTGCTCGAGCCGCTCGGCGTGAGCTGTCACTTCGTGGACGTCTGCGATGGGCAGGGGCTCGCCGAGGCTGTTTCGCAGCACCGGCCAGGCTGCCTGCTCGTGGAAACGATCTCGAATCCGCTGCTGCGCGTGGCGCCGCTCGACCGGCTGGCCGAGCTGGCCCGCGAGGCCGGCGCGGCCCTGGTGGTGGACAACACCTTCGCCACGCCGCTGCTGGTGCGCCCGCTCGAGCTGGGCGCGCAGCTCGTCGTCCACTCGCTGACGAAGTATTTGGCCGGACACGGCGACGTGCTCGGCGGCGTCGTGGTCTGCGATGAGGCACACTATGAGACTTTACGCGCGCTCGGTCGCACCAGCGGCGCCGTGCTCGGCCCCTTTGAAAGCTACTTGACCATGCGCGGCGTCAAGACCTTGCCGCTCCGCATGGAGCGGCAGTGCGCCAATGCGAGGCACCTGGCCGCCTGGCTGCGCCGCCACCCGCGCATCGAGCGGGTCCACTTCCCCGACGATCCCACGCATCCGGATGCCGAGACCATAGGGCGGCTGCTCCCCGAGGGCCTGTTCGGAGCCATCGTCAGCTTTGAACTGCGGGGAGCGGGCCGGAGTGAAATTCTGGCGCTGCTCGACCGGCTGAAGCTCATCGTCCCGGCTACCTCTCTGGGCGATGTCCACACCATGATCCTGTATCCAGTCATGAGTTCGCACCGCGAAATCTCGCCCAAGCAGCGCGAGCGCATGGGAATCCGCGACAACCTCCTGCGGATTTCGGCGGGCATCGAAGCCTTCGAAGACATCCAGGCCGACCTGGAGCAGGCGCTGGCCGGTGTCTGAGATCGCATGTGGCTCCGGGTCTCCGCCATCTTTCTGGGAGCCTTCTTGCTGTTTCAGGTCGAACCGATCCTGGCCAAGCAGATCCATCCCTGGTTCGGCGGTTCGGCGGCCGTCTGGACGATCTGCCTGGTTTTCTTTCAGACCGGGCTGCTGGCCGGCTACCTTTATGCGCACTGGGCAGCCACGCATCTGAGGCCGCGCACTCTCGGCCTCGTTCATGCGGCCCTGCTCGGCTTGAGCCTGCTGAGCCTCCCCGTGATCCCCTCGGCAGCCTGGAAGCCCGGAGACGGTGAAGACCCCGCCCTGCGCATCGCCGTTTTACTCGTGGCCACGGCCGGCCTGCCGTACTTTCTCCTCGCCACCACCAGCCCGCTCATGCAGGTCTGGCACTGGCGCGAGTGCGCCCGGTCGCTGCCCTATAAGCTTTACGCGGTGGCGAATTTCGCCTCGCTGTGTGCGCTGCTGGCGTATCCGTTTCTCATCGAGCCGAATATCGCGACCCGGCGCCAGGCCTGGCTTTGGTCCGTCGCCTACGCGGGCTACGTGGCGCTGGCGGGCGCCGCGGCCTGGCGCAGCCGGCGCCATGCCGCCCTCGCCGACTGCCGAGACGCAACCACGCGCTGGTCCGAGCGGCTCACCTGGCTGACGCTGGCCGCCGTCCCCTCGATGCTACTCATGGCGGCCACCAACTTCCTGACGCAGACCATCGCCTCCGTGCCCTTCCTGTGGCTGGTGCCGTTGAGCCTGTATCTGGTCAGCTTCGTGCTCTGTTTCGGCTGGGAGCGTGCCTATTCGGCCGGCCTCTACGTTCGCCTGCTGCCGCCCGCGCTGGTCGCCATGGCCTGGTTCCTCTGGCAGCCGCGCCTTAGCGGCCGTCACTGGGCCGCCATCGCCGTCGACTCGCTCGGGCTGTTCGTCTGCTCGATGTTCTCCCACGGCGAGCTGGCTCGCCGTAAGCCGGAGCCCGGTCGGCTGACGTCGTTCTACGCTTGGGTGGCCGGCGGCGGAGCGCTCGGCGGTCTTGTGGTGGCGGTGGCCGCCCCGCTCATCTTCCCGGGCGATTTCGAACTGCCCGCCGCGCTCACCGCCGCCGGACTCACCGCTTTGCTTCTGCTGGGCGGCCGAGGCTGGGCCCTGGCCGCCGTCGGCGTGGTGGTGACCGCCTTCCTGGCCCTCACCACGGTGCACTACGCGCAATCGTTCCTCTCCGGAGCGCAAGTGGCGGTCCGCGACTTCTACGGCAGCCTGCGCGTGATGGAGTTCCCCAGCGCACGCCAGGGCGAGACGATCCGGATGCTGGTGCACGGCGGCGTCGACCACGGGCGCCAGTTCTTGAGTCCCGAGCTGCGGCGCCTGCCGACGACGTACTACGGCCTGGAGTCGGGCATCGGGCTCATTCTCGGTCATCTGGAGGGCTCCGCAGCCCGCATCGGCGTCATCGGCCTGGGTACGGGGACGCTCGCCACCTACGGCCGCCCGCGCGATTCGGTGCGCTTTTATGAGCTCAACCCGAAGGTGATCGAGCTGGCGCACCGCTATTTCTACTTCCTCGCCGATTCGCGCGCCGCCGTCGAGATCGTGGCAGGCGACGGGCGGCTGTCGCTCGAGCGGGAGGCGGCGCAGGAGTTCGACGTGCTTGCCGTAGACGCCTTCGCCGCCGGCGCCATTCCCGTCCATTTGCTGTCGCTTGAGGCGTTCGCGGTTTACCTGCGCCACCTTAAGGCCGGAGGAGTCCTGGCGCTCAATATCACGAGCGGCGGCCTGAATCTGGCGCCGGTGGTGGCTCGCGCCGCCGAAGCGCTCGGCTGCCATGGGCTCGTGGTCCATCACCTCGGCACACCCGAGGAGGAAACTTGCGCCTCGACCTGGGCCTTGCTCGCGCGCGAGCCCGGACGGCTGAGCCACGACGCCCTCCTCCGCGCCGGGACCCCGCTTCCGGCCAATCCGCGCGTGCGTCTGTGGACCGACGACTACAGCAACCTGCTCGCGGTGCTCAAATAGGAGGACCTTTCATATAGTCGTCTTGAGGAGGTATGGAGACGGCCAGCACACTTGGGTCCTCAGTTGAAGGGGCCAGGCCGACTCCAGCGGGAGAGCATGTGCCAACTTCTTGGAATTTGCGCAAACCGGCCGGTTGACATCAACTTTTCCTTTCGCGGATGGAGGTATCGCGGCGCCAAGAATCCCCACGGCTATGGATTCGCCTGGTGGGAAGATGGCAGGTTCCATATCGTCAAGGCCGCTTCGAGCCTCTATCACGCCTCAGACAGGGCTCTTGAAAAGGTGAAGGCCGCCACAAGCCGGATTTTTCTGGCTCACGTCCGACTAGCGTCAGTCGGCCCGCAGGATGGAACGAATACGCACCCGTTCAAAGCCGAGCTCGGGGGACGCTCGTTTGTTTTCGCCCACAACGGAACCGTACGCGACATCAAGCAACGAACGCTCGAGCGCTTACAGCCGGAGGGCCAAACCGATTCAGAGTTCGCCTTCCTCTGGCTGTTAGAGCAACTGGCGGATGTCCCGGAGGCGGAATTTGCCAAGCGGCTCAAGCAACTGAGTGACGAGGTCGGCCAGCTGGGAAAGTTCAATTTCCTGATGTCGGATGGGAGGACCGTTTGGGCCTACGCTCATGATTCCTTGCACGTCATTCAGCGCAAGCCTCCTTACGGGGGCGAGCTGGTGCGTCTTGTCGATGACGGCTATTCCATCAGCCTTTCGGAGGTGAAGGCCCCCGAAGAGATTGCGGTCCTCGTGGCCACGGAACCGCTCACAAATGAGGCCGGCTGGCAGCCTCTCAAGCAAGGCGAGCTTCTGCTAATCCGGGACGGGAGAATCGAGGCAAGCCTCGGTGGGTGAGCAGCGAAGAGACGCTGCGAATCTCAATCGAGCGCCTATTTGGGTCTTACGTTCGCCGGGGAGATCCTTGCCCAGCGGCTGACGGCCAACGAGGCTGCGATCGCACGCAACGCCGCACACGGGATTGGTGACCTCAGCCGCCGCAGCCAGCCGCCCCAGTGCCCCGCCGGCGAAGCCCCTCCGTGACCCGCGGCGCACCGGTGGATGCGGGAAGGGCAGTAGCAACGGAGGGATCGGCACCCTGATCAATGTGCGCGAGCGCGTGATAGATTAGGCAAGTCGAGCATTGGACGGTGCCTCATGCCGGAACAGATGCGTCTTGATGGCCCTTACTTGGCCATTGCCGTGCTTTGCGAAAGGGTCTTGGAAGAGAAAGACGGCGTGCTGAGCCTCATCCGTATCGTGGAGCGTTTTAACATCGCTGGTCCGTCCGCTTCCATGCAGCCCACTGTTGTCTCACCGATGTTGGTCATAGGGCTGAAGGCCGGAATGTTTCGGGGCCAGGCCATGCTCGAAGTTCAACCGGTGCTGCCTTCGGGGGAATCGCGCCCTGCTGTGAGGTTACCGGTTCATTTCGAGGGAGATGACGACCGTGGCGTCGTGGTGATGGTCCGGCTTCAGTTTCTGGTGACAGAACCAGGCCTGTACTGGTTCGAAGTCAAGCTATTTGAGGGGTTGCTGACCAGAATACCAATGAGGGTCGTATATCTGCCCCAACCGTCCATAGCTCCTGGCGGGACAGGTGCGTCTGGGCCTGGGTCTTGATGTCGGCAGCGGGGCTGGCAAGGATGAGTAAGCCATTGATCCGTGGCGCGATCCGGCTGGCGAATTCGTCGAAGCTAATGTGTCCAGCCTCATACTCGGCGAGACCGAGCTCCAACTCGCCGACCAGATCCCGTTCCCCATCACTGCCGCTGAGCGGCAGGTTCAGGGTGTGCCGGGCGA
>ENA-ORXB01003694-ORXB01003694.1-sediment-metagenome-genome-assembly--contig:-NODE-3694-length-10159-cov-4.118131_pt1 | contig 10159 bp, 7 predicted proteins | sample MGYA00237863_ERZ511475 | MGnify/ENA primary metagenome ERZ511475 (study PRJEB26305, sample SAMN06343858) | sediment metagenome | isolation source: hot spring sediment | place: Canada: British Columbia...
CAGGATGCCGTCGTCCCAGAGGCGGGCGGTGCTGTAGTAGGCGCTGCCCTCCCGCTCGTACTTCTCCAGGATGGGGCGCATGAACTCCTCCTGCTCCTCTGGCGTCATGTCCTTGCCCTGGGCCCGCAGGTTGTCCAGGCGAACCGTCAGGAGGACGCTGGCCGCCTGCTGTCCCCCCATGACGGAGATCTGGGCGTTGGGCCACATCCAGAGGAGGCGGGGCGAGTAGGCGCGCCCGCACATGGCGTAGTTACCCGCCCCGAAGGAGCCGCCGATGATGACGGTGAACTTGGGCACCTCGGCACAGGCCACCGCCGTCACCATCTTGGCGCCGTGTTTGGCTATCCCCTCGTGCTCGTAACGCTTCCCCACCATGAAGCCGGTGATGTTCTGGAGGAAGACCAGGGGTATCTTGCGCTTGGCGCACAGCTCGATGAAGTGGGCGCCCTTGAGGGCGCTCTCCGAGAAGAGGATGCCGTTGTTGGCCACGATCCCCACCGGGAAGCCCATGATGCGGGCGAAGCCGCAGACCAGCGTGTTGCCATAAGCGGCCTTGAACTCGTGAAAGCGGCTGCCGTCCACCAGCCGGGCGATGACCTCTCGCACATCGAAGGACTTGCGGTAGTCCATGGGGAGGATGCCGTAGATCTCCTCCGGGTCGTAGAGCGGCTCCTCCACCGGGGCGACTGGCCAGGGGAACTGTTTGGTAGTACGCCCCAGGTTGGCCACCACGCTGCGGCAGATGGAGAGGGCCTCCTCGTCGCTGGTGGCGAAGTGGTCGGCCACACCGGAGATGTGGGTGTGGACGTAGGCACCGCCCAGTTCCTCCGCCGATACCTCCTCCCCTGTGGCCGCCTTCACCAGGGGCGGCCCGCCCAGGAAGATGTTCCCCGTCCCCTGGACGATGATGGTCTCGTCGCTCATGGCGGGGACGTAGGCGCCACCGGCGGTGCAGGGGCCCATCACCACGGCGATCTGCGGTATCCCCTTGGCCGACATGCGCGCCTGGTTATAGAAGATACGGCCGAAGTGGTCACGGTCCGGGAAGACCTCCGCCTGGAGGGGGAGAAAGGCGCCGCCCGAGTCCACCAGATAGATACAGGGGAGCCAGTTCTGCTCCGCTATCTCCTGCGCCCGCAGGTGCTTCTTGACGGTGATGGGGTAGTAGGTGCCGCCCTTCACCGTGGCGTCGTTGGCGACGATGACTACCTCCCGCCCACAGACGCGGCCGATGCCGGTGACTATACCAGCGCCGGGGGCCTCGTTGTCGTACATCTCCCAGGCGGCCAGGGGGCTCAGCTCCAGGAAGGCCGTGCCCGGGTCTATCAGGCGCTCTATGCGCTCCCGCGCCGTCAGCTTCCCCCGGGAGCGGTGGCGCCGCACCTGCTCCTCCCCTCCGCCCTGACGCACCAGCTCCAGCCGCTCCTGGAGTTGGGCCACCAGATGCTGCATGCGCTCACGGTTCCTTGCGAATTCGGGGTCGGCGGTGTCCACGGCGGTGGGCAACACCGGCACGGCAGAGCCTTCCAGGAAGTCCAGCGCTGCTGCCTCGTCTGGCCGCTGGACGGTGGTCCTCGTCATTCGTCTTCGCCTCCCGCTGCTGTGGTGAGCGCTCGGGAAGAAGCAATCCAGCGTTAGCTTAGCATAGCTGAGGATGGGGCTCCAGTGGGCGTAACGGGGAAGGAGGAAACAGGAGTTTCCAGCATAGCTCCGAAGATATTGACAGAGATGGGGCGATATCTTACGCTACATCCGACGATCTGGCCCGAGGACGCCAGCATCTGGTGTCTTTCCTGCCAGAGGCCGGCCGTTCCCGACCCGAAAGGAGGCCTCCCATGCCGAGAGCCTTCACTCTCACGCTGGCCCTCGCCCTGCTGGCCGCCCTGGCCCTTCTCGCCCCTGGGGGACGGGGGGAGACCGCCGAGGCCCAGCCGCCCGTCATAGAGGCCAGGGAGATCAGGGGGCAGCCCGTCCGGGTCAACGGACGCGAGCTCAGGCTCTACGTCCACGTCTTCCCGGCGGAGGGGCAGAGGGGGAGGAAGCCAGGCAGCAGCTACGATAAGTGCACCGACGGTGACCAGAGCACGACCGTCCCCCGCTTCGCCTCCGCCAACCCGAACGGCCTCGTCTTCAACATCAACCGCGACAGCATCCCCATAGACAAGGACGCCGCTACCACCGCCATCCAGCAGTCCTTCCAGGCCTGGGACGCCGCCGGCGACACGCGCCATTATTTCACCGTCAACGCCACGGGCGGCGCCGCCAGCCCGGCGGTGGACGGCAACAACACGGTGGGCTGGGCCTATATAGTGCCCCGCAACGTCCTGGCCGCCACCTGGACCTGGACGGACGCTAGCGGCGCTATCATGGAGGCGGACATCTTCTACAACCTCCACCAGCCCTGGGGAGTCTTCATCACCTGCAACGCCCAGGACCGCTACGAGGTGGGGAACGTGGGCACCCATGAAGTGGGGCACGCAGTGGGGCTGAACCATCTGAGCGATACCGCCGGCCACGCCACTATGTACCCCAGCGCCCCCAGGGGCGAGGTCAAGAAGCGCACCCTCACGGCCGGCGATAAGAGCGGTTACACGGTAGCTGGCGGTTACTAGCCACCGGATGCGGCGCAGTTCAGGGGGACGCTTGCGGGCGTCCCCCTGTCGTCTCGCCGGGGCTTGATGCTGTCCGGCCTCTCCCGGTAGACTTGGGCCACTCTCACCCCACACAGGAGGCATACATGGAGCTTCAAGAAGTCATCGAGACGGCGGGCACCTGTCGCTACTTCCGGCCGGACCCCATACCCGACGATGTCCTGGCGCGGGTGCTCAACGCCGCCCGCTTCGCTCCCTCCGGCGGGAACCGACAGCCCTGGCGGTTCATCGTCGTCAAAGACCCCGCCAAGCGTCGCCAGCTCAAGGAGTGGTACCTGATCCCCTGGAAGGCCTACCTGCAGGCCGTCCACCAGGGGGAGATACGGGTGGGGAGCCCTCAGCAGCAGCGGGCCATCGAGGCGGCCGACTACTTCGCCGAGCACATGGACGTGGCGCCGGTCATAGTGGTCGTGTGCGCCCGCCTGGCCGATGTCCACATCACCGACGCGGAACTGGGGCGGCCCAGCATCGTCGGCGGGTGCTCCGTCTACACCTCGGTGCAGAACATGTTCCTGAAGGCACGAGAGGAAGGGCTCGGCGCGGCCATAACCACCCTCCTGTGCCACTTCGAGCCGCAGGTGAAGGAGCTGCTGGAGATCCCGGAGGAGCTCTCCACCGCCTGCCACGTGGTACTGGGCTGGCCCGCCCGTCCCCTGCCCAGGAAGCTGACGCGGGCACCCCTGCACGAGATCGCCTTCGTGGACCGGTACGGCAACCCCTTCTATCCTCCCCAGCAAGGGAGCTAGCGCAGGGGAATATCGAGCTGGCGGGCCAGCAGCTCCTTCCCCACCACGAAGGCGATGGGCCCGCCATGGGGGCAGAGGACGGGCGCGCCGGGGGCGCGGTAGGCGGCCAGTATCTGGCCCATCTCCTCCTCCGTTAGGGCCCGCCCCCGGCGCACCGCCAGTCGACAGGCCAGAGAGCCCAGGAGCCGTTCCAGCCATCCCTCATCGTGGAGGGCGTCCCGCAGGGCCTCCTCCAGCGCCGACGCCTCCAGACCGTCCAGCAGGGCGGGCACCTCCCGGACCAAGAAGTGGTAGGGACCGAAGACCTCCAGCGAGAAGCCCAGCTCCTCCAGCAGCCCCGGCGAACGCTGCAGCAGGACGGCCTGGTGGGGGCGTAGCTCCAGGAGGAGCGGCTCCGTCAGGGGCACCCGGTCGCCGCCGCGCCGGGCCAATAGCAGGTCGTAGAGGGCCCGCTCGTGCGCCCGGTGCTGGTCTATGACGTAGAGCCCCTCGGGACCCTCGGCCAGCAGGAAGGTGCCCATGAGCTGGCCCAGGAGGGAGAGGGGCTGCTCCGGCTGGGGCGGCGGCCCGGCCGGGGTCGCCTGGGGCCAGGAGGCGACGAGGGCGAGGCCCCTGGCCCGCTCCCGGGAGAGGGACGGCGGCCCCGCGCGCAGGGCGTCCCGCACCGCCTCCGGCAGCAGCGCCAGCGCCTCCTGCTCGAAGAGGAGGTGAACCCTGTCCTTGGTGGGGCTCAGGTTCACGTCCACCGCCCAGGGAGGCGAAAGGACGTGGATCACGGCCACCGGGAAGCGGCCCTTGGGGAAGACGGGCCGCAACGCAGCCTCCAGCGCCTCTAGAAGGGGTGAGCTCCCCACTGGCCGTCCGTTCACTGACACGTGCAGGTGGTGCCGGCCTGGCCGGGAGGCCGGCGGCCGGGAGACCAGGCCCCGCACCTGCACCCGGTCGTCCCCCAGGGGGCCGAAGGCAGTCATGTTGCTGGCCAGGTGAGGGCCGTATATCTCGGCCAGCGCCCCGGCGAGGCTCCCGGAGCCCGAGGTGCTCAGGACGGGCCTCCCGTCCAGGTGCAGTTCGAAACGGACGTGCGGATGAGCCAGGGCGTAACCCCGCACTACCTGGACGGTCTTCGCCTCTTCGCGCCGTCGGTCCAGGCGGCGGCGCTCCGGCTCGTCCTGGAAGAGGCGACGCACCGTCACCGTCGTCCCTCGGGAGCGGGCGGCCTGTCGCCTCTCCGTCACCTCGCTGCAGCGCAGGGCGAGCTGGGCAGCCGCCAGCGCCCCTTCCGTGCGGCTGACCACTTCCACATCGGCCAGGGCGGCGATGCAGGCCAGCGCCTCGCCCCGAAAGCCCAGCGTTGTCACTCGCCCGAGATCGTCCGGGGAGGCGAGCTTGCTGGTGGTGAAGTGATGGAAGGCCCGCTCCAGCTCTGCGGCGGGGATGCCACAGCCATCGTCGGACACCTGGACGGCCTCCAGGCCGCCGCCCCAGACCCAGACGCAGACGGACGAGGCGCCGGCGTCCAGGGCGTTCTCCACCAGCTCCTTCACCACGGAGGCCGGGCCCTGGATGACCTCCCCGGCGGCGATGCGCTCAACCAGGGACGAGGGCAGCGTCCAGAGGGGCATCAGCGGCTCCTGGCCTTCTGCTGCAGCTCGAAGAGCTTGTTGATGGCCTGAAGGGGCGTCATGTTGACCAGGTCGAGGGAGAGGAGCTCCCCCACCAGGCCATCGTGGCCGTCGGCGGCGGGGGCCGGGGCCCGAGCGCTGGCCGGCGGCGGCAGGCGCTCCATGGCGGCCAGCAACTCACGCGCCCGCTCCACTACCTCCTGGGGGAGGCCAGCGAGCTGGGCCACCTGCACGCCGTAGCTCCTGTCGGCCGCCCCGGGGACGACGCGATAGAGGAAGACGAGGCGTCCATCCTCCTCGGCCACAGCAGTGTTCCAGTTGCGGGCGCGGGGCAGCTCCTCCGCCAGGGACGCCAGCTCCAGGTAGTGGGTGGCGAAGAGGGTTCGGGCGCCCAGACGGTGGTGTATGTGTTCCAGAACGGCGCGAGCGATGGCCATGCCATCGTAGGTGCTGGTGCCGCGGCCCACCTCGTCCAGGAGAACGAGGCTACGGGGCGTGGCCCCCCGCAGGATGCGGGCGGTCTCCGCCATCTCAAGCATGAAGGTGCTGGCCCCGGAGGCGATGTCGTCTTCGGCGCCGACCCTGGTGAAGAGGCGATCCACGATGCCGATGCGGGCTGCCCGGGCGGGAACGAAGCTCCCCACCTGGGCCATGAGGACGATGAGGGCCACCTGGCGCAGGTAGGTGGACTTGCCGGCCATGTTGGGCCCCGTCAGGATGAGCACCTGCTGCTCCTCCCTGTCCAGACGGCAGTCGTTGGGGACGAAGCTCTTCCCCTCCATAGCCAGGGCCCGCTCTACCACCGGGTGGCGGCCCTCGCTGATCTCTATGGCATCGCCCTCGTGCAGCTCCGGTCGGACGTAGCCGTGGGCGGCTGCCACCTCGGCCATGGAGAGGAAGACATCCAGCTCCGCTATAGCCTCGGCGGTGGCCAGAAGACGGCCGGCCTGGGCGGCCACCTGGGCCAGCACGTCCTGGTAGAGGGCCTGCTCCATCTCCTCCTCCTGCGCCTCGGTGTGAAGGAGGAGTGCCTCCTGCTCCTTCAGCTCCGGGGTGACGAAGCGCTCGGCGTGGGCCATGCTCTGCTTGCGGATGTAATCCGGGGGCACCAGCCCCAGATTGGGCCGCGTCACCTCGATGTAGTAACCGAAGATGCGGTTGTAGCGCACCTTGAGGGAGCGTATGCCGGTGCGGGCGCGCTCCCGGCCCTCCAGCTCCGCCATCCAGCGGCGGGCGCGCCCGGCCTGGCGGCGCAGAGCGTCGAGCTCGGGGTGGTAGCCGTCCCTGATGAGCTGGCCCTCCTGGTCGCTCACGGCCCGCCGGACGAGGCTGGCCACCTCCCAGCAGGGGTCGAGGGCCTCCCGCAGGCGGCGTAGGGGAGCGCTGCGGGCCTCGGCCAGGGCGGAGCGCAGGGCGGACACCGTCCGCAGGGCCTCGGCCAGGGAGAGGAGCTCTCTCGGCGTGGCGGAGCGGCCGCGCACCCGCGCCACCGTCCGCTCCAGATCGCCTATTCCGCCCAGGAGGGAGCGGAGCTCCCGCCGTGTCCCCGGGGACTCCTTCAGCTCCTGTACTGCGTCCAGGCGCTCGCCGATGGCGTGGACGTCCAGCAAGGGCTGAAGGAGCCGTCGGCGCAGGAGGCGGCCGCCCATGGGGGTGCGGGTGCGGTCCAGCGCCCAGAGGAGGCTGCCCTTGAGCTCGCCGGTGCGGGCGTTCTGGAGGAGCTCCAGGTGGCGGCAGGCGTCCGGGTCTATCGCCATGTAGGCCGATGGCAGGAGGGGGCGCAGCTCTCGCAGGCCGGCCAGCGCCTGGGGGCAGGTCTCTCGCAGGTAGTCCAAGAGGGCGCCGGCGGCGCCGATGGCCACCTCCATATGGGCGCAGCCGAACCCCTCCAGCGTGGCCACCTGGAAGTGCTGGCAGACGGCCTCCCGCGCCTTCGTCAGGTTGAAGGCGAAGGCGCTCCTGCGGGTCATATAGAAGCGCCCGGTCAGCGCCCCCTCCCCTCCTTCCGGGATCAGCACCTCCGCCGGCCGGAGGCGCTCCAGCTCCTGGAGCAGCTCCTCCTGCGCCGCCGGCCCCTCGAACTGGGCCACGGTGAACTCCCCGGTGCTGACATCGGCCAGGGCCAGGCCCGCCCGGTTACCGGTCAGCAGGGCGGCTGCCAGGTAGTTGTTCTCGTCCGGTGAGAGGAGGCCGGGCTCCATCAGGGTCCCGGGCGTCACCACGCGCACCACGTCCCGCTCCACCAGGCCGCGCCCGGGCTCGCTTAGCTGCTCGCAGATGGCCACGCGGTAGCCCTGCCGTACCAGCCGGCCCAGGTAGTGGGGCAGGGCGTGGTGGGGGAAGCCGGCCATGGGAGACCTCTCCCCCTGACCGAAGTCCCTGGAGGTCAGGGCCAGTTGCAGGACGCGGGCCGCCTCACGGGCGTCCTCGTCGAACATCTCGTAGAAGTCGCCGTAGCGGAAGAGGACGATGGCATCGGGGAAGCGTCGCTTGATGCTCAGGTACTGTCTGCGGACAGGCGTGGACATGGCTCCCGCCGCTCCCCCTCCGCTTCCTCTCACGGGGACGGCCCCTATGGCTCGACATAAGACTAAGGCGGCCAGCCCCTCCTGTCCAGTAGGGGAGCGCTGTCGCTGTCGCCTCTGCTATACTTGGCTTGCCCCACCCCCGCGCAACGGGAGGCGACGATGATGTTCCAGCCGGAATGCGAGACGATGCCCCGCTCCCAACTGGCCGCCCTCCAGCTCCGTCGTCTGCAGGAGCTGCTACGGCGACTGGAGAACTCCCCCTCGCCCTTCTGGCGAGAGCGCCTCGCCTCGGCCAAGGTCAGAGCGGAGGAGTTCCGGCACCTGGAGCAACTGGCCTCCCTCCCCTTTACCGTCAAGGCCGATCTGCGGGACAACTACCCCCTGGGCATGCTGAACGTCCCCATGCGCCAGGTGGTGCGCCTCCATGCCTCTTCCGGCACCAGGGGGAGGCCCACCATCGTCGCCTACACCGCCCAGGATATAGACATCTTCGCCGAGGTCAACGCCCGCTCCCTGGCCGCCGCCGGCGCCACCCCGGACGATGTCATTCATAACGCCTACGGCTACGGCCTCTTCACCGGCGGACTGGGGCTGCACTACGGCATAGAACGCCTGGGGGCCACGGCCGTGCCCGTCTCCGGGGGGAACACGCCCCTCCAGCTCCAGCTCCTGGTGGACCTGGAGGCTAACGGCCTCTGCTGCACCCCCTCCTATGCCATGCTCCTGGCGGAGCGGGCGGCGGAGGCCGGCATCCTGGACCGCCTGCGGCTACGCTACGCCGTCCTGGGGGCCGAACCCTGGTCCGAGGAGATGCGCCGCAAGATCGAGGAGGCCTTCGGCGGCATCGACGCCTGCGATATCTACGGCCTGAGCGAGGTCATGGGCCCTGGCGTGGCCATCGAGTGCCGGGAGGAGAAGCGGGGACTCCACGTCTGGGAGGACCACTTCTACCCCGAGATCGTCGACCCCCAGACCGGGGAGCCCCTGCCCGAGGGCCAGCAGGGAGAGCTGGTGCTGACCACCCTCACCAAAGAGGCCTTTCCCGTCCTCCGCTACCGCACCGGTGATATCACCTACCTGACCAACGAGCCCTGCTCCTGTGGCCGCACCATGCGGCGCATCGGCCGCATCGCCGGCCGCGTGGACGATATGCTCATCATTCGTGGTGTCAACGTCTTCCCTTCCGAGATAGAGGCCGTCATCATGGGCGACCCTGCTCTGGCCGGCCATTACGCCATCGTCGTCGACCGCAGGGGGGCCCTGCCACGTCTGGAGGTGCGGGCGGAGCTGGCCCAGCCCCTGGAGGCGGAGCAGGCGCAGGCAGTGGCCCGGCGCCTGCGGGAGGCCCTGGACTCCCGCCTCCGCCTCTCCACCGATGTGGTGATGGAGGCGCCGGGGGCCATCCCCCGCACCGAGGTGGGGAAGGCCCGTCGCGTCTACGAGCGCACCCCCTCGTCCGACCCCTTCCCCGGGCCAGGGCTAGCCGCCGAGCGCTCCTGAGGGGCATCTCCGCCGCCCACCTACCATAACGCTCCCGGATAGGCTACCCTGGGGCCAGACACTCCCTGTCTGCGAGGCCCTGGCGGCGGAGATGAGTGGCAACGGTGACACCAAAGAGCTGCCCGAGGACTGGGTGCTGGCTGAGCTGCCCCTTGAGGCCTTTCTGGAAGGCCTCAAAGAGGCCGACGGTGTGGAAGAGAGGGCGGAGGAGCTGGCCTCCCGCCCCGAGGAGGAGATAGAGGAGAGGCTACGCCGGAGGAAGGGCATCCAGAGCCTCCGCTCTGCCGGGCTGGACTTCGCCGTGCGGCGGGCGCCCGGCGCCCTGCGGGGCACCGCCGTGGTGGTCATCGTAGCCACAGCGGTGGCGGTGGCCCTTTACCGACTGGGACGTCGGCGCCGCCAGCACCGCGAGGACGAGGGCTCCCTCTGAGGCGGCGCCTACAGCAGGTCCCGCCCGTACTGCCACCAGTAGGCGATGAGGTAGGCGCCGGCCAGCACGCCGCCAGCCTTGAGAGCGGTGAGCCCGAGGTCTTGCAGCAGCGCCTCGCCGCCGGTGGCGAGCGCCGGCAGCACAACTACCAGAGGGACGACTGCCAGGTCCTGCACGAGCAGGATGCCCAGCGTGCAGGCAGCGCCCACGAGTGCCACCTGCGACTCGGGATACGCGCCGAACCACGCCCGCCGCCTGACCGACGGCGACGTGCTGAAGCGATATCGCCCGCTTGGATCGAATCCAGGAGACCTGATCGACATCGCTACTCTGTCAGCGAGATCCCAGACGTGCGGCTAATGCCCGGCAGAGCAGCCGGACGTTCTGCTGGCATCGGACGCGACCTCGGCTCCTTCGCGCACGGGGCACTGCCTACCGGTTCGCCACGACCGCCGCGACTGTCGGCACGGGTACTGGGTACTGCCCGGTCAGGCATGCGGTACAAAACCGATCGTGTGGCAATCCGATGGCGCGGAGCAACCCTTCGAGGCTCAGATAGCCAATGGAGTCGGCGCCGATAGCCCTGCCGATCTCCTCGACCGAGAGGCGCGCCGCGATCAACTCTTCGCGCGTCGCCATGTCGACGCCCAGGTAGCACGGCCACATGATCGGCGGCGCGTGG
>ENA-ORXB01003696-ORXB01003696.1-sediment-metagenome-genome-assembly--contig:-NODE-3696-length-10156-cov-7.142375_pt1 | contig 10156 bp, 8 predicted proteins | sample MGYA00237863_ERZ511475 | MGnify/ENA primary metagenome ERZ511475 (study PRJEB26305, sample SAMN06343858) | sediment metagenome | isolation source: hot spring sediment | place: Canada: British Columbia...
GCTATAATCGGCTGTACTCGAGGCCATCCTATGGCAACCGCAACCCTACCCCACACCCACCCGCTGCCGGAGCGCAACCCCGGCACCCCCTTCGACCCTGGTGCCCTCGAGGGCGCGCTGGTCAACAAAAGCGCGGTCGAGCGGCGGGCCGCCACCCTGCCCACCCGCCGCACGGTCAAAAAGGAGTGGCAGGCCGCCTGGCTGCTGCACGCCATCCGCACCATCGACCTCACCACCCTCTCGGGCGACGACACCCCCGGCACGGTGCGGCGGCTGTGCGCCAAGGCCCGTCAGCCGGTGCGCCCGGAGCTGCTGCGCGACCTGGGGGTGCCCCACCTACCGCTCACCACCGGCGCGGTCTGCGTCTACCACGAGATGGTGCCCGTCGCAGTCGAGGCCCTGGAGGGTTCCGGCATCCCGGTGGCCGCGGTCTCAACCGGGTTTCCAGCGGGCCTCACCCCGCACCGCCTCAAGCTACAGGAGATCGAGGCCTCGGTGGCTGCCGGGGCCAGTGAGATTGATATTGTAATCTCGCGCCGTCACGTTCTGACCGGTAACTGGAAAGCCCTCTACCAGGAGGTGCGCGACTTCCGCGAGGCCTGCGGCCCGGCCCACATGAAAAGCATCCTGGCCGTGGGCGAGCTGGGCACCCTCAAAAACGTCTACAAGGCCAGTATGGTGTGCATGCAGGCCGGCTCGGATTTCATCAAAACCTCCACCGGCAAAGAGGCCGTCAACGCCACCCTGCAAAACAGCCTGGTGATGGTGCGGGCCATCCGGGCTTTTTACGAGCAAACCGGCTACAAGGTGGGCTTCAAGCCCGCCGGGGGCATCCGCACCGCCAAGCAGGCCCTGGACTGGCTCATTCTGATGAAGGAGGAGCTGGGCCACGAGTGGATGCAGCCGCACCTCTTCCGGATTGGGGCCAGCGCCCTGTTGAACGACATCGAACGGCAGCTCGAGCACTTCGCCTACGGTCGCTATGCCTCCATGCAGTACCAGCCGCTGGGCTAGCAGCCTTGCCCCTCGAGCCCAGGAGTCCATCATGACCCTCACTGAACTTATGGAAACCCTCCCCTACGGCCCCGCCCCCGAGGCGGCCCAACCCGCCCTGGACTGGATCCAAGCCCACAAGGGCCGGTTTCAGCTCTTCATTGCAGGCCGGTGGCGCAAGCCGGCCAGCCAGGAATGGTTCACCACCCTCAACCCGGCCAACAGCCAGCCCCTGGCCGAGGTGGCCCAGGCCAGCGCTGCCGACGTGGACGAGGCGGTCAAGGCCGCCCGCAAAGCCTTTGCAAGCTGGAGCCAGACCAAAGGCCACGTGCGGGCCCGCTACCTGTACGCCATGGCCCGCCAGATTCAGAAGCACGCCCGCCTGTTTGCCGTGCTGGAAACCCTGGACAACGGCAAGCCCATCCGCGAGACCCGCGATATTGATATCCCCCTGGTGGCCCGCCATTTCTACTACCACGCGGGCTGGGCCCAGCTCATGGAAAGTGAGCTGGCGGGCTATGGGCCGGTGGGGGTGGTGGGGCAGATCATCCCCTGGAACTTTCCCCTGCTGATGCTGGCCTGGAAGATTGCCCCCGCGCTGGCCATGGGCAATACGGTGGTGCTCAAGCCCGCCGAGTTTACCCCCCTGACCGCGCTTCTGTTCGCCGAAATTTGCCAGCAGATTGGCCTGCCGCCGGGGGTAGTCAACATTATCACCGGCGACGGGAAGACCGGCGCGGCCCTGGTGGAGCACCCTGGGGTGGACAAAATCGCCTTTACCGGCTCGACCGAGGTGGGCCGCCTGATCCGAAAGGCCACCGCCGGCAGCGGCAAAAAGCTCTCCCTCGAGCTCGGGGGCAAGTCGCCTTTTGTGGTCTTCGAGGATGCCGACCTCGACAGCGCGGTGGAGGGCGTGGTGGATGCCATCTGGTTCAACCAGGGCCAGGTCTGCTGCGCGGGCTCGAGGCTTTTGGTACAGGAGAGCATCGCCGAAAAGATGTACGCCAAGCTCCGCGCCCGCATGGAAAAACTGCGGGTCGGCGACCCGCTGGACAAGGCGGTGGACATCGGGGCCATCATCGCGCCGGTGCAGTTGCAAAAAATCCAGCGGTTGGTGCAAAAAGGCCTGGAGGAAGGAGCCCGGCTCTGGCAGCCGAGCTGGGCCGTCCCCGCTGAAGGCTGTTTCTACCCCCCCACCCTCTTCACAGACGTCGCCCCGGCCTCTACCATCGCCCAGGAGGAGATTTTCGGGCCGGTGCTGGCCGCCCTCACCTTCCGCACCCCCGAGGAGGCCGTCCGGCTGGCCAACAACACCCGCTACGGCCTGGCCGCCTCCATCTGGAGCGAGGACATCAACCTGGCCCTGGATGTGGCCACCCAGATCAAGGCCGGCACCATCTGGATCAACAGCACCAACCTCTTCGACGCCGCCAGCGGCTTTGGCGGCTACCGCGAGAGCGGTTTTGGACGCGAGGGGGGCAAGGAAGGGCTGTGGGAGTACGTCAAGAAAACCGCCAGAGCGCCAAAGACAAAAGCGGTGGCCGGGAAAACCAGGGCCGCACAGCCGGCGCCCGCTGTGCCCCCCATTGACCGCACCGCCAAACTCTTTATCGGCGGGAAGCAGGTGCGCCCCGACAGCGGCTACAGCAAGGTGGTCTACGACCCCGATGGGCACCCCATTGGCGAGGTGGGGCTGGGCAACCGCAAGGATATCCGCAACGCGGTGGAGGCCGCTCGAGGGGCCTTGGAGGGCTGGCGCAAAACCAGCGGCCACAACAAAGCCCAGATCCTGTACTTCCTGGCCGAGAACCTTTCCGAACGGGCCGAGGAGTTCGCCCGTCGCATCGCACAGCAGACCGGGCAGGATGGCACCGCCGAGGTCGAGGCGGCCCTCGAGGCCCTCTTCACCGCCGCGGCCTGGGCCGATAAGTACGAGGGCGTGGTGCACAACACCCCCATCCGCAACGTGACCCTGGCCGTCCCGGAGCCCATCGGCGTGATGGGCATCCTCTGCCCCAACGACCAGCCCCTCCTGGCCCTGGCCCGGCTAGCCGCAACCGCCCTGGCCATGGGCAACACCCTGGTGGTGGTGCCCTCCCCCCTGGCCCCCCTCACGGCCACCGACTTCTACCAGGTGCTGGAAACCTCCGACATCCCCGCCGGAACCTTTAACCTTGTGACCGGCGAGCGCGACGAACTGGCCAAGACCCTGGCCGAGCACGACGACGTGGACGCCCTCTGGTATGCCGGCCCCCAGGCCGGCTGGGCCCTGGTGGAAAAGGCCAGCGCCGGCAATATGAAGCGCACCTGGACGCTACCCGCCAGCGGCCCCCTGCCCGACTTAGACGAAACACTCAGGCAGGCCACCCAGGTCAAGAACATCTGGGTGCCCTACGGGGCCTAGCGTCTGTCCGGCACCACAATCCGCCCGGCCACAATGGCCTGGCGGATGGCGTTCACTTCCCGGCGCAGGCTTTCGGGCAAGAGCGCCTGGTTGTAGGCATCCAGCGCGTAGCCCAGGCCGTTTTCCCTGAGCCCCAGGCTGATCAGGCCACCCTGGAAGGCGTTGCGGGCCACCGACTCCACCGCGCGCTGGGCCGCCACATCCACCCGTTTGAGCATGCAGGTGAGGGCGTGGTTGAGGGTGGCGGGGTTGTTGTCGGTGTCGCCCAAAAAGTTCAGGTTGCCGTCGCCCCCGATGAAGAACATCGGTCGGGTATCCCCGGCGCACTCCCGGGTGTAGGCCTCGTATTTGGGCACGCTGGCAAAGGGGTTGCTGCGGAAGCGCAGACCCCTGGGCAGCTCGCTGGCCTTGAGGCAGCGGGTCTGTTTGACGTAGTCGAACACCCCCAGCCCCGAGGCCCCAGCAGCGGCGTAGATGATGTCGGCCCCCTGGGACTTCTGTGCGGCGGCAATCTCTTTGGCCCTGGCCGGATCTGAGAAGGCCGCCGGGGTGTTGCCCACGTAGTTCACCAGCACCCGGCAGGTCGGGCAGGCCCGCCGAACCCCCTCGCGGTAGCCCACCTCGAACTTGTGAATCAGGGGGATGTCCATCCCGCCCACAAAACCCACCACCCCGGTCTGGCTAAGGCGGCCGGCAATATAGCCCACCAGGTAGGTACCCTCGTTCTCGCGGAAAACGTAGGAGGCCACGTTGGGCGCCTCGGTCGCGGTATCAATCAGGGCGAAGCGCTGTTCGCGAAACTCCCGGGCCGCCGCCGCAACCCCCGGTTCGGTGGCAAATCCCAGGCCGATGATCAGACTGAAGCCCTCACCGGCAAAGCGCCGTATGGCCGAGGGAATCTGGGAAGGGTCGGCGGGCTCAAAGTCGAACATGCGTCCGCCGAACTGCTGCACCGTGCGCAGGGCCGCACCGTAGGCCACCCCGTTGAAGGTAGGGTCGGTTTTAGCCCCTTCGCTGAAGACCATCGCCACATTGCCCAGCGGCTGGGCCAGGGCCAGCCCCAGTGCAACCAGCAGGAAAATGAGCGGCTTTTTCATGGGGGGACAATAGCACAAAGCCCCTCAGGGCGACAAGCGAGCCCCCTCCCATCGCAAAAGCCACTCCTTCACACCCTCCCGCCCGGCAAACCCCCCCAGCCGCCCATCGGCATGAATCACGCGCTGGGCCGGAATTATCAGAAAAAACGGACAGGCCCGCATGGCGGCCCCCACCGCCCGGGGCGTGAGGCCGCACAGGCGCCCCATCTGGGCGTAGCTGCGGGTCTGGCCCAGGGGGATGCGCCGCACCTCTTCGTACAGGGCTATCCGCCGGGCCTCGAGGCCGCTGTAGTCGAGGGGCACCTGCAAAAAGGTTTCACCCTTACCGGCAAAGTAGGCCTCCACCCGCCGGGCCAGGTCGTTGAGCAGGGCGTTGGGACGTTCGGGAAAGCCCTCCCCCAAGACCAGCAGCTCCACCGATAGCAACCCCTGGGGGCTGGCTTTGGCGTAGAGTGGACCCACCGGGGTGGGTATGAGCAGGCTGTGCATGGCCTAGCTCGAGGTGCGTGCAGCCTTGGCTGGCTTGGCGGTCTCCCTGGCCAGGGCGCCTTCCAACATCAGGTCGAGGAACTTGTTCATCTCATCCTTAAGCTGCCGCCCCGGGGTATAAGCCGCCCAGCGCAACGCCGAGAGCAGGTACACATCGGCAATGGAGCGGGAGATGCGCTCGAGCGACATATCCTGCCGCAACCGACCCTGGGTTCTTAGCGGGTGCAGAATTTCGGCAATCAGGTCGCCCAGGGGCAGAGCTTCAAAAGCAGCCTTGGCACGCTGGGGATCGGGGTTCAGCAGCTCGTAAGCTAGAGGGGAGAGTAGCACGCGTTCACGCTCACTAACCTCGGCCAGGCGGTTCCATAAGCGGCGCAGCACCTCGAGGGGAGGCTCACCTTGAGCCAGCTCGGACAGGGCTTGTTCCCGTAGTTCGTTCAGTAGCTGGGCACCGAAGTCGAGTAGAACCGCCTCCTTATAGGAATAGTAGTTGAAAAAAGTGCCCCTTGAAACGTGCGAAGCTTTAGCAATGTCGGTGGCTGTGGTCTGATGAAAGCCTTTCTCACGAAATAGGTTGATGGCAGTGCGGAAAATGCGGTCTCGGCGACGCTGTTTTTGCCTTTCCCGAAGGGTAAGCATGAAGAGATTGTACCCGAGTCCAATAAATTGCGCTAGTCGGCCTGGGCTGGGAATATCTCTTGTCAAGGCATATGGTAAAGTTTAGTGGATTGGTTACAAACAACCTTCCGTTGTACAGTAGACATCTGCTATGCGTCGTGGTTCCAGGTTCAATTCGCTTTGGGCTATGTGGGGCTTATTTCGTCCCAGAGGCCGCTACCGAGGCCGGCGCGGCGGCGATCGGCCGTGGCTCTTTCTGCTGCTCCTGGCCGTGGTGGGTTATCTGGTTTGGGAGGCCTACCTTCGCCCGATTCCATCGGTGTACAGATCGGCCGGTGGCCTCGAGCTGTATTTTGCCCCCGAGCAGGGCCCTACCGCCAAGAATCGCCTGGTGGGCCTGATCAACGCAGCCCAGAACCAGGTTGAGGTGGCCGCCCTCGAGCTCGAAGATCGCGAGATAGGGCAGGCCCTCATACGTGCAGCCGCCCGCGGGGTGCGGGTGCGAATGCTCAACGACTCCGACTACCGCCGCGAGACCCGCGAGAGCCTGGGCGTGCGCAGCAACAACCAGGCCCGCTGCGAAACCTTACAGCGCGTGCAGGTTTGCTACGACAGCCGCACCAGCGCCCTCATGCACCACAAGTTCGTGCTCATCGATAACCTGGGGGTCTGGACGGGTAGCACCAACCTGACCTGGAATGCCTTTGAGCGCAATAACGAAAACAGCCTGTGGCTACCGGTGCCGGGCCTGGTACAGACCTACCGGGCCGAGTTCGAAGCGCTGTTCGCTGGTCAGGAAAACGGCCTGGGCCGCTCCGAGCGCTTCCAGATTGGCAGTACCGAGGGTGTGGTCTACTTTAGCCCGGCCGGTGGACGCCGGGCTCGAGGCGCGATCCTCGAAGTGCTGGGGCGTGCCCGTCAGGAAATCTGGGTGGCTGCGTATGTGCTGACCGATACCCGCATCATCGAGGCGCTGGTGCAGGCCCATCGGCGTGGGGTGCGGGTTCGGGTGGTAATCGATACGCGCAACCTGGAGAACTCGCGGGACGAAACCCTGAAGCGGGCCGGGGTGGATGTGCGCAAAGACGGCAACCCCTACACCATGCACCACAAAGTCATGGTGGTGGATGGTGAGTGGGTGATTACGGGTAGCTACAATTTCACCAATTCCGGATTCGGCCGCAACAACGAAAACCTGCTGATCCTGCGGGACAGCGCACTGGCCCAGCGCTACCAGCGCGAGGTGGAGAGCATCTGGCGTGCAGGTACCCGCCTATGAAGAACCTTCCTACCCTGATCCTGGCCTCACAAAGCCCGCGCAGGGCCGAGCTCTTGCAGCGGCTGGCCCTGCCCTTTGAGGCGCGTCCGGCTAACATAAACGAAGAAAGCCTCCGGCACCTCGAGCCCGCCCGCATGGCCCTGGAGCTGGCTACCCAGAAAGCCCAGGCCATCTGGCAGCCAGGGCAGTGGGTGCTGGCGGCCGATACCGTGGTCGCCCTGGGGGATGAAACCCTGGGCAAGCCCCGCGACCCCCAGGAGAACAGGCGATTCCTGGAGCGGCTTTCGGGGCGGAGCCACACGGTGTACACCGGCTTTGCCATTCTCAAGCCGGACGGGGCCGTGCACCGTGAGGTCGCCCGGGCGCAGGTCACCTTCCGCCCGCTGCGGGCCTGGGAGCTCGAGTGGTATGTCCAGAGCGGTGAAGGGCTGGACAAAGCCGGGGGTTACGGCGCACAGGGCCTGGGTATGGTGTTGCTGGAGCGCATTGAGGGCGACTTCTACACCGTGATGGGCCTGCCCGTGAGCCGGGTCTGGCAGCGGCTATACGAGCTGGGCTACTTTGGCCTCGAGCCCCACCGGCCAGACCCCAAGGAGCTGTAAGCCCCCCTACCCCAGCCGGGCCAGGTTTTCGCGGATGCGCTCGAGCTGGGCCTGGTTCTCGGCCAGCCGCTCCCGCTCGGCCTGCACGATGGCGGGGTCGGCCCGCTCCACAAAACCCGGGTTGGCGAGTTTTTTCTGCCCCTGCTCAACCTGTTTTTCCAACTCCAGCAGCCGCTTGCGCTGGCGCTCCAGGAAGCTCGACAGGTCACCTTCGGGCTTGAGGTAGACGGTGGTGCTGGGGGTCACCTGGGCAATGGCTTTTTCGGGGCTACCTATAGAGGCTTGGGCTTTGCTGAGGAAGCGGAACAGCGCCAGGTTCTCCATCACCAGCGCCGCCCCCGGCCCCTCCAGATGCACCGCGACTTCCTGCTGGGGCGGGATGCCCAGCTCGGCCCGCAGGTTGCGGGTGGCGGTGATGGCGGCCTGCAGGGTTTCGAAGGCTTTTTCCGCCTCGAGGTCGCGCGCACCGGCCTGGGGCCAGTCCTGCAAAGCCAACTGGGTGGTATCGCCGGTGAGGGCCTCGTACAGCTCCGAGGTGATGAAGGGCATGATGGGGTGCAGCAGCTTGAGCAGGGTCGCCAGGGTGGACTCCAGGGTGTGCAGGGTGGCCTGGTTGCCCTCACGCAGTGCGGGCTTGGCAGCCTCCAGATACCAGTCGCAAAACTCGCTCCACACCAGCTCGTAGACCAGCCGGGCAGCCCGGCCCAGGTCGAAGGCCTCGTAGGCCTCGGTAATCTCGGCGATGCCCCGGTTCAGGCGCGAAACCATCCAGCGGTCGGCCAGGGTGGGGGTGGCCGGGGTGCTGGAGCGGCCCGCCTGCTTGTTCATCAGCACGAAGCGCGTGGCGTTGTAGAGCTTGTTGGCAAAGTTGCGCCCCTGCTCGTAGCGCCGCTCGTCGTGGCGGATATCCTGCCCACCGGTAGCCAGGTAGTCCCAGGCGAAGCGGCAGGCGTCGGCCCCGTATTTGTCGATGAGCTCGAGGGGGTCGATGCCGTTGCCCTTGCTTTTGGACATCTTCTGGCCCTTGGCGTCCAGGTACAGCCCGTGCAGCACGATGGTATGGAAAGGGGCCCGACCGGTGAACTGGTAACCCGACATCTGCATGCGGGCCACCCAGAAGAAGATGATGTCGTAGCCCGTCACCAGCACGTCGGTGGGGTAGTGCTTTTTCAGGTCGGGGGTGGCCTCGGGCCAGCCCAGGGTGGAAAAAGGCCACAGCGCCGAGGAGAACCAGGTGTCGAAGACGTCCTCGTCGCGCCGCAGCTTGAGGTGGGCGTAGCGGGGATCCTGATCGCAGTCGAGGTCGGGGTTGTCCGGGTCGGGCACGTAGATGTTGCCCTCCTCGTCGTACCAGGCCGGAATCTGATGGCCCCACCAGAGCTGCCGGGCGATGGCCCAGTCCTTGATGTTTTCCAGCCAGTCGCGGTTGACCTTCTCCCAGCGCTCGGGCACGAAGCGCATCTCGCCTCTATCCAGGCCTTCCAGCACCTTTTGGGCCACCGGCTTCATGCGCACGAACCACTGCTCGAGCAGGAGGGGCTCCACCGGGGCCTTGGTGCGGTCGGAGTAGCCCAGGGCGATGGTGTAGTCGCGGACTTCCCGCAGGTGCCCGGCTTCCTCCAGCGCCTGCACCACCCGCCGGCGGGCCTCGAAGCGCTCCAAACCCCGGAACGGCTCGGGCACCAGCTCGCCCGCAAGGCAGCCCTTCAGGTCAATCACGCTGGGCATCTCCAGGTGGTGCCGGCTACCGATCTCGAAGTCGGTGGGGTCGTGGGCCGGGGTAATCTTCAGGGCCCCGGTGCCGAAGTCCATCAGCACCGCTTCATCGGCGATGATGGGAATGTACCGCTCGGTGAGGGGGATGCGGGCCTTCTGCCCAATTAAGTGCCGGTAGCGCTCGTCGGCGGGGTTCACCGCAACGGCCACATCGGCAAAGATGGTCTCGGGGCGCACCGTGGCAATCTGAATCTCGCCGCCCCCTGCCAGGGGGTAGGCCAGGGTGTAGAGCTTGCCGGGGGTGGGCTCGACGTTGACCTCGAGGTCGCTCACCACCGTCTGGGCCACCGGATCCCAGTTCACAATGCGCTTGCCCCGGTAGGCCAGCCCCTGGTGGTAGTACTCGATGAAGGCCCGCCGCACCGCGCGGGAGAGCCCTTCGTCCATGGTGAAGCGCTCGCGGCTCCAGTCGCACGAAGCCCCGATGCGCCGGAGCTGGTGCAGGATGGCGCCGCCGTTTTTCTCCTTGAAAGCCCAAACCCGCTCCAAAAACTTCTCCCGGCCCAGGTCGTGGCGGGATAGCCCCTCCTGGGCCAGCTCGCGCTCGACCAGCACCTGGGTGGTGATGCCGGCGTGATCGGTGCCGGGTAGGTACAGGGCCTCGTAGCCCTGCATGCGCTTGAAGCGGATGATGGTGTCGATGATGGTGTTGTCCAGCGCGTGGCCCAGGTGCAGGTTGCCGGTCACGTTGGGCGGTGGGATCACGATGGTGAAAGGCCCCTTGCCCTTGTGGGCGTTGAGTTCGGGCTTGAGGGGGTTCTGGGCCCATTCCAGGGCCCAGCGGGGCTCCACTGCCTGGGGGTCGTAGGCTTTGGGTAGTTCCTTAGGTTCGGTCATCGCTTCTCCTTGGTGACAGGTAATAACGCTTTTCTCTGTCCTCAAAGCTGGCTTCCTCGTA
>ENA-ORXB01003698-ORXB01003698.1-sediment-metagenome-genome-assembly--contig:-NODE-3698-length-10149-cov-5.246426_pt1 | contig 10149 bp, 10 predicted proteins | sample MGYA00237863_ERZ511475 | MGnify/ENA primary metagenome ERZ511475 (study PRJEB26305, sample SAMN06343858) | sediment metagenome | isolation source: hot spring sediment | place: Canada: British Columbia...
TGCATTTATGTGGCAGTCGGCCAGAAAGCTTCAACGGTAGCCAACGTGATCCAGAAGTTCCAGGAGCATGGTGCAATGGATCATACCATTGTTGTTGTAGCTACTGCTTCCGACCCGTCGCCGCTGCTGTATATCGCTCCCTTCGCGGGTGCGGCCATTGGCGAGGAGTTTATGGAGCAAGGGAAGGATGTCCTGGCTGTTTACGACGACCTTTCGAAGCAGGCGGCGGCTTACCGCGAACTCTCACTTCTGTTGCGGCGCCCACCAGGGCGGGAAGCTTATCCGGGTGACGTCTTCAACCTCCACTCGCGGCTTCTTGAGCGGGCGGCAAAGTTACACCCCGATTACGGCGGTGGTTCGCTCACCGCGCTGCCGGTTATCGAGACGCAGCAGGGTGACGTTTCGGCTTATATCCCGACAAACGTTATCTCCATCACCGACGGCCAGATCTACCTGGAGCCGGACCTCTTTTACGCCGGTGTTCGGCCGGCGATTAATGTCGGCCTTTCCGTATCCCGGGTTGGTGGTAAGGCCCAGCGGAAAGCGATGCGCCAGGTTGCCGGCCGGTTACGCCTGGACCTGGCACAGTACCGGGAATTAGCGGCCTTTGCCCAGTTCGGTTCCGACCTCGATAAGGCCACACTGGCCCGGCTCAACCGTGGTGAGCGGCTGGTGGAGCTCCTGAAGCAGGACCAGTATGTGCCGATGCCGCTTGAGGAACAGGTGATGTCAATCTACACCGGTGTCAACGGTTATCTGGATGACCTCCCGACGGATAAAGTGCGCGACTTTGAGGCAGAATTTTTGAAATATATGCGGACCCAGCAGCCGGCAGTTGGTGAGGCCATCCGGAAAGACCTGGAGATCAAACCGGAGACGGAAGCCAAACTCAAGAGCGCCATCGAGGAGTTCAAGAAGGGCTTCAAGATGCAGTACGGACTGGCATAGGCGCGGAGGTGATGGGTAAATATGCCTGCACTACGCGACTTTAGACGGCGTATTAAGAGTTTGCAGAGCACGCAGAAGATCTGCAAGGCGATGAAGGCTGTTGCTACCGCGAAGATGGCCAAAGCCCAAGCGGCAGTTACGGCCGCGCGCCCTTATGCCCGGCGGATCCACGAGGTTTTGGGACGTCTCTCCCAGGCAGCCGGTGACGTGAAGCACCCGCTCTTAGCGGTGCGTGAGCCTAACAGGATTTGTTACATCGTGGTCACCGCCGACCGGGGGCTGTGCGGGGGCTTCAACAGCAACATCCTGCGAACGGCCATGCGGGAGATCCACGCCCACCCGGGCGCAGCCCTGGTGGCGGTTGGGCGTAAGGCCCGAAACTTCTTCCGCTTCCGCCGGATGGAGATGGTGGCGGAGTTTACAGGATTGGGCGAGGACATTAAATTCGCGCACGCCCGGCAGATTGCGAAGCTCCCTATTGAAAAGTATGCTGCCGGTGAATACGATGCGGTTTACGTGGTTTATTCGAAGTTTATTAACATTCTTGTCCAGCAGCCGACGGTGGTCAAGATTTTGCCGGTTGAGCCGCCGGCGGATGACGAAGAAGCAGGCAAGGAAGGAAAGAAGCACGGTCCACAACCGCTTTATATCTTTGAACCTTCGGCGGAGGCTGTGCTTTATGACCTGCTGCCAAAGTATGTGGAGACGGTTATCTTTCACGCCATACTCGAGTCGAAGGCTGGCGAGCACAGCGCCCGGATGACGGCGATGGATGGCGCCACCAAGAACACGGAGGATATGATCGGCCGGCTGACCCTGAAGATGAACCGTGTGCGGCAGGAAGGTATCACGAAGGAATTGTTGGACATCGTAGGCGGCGCGGCGGCGCTCGAATAACGCCTTGGAGGAGGTTGAATAAGCAAAATGAATGTCGGCGAAGTGGTACAGATTATCGGTGTTGTGGTTGACGTGCGGTTTCCTCCGGGACAGGTGCCGGAGATTTATAATGCTTTGAAAGTGGAATACGAAGATCCCTTTACTGGACAAAAGAAGGAGATCACGCTTGAAGTGGAACAGCACCTCGGGAATAACGTGGTGCGAACGGTGGCAATGACCACCACGGACGGTCTGAAACGGGGTACGAAGGTTGTGGATACCGGCGCGCCGATCTCGGTGCCGGTGGGCAGGGCAACACTGGGACGCCTGATTGATGTATTGGGTACTCCGATTGACGGTAAAGGGCCGATTCAGGCGGAGAAATATTATCCGATTCACCGGCCTGCGCCGCCGCTTGTGGACCAGTCCACCAAGGTTGAACAGCTCGAGACGGGCCTGAAGGTCGTGGATCTGCTGGTTCCGTTCATGAAGGGCGGCAAGATTGCCATGTTCGGCGGGGCTGGCGTGGGCAAGACGGTTATCGTGATGGAGCTTATCAACAACATCGCCAAGCAGCACGGAGGTATCTCGGTCTTTGCGGGTGTGGGCGAGCGGACGCGTGAAGGAAACGACCTCTACCTCGAGATGACCGAATCCGGGGTTATGCCGAAAACGATGATGGTGTTCGGCCAGATGAACGAGCCGCCCGGCTGCCGTCTCCGCGTGGGCTTGACAGGGCTGTGCCTGGCCGAGTACTTCCGGGACGAAGAGGGGGCAGACGTACTGATCTTTATTGATAACATCTTCCGGTTCTCGCAGGCCGGTTCCGAGGTATCGGCGCTCCTGGGCCGGATGCCTTCCGCCGTGGGTTACCAGCCGACACTGGCAACCGAGATGGGCCAGCTCCAAGAACGGATTACTTCGACCACCAAGGGCTCGATCACCTCGGTGCAGGCGGTGTACGTGCCTGCTGACGACCTTACCGACCCGGCGCCGGCCAACACCTTTGCACATCTGGACGGAACCGTTGTGTTGTCCCGACAAATCGCCGAGCTCGGTATCTATCCGGCAGTGGACCCGCTCGACTCGGTATCCCGGATTCTGGATCCGAAGGTTGTGGGTGCGGATCATTACCAGGTGGCCCGGGGTGTGCAGAAGGTTCTCCAGCGGTATAAAGAGCTCCAGGACATCATCGCCATCCTCGGTATGGAGGAGCTTTCGGAAGAGGACAAGCTAATCGTCGCCCGGGCACGGAAGCTGCAGCGGTTCCTCTCGCAACCCTTCCACGTGGCGGAGGCCTTCACCGGCAGACCGGGAGCGTATGTCCCATTGAAAGAAACCATCAGGGGCTTCAAGGAGATCTTGGACGGGAAACACGACGACCTGCCGGAGGATGCCTTCTATATGGTTGGTGGCATTGACGAGGCGGTTGAGAAAGGTAAGCAGCTTCTTGCGGCCTCTTAAGGAGTGAGCATTGTGGCTGAGAAACTCCAGAAGTTAGTGGTCGTCACGCCGGCACGTGTGGTTTTCACCGACGAGGTACGGATGGTTGTTGCGCGCGGCGCTGCCGGCGATTTGGGCATCCTGCCCGACCATGCTCCGCTGATTACCAGCCTAAAGACCGACGTGGTGCGGGTCCAAAAGAACGGCCGGTGGCAGTATATAGCGGTAAGTAACGGTTTTATGGAGGTCAAAGATAACCGCACCGTTATCCTTGCTGACACGGCGGAACTTGCTGAAGAGATAGACGCGGAACGCGCACAGCGGGCTAAGGAGCGGGCTGAGGAGCGCTTGCGGTCCCGTGCGGCGGATATTGATATTGCCCGGGCGGAAGCCGCGCTTTTGCGGGCTCTGGCCAGGCTGAAAGCGGCAGAACAGGCCGGCGGGGCGCCGCGGCGGCATTAAAGCAGGGTTGTTCCCAAGATACCGCGATACCATACTAATAGTAACCAAAAGTACCGGCAGAAGAGGCCGGTACACTTTTTTTATAAAGGTTAGCTATTCAGCCCGTCACCCAAACGCTTACGGAACGCCCCCCGATTTTTCAAAGACACTCCCAGATGCTTAAATTTTCCCTGAAATGGAAATAATGAGTTGGTGAGCAGAGTATCTTTGGTAAGAGAAAAACAGGCTGTTCTGGGGGAATAAAGGTTTGCGGTTTTGGAGCGGGTTGGTGCTTCTAACGGTATCGCTCGCCGGTATTTGGTTTTTCTGTCGCTTTGAGTTTCGGGAAAGGGTGGAAATCTATCCGGCAGGAAAAAGCGTCCGGTTGTACCGGCATATTACTGGTACGGTAGAAACCCTGCCGGTGGAAGAATACCTCGTGGGCGTAGTGGCAGCAGAGATGCCGGCCTCTTTCCCGGTGGAGGCTTTGAAGGCACAGGCGGTAGCGGCACGCACTTATGGTTTGCGGCGTATCCTTTCCGGTGGGGTGGTAAACAGCCCGCACCCCGGGGCCCACCTTTGCGACGATCCCCGGCATAGCCAGGCATATCTCAGCAGGAAAGAATTGAGGCGGCTCTGGGGGCCGGTCGAGTATTACCGCTACTACTACAAAATCAAGCGGGCGGTAGACGAGACTGCGGGTCTGGTACTTTTATATGATGGTCAGTTGATTGACCCCGTCTATCACGCCTCGTGCGGCGGGTGTACAGAGAATGCTGCCGATATTTGGAAGTTCGACGTACCCTACCTCAAAAGTGTGCCCTGCCCCTGTGGTGAGAGTCTGCGGCCGGTCGAGGTGCGCTCCTTCACGCTGGCGGAACTGGAGAAGGCTCTCTTACCAAAGGCGGTGGCTGCGGCTTCGGGAAAGTCTTTGGGAATCGCTCTTGCCGGCGTAACTTCCACGGGAAGGCCAAAGGAGATTGCCGTCAACGGGGTGCTTCTTCCGGCAACGGTGGTCCGGGAGCGCCTGGGTCTGAAATCGACCCGCTTTAGCTGGGCAGTGGAAGGTGACCGCGTTTTATTTACTACGGTCGGTTATGGTCACGGTGTGGGACTCTGCCAGTACGGTGCTAAAGAAATGGCCGAGCACGGCCGCGACTTCCACCGGATTCTTACGTACTATTACACCGGGGTGCAGATCGCGAAGATTTAGGTATTCCCCGGTTTGGCAGCGCCGCTCTTCTCCCGGGAGCGAAATTCAGGCCGAAAGATGGCGAAAGCAGCCTTTCAGACAAGCATTTCTCTTTTCAAGAGGCATATAGATTAAAGTAGTGTATCTTCTCACCTCTCACCTCTATTAACGGGAGGTAGGGTAATGCAGGATTATATCCAGCGGCGGGTGCTTAATATCTGTACTTACATTCTCGAGACCCAGGCTACTGTCCGGCAGGCAGCACAGGTCTTTAAGGTTTCCAAAAGTACGGTACATAAGGATATGACCGAGCGCCTGCCTTCCCTGAATAAAAAGTTAGCCCAAAAGGTGCGGCACATCTTGGACATTAATAAGGCGGAGCGGCATCTGCGCGGTGGTGAAGCCACACGGCGCAAGTATAAAGAGAGCGGGTAAAATTTTGCCGGAGCAAAAGGAATTCACCCAGAAAATGTAGAATATACCTCACACCCAGGTAACAGGGATTTTGCTTCTTTAATTTAAAATGTTTCTAAGCAAAAGTTTTAAATTTTTTCAATTGCTGGGGACAAGCCCAAAGCAGAAAAGAGTAATATATACGGAGCGCGGGGAGAAGCGAACAATTGGGAAGTAAGAAGTGCGAGGTTGGAAGTGGCCGGCTTTTTCTTAACGTCGGAACATAGACCCTCTATGTCAATATGCGATCTAAAAAATAATGTAAATCAGGCAACCAAAGGAGCGTGTTTAGCCTTGGCCGCCAGGAAAACAGCTTCATCGTAGTGTTGGTGGCTCAGCCACATAGCAAAGATAATCCGCACCCAGATATTCGCTAAAGCCCGGAGGGCCTCGTGATGAGTTTTACCGGCGGCACGTTTACGCTGGTAATATTCGGAGGCCCAGGGCACCAGACGGATAGACTGAAAGGCAAACAATTGCAGGGCTCGGCGTAAAGACTTCAAACAGGCCCGGCGCTGGCGGGCAAAACGGTACTTTCCGCTCTGATAAAGAACAGGTGAGGTGCCAGCCAGCGCTTGCATAACGGCGGCATTCTCATAACGGCTGCGGTCTTCGCCCCACCCCGCCAGCAACCGCGGAGCCAGCCGGGGACCGACACCTGGGAGGCTGGTGAAGATGAAGCTGTCGGGGTGGGACTTAAAAAGGCGGGTGATCTCCTCGTCGTAGGCGTGGATTTCTTTAAGGATCGGTTCGAGTTGGGCGATGATAACCAAAAGGAACCGGCTTTTGGCCCGTGTCGTGGCCCGGCTGGCTTCCAATTGCGGCGCGTGCAGCTTCTCATAAATGCGCCGAGCGGTAAGGTTCGGTTGAGGATGGCGATGTGCTTTCAAGAAAGCCGCCAGTTCCGGTACCGATGCTGAACGGGCTGATTCAAGGGTCGGATAGCTCTTTAAAAAATCCAGCGCCACGGGGAGGGTGATCTTTGAAAAGAGCTCCAGGGCTACCGGGTAATACTCCTTCAGGCAGGCGGTGAGCCGGTTGGTGAGCCGGGTGGCGTCTTCAATCAGCGTATCCTGGTCCCGGCAAAGCATCTTAATTTCTTGGATGTGCTCGGAATCGGGGTTAAGGCGCTTAAGCCGTTTAAAGTCACTCCGGCCAATGTCAGCCAAAAGGCGAGCATCAATGGCGTCACTCTTGGCTCCGGAGGGTTTACGCCGGTAGTCAACCACCTTGGGGTTCAAGGGATAGACCGGGAAACCTGCTTCCAGCAGGAATTGAACTAAAAGGCCCTGATTGGTTTCCAAGAAGCAGAGTGCTTCTTCTGGTGCGTTTGCGTGGCGAAGCAGACGGTTTTTCAGGGTCTGCAGGCCCTGATGATTGTGGGGAACCCGGAAGCGGGTAAGTTCAGTCCCGCTCTGATCGACGACGGAGATTTCGTGCTCTTTGTCAGCCCAGTCAATACCAACAAAGATCATTGGATAACGCCTCCTCTCAATGGAGTGTTTTCTCGCAGGCAAGCGATCAGCCTTATCTAACGTGGCGCTCGAAGCGCGTCCCCTCTATGAATCCTGTTTGCCTGCAATTCGGACCGGGAAAGGCGTGTCTACGTTAAGCAGTCGAACTGCCAGAACGGAAAGCCTTTTCCCGGAAATTGAGATCTAAGTTTTTAAGATTTTGTCAACCCAAACCAATATCCTGCTGAAACGAAAGCTCTGGGTTGAGTTTAACAGATAAGAACGTAGAACGCCAAGCGGACCCCGAATATCCGTCTCCCCCAGCCTAACGTCCAGCGCTAGGCCGGAAAAAGCTCCGCCCGGAAGAAAAAATTTTTTGTGGTGTAATAAAATCTGGCGGCAGCCTTAGAAAGTATCATAAACAGCCTTGAGCGCGATACTCTTCTATGGTATTATTAATGTAGTCATCAAAGTACTCTTTGAAAGGTGTGTTAAGATGCACATTATCAGTATTACAGAACTCCGACAGGACACCAGCAAGGTAATTAGGTTAGCGGCCGCTTCTAAGGAACCCGTCCTGATCGTGCAGCGTTCCAACCCGGTGGCCTATTTGATTGATGCCGAAACATTCGAAAAGCTTAGGCAGCAGCCAGAGGACCCTTTCGTTACAAGTAAGCAAGCCCTTGCCGGGCTCGCCCGGTTGCGCAATCAAATGGCTTTGAGGGGGAGGCAGCCCGACTCGGTCACACTTCTCCGGGAATTAAGGGAGGGCCGTGTCTGTTGAGCGGGTACGTCTGTCTCGACGCCAGCGTGCTGGTAAAACTTCTAACCTATGAAGAAGACAGCGAGGCCGCCGCCAGCCTGATGGAGGAAATAGTGCGAAAGCAGCAGTTGGTCGCCCTACCCGCCTTTGCCTGGGCTGAGGTGGGGTCCGTGCTGCGCCAAAAGGTTAAACGGGGCCTTCTGACGGCCGAAGAAGCTGAAGTGGCTTGGGACGGCTTCTATTCCCTGAAAATACTCCATTACCTGTCTGATGGGGAACCCGGTCAGGCGGCCTGGCGGATAGCAGTAGAAGAAGACCTTCCAACACTGTATGACGCTGCCTACCTCGCCGTGGCGGAACTGTTGCAAAACGAAGGAATATCTTGCCTTTTCTGGACCGCAGATAAGCAATTGGCCGAAAGATTGGGAGCAAAGAAAGACTATATCAGGTACCTTGGAGATTATGCACGTGAACAAGGTTGAATACAGCCGGGACGTCGGTGCGCTTCTGATCGAGCTTTCCGATAAGCCGATTGATCACGCACAAGAAGGACAAATAATCGTTCACTTCGCGGCGGACGGCGAGCCGGTTCTTTTGGAAATTCTTTGACGTGAAGGACTTTTTGCTTCGTTCCTTTTCTACGGTAGTAAAGGAGGCAGTTTCATCCTGAGTGCTGCAAAAACGAGAGCGCGTGATCCTGATGGCTTCTTTTATACTTACCAGCTATGAGGGATTATTTCAATAAAGTTCATAAGGCGATCTCTACTTCTAAAGGCGCTATAATCGGGGTTTCTGTCGCCACCGGCTCCTCGGCATCCTCAAAGTAAAGTTCCAATGCTTCCTTTAGGTTAGCCAAGGCATCCTCTAACGTTTCTCCCTGCGAAGTAACCTCAACCTCCAAACAGCGGGCAACATACCACTTGCCTTCTTTGACTACAGCAGCTGTTAAGCGTTTTATTACACCCATTGTTCTTTTCATCCCTTGCAATTCCGTTGTATTCTCTGCCTCTCATTATAGCCTGTTCCGCGCCGGCCGGCAACCGGGCAGCCGGCCCCTGTCTGGAATATCTTCTAATTCCTGCCGCTTACCGGATAACGCCGAACGCAGAACGCAGAACGCAGAACGGACCCCAAAGGTCCATCACCTTGGGTCTAAACTTCGAACTTCGAACTAAAATAGGACCAACAAAAAGGAGAACCGGATCAACCGTTGTATTTTTATATAGAGGGGGATGGCAAGCCGTACCATAACCATAAGAATCGAACGCAGCAAGCTAAATTTCAATCATTTGACATATAACGCCAATACCTGACGCCTTGGAATCGAAATGGTATATATTATGTCGAAAATTCACAGAAAACGCCGCTTTCTCCTCCATCCTTGTTTCCAAGAGGTGTATAAAACCGTAAACGTTGAACGTTGAACGTCGAACATCGAACGCCGAACGGACCCCAAAGGTCCATCCCTTTAAGCGCAAACGGAGGGATTTTGAATTGCCGCCGGTCGTCCCGAAAACCGATATCTCCGCCCCGGCAGGCGGGATACAAATCGAACCGGTAAAAAGCCGCAGGCTGGCTGCGCCCGCCGTACCGTTTTCCTACTACTTGCAACGCGCGGGCGATATCCTCTGCCTCGCAATCCTCGACCTTGCAGCCCTCGGCCTGAGCTTCGCCGTGGCGCTTATGATCCGGCTTGAGATCCTGCCGCGACTCTGGCCGGGGCTTGCGAGCGGTCTTCCCGCGGGTTTTACCTTCCACTGCTGGTGGTTTGGAGCCGTAGCCGTTGCCATCCTGGCCTATGAAAGGCTCTACACCCGGCGGTTCTCCTTCTGGCGGGAGTGCGGCGCGATTTGCAAAGCCTTGACTCTTGCCATCCTTCTCATTCTCTCCATTGTCTCTTTGGGAAAACTCAGCGGCGAGGTCTCCAGGGCCGTTTTAACCTTCGGCTTTCTTGGTAGCCTGGTTCTGGTCCCCGCCTTCCGTTATGCCGGCAAATCCTGGCTCTACCGCCACCCTTTCTATCAGCGCCGGGTGCTCATCCTCGGTGCCGGCAAAACCGGCTGCTTGGTGGCCGAGGCGCTCCTGCGCGACCGTTACCGCGGCTACACCGTCTGCGGCTTCCTCGACGACGACCCGGCCAAACAGCGCACGGGAGTACTGGTAAACGGGACAACCTTTCCCGTCCTGGGCGGCTTCCGCCAGAGCGACCGGGTGATGGCCGAGACAGGCGCTTACGACCTGATCGTCGCTGCGCCGGGGATGCCGGCCCCCGAACTGGTCGGCCTGGTCAACAGGCTGCACCGCCGGGCGTCCTCGGTCCTTGTGGTTCCCGCTCTCTTCGGGATGCCGGTCGCCGGCGCCGAGGCCGACTACCTCTTCTATGAAAAGACGCTTGTCTTCCGGATAAAAAACAACTTAGCCAGCCCCTTGAACCGCTTTATCAAGCGCACCTTCGATCTTGTTGTCGGGACCGTCATCCTTTTCGTTACCGCCTCGCTGCTTGCCGTGCTCGCGCTGGCGGTAAAGCTCGACTCCCCCGGCCCGGTTCTTTTCCGGCACCGGCGCCTCGGCCACGGGGG
>ENA-ORXB01003699-ORXB01003699.1-sediment-metagenome-genome-assembly--contig:-NODE-3699-length-10145-cov-2.662197_pt1 | contig 10145 bp, 10 predicted proteins | sample MGYA00237863_ERZ511475 | MGnify/ENA primary metagenome ERZ511475 (study PRJEB26305, sample SAMN06343858) | sediment metagenome | isolation source: hot spring sediment | place: Canada: British Columbia...
TCGCGGAAGCGCTGCGCCAGCGTGTTGAAGCTGAACTCGTTGCGCTCCATGATGGTGAAGTCGGGCATGAAGGTGTGCTTGGTGCCCGTTGGCTCGCCCGGCTCCATGTCACGGATCACTTCGACGGGAGTCTGGGGGATGCCGCGCCGGTACTCCTGGCGATACACTTTGCCGTCGCGACGTACTTCGGAAATGAGCCATTCGGAGAGCGCATTGACCGCCGACACACCGACGCCGTGCAACCCGCCCGACACCTTGTAGGCCGAAGAGTCGAACTTACCGCCAGCGTGCAGCGTGGTCATCACCAGTTGCAGGGTGGAGATGCCAGTCTGCTTGTGAATGCCGACCGGAATGCCGCCGCCGTTGTCGTTCACCGTCACAGAGCCGTCGGCGTTCAGCGTCACTTCGATGCGGTCACACCGACCTGCCAGCGCCTCGTCAATGGCGTTATCAACAACTTCATAGATCATGTGATGCAGCGCCCGGATGTCTGTGCCACCCACATACATGCCGGGGCGCATCCGTACGGCTTCGAGTCCTTCCAGTACGCGAATGTTGTCTTCGGTCTGACGAGTCGGCACGAGTTCCTCCTGCCACAGATGTTGTCTTAATTGTGCGCCGGTCTGAATTGCTCTGCTAAGTACCAGTACTCTGTCGTCACGCGAAAAACAGGCTTATGATTAGGAAGGCGCACAGAACACAGACAACCGGTTGACTGGTCTACACAGCCCGATGGCTGGGTTTGTGTGCGAGAACGAATGTTCGTATACTGAAGATTATAGCACAATCCTGGCCGCTGCTGAACAGGTGCAATTATACCGTGCCGAAAGACTGTCCCGCAATGAATGACTGGTCTTGAGTGCGCGCAAAATGTGTCAGGCAGTTTGCTGCACTCTGTTGCTCCTCACCCCTGCACCGCTCTCCTTCGCGACTGCGCCGCGGAGCGAGGGGACTGGTTTTCGGTTGCACGTACACTCCCTTTCGCCCGCGCGGGAGAAGGGGGTGGGGGATGAGGGCCATCGGGTGAACCAAAGTCGCTGACGACCTTTGCACACCCCTGGTCTTGAAGACGGTGCGGCAGCCTTGAGATCCTTGTGCAAGCTGCAACCTGCCGGGCGGTTTTCGCGTACAGATGTAGCAGAGCGATACCCCACACGATTAGGTCTTGGGCGCTGCGGCTGACATGGTATGATCGGGGGGAGCGAAAGAGAAAACCATGTTCCGACAGAGTAATCGCGGCACGATGGTGTGGCTGGTCATCGTCGGCCTGGCCCTGGCGATCACGTTACTTTCGGGGCGCGCGCCCACCGCGCTGGCGGCGGCCCTGCTGGCGATGTACCTGGGTGTGTTGCTCGCAGTGATGGGTCAGCTAGACGTGTCGGCCATGGTGCGGCGGGCGCTGCACCGCGCCCCCCCTCAGGCCGCGCCGTCGGACGTGGCCCGTGAAGCGGCGGCGCGGGCACGCAGCCTGCCCAACTACGAATCGCTCTACCGTTTGCTGGACATCGGCCTGATCGTGGACGAGCAGCGCCCGGATGGTATGGCCCTGCGGCGCGGGCGGTTCATCTCGCTGGACGACGACGGAATCCGCCCGTTCGCCATCGTAGATGTGCCACCTTCGCTGGGAGGTGGACTGGCGCTGGTGCGCTTCGAACTGTTCGACGGTTCCGGGCGTAAGCAGTACGCTTACGAAGCAGAAAAGTGGCTGCAGCCGGGGGAAAACGTGCTGGTGCCAGATTATCGCCTGCCAGTGCGCAAACGAGCGGCGGAATTGGAAGCGGGTGGCTGGTCGGCCCATGTGAGCATTGACGGCGGCGTGCTGGGCGTCCATCACTTCAACCTGTCGGAGTCGTTGGCCGAATGGCGACGCCGCGCGGGAACGGATGGTGAGTTGCTGCGCGACCGCATCTGGCGTGGCGATCCAGACGACGAATCGCTTCCACTCAGCCTGGAGGAATTGTTGCGCCAGCAGAGCCGTCAGCTTCGGACGCGCTAGGTGGAGGTGACCGAAGCCGTGCATATCATCGGGCAACTCATTCTGCTCGTGCTCATCGTAGTCTTTTTGTGGTGGGTGATCCGTAGCCCTGCGTCGAAGTTGCCTGGCCGGGCAATTGCAGAATCTGGAACATTTCAGCGCAGGCGTAGCGCTGTTCACATCGAGCGGTCGCCCGTCGCGCTGAAGGCGACGCAGCGGGCCAGGTACCCTGGCGGCCCTGAATATGTCAACGTGTCCGACTTGGGGCTGCTGGTCTATCAGGACAGCGATCATCTTCGCCTGGTGCGGCAAGGCCCTGTCCCGGCAGATGCTGGCTACCTGCGCCCGTTCGCCGAATTGTGGTTGCCACACCGGGCGCGGGGCACGGTGCGCTTCGAGATCCGTGACAAGCGGGGGCGTCTGCGCTACGCGGACGAGGCGCGCTACGACCTGGAACACGGCTACAACACCCTGTTGCCGGGCACGTGGCTTCCGCTGCGCGACGAGGAGGTGGCTTTCGAGACGTGGGAGTATCGCCTGCTGGCTGGCGGGATGACCCTGGCGGTGCATCGCTTCGTGTGGCAACCGGCGGGCAGCGCGTTACGGCCCTATCTGGCCAGTGACGGCGAGATTTCGCCCAAGTTGCAGGCTGCTTTGCGTGCGCAAGCCGCGCAACCGGTGAGCCTCTCTGAATTGCTGGCGAGCCAGGAGGAGTGATGGCTCTGAGTGCAGACAGGAGCGCTGGACAGAAAGTGGTGGAGGATTGACCGACATGGGCAAGACAGCCTGGTGGGGGACGCCGGAGCGGGTGTCGGCGCGGTTGCGACTGGAAGTGGAGATGATGCGCGCCGCCTTTGGCGACACGTTCCGGCTGGTAGTGCCCCGTGAGGGCGAGTTGTACTGGATCGGCGAGGTCGAGATCAACATGCGCGGCATTCCGGAGCGAATGCACACGTTGAAAATTGTCTACGTTGAGGGATATCCCAACCGACCTGCCGAAGCCTACGTCCTCAAGCCGCGCGTGTATAGCGAGAAGCATCAGTTCGTGGACGGCCAGTTGTGCCTGTTCAACCCTTATGACGGCGTGGCCTACGGCTGGAATCCGAGCACGTCTACGGCGGTGACAGTAGCGGGCTGGGCGATTCAGTGGCTGTACGCCTACTATACCTGGCGGGCGACCGGCATCTGGCCGGGAGTTGAGGAAAGGGTGCACCGTAGCAAAGGCCCTGGCTTTCAGAGGAGAACACCATGAGTCCTGAAATGCTGCCCGAACTGCCGCGCGACTTGCCCCGCCTGGTGCTTGCCGAGCGCGTACTGGACAAGATCGTGCAGGGCGCGCTGCGTTACCCGGAGCCTGAGACTGGCGAGGCCATGGTTGGCCTGATTGTCCCGCAGTCGGGCCGGTTGGAACCGGATGTCTATGTACTGGAGACGATCAGTCCGGGGCAGGATGCCGTGCGCGAGTGGGGCCGCTTCGAGCAGGGTGACGACTGGCAGGGGGACGTCTTTCACTGGTGGTATGTGAACTGGGAAGCATTCCGCGAATTACGCCGCCCGTCCTATGGCAAGGCGCTGGCAGCCAAGTGGGATGTGCCTCTGGCCCATGTGGGCGACTGGCACAAACAGCCAGGGGACATGATCGCTCCTTCCGGCGGAGATGCCCGCACAGCCCGCGCCATGATCGAAGACAGAGAGACGCCGGTAGAGCTGGTGGTAGCGCCCATCGTTACCATGTATCCGCTGGCAGAGGTCTCAGGCGACAATACAGAGGCAGACGAGTCTGTTGGGCAGGGAATGCCCCCGCTCGGGCCGCAGTCCATTGTGCGCCGCTGCGAGGAAGAAGGGTGGCTGGTACGGATTGACTTCTGGTACATGAGTCGGCGCGCGCCGCGCTTCGTGGCTGTAGCGCCAGTCGTCTGGCCGGATGACCGTCTGCCTGCGTTGCCGCCGCTGGCCTGGCACCTGGCCCATCCGCGGCGTTTCGAGCAGGAGTACGACCTGCTACGCGAGGCGGGCTACACGGTGGATGTGGTGCGTTGGGATGCCGATGGCCGCCCTCCCTACGAGATCTGCTTTGCGGTGTTCAAGGAGGGGGCCAGCCAGGTGGTATTGTTGGTCACTGGCATGGACTATCCGAACACTATGCCAGCGGTGCGCGTGGCTCCACTGGTGATGGTAGAGGAAGATCGGGACATGTTCGAGACGCTCTATGCCGCTTCGCGCCCGCTGCTGACCACGCAACTGCCAGACTGGCCCTGGGACTCGCGGCGGACGCTGATCGAACTGGTGTGGCATGTGGAGAAATCCACTCCGGCCCTGAAAGTGGATGGCGCATCATGACGCAATGGGATCGCGTGGCACGGCTGTTCGGCGACGACATCATGGCGCTGTTGTGTTCGCGCACGGCAGCGATCGTCGGGCTGGGGTCGGGCGGCAGTTTTGTCGCCGTCAGCCTGGCGATGAGCGGGGTGGGGCGGTTCGTGCTGATAGACGACGACGTGCTGGAAGAAGCGAACGTGGTGCGTCATGCCGCCGATCTGCGCGAGGTGGGGCGTCCCAAGGCTGGGGCAGTGGCGGCCCTGATCCGCCAGCGTAATCCGGCGGCACAGGTGGAGACGGTCATCGGGCGCATCGAAGATCACCTGGAAGTGCTGCCGGGGGCCGATGTAGTGGTGGTCGGCGTGGATCAGGAGCCGCCCAAGTATGCCATCAACGAGGCGTGTCTCAAATACGGGCTGACGGCGATCTACGCCGGGGTATACGAGCGCGGCGAAGGGGGCGATGTGTGCATCATCGAGCCGCAACAGGGGCCTTGTTATGCCTGTTGGGCGGAGCACCTGCGCGAAGGGCTGGACGATCGGGGTCCGCAGGCACCGCTGGACTACGGGCTGATCGGCCCGGATGGAACGCTGGCTGCAGAACCCGGCCTGTGGCTGCACGTGGTGCGCGTGGCGGCAATCCAGGCGGACATGGCGCTCAACCATCTGCTGCGCGGTACTTCCGCACACCGTGCCTGGCCGGGCAACACCATTGTTCAGGCGAACACGGCGCTGGAGATTTTCGAAGGGCGGATAGCCCTGCCGCACACAGCAGAGTGGGTTACCGTGCCGGCCAATCCGCAGTGCCTGGTCTGCGCCAGTCAGCGGCAGAGTGGCGAGCGCCAGGAAGCGACGCTATCCCTGGATGATTTGTTGCGCCTGGGACAGGCGGCCTCGGAGACGGACGACAGGATGTTCAACGACGAAGGGTAGGAGTATGGCTGATCACAACGACTATGTGCCTCCGGTAGACGATATTCCCCCTGAGGAGACTCCGGCAGACGATGACATGGGGCCGCGGCTGGAGCGGCTGGGTGGTGAGCCTGCACCCGACATCACGCCGGAAGAGTTCGTGCGCCTGCAACAAGCAGGCCAGATTCACATTGATCCTCGCGGGCGCGTGCGCACGACCGTGCGCGACGAGACCGACGCCGGAATCTCGCTGCGCAAGCGGCGCGCCTGGTATCGCCCTCTATGACCTTCCTGACACTGGCCCAGATACGCGCGGCCCTGGCGCTGCCCGGCTTCGACGCTGAGGCCGCGCAGCGCCTGATGGCTCCCCGTCCGCGTGCCATGCGCCGCAGCGAGCGACGTGCTGGTTCTCCGCGGCAGGCCAGCGTGTTGGTGTTGCTGTATCCCCTGGACGGGGAACTGGCCGTGGTGTTGGTGCGCCGGGCCGCTCATCCCCAGGACGTGCACAGTGGGCAGATTGGTTTGCCCGGTGGAGCGCGCGAGCCGGGTGAAACAGCGCTGCAGGCAGCAATGCGGGAAGCGCGCGAAGAATTGGGGTTGCGCGAACCTGTGGACGTGCTGGGACAGTTGACGCAGGTCTACATCCCTCCCAGCGACTTTGAGGTGACGCCGATCGTCGGCCATGTGGCGCTACATCCTGTTTGGCAGCCAGATGCGGCAGAGGTGGTGGAAGTCATCGAATGTCCACTGGCATGGTTGCTCGACGACGCCCGCAAAGTCGTTGAAGAATGGCCGGTCGGCGCTTCGTCCATGCACGTCCCGTGGTACAACATCGCAGGTCACAAGGTGTGGGGTGCCACAGCCATCATCTTCAGCGAGTTGGAGCAGCGGCTGCGCCTGGTGCTGGAGCTATAATCCAGTGAGCGGGCATCTGGGTGAGGATGCTGGCCTTTTTCAGCGCCTTCGGATGTCGTGAGCAGAGCTCGCCAGGGAGAGCACAGAGGTCACCGGGAAGGCCCTGCGCTTCAAGACCATGGTCCCAAAACTGAAGTGCAGCCGCCCTTTTCCCCTCACTTGCGCGTGAATCCGGCGCGTGGTACAGTGCAAGGGGAAACGCTCAGATGCGGTAGGGAGAGCGAGCACTCCAGTCTGTGCCCCGACCAGAGGATTCCCAGGCATGGCCGAGAAGATACTGGTGATTGATGACGAACCGATGACCGTTGATCTGCTCAGCATCGTGTTGGAACGGCGCGGTTTCGAGGTAATTAAGGCTTATGGGGCCGAGGAGGGCCTGCGGGCCGCGTACCGCACACACCCCGACCTGATTCTGCTCGACATCATGATGCCGGACATGGATGGTTGGGAGGTCTGCCGCCGCTTGCGTGAGCTGTCGGATGTGCCCATCCTGTTTCTCACGGCCAAGGACGACACGCGCGACCGGGTGCGTGGCCTGGAAATGGGCGCTGACGACTACATCATCAAGCCCTACGACAACGAGGAACTGGTAGCGCGCATCCGGGCGCACCTGCGGCGCGCGCCCAAGCCCGCTGTGGCCGAAGAGCTGGTGTTCGACGGCGGCAACCTGCGCATCAACTTCATCAGCCGCGAAGTATGGGTGCAGGGCAAACCGGTGCACCTGACGCCCAAGGAATTCAACCTGCTGGGCGTGCTGGCACGTAACGCCGGGCGGGTGATGAGCCGGTCAGAGCTGGTCCGAGAAGCCTGGGGACCGGAATATGGCGACGCTGTAGAGAGTCTCAAGCTCTACATCCATTATCTGCGCCAAAAGGTCGAGCCTGATCCACAGCATCCCACCTATATCCTGACCTCGCGCGGGGTGGGATACCGCTTCAACGACCTCTAGACTGCCACAGGACAGACGACCCTGCGCGGGGGATCAGACAAGCCTCCACACGATCAACGCGACCGCGATCCCTGCGGCGATCAACAAGAGCAGCAACAGTCTGAACAGTTTGCGGCGCACCGAGAGGCCCCGGCGGCTCTGGTTGACAGCCGCCATGACTTCCTGAAGCTGTTTCTGTTCGAGCCGCTGCAGTTGCTGGCGGGCAGTAGGGTGCAGCGGATTCAATTCCAGCACGTTTTCAAAGCATACCCGCCGGTCTTCGTCGCTCTCCACCACGCTGGCCAGCCACAGCCACACCTGCTCGTGATAGGGATCGATCTCAATGGCCTGGCGAAACAACTCGTGTGCCCTGGCCTTGTCTCCGCGTTTGGCCGCCTCTTTGCCTTCCTTGAACAGTTGCAGGAACTCTTTTGGTGCGTTCAGCAGATCGGAAGAAATGCCCATAGCCCCCCCTGGTTACCGGCCCCTCATCCTCATTCATCTGCTATTTTACCATGTGACCGACTCGGTGTGACGGCTGTCATGGCGGAGCTACGGCCCCCAGTCATTGGCCACGTCAGTCTGCGCGCCGCTGGTCACCTGGTAGGTGGTCTGAGTGGCAAGCTCATAGACGAACACGTCCCAGTTGCCCGACCGGTTGGACGAAAAGACCAGATAGCTGCCGTCCGGCGAGAAGCGCGGCTGAATGTCATCGGCATCCGAGGCGATGAGCAGTTCGGGGGTCCCGCCGGTTGCGGTCACCTGGTAGATGTCGAAATGCTGGCTGCCGCTGGCTTTGCCCTGGAAAACAATCGTCTGTCCGTCCGGTGACCAGTCAGGCGCGGCCTCGATCAGCGCCGCGCTGTTAGTGGTGATGGGGAATGTCTGCCGCGTATTCAGATCGAGGGCGCGCAGGTCAACCGGATTGGCCGGAGCCATGCGGCTCATATCGGCGACGTAGACGATGCGCGAGCCATCGGGCGAAAAGGCGGGCCAGCTTTCGATGGTGTCGTCGTTGGTCAGGCGCTGCAATTGGGCCGGATCGCCCTGGCGATCGATCACTTGCAGGTAATACAGATCGGGCGTAGTGGAATCCAGGCCGCGGGCGACAAAGGCCAGGGCGCGCCCATCCGGTGACCAGGCGGGCATGTCCTGATCGATGAGTGTCGGTTTGCCCGTCCAGTAGACGCTGGCAGGGCGGGGATCGGTGCCCTGCAGATTATCCAGTTGCAGGATGTACTCGCGCGTGCCCACAGCGTACATGATGTAGGCGTACTCATTGCCGTTCGGCGACAAAGCGGGGGCGTGCCCGCGCGTGTTGGACGGGGTGATGGTACGCGCCATACTGCCGTCGGGCCGGATGAGTACAATCGGTTGATTGGCCGGATCAGCGGGTACGTTGCCGGAACGCATGATGATCTGGCCGGGCAGAGTGGCTGGAGGCGGCGGGAAAAGCGTCGGCGGGACAGCGGGCACAGGCGTCTTGCTGGGCGCAGGTGTCCAGGTGGGCGGTGGAGCAGTGGGGGAAGCTGGTAGGGGCGGCTGTGTGGCGGTGGGGAGCAGCGCAGCGGGCGTTTCGCTGGTCGGGGTGACAGCGGCGACGGCGGGCGGTTGGGGGCGTTCGCCGGACGAAACATCGCTCTCGTTACCTCCCTTGTTGCTCAGCACAATCGCGATGACGGCGATCAGCAGGACGATCGCCGCGACGCCGGTGCCAATAGCCAGATAGACGGTGGTACGGCCAGGCCCTGCGCCCTTGCGCTCTTCCTCAGGCGGTGGAACAAGCCCCGCTGATACTTCCAGTTGCTGCAGCAAACGGCGTGCTCGCTCGTTGTCCGGGTTGATGACCAGCACATTGCCCAGACATATCTGTTTTTCGTGTGGGTCGTCCGTCACCGCGGCGAGCCAGAACCACCCTTTCTCATTGCGTTCGTCCTGCTGCACGACCTGTTCCAGCAGGGTGCGGGCAACTGCGCGCTGCCCGGCACGCGCGGCTTCGATCCCCTGGCGCAAGAGTTCATTCACCTGCGATGTAGGTTCACCCTGGCTCATAGTTCCCCCTGCGAGTAAATGTCCCCCCGATCAATACTGGCGATTGATTAAGGCAACCATACGGGATAGCGGGTATCGCTGTCCCCGCCGAAGATGCGTTGCAAACCGCTGCCGTCTGGCTGGATAACGTACAGATCGAAGATCGGGCGGTCGCGGTTGGCGCTGAAGACGATCCAGCGCCCGTCCGGCGACCAGGCGGGATCGCGTTCTTCGGCGCGGATGTCGCGCACCAGTAAGGCGCGTTCACCGTCACCGTTGGCTGTCATCACGTACGGGTCGGTCGTCCCGCGGCGGTCAGAAAGGAAGACGATCCACTGCCCGTCCGGTGACCAGGCTGGCGAGAAACTGCTGTTGACGTTGTCGGTGAGCTGCTTGTAGGAACCGCCGTCAGCCCCTACTCGCCAGATTTCAGTGGCACCTGGCCCGCTGCGATCCGAGGTGAAGGCGATCCACCGTCCATCGGGCGACCAGGCCGGTTCGCGGTCATTGGCAGGGCCGGGGACCAGGGTGCGCATTTCGCCGGTTGTCACTGAGACCACGTACAGGTCGAAGTTGCCTTCTTTGTCCGCAACGAAGGCAATGATCTGCCCATCAGGCGACCAGGTGGCCTCTCCTGTGCGTTTGGCTTCCAGATGGGTCAAGCGGTGCGCTGTCCCGCCGTTGACGGGCGCGACGAACAGGTCTTCGAACTCTTCGGTGATGACTGTATCGCCTTCCAGATGGGTGCGGGCCAGCCGTCCCGTGAAGGCGACCCGCGCACCGTCGGGTGACAGAGCTGCGTCGTAGACTCCCGCGAATACAGGCAACACGCCTTCCGACAGGTCGTCAGCGGCAGGGGCCAGCGACAAAGACTGGGGCTGTGACCCGTCGCCCCGCACGGTGAACAGCGTCCATCCGCTCTGACCGAGTTGGCCGGACACCAGCAGTACATACGATTCCAGTGGGGGCGGCGTGATCGTGGGCGTGGGGGTGGCGGTGGGGGTGCGCGTCGCGGTCGGCGTCCAGGTTGGCGGCATGGGGTCGCGAGGAGGCAATGTGCGCAACA
>ENA-ORXB01003709-ORXB01003709.1-sediment-metagenome-genome-assembly--contig:-NODE-3709-length-10109-cov-2.988238_pt1 | contig 10109 bp, 9 predicted proteins | sample MGYA00237863_ERZ511475 | MGnify/ENA primary metagenome ERZ511475 (study PRJEB26305, sample SAMN06343858) | sediment metagenome | isolation source: hot spring sediment | place: Canada: British Columbia...
ACCGGCGCCGGCATCACCAACATCGTGCACACGCAGGGCTACATCCACTGCCACACCCCGGCGACGGACGCCTCCTCTCTGGTGAAGGCAGTCATGGACGAGCTGTTCGACTACTTCACCAGCATGAAGCTCCCCGCCCAGGTGCGCATATCCATGGCCTGCTGCCTGAACATGTGCGGCGCCGTGCACTGCTCGGACATCGCCCTTCTGGGCTACCACCGCAAGCCCCCGATCGTCGACCACGAGGTCATCGAGCAGGTCTGCGAGATCCCGCTGGCCATCGCCGCCTGCCCCGTGGGCGCCATTTCGCCGGATAAAACCCCCAGCGGGAAGCGCACCGTGAAGATCAAGACCGACCGCTGCATGTTCTGCGGGAACTGCTACACGATGTGCCCGGCCCTGCCGCTTTCGGACAAAACGGGCGACGGCGTGACCATCCTGGCCGGCGGCAAGCTGTCCAACCGGATCAGCGAGCCCAAATTCTCCAAGGTGGTCGTGCCCTGGCTGCCCAACAACTTCCCGCGCTTCCCGGAGGTGGTCGAGGCCGTCAAGAAGATCATCGAGGCCTACGCCGCCGACGCGAGGAAATACGAGCGCATCGGGGACTGGGCCGAGCGCATCGGTTGGGAGAAGTTCTTCGAAAAGTGCGGGCTGCCGTTCACGGAGCACCTTCTCGACGACTACCGCCTGGCCTACGACACCTACCGCACCAGCACGCTCTTCAGGTACACCGACGCGGCGTGGGCGGTCTCCAAAGCGGCGGGTGGTATAAAATAAGCCCTCTCCGGGCATTTAAGGAGATGAGTACCTTATGGAGGAAATTAAGCAAGTAATCCTTGAGCACCTGGCGTCAGCCAAGAAATCGAAGCAATACATCAAGGATATCGAAAAGGCCGTGAAGCAGAAGCTGCCTAACGCCAGCGGGCGAGATATCCGGAAGGCGGCAACCATGCTCGCGGACGAGGGCAAGGTGGCCTACTTCTCTACCGGCAGCACGACGATGTACTGCCTGAAGGGCAGGGAGGCCGAAACCACGGATAAGGAAGAATAGTAAATCTCCGTGGTTGCACCTGCGGGAAAGGTCAACAGGTGATCCTGAGGGAGGCTGCCCGCCGTTTGCGGAGGGCAGCCTCCATTGTTGGTAAAAGAGCCGTCATCCGCTTTCAGCGTCGCCACTTAAGCCTGAGCAAAGACTGGATTTGCGGGTCAGAAGTCAGAATCCAGAAGAAAGAGGTAGAATTAAACTTAGAACTGACTCCAAAGGTCTGTCCGGGTAGGGTTGAACGATTTTTCGAGGGAGTCCCTATGACGATTTTATCGTCACCACCGGGTGAAAATGGTTCAATTATTTTTGTGCTTTGGCCTTTTATCCACGTCGAACGTTGAACGTTGAACGGACCTCAAAGGTCTGGCAGTATAAGGTTGAACGATTTTTAGGGAGCTGTTTTGCTTGTGGGGGGAATTTCTTTTGGATGTCCGGTTAGCGGGGGCGATTGTAGCCGGGAAAATCGTCTCTTATTTATGCAAGCTCTGCGGCAGGCGGGGGTCTTCGCTGCCGGGGTTGGTGGCTCTACGCTTTTTTCCAGGGGCGCTGGCGGCTCTTGCCGGTCGCGTGCGGCACGGCGCCATAATGGTGACCGGAACTAACGGAAAAACGACCACTAACAATATGCTGGCCAGGGTTCTTGAATCCTCCGGTTACCGAGTGATTACCAATCGCGAAGGGGCCAATCTCATCACGGGCGTGACCACCGCCTTTTTACGGAGAAGCGGCATTGGAGGGCGTCTGGATTGCGACTGGGCGCTTTTAGAGGTGGACGAAGCGGCTTTCCCGCGCGTGGCCGAGATCGTGAGACCTAAGATTGTAGTGATTACTAATTTCTTTCGCGACCAGCTCGACCGGTACGGGGAGCTCGATAAAACCGTTTCTTTCATTAAGACCACGCTTAAGAAGATTACTTCCGCTAAGCTGGTGCTTAACGGCGACGACCCGCTGGTAGCTCAGCTTGCAGATACGGGTTTGCCCCAGGTTTTCTACGGTCTGGGAACACCTACCAGGGGTGAAGAAGCCCGGAGTGTCACCAGGGAAGCCCGTTTCTGTCCTTACTGTGGACAAGAATTTGTCTACGCTTACTACCACTACAGCCAGCTCGGGGTTTACCGTTGCCCCGGCTGCGGTTTTGCGCGGCCGCCGGCCGAGGTGGAAGCGCTCGGGATAAAGGTGCAAAACCACGTTACGCAGTGTTATGTGCGGGTTAAGGAGAAAATATTGGGTCTCACCTTACCTACGCCGGGCTTTTATAACGTGTACAATTCGCTCGCTGTTTTCGGGGTGGGGCTGTACCTGGGAATTGCGCCGGAGGCAGTAGCGACGAGCCTCAGCCGCTATGTCCCTGCAACCGGGCGCCTGCAGGAGTTTGTTCATAAAGGAAGGCCGGTTTACCTCAACCTGGTCAAAAACCCTGCCGGCTTCAACGAGAGCCTGAACCTTCTTACCAGCACCCCGGAGCCTAAGGATGTCCTTATCGCCCTTAACGATAACGACGCCGACGGGCGCGACATTTCCTGGATCTGGGATGTGGACTTCGAACGTCTCGAGCGGTGCGAAGATATTCTGCGCTTCGTCTGTTCCGGTAAACGAGCCGAAGAGATGGCGCTGCGACTCAAATACGCAGGGATACCGGTTCGGAAAATCGAAACCTGTTCCGACCTCGCCGCCGGTATCCGGCGGACCCTTGATGGTTTGGGGAGCGCGGTCTATTTTTTGGCAACCTACACGGCGCTCTGGCCGGTGGAGAAAATATTACGGCGCCATGCCGAGGAGATTAACGGTGCTGACCGTCTGTCATCTTTACCCCGATCTTCTTAACCTTTACGGAGACAGGGGCAACATCATCGCTTTTGTCCGCCGCTGCCAGTGGCGCGGGATACCCGTCCGGGTGCAGGAGGTAAACCTCGGCGAGCCGGTGGATTTCAGGGCGGTGGATTTTCTCCTTTTGGGGGGCGGTTCCGACCGGGAGCAGGGGCTCATCACCGCGGACCTCCAGGGGCGCGCTCCGGACTTGGCTGCTGCGGTTGAAGACGGTCTTGTGGTTTTAGCCATTTGTGGCGGCTACCAGCTTTTAGGACGGTATTACCGGACCCTGGACGGTACGGAAATACCGGGGCTTGGCCTCCTCGACCTTTATACGGAGGCCGGAACCAGACGCCTCATCGGGAACATCGCCGTTGAGCTCGTGCTCGACGGTAAAAGGATCCGTGCCTGCGGCTTCGAGAACCATTCCGGGCAAACGTTCCTCGGGAAGGTGAAACCTTTAGGACGGGTACTCAAGGGTTACGGCAATAACGGGCGGGACGGTTTGGAAGGCGCCCGCTATAAGAATGTTTTCTGTACCTACCTCCACGGCCCGTTTCTGCCCAAGAATCCGGCCCTCACCGACCATCTTTTGTACCTGGCCCTGCGGCGCAGGGGTATGGATTGCTTTTTATCCCCTCTGGACGATCTCCTCGAGACCCGGGCGAACCAGGTGATGCTGCGCCGCCTGGGGGTTAATTAAGACGTCAGAAGTCGGAAGTCGGACGTCAGAGAATCGGACCGGAATTCGCGTAGCGAATTCCTACAAACTAAACCTGACGACTGACGACTGTTTGGTGTCTCGGGGCTCCGAGCCCTCTCTTACTGAGTGCGGTTCTTGGCTCATCCCACAGTGCGGCGCCGGTCTTGCCACGGGTTCTTGCCCTTTTTTTCGGCGGCAACGATCTATCGCCGCGATTGACTCTCAGAGAAAAACTTTTCTTGAAATGTTGCGGTTGGTCTATAAAGTTGCTACAATTTTTATAAGATATTGTATACAGAATGCAAAGCGGCGAAGGGAGGAAGGGTAGGTGTACCTGGTCACCTGGCTTGAAGGAGAAGAGGTAGAATACCGGTTCCTGCCTTCCGAGGAGTTCCTGGAGGAACTGGAAGAAGAGAAGAATTCCATCATAGTGGAGTTTGACGCCTGAAGAGGTAAATCTCTTAAAATAAAAATAGCCGCGAAAGCGGCTTTTTTCATAGCGGGAACCTCCGGTTATTCCCCCGGAGGGGTTCGTGTTAAAATATTATTCAGGAAACCGCTTGGCAAGCTTCGCCTGCCATTAATCAGGCGTCAGATGTCGGGCGTCGGACGTCAGACTCAAAATAAGAGAATTACTGAAAAGAATTCCTCTCAACCCGACTATTAACGGCTGACGACCGGCGGCTTTATTGGCCTGTATCCGGAGGGGGACGGTAAGGGTGGACAGCGGGCGTTTCTGGGAGGTTGATGCGCTCCGCGGAGTGGCCGTAGTAATGATGGTGGTTTACCACCTGGCGTGGGACCTTCATTACTTCGGTTATTACCCAGGAAGCGTAACCGCGGGCCTCTGGGGTCTTTTTCAGTCTGCTACACTGATAAATTTTGTTTTTCTGGCCGGGGTCTCCTTGTGGCTGAGTTACGCGCGGCAAGGCCGGGTGAGGTTTGGCTGGTACGCTAACCGGGGACTGAAGCTCCTGGGCTGGGGGTTTTTGATTACCCTCGTCACCGGTCTTCTCCTTAAGGAGGGCACTGTTTTCTTCGGGGTGCTGCACCTTATCGGGCTGGCGGCCGTTTGTGCCTATCCTTTTCTCCGCCTCGGTCTGGCAAATCTTTTTTTAGGTTTGGGCCTGATCGCTTTGGGGAACTGCTTCGGCCGGGTGCCGGTGGGTTTTCCGCACCTGCTCTGGTTGGGGCTTTGTCCTCCCGGCCTTTATATGGTGGACTACGTTCCGCTGGTCCCCTGGTTTGGGGTGGTGCTCCTGGGGGTATGCGCCGGCTTCCTTTTTTACCCTGGCGGGAAAAGGTTGTTGCGGCTGAAAGAGACGAACAACTCCCCGCCGGTGCGGCTGCTTGCCTTTTTGGGGCGGAAATCGCTCTTCATTTACCTCATTCACCAGCCGGTGCTTTTCGGGCTTTTTTCGCGGTGAATTTTTTCCCTGGGTTGATTCTTTAAATTAAGGGTCGAAAATTCGGCCGGTGTGTTATAATAATCCGGTAAAAGGAAAGGGGCGGTCTTTGTTGGAATTAACGCTGGCGCACAGCCCTGATGCCGACGACGCGTTTATGTTTTTCGCTCTGGCGCAGGAAAAGATTAATACCGGCGGCTACTCTTTTATGCACGTTTTAAAGGACATCGAAACCCTCAACCAGGCGGCGATGGAAGGGATTTACGATATTTCGGCGATTTCCTTCCACGCCTACCCCTACGTGGCGGGGAACTACCTGCTCCTCTCCTGCGGAGCAAGCGTGGGCGACGGGTACGGGCCGCTGGTGGTGGTGCCGGCCGGTGCCCCGGAGGGGGCGGAGCCGGCAACGGTGGCGGTGCCGGGGGAACTGACCACGGCCCACCTGGTTCTTAAGCTGTGGCGGCCAGGGGTGAAGACCGTGGTGCTGCCGTTCGACCGAATCGGGGAGGTGGTGAGCGCCGGCAGGGTGGAAGGCGGGCTTTTGATCCACGAAGGGCAGTTGACCTATGTGCGCGAAGGGCTCAAGAAAATCGTGGACCTCGGGGCGTGGTGGAAGAAGGAAACGGGGCTGCCGCTTCCGCTGGGAGGGAATGTGTTGCATCGGCGGCACGCGGGCCGGGCAGCAGAAATAAACCGGCTTTTGCGGGAAGCGATTGCCTGGGCGCTGACCCACCGGGAAGAGGGCCTGCGGTACGCGCTTTCCTTCGCCCGGGGGCTAGACGCGGAGGAAGCCGACTGTTTTGTGGGGATGTACGTTAACGCCTGGACGCTCGATCTTGGGGAGACGGGCCGGCGGGCGGCGGCGGAGTTGTTACAACGGGGTTACCGGGCGGGAATTATCCGCACAGAACCCCGCCTCGATTGGGTAGTCGGATAAAGGGCGGTGGTTAAATGAAGGTCCTGGTAACGGGGGGTGCGGGGATGCTCGCCCGGGCGGTAGGGGCGGAGTTCGCCGCGCGGGGTGTAAAGGCGGTAAGCCTGACCCGGCAGCAGTTGGATATTACTTCCGGGGCGGCGGTGGCGGAGGCGCTCCGGGAGTATCGGCCGCGGGTGGTGGTTAACTGCGCGGCTTACACCGACGTGGACGGGGCGGAAGAAGAGCCGTACCGGGCCTTTTTGGTGAACGGGCTGGCGGTGAAGCGGCTGGCGGCTTTATGCCGGGTAGAAGGAGTAAAGTTAGTGCACATCAGTACGGATTACATCTTTGACGGCACAAAAGGGGAGCCTTACCGCGTATACGACCCGCCCGCACCGGTGAACCGCTACGGCGAGAGTAAATGGTGGGGCGAAGCGGCGCTCCGGGAGGAGGGCGGCGACTACCTCATTGTCCGAATAAGCTGGCTTTTCGGGCCGGGCGGGCGCCACTTCGTGGGTACGGTTTTAAAGCGGGCAGAAGCGGGTGAAGAGATGAGGGTGGTGGATGACCAGTACGGCTGTCCGACTTACGCTCCCGATGCGGCACGGGCGGTAGCGGACCTGATCGCGGCAGGGGCACAGGGAACCTTCCACGCGACAAATTCCGGCGTGACCACTTGGTACCGGTTTGCGCGGGCGGTTTTAGAAATCAGCGGGCTCAAAACCCGGCTGCACCCTTGTGCTACGGAGGATTTTCCCCGGCCCGCGCGGCGGCCGCGGTATACGGCGCTCGACGATTTTCCGTTGAAAGAGGTTATCGGCTACCGCTTACCGTCGTGGGAGGATGCGCTCCGGCGGTATCTTACAAAGCGTTAAGGAGAAGGAGAAAAGAATTGCTGACCGGGGCGTGGTGTACGCCCTTTAAATTTTCAGGGGTTAAAGGAGGCCAGGCGGTGGAAGAAGGTACCGGGAAGATACTGCCGTCCGGCCCGGCGGTCGCTTCAGGCGGTACCGCTCCGGGAAGGGTGCTCTTCGTCGCCACGGTTGCCCGGCATCTCTTAGCGTTTCATCTTCCTTACTTCCGGCTGTTCCAGGAGTGGGGGTACACGGTGGAGGTGGCCTGCAATCCGGCAGGTGAGGCGGCGGCCTTTGCTCCTTTAGGGGTGCGGCTGCATCCGGTACCCTTTGGGCGGCGGCCGCTTTCCTGGGGAAATTTAAAGGCTTTGGGGGTACTGCGGCGGCTTTTACAGGACCGGCACTACGCCCTGGTCCACGCCCACACCCCCGTGGCTGCTTTCCTTGCCCGGCTGGCGGCGCGGCTGTCCGGCTTCAGGCCCGTTCTGTATACGGCGCACGGTTTTCACTTTTTCCGCGGTGCTCCTCTTCATAACTGGCTCCTCTACTACCCGCTGGAATGGCTGGCGGCGCGCTGGACGGACGGTCTCCTGGTTCTGAACCGCGAGGACCATATCCGGGCGCAGCGTCTGCCGGTTCGCGGGAGGGTCTTTTGGGTTCCCGGCGTGGGGGTGGCGTTGGAGAGGTTTGCGGTCCCGGCAGCGGAAGGGCTTAGGTTCCGGGAGGAGCTGGGCCTGCGGCCGGCGGTGCCGGTGGCGGTGGTAGTGGCGGAGCTGAGCCGGGTGAAAAACCACGCCCAGGTGCTTTTTGCCTGGCGGGACGTGCTGCGTGAATTGCCGGAAGCGGTGCTTTTAGTGGTGGGCGAGGGAGAGCGGCGGTGTGAGCTGGAACGGTTGGCTGCAAGGCTCGGTTTAACTCCGAGCGTGCGGTTTTTGGGTTTCCGGAACGATATTCCCCGCGTGCTGGCGGCGGCAGACGTGGTGGTCTTGACCTCGAAGCGGGAAGGGCTGCCCCGGGTCATCCTGGAAGCGATGGCGGCGGGAAAGCCGGTGGTGGCTACGGAGGTCCGGGGGAGCAGGGCGCTGGTGGCCGACGGCGAGACGGGGTTTCTGGTACAGGTAGGGGATGCGGCGAGCACCGCGAAGGCGTTGACGGTGCTGCTGCAGGATAGGGAGCGGGGAGCGAGGATGGGGGGAGAGGGAAGGCGACGGGTGGAGGCGTATGGTTTGGAACGGGTACTCAAAGTGATGGAATGCATCTACCGGTATTACCTAACAGGGCGGGGCGAGGAGGAATAATGACGGTGAAGGGCGAAATTTAAAGGATAAGTCTGGGCTCGGGTCGGGTGTAATGGAGAAAAAAAGTTGGCGGCGGTTGCCGGTCTGGCTGGTGGCCGCAGGCGATTTAGCTGTTTTAAATTTAATGCTGGTGCTGGTCTTCTACCTCCGCTTTGGTGGCGCTCCACCGGCGGCAAACCTGGAGGCGGTGGTAAGCACGCTTCCCTGGGCGAGTCTTACTGCGGTCTTCCTTTTTGCCGGTATCGGCCTTTATGAGCGGCGGCTGGGCGGTTTTGTTCCGGTGATGCGGGCGCTGGTGCCGGCGATTATCGGGGTTAGCCTGGCGACGGCGGCTATTGCGTTCTGGGTGCGGGGTTTCGCCTTCCCCCGGAGTGTTTTGGTCCTCGGCGCTTTTGGCCAGTTCGGGAGCGTGCTTGTCTGGCGGGGCGTCTGCTGGTACCTGGAGCGCTTGCTACACGGGCGGCGGGGGCTTCTGGTGGTTGGAACGGCAGAAACGGTGCGCCCCGTTCTGGAAAAACTCCTTGATTTACCGCAGAGCCTTTTTTACATCCGGGCGGTGGTTGGGCCGGACGAGGCGGCGCTTGCCGCAGAGCTGGCGGCGGCGGACGGCGTGGTGGTGGGGCCGGAGGTGCCGCAGGCAGTAAAGGCCAAGGTGGTGGCGGCCTGTCTCGAAGCGGGACGGGACGTTTATCTGGTGCCTGAACTTTACGAGGTGATGCTGACCGGGGCGCAGGTGGTCGAACTGGACGACCTCCCGGTACTGCGAGTTGAGGATATCCGGCTCTCGGTGCTTCAGGCGGCAGCCAAGCGCGTGGTAGACGTTGGAGCGGCGCTGCTCATCCTGGTCGTGGCGGCACTGGTTTTGCTTTTTGCCGCGCTGATGGTTCGTTTTTCCTCTCCGGGGCCGGTTTTCTACGTTCAGGAGCGGGTGGGATACCGCGGGCGGGTTTTCCGGCTGCTTAAGCTCCGGACGATGGTTGCGGATGCGGAGCGCGAGACCGGGCCGGTATTGGCGCGGGCGAACGATTCCCGGATAACGCGGGTGGGGAGGGTTTTGCGGGCGATCCGGCTGGACGAACTCCCGCAGCTTTTCAACGTCCTTAAAGGGGAGATGAGCCTGGTGGGTCCCCGCCCGGAACGGCCGGTTTTCGTGGATGAATTCACCAGGGCGCATCCGGCTTACCATTACCGGCATCTGGTCAAACCGGGACTCACGGGTATGGCCCAGATTTACGGGCGCTACACTACTTCGGCGGAGGACAAGCTCCGTTACGACCTTTATTATATCCGCAACTACTCACTGCTGTTAGACTTAAAGATCCTGCTCCGGACGATTCCGGTAGTCCTGACCCCGAGCGCCGCGAGGGGCGAGAGCACCGAGGCGGCGGATAAAACGGCGGCGATCCATGCCCTGATGAGCGGGACGCGCGAAGCAGGCGCGGGAGGAAAAGGTGGCCGTTGGTTGGATAGTTAGAAAGATAAAAGCCGTCGTAGAATTGGGTAATTTCTTTTTACAACCCGAACAGAGCGGTGATTGCCGGTCCGAAAGTGCTGGGAGAAATTACGGGGTGACCGGAAGCTCCCGGGGCCGGGTCGGGGTCCCGGAAAAAATCCGGTGTTCCACCTGGAAATTGCCCTCCCTCGGTCCGTAGGTGATGATATCTACAGATGCAGGCCGCCTGGCGGCATCGAGGTGGACCACCATGGCGCTGTAGGGGATTTCTTTAGTGCTCTGCAACCCCCTGATGCCGGCAGCGCCGGTGGTGCCCGGGTTCAGCAGCAGGGAAGAACTTTCGCCTTCTGCCGCGACCCGGTGCGTGTGCCCGCAGACGATGAGCGGCACGCGTCCGGCGAAACGGCGGGCTACCTGCGGGTTATGCACTAACAGCACATCCACGGGGCGCTCCGTTCGGTGCAAAACCTCCACGAGGGCGTCGGCCTGGGCGTCCAGTTCCATCTCTTCCCGGGCGGGGGTTTCCGCCCGGGGCGCGTTGCGGTACGCGGACGGGTCGGGCGAGCCTAAAATGGCGAGGCCGGCGATGTGGACCACTTTGCTCTCTAAAAAGTGTACCTCTGGT
>ENA-ORXB01003710-ORXB01003710.1-sediment-metagenome-genome-assembly--contig:-NODE-3710-length-10102-cov-2.856060_pt1 | contig 10102 bp, 5 predicted proteins | sample MGYA00237863_ERZ511475 | MGnify/ENA primary metagenome ERZ511475 (study PRJEB26305, sample SAMN06343858) | sediment metagenome | isolation source: hot spring sediment | place: Canada: British Columbia...
CCGGAACACGATGTCCAGGAAGTCGATCGACTCGGCGCCCAAGTCGCCAACCAGCGTAGCTTCGGGAACTACCTCATCCTCTTCTACACCCAATGCTTCGACCAAAGCCGTTCTGATCTTTGTGAAAACTTCTTCCCGGGTAGGCATAAGGGGCCACCTCCAATTCTGGTCATATTTGTGGTGCTTTGCAGCAACGTGAAATTCTAGGACAAAACACGGGGGCCGACCTCTTCCTCGGTTAGTATCCGCCCAGGCTTAACCCCCCGTCTACGCGGATCACCTGCCCGGTCAAGTAAGCGGCGTCGTCGCTGGCCAGGAAAGCCACCACTGCGGCGACTTCCTCCGGCTTGCCGATGCGCCGCAAGGGAATGGCATTCTTGATCTGCTCGCCCGCCAGGCCGCGTACTACCTGACTCATATCGGTTTCGATCATTCCCGGCGCCACCGCGTTTACGCGAATATTCCTGGCGGCCAGCTCTTTGGCCAAAGCACGGGTCAGGCCGTTTATGCCCCCCTTGCTGGCAGCGTAATTGACCTGGCCGCGCGAAGCGAACTCGGCAGCGGTGCTTGACAGGTTCACGATCGCTCCGCTGCGTTGCATCATCATCGGCTGCGTTACAGCGCGGCAGTAGTTATAGGTGCCGAACAGGTTGGTTTCCACCACGTCGCGCCACTGTTCGGGGGTCATCGACCCCATCAGTCCGTCCTGAATGATGCCGGCCGAATTGACCAGCACATCGATGCGTTCCCACTGCTGTAGCAGTTGATCGACAATCTCGGCGGCGCGCCCGAAATCGCGCACGTCTGCCTGAAAAGCGCATACCGATCCCGGCGCTTCGCTCAATTCCGCCATCAACTGCTCGGCGGCCTGGCGGTTCTGGTGGTAAACAATCGCCACTGTGGCGCCTTCGCGCACCAGTCGGACGACGCACGCACGCCCGATCCCACGGCTTCCGCCTGTTACGATCGCCCTTTTGCCTTCAAACCTCATGTGCTACTCATGATGGCCGCAATCGGCCCAATGCTGATTTACTCCAAAACGTTCCATCCCGCTGGCTTACGGCAAGGCTGACCCGCGACTGCTGACGCCCGCTTGCCCCACATACCGCTGTCGGCCGCGTGGGGACTGCTACATAGCGGCAGGAACCGCCACAGGAAGCTCCGGCTGGTACAGCACAGCGAACCACTCCCGCAGTTGCTGGATGATCGCCCGATCCGTGGATGCATAATCCGGACGCGTATCGGCTAGATTGTACTGTTGCAAGACCAAACGGGCGTTGAGGATAATGCGGCCTTCGACCAATCCCTTGGCTTTAAGGCGGCTGTGCTGCCGGGTCATCTCGACCAGTTCTGCCACGACTACCAAACGTTGGCCGGGTTCCAGGAACTGGCCATACTTTACATTCGACGCCTCCTTGAGCACCACCATGCTGTGGGCGAAATCCTCGGTGGCCCGAACCAGCCAGGCCCCCGCCTGCGCCATCGCTTCCAGCATCAAAACGCCTGGTATGACCGGGAAAAGCGGAAAATGGTCCGCCAGATACTCCTCGCTCATGCTCAGGCTCTTGACGGCCGTTACTCGCACGCCCGGCTCCAACTCGGTAATACGGTCAATCAGTGCAAAGCGCATAGTCTGCCCGCCAATAAAATCACACCACCGGTGCAATCGCGCCGGCTAGTGGCGCAACCTAAACCACCAAGTATAGCCATAATTCGGGATGCTCACAACGGGCACCGGTGCCGCAAGTCGGCACTTGTGCATCCGGGGAACCGTCGCGGCTTTCCCGCAAGTTTCGAGGCATTCGTTCAACGGTGGGCGCATTCACACAACCGTCAACAACCGTACCCGGTCAATGTCAACTATACGACATATCGTCCAGACGCCCAACCAAGACCTTGAAGCACCGAAGCACGATAGTTCGCACTGGCAGCAATGGAACATTGCCGGAGAAAAAACGTCACGCTTCGGCCCGCGCAGAGCGTAAACCGCCGTCAGCAACCCTGCCCAGCGCTGCCCTTTGCGCGCAATCGCGCTGGATACCGCAACTGGCTTGCCAAGCTGTTGCACCCGGCAAAATCCCTAGCTGTGATCAGAAAGCACGCGCTTGACTGTGGCCGCCGGTAGAAGTACATTCGACTGCCGGGCGCTGGCCGGTGTGGGAAAACCGGGGGACGCAGACGGCCAGCTTCGTTGCCGTCCAGCTTTGCGATAATAAGAAGTTCACCGTCCGGCCATTGCTCGCGCCGGGCCAGCAAGCCTCTTTTCCGACAAGGCCTGACTGGTGGCGTGAACTGAATAGGCGGCCTTATGCCAGGGGAGCAGGTGCGCGGCGTTGGGCCGGCAGCGCGGGGTCGGGAGGACTGCGCGCCGCAATCGCCACAGACGCTGCGCGCACCGCTGCTGCCCACGGCCAAGATAGCTCAGGTCGGCTTCAGCCTCGCCCCCCCAATGCTGGTCCTATTGCTTGCGGCGGGCTTGTACTGGCACCTGAGCGCAAGTGTTCGGCCCGAGTTGGTCTATCACGCCGACGGCCCTGCTGCTTCCGGTCGGGCAGCGGTCGGCATCCCGGTGTTTCTTCGTGGCGGCGACTTCCGGGCAGCCTTTTTCCGGCGGCCTGGCGGTCCCACGGAATACTGCGCCGCCGCCCTGGCGCAGTTCTGCTACTATCCTTGGGCAGGCTCGGCGATACTGACAGCCTGCGCTGTGTTGCTGTACGCGATGACGGCGCTGCTGCTGCGCGTCGTTGGTCTGTCAGGTGGATGGCTGTGGGGGCTGGCGCCCGCGTTGCTGTTGCTGTGGAACTACAACCGCTATGTGTTCGGCATCGACGTCAGTCTGGCTCTCGCGATCGATCTGCTGCTGGGAAGCGCTTACCTGATACTGGCCAAAACATCTTCTTCTGCGATTGCCGCCGCGTTGCTGCCCGCTTTGATAGTGCTGGCCTATCTGGTCAGCGGCCCGTCGGCGATGTTGATGGCGGGCGTGTGCGTCTTGTGGGAAGTGCTGGTTCGCCGCAACTGCCTCATCGCAGCAACAGGCCTTGCCACAGCGATTGCTCTTCCGGCGATTTGCGCGTGGTGGTTGCAATTGGTGCCGACCTGGGATTACCGGCAACAAAAGGCGATCTGCCCCTGGCTGGCTGCGCCCGACGCCGGTCAACTTGCCATCTACGTCGCATTGATGACGATGGTTCTGCTGCGATGTTCCGCTGTGGCAGTTGCCCGCTGGCGGCCTTCGGTCATGCAACACCTGGGGGCAGCGGGGGATCGAGTGGGCTGCTGGATGTGCAAAGCCGCAGCGGTGTGTGCGGTGTTGGCAGCATCGGTCGCGATCGCCTCGGGAACACTGGACCGCCAGTTGCGCTGGACGCTACAACTCAACCACCTGGCACGCACCGAGCGGTGGACCGAGTTGCTCGACCGCCTGGAGGGCTATCCGGCGGACCTGTACACGGCGTCGTTGCAATGCGACGTGTGCCGCGCGCTGTACGAGACCGGCCGGCTTGGCAGCGATCTGTTCCGTTATCCGCAGCAGCCGACGGCGCTGTTCCAGCGGAGTCAAGAGGGAGCGTTCGTCCGCGGAAGCGGCGAGGTGTTGTTTCTGCTGGGCTGCGTCAACCAGGCCGAACATGAGGCCCACGAGTCGTTAGAAGTACACGGCGAACGCCCTGAAATACTTCGCTTGCTGGCGAGAGTCCATCTGGCCAAAGGGAATCCCGCTGCCGCACGTGTATTTCTGAACGTTCTGCGCAACGATTTGATATACGGCGACTGGGCGGCCTGGTATTTGCAGCAATTGGAGGAAAAACCAGCCGACGCAGGGGACAGCCTGGTTCGAGCGGCGCGGGCCAACATGCCGCAGGCTGACCGTCTGGCGGAACAAGCGACCGACGAGGACGTTCTGCTCGGCCTGTTGGAGCACAATCCGGCGAATCGGATGGCAGTCGAGTATCTGCTGGCCTATTACCTGCTGACTCGCCAGCCGGCGAAAATCGCGCAGCACTTGGACCATTTCAAGAGCCTGCGGTCTGCCGAAGAGCGGCACAGGTTCCCCCCGTTGCTGGCCGAGGCACTGGCATGGAGTACCGTTGGTACCCTGCGCGGTCGGCCGCAAGTGCCCACGGATGCGGTCGATCCGCAAGTATTCCGGCAAGTCACCGAGGCCATGCAGTTGGCCCGCCACTATGGCAGTAACCAGGAAGCCTTGGATGCCGAGCTGGCACAACGCTTCCCATATAGCTTCTCGCGGTATTTTGTCACGGGCCGATCGGGTGCGGGGCGATGAGAAAGCGGTGGACGTACTTGTTGGTGCCTGTGGGACTGCTGCTGGTCGCAGCCGCGACAGTCCTGCTGCGGCCCGGCGCCGATGCACCAGGGCAGTTCGTCACCGTAGCTCGCCGCGCGTCAGTCGAACCGGACTATCACGAATGCGCCATTCCGCCCAATATTGCTCCGCTGCGGTTCGTGGTGAGTGAGCCGGGCAGCCGATACATAGCGCGCCTTTGCGGCTCGGCCGGCAAACCGGTGGTTACCGCTAGCGCCGATGGCGCAGTCTGTTGGCCCGTGGAACAGTGGCACAACCTGCTGCGAGCCAATCGTGGCACGACTGTGCACGTGGAACTTTATGTGCGAGACCAAAACGGGGACTGGCAACGATTCGACGACATCCGGTTCCACGTGGCACAGGAGGATATCGACCGCTACGTCGTATATCGGCGTATCCGGCCGGCGCACAATTACTTTACGCAAATGGGCGCGTACCAGCGCGATCTGAGCACCTTCGTGGAGACGCCGCTGCTGGTTACCGACGCCCATACCGGTCGCTGTGCAAATTGCCATACCTTTGCTGCCCGACAGCCCGAGCGAATGGTGCTGCACTATCGCGGCCAGCAGGGCAACGGCATGTTGTTGCTGCGCGATGGGAAAGTCAGCCGCGTCGATACACGCACAGCGTTGTTTCCCGGCTGGGGAGGATACTCATCCTGGCACCCCGACGGGCAAGTGCTGGCGATGTCGTTCAACCGGCTGGCGCTGTTCCACCACGAAACCGGCGAAAGCCGCGAAGTGTTCGATTACGATTCGGACCTGGGTCTGTACGACATCGACACCGGCCAGATCAAAGCCCCGCTGCAAATCGCCGATCCGAACTGGCTGGAAACTTTCCCCTCGTTTTCGCCCGACGGAAAGCACTTGTACTTCGTCAGGTCTGCCAAACGTTGGACGGGCGACATCCGCGGCAAGGTAATACCGCCGGTGTGGAAAGAAGTGCAGTACGATCTGGTGCGTGTCTCTTACGATTCAGAGAAAAGCGAGGTTGGCCCGCCGGAAACCCTGCTGACGGCCGCGCAGGTCGGCGGCAGCATAAGCCATCCACGCCCTTCACCCGACGGGCGGATGCTCTCATTTTGCCTGCACCGCTGGGGATCGTTTCCGCCCTTCCAGCCCGATTGCGATCTGTACCTGCTGGACCTTGCCACACGCCGCTATTGGCCGCTGGAGTGCAACAGCCCGCAGACCGATTCCTACCACTGCTGGTCGAGCAACGGGCGGTGGATCATCTTCGCCAGCAAGCGCGACGACGGGCTGATCACCCGACTGTACATCACTTACATCGATCAGCAATACCGATCGCACAAAGCGTTGGTATTGCCGCAAGAGGACCCGCGATACTACGAACATTGCCTGCGGCTTTTCAATGCTCCGGAACTGCTGGTGCGCCCAGTGCCAGCGCCGCAGCGGGCGTTTTCGCGTGCGATCGTTCACGCCCACAAACAGCAAGCCACGCTGGCCAGCCCGCATCCGGTCGTACAGGCACTATTCCCCCACCCCCCGGCCAACGACTGCCCGCTGCAAACTCTTTACCAGCAGTTGCTTGCCGACCCGGAAGCCGGCGAAGTGTTCTATCGGGCCGGCCAAGAGTTTCATCAGCGCGGCCAACACCAGCAAGCAGTGATCGCTTACCGCCGGGCGATCGAGTTGGGCGGCGACCAGCCCTGGCGACTGGAAGCCCTGGAGCGGCTGGCATGGATACTCGCAACCCATCCTAGCGAGCAGCTCCGCGACGGCCGGCAGGCGCTATTGCTGGCGCAGATGGCCTGCCAGACTTCCGGGCGCGTGCCGGCGGCGCATCTGAGCACTCTGGCGGCCGCCTACGCCGAATGCCGCCAGTTCGCCAACGCCGTCAAGACCGCGCGCCGCGCCGAACGTGAGGCCCTTGCCGCCGGCCAGATGGACCTGCTGCGCCGCATCCGCCAGCAACTGGAACACTACCTGGCCGAACAACCGCTGCGCGAACCTTGACACCGCCGACCGTCGAGGCGGATAATCAGCCGTGGTTTGTGTGGGGCGCAGCCGGGTGTTGAGTTGGCTCGTCGGCCCGGCGCACATTCGGTCGTTGCCACTACGGCAAGGCAGACGGACATTTTTTCCGTGCGCAATTCGGTTGCCGGCAACCACGCCACGAAGCTGGTGAAGCTTTTTGCGCCGGCAGACCGTTGCAAGCGAGGCGCTACTCAGCCCAGCACGTGTTTTCCGCAACGCGAACTGTACTCAGCGCGGTCAGCAGTGGAGCATTTTCGCATCAAAACGGCTCACTTGAGCCCGCGCAAACCGTATCCAGCGTTAACAGACCCTACCCTTTACCGTTCGGAGCAGCAGGCGATGAAAAGCAGGCACAATTGCATTTCGGGGTGGCACTGGGCGAAACTGGCCGTCGGCGTGTCGATGCTGGCGATTGCCTGTCAGACCGAATACGCACAATCCGCTGCCGAAGGTCCGCTGCGCACTTTGGCACCGCAAGCACCGCTTGGGCAAGCGGTGCAGGAGGATCAACCCGGACAGAAGGCGCAAGAACACTCCCAGAACGCCCAGCCCGAGAAGGCGCAGAAGCAAAAACTCGACGAAGCCCTGCGGCGTTATCAAGAGCAGCTTCGCCAGGAAGAAGAAGCCCGGCGCAAGGACCCGGCGTGGCAACCCACTCATGAGCAGTCGCGAATCATCAAAGTTGGCGAGGACCTCCGCAGCGGCAGCTTGCACAACTACTGTTTGGATCGGCAGGGGAACATTCTTGCCGGCGTGGGCGGAAGCCGCCTGGTTTACCGGGTCGACGAAAAAACGCAGCAAGTCAAAGCGGAAGTTGTTACCGAGCCCGCTGAAATCCGAGTTTTCAGCCCGGACGGGAAGCGACTGGGCAGTTGGAAAACCGCGGTCGTGCCGCAAGCCTTGTGCGTGCATAGCGACGGTACGGTGTTCATCGGCGGACAGGGAAAACTGGCCAAGCTTTCGCCGGAAGGCCAGACGCTGCTGGTCGTCGATTTGCCGGGCACAAAGCCCGCCGAGGACAAGCCGGATTCGCAATCGGAAAAACAAGACGGCCAGCCGGAAAAACAAGACAAAGAAAAACCGGTCGTTCCCCAGGCTAACACTTCACAGCGAGACACTTCACAGCGAGACAGTTCACAGCAAGACACTCAGCACAAGCAGCCGGAGTCCAAATCGCCTGGCGTGCTGGGCGGTGTGATGAAGGCCCTGGGGCTGAGCGGCGAGCCGGCACAACCCGAGCCGCCCCAACCGCCCGAAGACCCGCAACTGAAAGCCCTCCAGCAGCAGATGCGTTACGAAGTGTCGGGCATTGCCGTCAGCCAGCAGGATGTTTTCGTCTCTACCCGTGCTCAGACCGGCTTCGGCTATGCCGTATGGCGCTTCGATCACCAATTGAACAACCCGCAGTTGATCGTCAAGGGGCTTTCGGGTTGTTGTGGTCAGATGGACATCCAGACGCACGACGGCGAGCTTTGGGTGGCCGAGAACGGCCGACATCGCGTTAACCGCTACGACCGCGAGGGCAAATTGCTGGGCAGTTTCGGCCGCCGCGACCGTAAAGCGGCCGACGGCTTCGGCGGTTGCTGCGAACCGAAGAATCTTCGCTTTACCGCCAACGGAGAACTGCTGGCCGCCGAATCCGGCCCGCCGGTAGCCATCAAACGCTTCAGCACCGAGGGCAAGTTCCTCGGCATGGTGGGCTTGCCCGTGTACGAGACTGGCTGCGTGCGGGTTACAGTGGAAGTCAGCCGCGACGGGCGGACGGTCTTCATCCTCAACCCGGGGCAGAACCAGATTCATGTGCTGGTCGATAAGCGCTTCCACCCTACGCACCAGCAGGTGGGCACGATTACGATTCCGGCGGGCAAGCAGAACACGCCGGTCCGCACGCTGTGTCTTTCGGCCGATGGCAATATCCTGGCGGCTTGCGGCGGGCAAGAGATTACTTTGGCAATGGGCAAAGATGGCCTGGAGGCCAAACTCATCGGCGACGCGCCGGTAATCAAAGTGCTCAGTCCTGATGGTAAATTGCTCGATACCTGGAAGCTCGACTTTACGCCGCAGGCGATCAACGTCGGGCCAGATGGCACTGTGCTGGTCGGCGGCCAGGGACTACTGGCGAAGCTGGACAAAGCGGGCAAAGTGCTGCTGAAGGCCGAAGCGCCGCAAATGGCAGAACTCGGGCCGCTGCCGCCGTTGCCCGATCCAGCCGCAAAGCAGCCGGCCGACAAACAACAGACGGAAGACCCACAAGAGGCAGCCGCCCGAAAGGCCAGACTGGAAGCCTTGGACGCCGAGCTTAAGCAACTGATGGAAAAGCTGCGCGAGGCAGCCAAGCGCATGCAGGCGGCCCGGAATGATCCGCAGCAGCTTAAGGCCGCCCAGGACGAGTATCGCCCGCTGGTCGAGAAGCTCAGCCAGTTGCAGCAGGAGCGTCGGCAGTTGATGGTCACGCCCGAGGTGGCGGCACTGCAAAAGCGTGCAGCAATGCTGGCCAAGGCGGCCGTTACTGGCATCGCCGTCGGCCAGCAGGATGTATTCGTGGCCACGCCTTCGCCCAAGGGCTTCGGCTATTGTGTGTGGCGCCTGGACCACGATCTGAAGAACCCGCAACGGATCGTCGATCGGCTGGTCGGTTGCTGCGGGCAGATGGACATCCAGACCTACAACGGCGATCTGTATGTGGCCGAGAACTCGCGCAAGCGCGTGTTGCGTTTCGACCGCCAGGGCAAGCAACTGGCAGCCTGGGGCAAGGCGGAAAGGGCCGACGAGGAAGGCTTCGGCAGTTGCTGCAATCCGATGAACATCCGTTTCGGCCCCAACGGAGAAGTGTACACCTCCGAGGCCAGCCTGGGGCGGATCAAGCGGTATTCGATCGACGGGCAGTTTCTGGGGATAGTAGGCACCGCCGAGATCGTCCCGGGGTGCAAGCACGTGCCAATTGCCATCAGCAGCGATGGTCAGCGCGTGTATATGCTGGACATCAATCGGACGCACGTCGTGGTGCTCGGGCGCAAAGGAAAATCCGAACTGGCTTCGGGCAACTGACGCTATCTGGCTGCCTCGTCAGGCCGCGAACACCGGTATGAGCGGCGGCCGGTTACGGGCCAAGTGCAACTGGGATGTGTTTCAAAGCAGCGGGGAGAGCAACCGTGCGGTAGCTTCGCCCAGTCTGCGCCACAGCGGCGCGCGGCGAGACTCGCGCAGCCGGAACTTCGTGGCGTATTGCATGTCGGCGGCGAACACATCGGCCAATTGTTGGGCGAACGCACTGTCGTAGATGGCCGCAACCACCTCGAAGTTCAGCCGAAAACTGCGGTTGTCCAGATTGGCCGTGCCTACCAGGGCTAACTGGTCGTCCACTACCATCGTCTTGGCGTGCAACATGGCCGGATAGTACTGATATACACGCACCCCGGCCTGCGCCAGCTCCTCATAGTAGGTGCGGGCGGCGGCATCGACCAGGCGCGAATCGCCCCGGGCGGGGACCAGCATCTTTACCTCCACACCCCGCATGGCCGTCGTGGCCAGCGCCGCAAACATCGCTTCGTTGGGTACGCAATAGGGCGTCGTGATCAGCACCCGCTGCCGCGCGCCAGCAATCGCCGCAAAGTACAGCTTTTCGATAGCATAGTGCTCGTGATCCGGCCCGGAGGCCACGATTTGCACCCAGGGTCCGTCGTCGGCAGCCGGCGGTTGGGGAAAGTACGCTTTGTCGCGCGGCGCGCTGCCGACGGCAAAATACCAGTCTTCCAGAAACAACATCTGGAGCCAGCCGACC
>ENA-ORXB01003713-ORXB01003713.1-sediment-metagenome-genome-assembly--contig:-NODE-3713-length-10093-cov-3.241214_pt1 | contig 10093 bp, 5 predicted proteins | sample MGYA00237863_ERZ511475 | MGnify/ENA primary metagenome ERZ511475 (study PRJEB26305, sample SAMN06343858) | sediment metagenome | isolation source: hot spring sediment | place: Canada: British Columbia...
CGCTTCATCAGTTGCGCCGAGAAGAAGAAGTCGAGCATGCGCGAAAGCGTGGCGAAGCGCGCGAGCGACGGCGTGCCGAGGCCGCGGCCGAACAGCTCGCCCAGGCGGTCGACGTCGCCTTTGAGCACGGCGAGCATGGCCTCGCCGGCCAGCTCGGTCTCGCCCTCGAGCGGCTGGAGCACCTCGACGGCGTCGGCGGCGATCATCTCGAAGAGCTTGGGCGAGTGTGCCTCGGCCTCCTCGAGCGTCTCCGGGCTCAGCAGAACCCGATACGCCTCGGTGAGCTTGCCATCCCAGACGGGCACGTAGTTGGCGAGAAAGCGCAGGGGCAGGACCGGCCCGGCGGGCCTCTCCGGCGCGTCCTGCCAGAGGCGGAAGGCCGAGCGCCAGAGCTTCATGTCGGCCTCCCGGAAGCGCCCCCACTCCAGATACAGTCCGCCGAAGAAGGCGATGCCGCCCGCGGGCGCCTCGCTGAAGCGGAAGACGTGCGTGTGGGGCAGGTCGCCGCCCAGGCGCCGCTCCTCTTCGCACGGCCGGCAGTAGAGCGCGCCGTTGGCGCTCTCGGCAGGCCGGACGCCGCAGGCCGAGCAGGCCTCCCCGAGCGGGAACTCCTGGCGGTGCACCGCGCGGTAAGCCAGCCGCGCCGGCCGGAGCTTGGCTGCGGCCGCGGCATGCCGCAACGCTGCCTGCACCTCCCGGAAACCCTCGAGCGTCAGGGCGGCGCCCGCGATAGGCTCGGTCAGGCCGATGTTGAGCGTCACCTCGCCGAGGAAGCGGTCCATCATCCAGGAGTCGATCGGGCCTCGCAGGGCCTCCAGGCGCTCCTCGAGCTCGGGCGTGGCCGGGGCGAGGATCAGGAAGCGGCCGCCGGCGGCCTGAAGGACGCTGAAGGGCGCCAGCTCGAGCTCGCGGCGGCACAGCAGCGCGCCGGCCTCGACGATCATGCTCAGCAGAAACGAGCCGGGCGCGCAGGATGCGGTTGGCGCCGCGGACCCGCTGGGCCGCCAGGCGGAACAGGCCGTCCTGAATGCCCGAAAGATCGCCCACGAGGAAGCGGAACTTCGCCGTTTCGCGATCCCGAATGCGGCGGACGTCGTCGAGCGAGGCGTCGGCTTCGTGCCAGCGGTAGAGTGCGCAGGCGACGGCAGCGACGGCGCGCTGGTGATCGTGCAGGGGGATGTCCGGCTGGTCGACGGTCGAGGAGGGGATGGCGAAGGTGTAGCGCTCGGAAAGCGATAGCAGCGTTTCGGCGAACAGGTCGAAGCCCTCAAGCGCGGTCGCCTCTGCGAACTCCTCGAGAAAGGCGTTCCAGAGCCTTTCGTATTGCTCGGGATAGTTCTCGAGCTGGAGTTTCTCCGGCGCGAGCGGAAGGATCTCGTCGCCGGGCTCGAGCTCGGTCAAAGGCACGTAGGTTTTCGCGCGCGGCGCTGCGCCGAGGTCGAGATTCGAGAGAACGTTCTCAAGCGGCGTCTTGACGAAGTCGGTCCAGTTCCGCTCGCTGCGGTCCGCCTCATGGGCTTCATCCAGCGGCTTGCGCTCCATGCCGGAGGCGAGCTGGTCCGCCACCTGAACGAGTGTGGTCAGCGGGTTCTGCTGCAAGGGCCGATGGTGATAACAGGCGAGCTCGCGCACCTTGGGAAGCGAGGCGCCGGGCAGCGCCAACAAGCGCCCTTCGAGCTCGTCAAAGAAGGCCCAGCTCCAAAGGGCATGCCGGTGGGTGTAGCGGCCCGGCTCGCCCGGCAGCAGATCGGCCTCGAAGCGGCGGGCCTCGGCGGGCAGCCCGCCCCGAAGCGAACACGCCCGCTGCATGAACTTGCCGATGTCGTGGAGAAAGGCGCCGAGCGCCACCTCTTCGAAACTGGCTTGGCTCATCTTGCAGGTTCCTCCTCCCAGCGGCTTCGCCGGTAGTCGATCTGTTCGGACTCAAGCAGCAGGCCGAACTTCGTCTCGGGCCGCTTGCCGAAGCCTTGAATCTTGTAAGCCCAAGCCGAGGCCCCGAGGGCGTCCTGGAGCACTCGATTGACTCTGGACCTCCGCTCAAGAAAGTAATTCTTTTCCATTCCGAGTCTCAATGCGCGCCGGGTGCGCTCGCGGGCGGTGACGCCCGGATCGGCGCGCTGGTATTCGCGCAGAAACTCTTCGGCCAGATCCGGCTCGGGCGCCCCCTCGCTTGGACAGGGCACCGGCTCGCGGCCTTCCCGCTTGCGCCGCGCCATCCAGGCATAGAAGGCGAAATCGGAGGGAGGCAGCCGAACGGAGCGGCCGGCGGCGAGGATGCGTCGCTCGTCGACCTCGATGACCAGCCGGGGCGCGCCGAGCGTCTCCTCGGTGGCACGGACCAGCTCGGCGTAGCTCACCTCGGCCGCCAGGAGTCGCTCGGGCAGCAGGCGGCGCAGCCGCACGAACGGGATTTCGGCGAGCGTGACCTCGGCGGCGCGAGTATCGAGCGGGCGGCTGTCGGGCGGCGGCGTGTAGATGATGCGGCTCGAACGGGTCGGATAGAAGAACTCCGGGTGCGCCTCAAAGGGGGCCGAGACGAGCACGTGGGACATGGCGTCCTGGGGCCGGCCGAAGAGGCTCAGGGCGTAGCCGGCATAAAAGCCGATGGTCTTGCGGCCGCCGGCGATCGAGACATGGAGCGCCGAGTCGGGATCCGAGGTCAGCTCGCGCACCAGTCTGGCGATCTGGCCTGCGGCCAGCTCGTTGTCCTCGCGGCTGCGGATGTCGGTGAGCGGAGTGTCGTTTTCGCCGATGAGAACGTGAATGTTCTCCTCCGGAAAGGCGATCTCCTGGAGGCGATATTCACGACACAGGCGGGCAAACCAACCCGGGCTGCGGCCGAGCAGAGTGAGCCTGGCGCGTCGCGCCCCTTCCTGCGTGGTGATGAGATGGACCTCGGTCGGCACCCACGGCGGAGTGCGCTTCACGGCGAGGGCATAGACCGTTTCGGTGAGCACTTGGGGGGAGAGACCGCAGACGCCGAGCAAGATTCTGCGGCGAAAAAAAGCACTGCCGTTCATGGCGCTTTCCCTGAATTTTATGCGGAATAACGCGGCTGGGAAAGGCCCTGCAAGCTTGTCAGGCGAGCGTTTGAATGCGGTAGCGGCCTAGGCCCATGCTGGTGCCCTTGCCGGCATGCGTCCACTGGCCCAGCCAGAGATAGGGCCAGAATTGCTCTCCGCCCTCGAGGTTCAAAATCATGGAGCCGACCAGTCCGCCCATTTTGAGCTTGGTTTGCTGGCGGGAGGAATAGCGGGTCCAATCTTTCCAGCTCAAGCTGGCTTGCTCGAAGCGGACGCCGCGCGCGCGCTCGGCCAGGCCTTTGAAATCGGTCTCCAGAGGTTCGTCGGTATGGAAGTAGCTGAGCAGCGAGATGCGGCGGAGCAGACTGACGAAAAAGGCGCGAAATTCGAGCTGCTCGCCTGCGACAAGCTCGTTGCGAAGGCGCAGGCGGAGCGGCGTGTCGAGCTCGAGGCGAATGCGGCGCGGCGCCCCGGGCCAGACGGCGGGCGGGGCGGCGAGCGGCTGGAGGCCGCCTGCCGGATCGAAGATCGGCCGCCAGTCTGCCGAGCCCGGCGAGCTCTCCTGCGCGACGGCGACCAGCGTCAACGGCCCGGTGCGTTTTCGCAAACCTTGTCGGGCGCCCTCCCGCAGAGCGTGCACCAGGTACGCCAGATAGCGGTTCGCCATTCCGAACAGATTCAGGCCGAGCTCGACGGCGCCTTCGGCCGCCGGTCCAGGCACGAGAACGAACGGATGCGGAGCTGCGACGTAGCCGGGAAGTTTAACCGATCCAAGCGGCGGGGGCGTCAGGAACAGATAGGGAAAGATGCAGGAGCGGTAGACGAAGCAAGGCGGACACTCCTCGAGCCGAGTAATACAAACCAGATGTTTCAGCGCGCTTCCGAGCAGGCCGCGCCAGGCCGAGCCCCAATAGCTGTCGCGACCCTCCAGGCGCTCGCCTTCGAAAACCAGACGGTAGCGTCCGACGGCAAGTCGCGGCAGGGGTGTGGTTCTCTCCTGCGCTCCGTTCATTGCGTGTGCCTACCAGCTTAGCAGCGGGCGCAAAGCGCCTCTCACGCCTTAAGGTAAAGCGCCGCGTTCGGCCGCCTGTCGCCCTGCAACATCGCGGACCGACAGATCACGCAGTTACGCCCGCTTCGCTTAGCGTGATACAGCGCGGCATCTGCGAGATCGACCAGTTCCACTTCGGTCTCGACCTCCTGCTGAGGCCAGGCGGCGACTCCGGCGCTGAGCGTGACGTTGAGCGAAACCGACCCGCAAGGCACAGCCGAGGCGCCGACAGTTTCCCGGATTCGCTCGGCAGCCTTTGCCGCCTCCTCCTCGCCCGCGAAGGGGAGTACAGCCAGGAACTCCTCTCCGCCGTAGCGGACCAGCAAGTCGCCTTGGCGTACCGATAGCCGGATCTGCCGCGCCAGCGAGGCCAGCACGCGGTCGCCCGCCAGATGGCCCCAGGTGTCGTTGATCGACTTGAAGTGGTCGATGTCGAATAGAATGACGGCAAGGGGGGCGTCCATTCTGCGGGCGCGCGCGAACTCCTCACGCAAACGGTTTAATCCGAATCGGCGGTTGTAGCAGCCGGTCAGCCCGTCGAGCGCCGCCACGCGCTCCATCTCCTCATAGGCGAGGGCGTTATGAAACGCCAGCGCCAGAGGGCGGCTCAGCAGACGCAGCCGACGCACTTCCTCCTCCCGGTAGGACCGATCGCTCGCCAGCAAAACCACTCCGATAGCGCGGCCATGATGACTGACGGCTTGCATTAACACCTCCCGTGGCGGAAACTGGGCCAGCACCCGATCCAAGACGACGCCTGCGGGAACCTCGATTCGCGCCCCGTCCAGCCTCTCGAAGACGCGGCAAACCTCCGGGTGCGTCGTAAGCGCTTCTGGGCGCGCGAGTCCGCGCGCTGCGGCCAGCTGGAGCTGCCCTTCGCGCGCCAGCAGGACGGCCCCGCCGGAAGAAAGCGTGTGCTCGATGAGCTGGTCGAGCGCCGCCCGGGCCATCTCCTCCATGCGCAACTGCTCGACCAGCCGCTCGGCGAGCCTGCGGACGGCGGTGTTGGTCCGCAGTGCATCTCCGAGCGCGCGGGCCATCTGGTTGAACGCCTCGCTCGTTTCGCCCAACTCGTCGTCGGAGTCCACGGGAAGGAAACAGTGCTCGGGGTCGCAGCCGGAGGTGTCGCCCTCCTGCTTGATTCGTTCCAATCTCGCCCGGACATCCTTGAGACGGCCGGCAACGAGCCGCAGGCGCGAGCGCACGACGCCGTTGGCGATCAACATGTTCATACCCGCCACGATCAGGCCGGCGAGGAGGCAGTAGAGGTGGAACCGCACGCTCAGCACGTGCTCTTTCGGCACCCCCATGCGATGGACGGCGTAGGGAAACACCATACCGACTAGCAACCCGAAGCCGACCATCAAGATCGCCAGGTCCCGGAACACGCTCCGAGTGAGGCGGAGCGGAAGTCCGCGGAAGACCAGCCACCGCATACTTCTCAAATCGGCGCGCGCGGGCAAAGCCTTCACGATCTATCACGCGGATTTCCGCCGATAGACGGCCTAGGCGGCCCGTCATCGGCTTTAGGGTCGAACAACTCCAATCGCAACGTCTCCAAACAAGACAATCCAGGCGTCGTTGAGCGGTCCGCGACCGCCGCAGGAGCCCGGTTGACCCCTCCGGGTTGCTGCGGTTATCATCGACCCATTCCTGCGGAGTGAGCATGCGATTCGACAAAAGGACCGTCATGATTACCGGCGCCGGTAACGGCATCGGCCGGGAAACGGCGCTCCGGTTCGCCCGAGAGGGAGCGCGCGTCATTTCGCTCGACGTCGACGCGGCGGGCAACGAGGAGACGGCGCGCCAGGTGCGCGCCTTCGGAGGAAGCTTCGATGTCGTGACCGGAAGCGTCGCCTCGGCCGCCGACGTCGAGCGCGCTTTCGCGGTTGCCGGCCCCGTTGACGTGCTGGTGAACAACGCGGCCGCCTGGGCCGGCGACGGCTGGCTTGACCAGGTGTCGGAGGAAAGCTGGGATCACATTGTGGACGTCACTTTAAAAGGCGTCTTTCTCGTCACGCGCGCCGCGCTCAAGACAATGATCCCGCGCCGCCGCGGCGTCATTATCAACATCAGTTCCGTGAACGCCCTCTGCGGCATCCATCTGGCTGCCTACTCGGCCGCCAAGGGCGGCGTGATCTCGCTGACGCGCGTGCTGGCGATTCAGTACGCCCCGTACGGAATTCGCTCCAATGCGATTTGCCCAGGTACGATCATGACGGAAAGTTCCCGCCGCTACTACGACCGTTACCCCGGCGCCGAGGCCGATTTGTTGGCTCTTTATCCGGGCGGCAGCTTCGGCGAGCCGGCCGATGTGGCTCACTGCGTCCTGTTTCTTGCCTCCGACGAGGCGAAGTTTATTAACGGAAGTGTGCTTACCGTGGACGGCGCCATGAGCGCCATCCAGCGTGTGCCGTCTCTGCTGCGCAGGTCCGAGCTTTAAGGAGGCGTGAGGAAAGCCGCGGGCGCGCCGCCACCGCGCGCCCGCACGCCGCTGCCAAGCCTCGACTAAAACGCCAGTCGCAAGGCGAATTGAATCTGGCGATTCGCCCGGGCCGTCTCCGAGATCGTGCCGACACCGGTGGCGCCAATTGTCGAGGCGGGCAGCGTGAACTGGGGGGTGTTGAAAGCGTTAAAGAGCTCGGCGCGGAACGTCAGGTTGCGCTGCTCGCCCAACGGGAATCGCCGCGAAAGCGTAAAGTCGAAGTTATAAATCGGCGGGCCGGTGAGGATGTTGCGGCCGGCATTGCCCCAATTGAATGGCTGCGGGATTACAAACGCCGCGGGATTGAACCACAGGTCCACCGAGCGGTTGTCCAGTTTGGGGTTGCCCCCCGGCACGACGTCGGCCCGCGAGCCGGCGCCCGTGTTCGTCGGCGAACCGGTTGCCGTGACCGTGAAGGGTAGGCCGCTTTGAAGCACAGCAATCCCACCCAGCTCCCAGTTGGAAACCAGATGGCGCGCCGGCCCGGTGAGGTTGCCTGAGGGCAGGCTCCAGTTCCAAGCGAGGTTGACTCGATGGCGGACGTCGGAGTTCTGATTGCCCCAGTCGGCGCGCCGATTCCGACGGTCTTGCGGAATCGGACCGTTGGCGCCGCCGTCGCCGCCGGAGTTGTCCAGCCCGTGCGACCAGGTCCAGTTGCCCAAGAAATACAATCCGCGACCGAAACGCTTCTCATAGTTCAACTGGAGTGAGGTGTAGGCCGAGTTGCCCACTGTTTCCACCCACTGAATGTTAGTGACGCGGGGCAGGCGGGCGGCGTAGGGCCTCCGCGCGGCGATGGGGCCCGGACCCGGGTCAGGCAGATTCAGGTTGTCATTCCATGCCAGCCGCCGGCCGAGCGAGCCGACGAAGAGCGCGCTGACGACCGAGTGCCCGCTGAGCTGGCGCTGCACGCCGAAATTGAACTGCTGGATCGAGGCGTTGCGGAAATTTGGGTGGATGCCGCGCAGGTTCGAGTTGAGCGGCCAGGTGTTGGGATTCTTCGGATCGACGTTCGGGAAGTCTCGGATGGTCGGAAGCCCTTCGGAGACACGATTGCCCGGAATGAGCGAGCCGGGGATGATGCTGAAGATCAGGTCGAATGGCACCTGGCGGAATTGCCGGATGGTCGTATCGTGCCGGCCCTCGGGAGCAAAATAGATTCCGTAGCCGCCGCGCACCACCCAGTTGCTCGAGGCCTGGTAGGCGAAGCCGAAGCGTGGGCCGATCGAGCGATAGTCGGTGTTCACGTTCGCCGTCCGCGAGGCATTCTTGCCCGCCAACAGCAACTCGGCCGTGTCGGGATGAAAGTTGGCCCAGTAGTTGTTGCGTTCGGTAAACGGGGTGTTGATTTCGTAATGCACGCCGATGTTGAGGGTCAGCCGCCGCGTGGCCCGCCACTCATCCCGCGCATAGAAGTTATACTCCTGCGTGTTGACGTAGGCCGTGCCCGGCAGGAAGAAGTCCCGGACGGTGAGAGAGGGATAGCCGAGAATCATCGAGGCCATGACATGGCCGGTGCCGGCCGGCGCCGCCGGGTTGTTGGTGAAGGCGCTGTCGAAGTTGAATCGGCCGAACGCGCTCTGGCCCGGCGGACTGGCCGTTTCGCTAATCAGCCGGCGCCGCAGGTCAGCGCCGAACCGGAAGTTGTGGCCGCCGCGCAGCCAGTTCACGTTAGCGATATACTGCGACATGCTCTCCCGGCGGATCAACGGGCTCGAGCGCGGGTTGCCGAGACCGGCATAGCCGGCAGGCGAGATAATGGGCGCCGACGGCTGGTACGGGTCACTCGCATCTCGCCCCGGAATCTCCTTCCAGACCGGGTTAGTCAGATTGTTCGGAAACAGCGAGCTGTCGAACTTGGTGAAGCCGAAGCGGAAGTCCGCGATCAGGTTGGGCCGGAAGGTGTGTGTGTCGGCCGCCACCAGACTCTGCCCGCGCACGTCGTTCGGGCCGGCGAAGCTGTTCTCGTTGCCTCCGATGTCGGTGTTGAACGTCTCCGGAATGGTCAGCCGGCTATCGTCGATCGAATAGCGAAAGAAGAAATTGTTTCGTTCGGTGAAGATATGGTCAATTCGGCCGTCGGCCCGATCGACGATGCTCCGCTTGATCGGCGAAACGACATAATTGTTGGCCAGCCCGGGCGTTTGGGGCAGCGGATAGAGGTTGACCAGCTTCACAGCGATCGGGTCAAAGCGCGATGGCGGAATTCGATCTCCGGGAAAGCGTTGCCGCCGCGCCGGGCTCACGCTGGTGTCGGTTGTCAGCGGATCGAAAATGCCGTTCGGCATGACGCCTGAGAAATCCCCCCGGCGCATGGGCTCCGTCGGCACGGTCACCCGGAACGTGTTCCCCATGACTTCTCGGTAGCCTTCGTAGTTGGCAAAGAAGAACGTGCGATCGCGACGGATCGGGCCGCCGAAGCTGGCGCCGAACTGGTTCAGTCGGAACGGCGGGATCTTCTCGTTCGGCCGTACGAAAAAGTTCTTTGCATCGAGCGCCGAGTTGCGCAGGAACTCAAACAGCGTCCCGCGATAGGCGTTCGTGCCCGATTTCGTCGTGATCACGATGACCGCGCCGGCCCCACGGCCGAATTCGGCGCCCGCATTGTTGGTCAGCACCTTGAATTCCTGAATGCCCTCCACGGCCGGCCGTACGACGAAGGTTTGCGAGATCATTTCGGTGGCGTCGATGCCGTCGATTATGACCTGATTGAGATAGCTGCGCACGCCGTTGGCTTGCAGCGCCGTTCCGCCCGGACGCAGCTCGTCCGGACGGCGGCCGCTGTTGATCGTGTTCGGTTGAATGTAATCCAGCCCGGAGACGCCCGGCGCCAGAATGGCCAGTTGGACGAAATTCCGCCCGTTCAGCGGGAGCGCGGCGATCGGCTCCGGCGCGATCACCTGGCCCACACTCGAATCTTCGGTCTGAAGCAGCGGCGCAACCGCCTGGACCTCGATCATCTGCTCAACCGCTCCGACGTCCAGCACCAGATCAAGTCGCGCCGCCTGGCCGACCTGAACGACGAAGCCGCGCACCACGGCGCGGCTGAAACCGGGCTTTTCAGCCGTCACCGTATAGGAGCCGGGCACCAGGTTCGGCGCGGAGTAGTTGCCCGAACTCTCTGTTTGGACCTCGAGCGTCGTGTTCGTGCCCTCGTGAATCACCCGGACGCGCGTCTCGGGAATGACAGCCCCGGTTCGATCAGTCACCGTACCGACGATGCTGGCCCGTTCGACCTGGGCGGATAAGGAAATGGCGCAAAGCGCCATCGCAACGATCGTTCGCATCCTGCACCTCCATGTAATCCCCCTCAGAGCGGGCCGGGAATTCACCCGCTTGAAAGGCATGCCAACCCGGTGACAACTAGCTTAATGCCGGGCACCAGCGCTGTCAAGGGGTGGTGGCGCTTGCCATCCCCCAGTTTTGAGGCTGGGCATCCGGTTTGCGGGGGTTCCAGCCGGAATTTCCATTTTGGACTCCCGGACAAGTCGAGCATATACCTTCCCCCGCCCACGCGTCAAGCCCCACATCGTT
>ENA-ORXB01003715-ORXB01003715.1-sediment-metagenome-genome-assembly--contig:-NODE-3715-length-10089-cov-2.542948_pt1 | contig 10089 bp, 4 predicted proteins | sample MGYA00237863_ERZ511475 | MGnify/ENA primary metagenome ERZ511475 (study PRJEB26305, sample SAMN06343858) | sediment metagenome | isolation source: hot spring sediment | place: Canada: British Columbia...
AACAGCCACCCGGCCAACAGCGCCAACAGGAAACCGCCAACACCCCAGGCGGTAAAGACCAGTCCATAGTTGATGCCGAAGTTCTTCAGACCGTAATAATCTTTGGTTATTGCCGGAAACAGGGCCAGGTTAGCGCCGTAATTTGCGCCGATCAGTGCAGAGATGACCGCCAGCGCTGGCACGTTGGCCAGGACTGTTCCCTGGTTGGCCAGGGAAAGCACGATCATCAGTGCGGCTTGCATCAGAAAGCAGGCCAGCATCGTAGTTGTGCGCCCCAGCTTGTCGGAGAGAAAGCCTGCCAGAATCCGGCCGCCGCCGTTGCCCACTGCCAGGGCGGCCACCAGTACAAACCCCAGTTTTACACCCGCCTGGAAGTCGGCGATCTTCGACAGTTTGGCGATGATCATCAACCCTGCGCCAGCCCCGCAGGCATACATGAACCACAGCACGTAGAACTGCCAGGTGCTGAGCACTTCCAGGGCCGAGAAGTCCTCTTTGCGTTGGGCTGCGCCGGCATTGCTCGGGGGAGTGGCGCCGGCAGGCATGTACCCCTTCGGAGGGGGAACAAGCAGTTGTGCCAGTCCGACAACCACCACCAGAAACGCCACGCCGAGGGTCAACATGGTCCACGGCACGCCTTGACCGCCGGAAAGTTTGTTGAAGCTGTAGATCAGCCATTCGCTGAGCGGGGCGGCGTACACGGAAGCCAGCCCGAAGCCCGATACCACAATCCCGGCGATCATTCCCGTGCGTGCGGCCGGAAACCACTTGACCGCCGGTGGCGTGGCCGAAGCGTAACCGAAGCCGATGCCTGCTCCAGCCAGCAATCCGAAGCCCAGAATGTACCCCGTATAAGAGGTGGTCATGCTGGCCAGAATCATCCCCACGCCCACCAGCACGCCACCGATCGTCGCCGCCAGCCGCGGGCCGAGCTTGTCTTGTAGTCGGCCTGCCGGAACCATCGTCAGCGCGAACACAAGGCAGGCGATCGAGTAGGGCCAGGCCTTCTGCATTTCGTTCCAGCCCCAATCTTCCGGAATGGCCTTGCTGATGACGCTCCACGTATAAAGGATGCCCAGGGCCAGATTGATGCCCGTTCCGGCCAGCGTAACCTGCCAGCCGCGATTGACGATGGTCTGCTGTGGCTGTTGTCTGTGTTGTGGTTGTTGGCCTGTGGCAGATTCCTTTAGCATCGCAGACTCCGGAGATTTGCCCGAGGTGTTTCCCTCGCCTCTTACCCTCGCGCCTGCGCCGCTACATCGCTAAGCAACCCCCGACGGCGCGCGGTAAAGAGGCTATTCTAGCACAGGCACACTAGGCTCGGCTAGGCAGTCAGACCGGAGTTCAGCCGGGGTGTGTCGGGCAGTGTATGTCGCCGTATTTCTCGCTGCCGCGGGGAGCATCGCCAGAATACAATAGTGCCGCCAACCAGTAGCGGCCGGTTTTAGCAAACAGGGCCTTATGGCGTACAGTTTGTGCGCTGTGCGCGCATGTTGCCGGGCGATTTGGAGGGCCACGCTCCGTCGTGGCCGCATTTGGATTAGACGAACATCGACAAGAACATTACGGACGCGACGCAGCGCGTCCCTTCATATGACGGCATCGTGCCCGTCCATTACCGACATCTGGTTGCGGCTGTTCGCCGCGTTAGGAGGGAGAAGGATGAATGACCGGTCACGCGCTTGCTTGGCAGTTCGGCTGCTGATTGTAACGGGTTGCGCGCTCGCATTGGCCAGTTGCATTGCGGCAACGGGACGTTCGGCCGAGCAGGCCACCGTGGCCGAACCGCAGTGGACGATCTTCATCGCCAACGACAATTGTCCCGACTACACTTGGGGCCTGACCGAAGCCCAGACCCGACAGGCCTTCGCCGATATCGTCAAGGCTCATTTGGACGAAATGGCCCGCACCGACCAGCAGCCTCCGGAAAACCGCAACCGCTACAATGCCGCGGTTACCCAGGAAGTACTGTGCTTAGTCGAGAAGTATCCGCAGCGCAAGCAGGAGCTGATCGAGCGGATCAAGCAAGGCCGGTTGTACGTCAGCCCATATTTGTGCAATTCGCTGTGGGCATTTCAGGACAACGAGGGCTTGCTGCGCACCTTCTATCCCGCCCGACGGCTGGAACGCGACTGGGGAGTTCCCAAGATCGACTGCGCCCATCATATCGAGCTTCCCTCGTTGCCGTGGGGACATGCTACGTTGCTGGCCGGTTGCGGGATAAAGTACCTCAGCTTGCCGTATCTGGCGTACGACAGCACTTTCAATTCGTTGAAGGTGCCGCCGATTTTCTATCACGAAGGCCCCGACGGCAGCCGCGTTATGGTGTGGTTGGATGTTCATGCCAGCAGCAAGGCCAGCTACACGCAGGGGGCCGATGTATTGCGCTCGGCCGATGCGCTTGACCGCCAGTGGCTGGGGCACTACGCGCGCCTGGGGACGGCTTATCCCTTGCGCGCCTTGCTGGCCAGCGGCACGCACGGCGACATATCGCCCGGCTCGGGCAACCAGGCCCGCCAGTTCGCCGAGCAGATCATCCGCTACAACGCCCGTGCCGACCGAAAAGCCAAACTGGTCAACGCCACCTTTCCCATGTTCTGGCAAGCCGTGGAGCAGCAGCAGGCCAAGACTCCGTGGCTACAAAGCTTCCGCGGCGATTTCGGGCACTCGTGGGACTTGTGGCCTGTCTCGCTTGCCAAATACGCGGCCGCCATGCGCAATGCACAACGCGACTTCCTGGCGGCCGAAGCCTTGCTGAGTATCGCCGGAGCGGATAAACCAGCCTTGATGCGGGAAACTCTGCCCGACCGCATTCGCGCCGAGTGGTGCTGGGCAATGCTCTCCGATCACGCCTGGAACGGCACCGGCACAGAAAACCAGCGGCACAACGCCCAGTTGCGTCGCGATTGGGCCAGGGAACTTGCCAGCCGAGCAGAGAAACTCACCGCCTTGGGGTGGCAGACGCTTGGCGCCGCCGAAAGCCCCAGCGGGTTGCTGCTATTCAATCCGCTCAGCTTTCCGCGGAAGTCGCTGGTGTGCTTGAGTGTCGAGCAGCCGCAACAAACCGCGGTCACACACCAGAACAAGCCGCTGCCCACGCAGGTGCTCGCCACAAGCTCCGGCCAATTGCTGTGTTTCGTCTCGCCCGAATTGCCAGCCTTCGGGTTGGCGGCGCTGCAACTTGAGCGCTTGAAAACTCCGACGGTGCAGGGCAGTGCTCCGACGGCGCAGGATAAAGCGCCGACGGCGCAGGATTCGGCCTTACGGGCTTCGCCCAATGTGCTGGAAGGCCCGTTCTACCGTGCCACGGTCGATCGGCGGACCGGCGGGCTGTCCAGCCTGATCCACAAACCCACCGGCGCCGAGTTGGTGGCGCCGCCCAGGGAGGGCCAGCCGCAGCGCCGGCTCTGCCAAAGCGTTTACTTCGATGGCAAAGAGCACACCATGACCGATGTCGAAACGGAACTGGTGGCCAGCGGGCCGGTGCTGGCACGGCTGAAAATATCGGGCAAACTGGATCAGATGCGCATTGTCACTTATGTGACCATCTACGCCGAGTTGGACCAGGTGGACTTCGAGCTGCACGTCCACAAACCGCCGACTACCAAAGAAAACCGGTTGTGCCAGGTTTTTCCCTTGATGGCCGAGGGGGCAACGTTGCGAATCGCCACCACCGGCGCGGTGATTCGTCCGGCGGTGCAGCCTGGCGGCGATCTGCTGCCCGGCGCCGATACCCGGCGCTTCGCCGTGCAGGAGTATCTAGACTGCTCTACGCAGCAGTTGGGCGTTACGCTGGCGCTGGTGGAGCCTTTCGTGCTGCGGATGGACCTGGAGCCGCTATCGATCGAGTCGATCGGCAACGATCAGAATTATAAGGAGGTCACTAAAGACCAGAACGGCGAGACGGACTTTCAAATCCGTTACAGTTTGCAGGCTCGCAAAGGCGGATATGATGGTGCGGCTGCGATGGCGTTCGCCCGGGCGGCGGCTGCCCCGCTGCTCGGTTTTCGCGGCCAGTTGCCCGAGGGGGCTGGCTTCCCAGCGGTGGCGGTCGACCCGCGACGAGCGGTGGCCACGTGCTTCAAGCCTGCCGACGATCCGGCTGCCGGGGGTTTCATCTTGCGGCTTTGGGAAACGGCCGGTCGCTCCGGCCCGATCGAGTTGGTCGTTTCCGGTTATCGTAAGGCTATCCAGACCGATCTATTGGAGCGCGACATCCAGCCGTTGCCCGTCGAAGGCGGCCGGGTGCGGTTGGAACTGAAGGCTTATGGTTTCGCAGCACTGCGACTGCTGCCGTGACGTTGACTAGGGTCGCAGCAAGAGGAGGGGCCCGCTGCGGACGGCGACACGCAAAGGGACCGTCCCGCCTTTGTCTGGCGACTTGTCAGCGTGAAAGATTGCAACCACTTTCCCGACCATGTTATCGACGTTATCGACAGACGGACATCAACCGGCATTTTATCGACAGACCTATGGCAACTAGCCGTGCTATCGACACGCCAATGCCAACCTTTCACGTCATCGACAGAACGATGGCAACAATACGACTTTCGCTATTTCGGCGACTTTCGCTGTTGCTCGGTGTGGCAGTCGTGTTGGCTTTTGCGCCGATAGTTGCACTTGCCGCGGCAGAGCAACCGTCTTACGGGCCAGGTTGGCCGCGGTGGCGCGGCCCGACAGGCGACGCCGTCACGCAAGAGAGCATAACCGTCTGGCCGCCGGAAAAACTCTGGGAGTTCGAGCTGGGCAGTGGCGTTTCCTCGGTCATCGCTTATCGCGGCCGAGTTTACGGCATGGGGCACCGCGACGGGCAAGACCACGTTTACTGCCTGGATGCCGATAGCGGCAGGGTGATCTGGCAGTATTCCTATCGGGCAAAAAGCGACCAGACCAGCGATGTGCGTTTTCCCGGCCCGCGCTCCACGCCCGCCACCGATGGCCGCGCCGTGTACACACTGAGCCTGGACGGACAAGTACACTGCCTCGATGCCGCCAGCGGCAAGCCGTTATGGTACAAGAGCCAGGCCGACACCGGCGCCAGCGACAGCCAGCAGTACGGCGTGTGCGCTCCGCTGTTGCTGTATGAAAACATGCTGGTCTGCGACGTGGCGGTCAATTGCATCGCCTACGACAAGGTTTCCGGCCGCCAGTTGTGGCGCACTCAGGGTAGCGGCGGATGGAATGGGGCCGCTCCGGTGGCGGCACGTTTCGGCGACCGGCTGTGCATCGTCCACGGAACAGGCCGTTGTCTGGAAGCGGCGACCGGCCGGCAGTTGTGGTCTGTTCCCTACGGCGAAATGAGTGTGGCTACGCCGGTCGTGGTCGGCAATAAGGTCTTTCTGGCCCCTTTCCACGGACGCAACTACGGCGGCGCCGAATGTGCGGTGGTGCAAAGCGACGGCGGCCCGCCCTCGGTCGTCTGGAAAAACGAGGAAGTGCAGGGGCTTTGCCTGACGGCCGTGCATTATCAAGGATACCTCTATGCGCCCGATCGCGACGATCTGAGCCTGGCCGGCGAAAGCGGTAAAAAGATGAACCTCAAGTGCCTGGACTTTCGGACCGGAGAGGTCCGCTGGGTGCAGCGCCCCATTGCCTGGCCCACTTGTATTGTCGCCGGCGGCAAACTGCTGATTCAGACCCTGACGGGCGAATTGGTCCTGGCCGATGCTTCGCCGGAAGCCTACCGCGAGCACGGTCGGGCGAACTTGCTTGCCGGCCGCTTCTGGACTGTGCCGGCACTGGCCGACGGCAGGCTCCACTGCCGCAACAACAATGGCCGGCTGGTGACGTTTCGGATAGGCGGACCGCCTGTGCCGGTCAAAACCGCTGCTGCTATGCCGGACGTGCCACCCGGTAAACAAGCAGACGCCGCCGAACAGCCATCGCCAATCACTCCCAGCAAACAGCCGAACTGGCCGCGGTTTCGCGGCGCCGATGGCTCGGGCATCGCACCGGCGGGCGAGTACCCCAGCGATTTCGACGGCCGCACGGGCAAGAATATCCTGTGGAAGACTGCCCTGCCGCTGCCCGGCTATAGCTCGCCCATCGTCTGGGAAAAACAGGTCTTTCTGACTGGCGCCGACGCCCGCACCCGCGAAGTCTTCTGCTTCGATGCCGACACCGGCCGGTTGCTGTGGCGTCGGCAAGTGGGTGCCCAGGCCGATGGCACTCCCGCCGGACCGGCAAAACCCTGGCACGCGGCATCTTATGCGGCTTCCACGCCGGCCACCGACGGCCGCTGCGTGTGCGCGATGTTCGCCAACGGCGATGTCGCTTGTCTGGAGCAAGACGGCAAAACCCGTTGGGTGCGCAACCTGGGACTGCCCGATAACCATTACGGTCACGCCGCCTCGCCGGTCATCTGGAACGATTTGCTGCTGATTCAGCTCGATCAGGGAACTGCTGAGGCTGCCCGATCGAAACTGCTCGCACTGTCGCTGCAAACCGGCAAGACCGTTTGGGAAACCAAACGGCCGGTGGGCGCCGGTTGGAGCACGCCGCTGGTGATCGAGCTTGCCGGTCAACCGCAGGTCGTCGCCAGCGGCAGCCCTCTGCTGGCGGCATACAATCCCCGTACGGGCCAGCAACTGTGGCACACCGACACCATGCGCGGCGGATACTATGCGGTTCCTTCGCCGATTTTCGCGGCTGGACTGGTCGTCGCTGGCACCGAAGGGGCCTTGCTGGCCGCGGTCCGTCCCAGCGGCAAGGGCGATATCACCGCCACCGGCGTCCTATGGACAACCGAAGAAGACCTGCCCAGCGTGTGCAGCCCTTTGTCCGATGGCCAGTTGCTGTTTCTGCTCACCTCCGACGGATTGCTCAGTTGTCACCAGTTGCGCACCGGGAAGCGCTTGTGGCAGAAAGACTTTTCTGGCGGCGATCGCTCTTTCGAGGCCTCGCCCAGCCTGGTTGGAAGAACATTGTATCTGGTCGATAGCACCGGACGGGTCTTGCTGGTGCCCGCGGTCCGGGAGGAGCCGGCTTCGGTCGGCCAGTCTCATCTGGGCGAGCCTTGCCTGGGTGCATCGCCAGCCTTTGCCGCCGGCCGCATCTACCTCCGTGGCGAAAAACACCTGTTATGCATCGGCAAGCAGCAGCCCCAGGATGCCGCTGAAGACCGTCAAGACCGTTGAAATTTTCGAAAAACGACGTGACCGGCTGATATAAGGTTTTTCCTAGCAGTCGGTGTCACCATGTATTGCGAAGGTCAATAATCCGGCAGATGATCGACTATCCGGCAGATCAGACGAGTCCTTGCGCGCTGAGCAGTTGCTCGAGTTTCGTCGGGATATCTTGCAATGCAGCGCCCGAGGCGCTGATCACAAACCGCCGCGAGTGCTGGCCGGTTACCTCGATTTCGATCTCCAGCCGCTGTTGTGGCAGGCATTGGGCGACTCGGTCGGCCCACTCGACAAACGTTATCGCCTGGCTGTCGAAGTACTCCTCCGGCCCTAGCTCGAGGAACTCTTGCTCGTCGCGCAGCCGGTAGGCATCGATGTGATACAACTGGCGCTGGCCGTAATACTCCTGAATCAGGACAAACGATGGGCTGATGACTTCACCTGCTGGCACGCCGCAGGCGGCGGCGACGGCCTGCACCAGCCGGGTCTTGCCCGCGCCAAGCGTGCCTCGCAAGGCTACAGTCGTGCCCGGCGGCAGTACGTCGGCCAATGCAGCGCCGAAAGCCCGGGTGGCAGCTTCATCGGCGGCTTCGAAAACCAGTTGGTTCACAGTGCAAGACCTCCAGCAGGCAATTGTCTAGCGAGGCTTCGCCTCAGACCAACTCACGCATGTAGGGTAGTGTACAACTACTGTACAAAACTTGACTCAATCGCGCAGACTTTGGCAATGTAAGTAACCTATTGATCTTCGCCAAAGTTAGTGACGGGCCGATATGACTTTTTTCTGATGGTTGTTGTCAGCACGTTTTGCGAAGATCAACAGGAGGCGTCTGCGGAGCTAATCGTCACAATGGAATTGCTGGGCGGACGCGGCCCTATCTCATTGAGCCAGCAGCCGCGCCGGTCAGGCATGTTTTGGTCTGGCCAACGCCTGTGGCTCTGTGATGAACACACTAGCCCGCAACCCCGGGCTTATACAGAACTCGACAACCAAAGCGCCAAGTTGCGAAAAAACCATAGTATCTTGGGCTGGAAGCGCCGACAGAAGCACCACAGCTCGTTGCAAAATGGCAACTTGGTACTGTCGTGTTGAAACGGCTCATACCCGCTGGCGCCTGGTTGGCCGCAGCGCGGGCAGCGATTCGACCGTCGAGGTCGCTGGGCTGGCGAGCCAGACGATGGTCTCGTCGGCTGGTTGTCCGGCCGATTGTATCCATCGGGCGCGCTGCTCGATCGAGAGGCCGGCGGGCAGATGGGCGTCGATCCACTGGAGGCGATGCAGCAGGCCGGCGCGGTTGGCGATTTGGATGGCCAAGCCGGGACGTGCGTTGGCTTCGAGCACCACGGGCCCGATAGCGGCGTCCAACACGAAGTCGACGCCCAAGTAGCCCAGAGCGATTCCGTCGGCCAGATTCATCGCGCTGCGGAGCACATCGTCCCAGGAGGGGATGGTCAGGCCTGCGATCGGGCGTCCGGTGTCTGGATGGTAGTCCACTGCGCGTCCTCGGCAGACTCCGCCGAGCGTGCGGCCAGTTTTCAGTTCGATGCCGGCCGCGACGGCTCCCTGGTATAGGTTAGCTCGGCCGCGCGAAGCGACAGTGGGCAATCGCAGCATGGCCATGACCGGTACGCCGCGGTAGACGATCACTCGGACGTCGGGCGTGCCGCCGACGGCGACGTCGTCGAAGACCGGGTGGCGCACGATGCGCTGTTCGACCAGCGCGCGGTCGATTTGCCCGCCAAGCGAATACAGCCCAGAGAGAATCGTCGCCAGGTGATAGCCGAGTTCGGCCGCATCGAGCGTTTGGCCTCCCGCCGTGGTGAAAACACGTCCGTCGTGGCGCCGAATCACAAGGATGCCGCGTCCCTCCGCGCCCTTGGCGGGCTTGACGACGAATTCAGGCCAGCGCGTCACGCTGCGAAGAAAGCGGCCGATGTCCCCGTTGCGCTCGATGACGGCGTAGGTCGCCGGCGCGGGGATGCCGCGCTGGTGGCAAATCTGCTTGGTGAGCAATTTATCATCGACCAGGGGATAGCGCGCCCGCGGGTTGTGCTCGAAAAGGAACTCAGCGTTGCGGCGGTTTATGCCCAGCACTCCGCTGCGGCGCAGTTCGCTGGGCCAGAGCCAGAATCGCCAGGTTGGTCGCGGCATAGTCGGGCCTCGTGCTACGCGGGCAGTGCTTGCTTGGGCGTGTCGACCGGGAAATCGCGGAACCGCCAGAGTTCGGTCAATCGGTACCCGGTGTAGCGCCCCACGAGGACCAGCGCGGCGACGGTGAAGAAATGCAGCTCGGGGTAGGCCAGCAACAGCCGGCCGATCGCTTGGCCCTGCAATACCACGTAACAGCACGCCCCGACCACCAGCGTACCAGCCAAGGTGCGCAGGGCGTGGCCCGGGCCGTCCTCCTCCGCGCCGACGTAGAATCGCTCGATGATCATGGTCAAGATGACCATGGGCAGAAGCACGGCCTCAGGCCCGGGCGTCAAGCGGAAGTAGTCGAGCACCGACACGGAGAAGACGATCGACAGGACCACCAGCGTCAGTACGACGCTCAATCGCGGCACGAGCAAAAGCTTCAGCCGCTCCAGCATCGCACGGGAGGCCAGACCCAGCCCGAACACCGCCCCGAATACCAGCAACCCGGTGCGCCAGTCGGCATAGACGAAACTCAGCGCCAGCAGCACGGGCGAGAACGTGCCGAACGTGCGAATGCCCACCAGGGTTCGGAACACGGCGGTGACCAGCGCGCCGAGCGGGATGAGCAGCAGGAGCGTGAGCACCTCGTGGATTTCGACCGGCAGGCTGGTCAGATCCGCAATGTCCAGCGGCGTCTCGCCGCGGCGCGCCGGCGTGCTTTGGGTGACAAGCAGGCCGTCGGAGCGGATGACGATGGCGGCGCGGCGGCCGTCAATCTGGTCTTCGATGATGCCCGGCGCTACCGGATCCACGGGCACGGCACTCACA
>ENA-ORXB01003716-ORXB01003716.1-sediment-metagenome-genome-assembly--contig:-NODE-3716-length-10087-cov-3.237163_pt1 | contig 10087 bp, 8 predicted proteins | sample MGYA00237863_ERZ511475 | MGnify/ENA primary metagenome ERZ511475 (study PRJEB26305, sample SAMN06343858) | sediment metagenome | isolation source: hot spring sediment | place: Canada: British Columbia...
TCCAATTGCGTCATCAACCTGGCGGCCGACAAGGACCGGGTCTTCGCCGAATGCTTCCGGGTGCTGAAGCCCGGCGGCCGGCTGGCGATCTCCGACATTGTCAGGCGCGGCGAGATCCCCGAGGCTGTGCGGCGCAGCCTGGAGTTATGGCTCGGCTGTCTGGCAGGCGCGCTGGGGGAGGCGGACTATGTAACGCGGCTGGTCCGCGCCGGCTTCGCTGAGGTCCGCCTCGAGCCGACACGCATCTACCGCACCGAGGAGGCGGCGCCGCCCGCCGCCGGCAGCTTCTTCGCAGCCTTCATCCGCGCCGGCAAACCGGGGCGCTAACGCGGCCCGCGCTCTGATATCTTTCCGGAAGGAGCCCATCGAATGAGCAGGCGTTCTCTGTTGAGCGAGAGTGAGTTGAGTGCGGCGCTCGAGAAGTTGCCGGGCTGGGAGGCGGCCGGCGGCAAGCTCCATCGCGAGTACAAGTTCGCCGATTTCGTGCATGCCTTCGGGTTCATGGCCGCTGCGGCCGTCGCCATCGAGGCCATGAATCACCACCCGGACTGGCGCAACGTCTGGAACCGCGTCTCGATCGATCTGTGGACGCATGACGCCGGCGGCGTCACCCAAATGGACGTCGAGCTGGCCGGCAAACTCGAGGCGCTGGCAAGGAAGTTGCTCGGATGAAAGGCGCCCGCGCTTCGATCGCCGTCCTGGTGCTGGCGGCCGCGGCGGCCGGAGCCGGATTCGAGGCTTCCGAACAACTCGACGGCCTCATCGGCCAAGCCATCGCCGAAGGCGAAATTCCCGGCGCGGTGCTTCTGGTGGGGCACGACGGCCGCTGGCTTCACCGCAAGGCTTACGGGGCGCGGGCGCTCGAGCCGGCGCGCGAGCCGATGACGGAGGACACGATCTTCGATGCCGCCTCGCTCACCAAGGTCGTCGCCACCGCGCCCGCCATCGTGCAACTGTTCGAGCAAGGCCGCATTCGGCTCAACGATCCGGTGACGGAATATCTGCCGGAGTTCCAGGGGGGCAAGAGCGCGATCACCGTGCGGCACCTGCTGACCCATTTTTCGGGCCTGCGGCCGAGCCTCGATCTGGCTCCGGCCTGGAGCGGCTACGAAACCGGCGTCGCCAAGGCGCTGGCCGAAAAACCCGTGGCGCCGCCGGGCGAGCGGTTCATCTACAGCGACGTCAACTACATTCTTCTCGGCGAGATCGTCCGCCGGGTGAGCGGCGAACCGCTCGAGGACTACGTCCGGCGGCACATCTTCGAACCGCTTCGGATGCGCGAGACGATGTTCCGGCCGCCGGCAGCCCTGCGCCGCCGGATCGCGCCGACCGAATGGCCGGCGGGAGAGGCCGAACCGCTTCGGGGCGTGGTGCACGACCCGACCGCGCGCGCTATGGGCGGTGCGGCCGGTCACGCCGGTCTGTTCACCACCGCCGAGGATCTGGCGCATTTCGCCCGGATGCTTCTGGCGCAGGGCAGCTACCGGGGCCGCCGCGTGCTCCAGCCGCTGGCGGTGCGCAAGATGATCACGCCGCAGTCGCCCGCCAATCAGCCCGTATTGCGCGGGCTGGGCTTCGACCTCGATTCGGCTTACTCGGCGCCGCGGGGAGAGCTGTTCCCCCTGGGCTCTTTCGGACACACGGGCTTCACCGGAACGAGCCTCTGGATCGATCCGGCGACGCGCACGTACGTGATTCTGCTCACCAACGCGGTGCACCCGAAGGTGAGGCGTCCGATCTCGTCCCTGCGCGCCCGGGTGGCCACGCTGGTGGCGGCCGCGCTCGGCATCGATCTTCCCGGCGTGGCCATCACGGGATACAACGAGACGCTCGCCGGCACGCGGCTGCGGCTCGAGGCCGAGCGCAACGGCCGGGTGCTGACCGGCCTGGACGTGCTGGCCGCGCAAGGATTCGCGCCGCTACGCGGCAAGCGGGTCGGCCTGATCACCAATCACACCGGAGTGGCGCAGGAGGGCACGCGCAATGTCGATCTGATGCTGAAGGCCGGCGTGCAGGTCGCCGCGCTGTTTTCCCCTGAGCACGGCCTTTCGGGCGAGGCGGATGACCCGGAGATTCCCGACAGCCGGGACCCGGCCACCGGCATCCCGGTCTGGAGCCTGTATGCGGGCGCCAGGCGGAGGCCGACCGACGCCATGATGGCGGGCGTCGACGCGCTGGTGTTCGACATTCAGGACATCGGCGCGCGCTTTTACACCTACATGTGCACCATGCTGTACGCCATGGAGGAGGCGGCCAAGCGCAAGATCCGGTTCTATGTGCTGGACCGCCCCAACCCGATCACCGGCGTATACGTGGAAGGGCCGATGCTGGAGGCCGAGCTGGAGAGCTTCGTCGGCTGCCTGCCCCTGCCGCTGCGGCACGGCATGACGCCGGGCGAGATCGCCCGGATGGCCAACGCCGAGCGCCGGCTGGGCGCCGAGCTCGAGGTCATCCCCATGAGGGGGTGGGAACGCGGCGACTGGTTCGACTCGACCGGGCTGGTCTGGGTGAACCCGTCGCCGAACATGCGCAGCCTGAACGCGGCGCTGCTCTATCCGGGCCTGGCGATGCTGGAGGCCTCGGCCAATTACTCCGTGGGCCGGGGCACCGACAGCCCGTTCGAGCAAATCGGGGCTGACTGGATCAGGGGCCGCGAACTGGCGCGGTACCTCAACGAGCGGCGAATTCCCGGAGTGCGCGTCTACCCGACCCGCTTCCGTCCCACCTCGTCGCGCTTCGCCGGCCAGTGGATCGAGGGAGTGCGCTTCCTCATCACCGACCGCGAGCGGCTCGATAGCGCACGGCTGGGCCTTGAAGTGGCCGCCGCGCTCGGGAAGCTCTACCCCGGCCGGCTCGCCTGGCGGGATAATGAGCGGCTCATCGGCAACCGCGCGGTGATGGCGGCGCTCGAGCGGGGTGAGGATCCGCGTCTCATCGAGGAGGAGTGGCGCGAGCCCGTCGAAGCCTTCCTGGCACTGCGGGCACGATACCTGCTCTACCGCTGAGCGCGGGCAGGCGCCCGTCGCGCCTCAGTTCGCCGCCGTCTTGGAAGCGGCCGGGGCCTTCTTGGCCTCTTCCATCTTGATGCGCTTCTTGGCTGCCGTCATCCACGAGGGGGGCCGGCCGCGCCGCTTCCCGCGCCCTCGCGCTAACCGTTCCAGCGTGATGATCGCCTCTTCAATTTGCTCACGCTCCTGGCGTAATTCGGCAAGCATTTTCTGAACGTCCATTGTCTGACTCCCTGCCGGGTATCGGTCCGCCAGAGCCACGTTCTGAAAGCGGAACAATCCTCCGCCGCGGCTCCGGCGGTCGCCTTTGTTGTTATACCGTATTTTCCGCGCTATATCAAGGGCTTGTTCTGAAAACAGAACCGAAAAGGTACTACGCCACCCCCATCCACTTGAGAGGCACCCTCTGTCACCCTTGGAGCTTCCGCCTTCAGGATATCACAGGAGCGCGCGCCGCCTCCAGTAGAAATAACAGGGCAAACCGGCGAGAATGACGCCCAAACCCATCAGCGATTCCCGGGGGGAACCGGCCAGGGTGGCGACAAGCAGGCAGGCCGCCACTGCGACAAATAGTACCGGTACGGCTGGGTAGCCCGGCGTGCGGTAAGGCCGCGCCAGATCCGGCCGCTTGCGGCGCAGCACCAGCACGCCGGCCGCCGTCAGTCCGTAAAGCAGCCATTCGGCGAAGATGACGTAGGTGAAAAGCTGTTCGAAGCGGCCGCTGAAAACGAGCAGAGCCGCCCAGCCGGAGATGGCGAGAATCGAAATGGAGGGCGTCCGGTGCCGCGGATGGACATAGGCCAGGCGGCGGAAGAACAGCCGGTCGCGGGCGGCCGCGTAAGGGACGCGGGCGCCGGCCAAAATCGTCCCGTTCAGGGCGCCGAACATGGAGATCATCGCCGCAATGCTGACCGCCGCCGAGCCGAACTCACCCACTACTTTCCGCATCATGGTGGCGGCGACGCGATCACTGGCGGCCACTTCCGAAGCCGGCAGCACATAGAAATACGCGAGGTTGGTGAGCAAGTAGAGGGCAATCACGGTGAGGGTGCCTCCGATGAGCGCCCGCGGCAGGTTCCGCTGCGGCTGCTTGATCTCGGCGGAGACCATGCTCACGTTGTTCCATCCGTCGTAAGCCCACAGCGCGCCCACCAGCGCGGCGAAGAAGCCGGCCAGACCCCCGGCGGCGGCCACCGAGGTGCGGAAGTTCTCCGCCGAGCCGCCGCTGGCGAGCAGCCCGGCGGCGATCAGCGCTGCGATCAATCCGACCTTGCTCACCGTGAAGGCGACCTGCACCCGGCCGCCGAGCTTGACTCCCCAGTAGTTGACGAATCCGAGCAGAAGGATCAGGCCGGTGGCGACGAACTGGCCCCGGCTGATCTCGAGTGGCCCCCCGTGAGGCCCGATGGGCAGGCCGATGGAGTAGACCACGCGGTCGAGCGCGGGCAGGAAATGCGCCAGATAATAGACGAAGCCGGTGGCCAGCGTGGCGATGGAGCCGGATTTGCCCACCCACATCATCGTCCAGCCGTAGAGGAAGCCCCAGAGCGGACCGTAGGCTTCCCGCAGGAAGACGTACTCGCCGCCGGCCTCCGGCAGCGCCGCCGCCAGCTCGGCATAGCTGAGCGCCCCGGCCAGCGACAGCAGGCCGCCGAAGACCCAGATCAGCAGCACCATCTCCGGCGTGCCGACGCGCTGGACCATGGAGGCGGGCACCAGAAAGATGCCGCTGCCGATGATGGTGCCGACGACGATGGAGGCGGCGCTCCAGGCGCCCAGATCACGCTTGAGGCCCACGGTCTGCGATGCCGCCACGGGTGTCCTCCTTGAAAAGTGCTGCGGCCAGCGCGCCCACGGCGAAGGTCACCACCGTGCCGATGGCCACATACCAGGTCCAGGCGATGGCCGTGCCGAATCGAACGTACATCATGACCGCGAAGCCGGCCACCATGGCCGTCATGGCCGCCCGTTCGCCGACGCGCCGGGTGAACACCCCCAGCAGAAAGACGCCGAGCAGGGAGCCGTAAAGCATGGAAGCCACCGACAAGCCGGCCTCCAGCACCGGTCCCCAGTGGCGCGCCAGCAGGCCGATGCCGACGAGCACCAGACCCCAGACGATCGTGGCCACCCGCGCCAGCCGCAGCATCTCGGCCTCCGTGCGGCGCCGGCCCCGCCGCTCCGCAAACGGGCGGTAGAAATCCATCATCGTGGTCGAAGCGAGCGAATTCAACGCCGAGCTTAGGTTAGCCATCGCCGCGGCCACGATCGCGGCGATCACGAGGCCGGCCACGCCCACCGGCAGGTGTTCCCAGACGAACTGCGGATAGAGCCGGTCGAGCGGGCGCGGCGGCTCCAGGCCCGCGCCGCGGTAGTAGACGAACAGCATCACGCCGATGAGCAGAAAGAGCGTGAACTGAAGGAAGATCACCGCCCAACTGGCAAACAGCGCGGCCCGGCTTTCGCCCTCGTTGCGCGCCGCCAGCAGACGCTGCACCATCATCTGCTCGGTGCCGTGGCTGGCCGTGGTGAGAAAGCAGCCGCCGATGATGCCGGCCCAGAAGGTGTAGGTCTGCTCGAAGAAGCGGGAGGAGAGGGAAAACTGAAAGTCAAAGACCTGAAACTTGCCCGCCGCCGAGGCCGCAACCACCACCGCCTCCCAGCCGCCGGGGATCATGCCGACGATGACGGCAAAGCTCAACAGCGCCCCGCCGAGGTAGAGCAACATCTGGGCCACCTCGGTCCAGATGACCGCGGTGAGGCCGCCCTCGAAGGTGTAAAACAGCGTGAGACAGACGATCACCAGGATGGAAGCCACTTCCCCGGTGCCGAGCACCACCGAGACCACGATGGAGATGGCGAAGACACGGACCCCCTCGGCCAGGGCTCGCAGAACGAGAAACAGGGCGGCGGTGAGCTTGCGGATGCGATCGCCGAATCGGTTCCGCATCAGCTCGTAGGCCGTGTACATCTCGCCGCGGAAATAATGCGGCAGAAGCAGAACGCTGATGACGACGCGGGCGAGCAGATAGCCCAGAACGACTTGCAGAAACCCCAGGTTTCCCCCGTAGGCGAGCGCCGGGGTCCCGATCACCGTTAGCATGGAGGTCTCCGCCGAGACGATCGAGAAGGCGATCGCCCACCACGGCGCCCGGCGCCCCCCGAGGAAATAGTCGTGCAAGGTCCGCTGGCCGTGCCGGAACCGGGCGCCGAACCAGGTGATCCCGACAAGATATACTAGGATCACGGTCAGGTCGGCGAGACGCATGGGAACCGGGATTCTAACACACTGGCGGGCGTCGATCCTGGAAACAGGGTGCGAGCCATGGCCGTCTAAAGATTTCGGAAAGCGTCTGGAGAGCGGCCCCAGCCTCTGAAGCCGGGCCGCCGCGGGGAAACGGCGACAGCTCCGAGATCCGGTTTTCGGTGGAGCAATCCATCCGGCCAGCCTCACGGGTGCAAGAACGGGCCTTCGGCGGCCGCGGCGCGGACGGGTAAAACCCGCAGCGCGGGGTTGCGGCTCGCCGCCCGATCGGATATACTCCGCAAATGCCAGTTTGCTGGTGTCGCCGCAGAGTCGGTGTTCGCCCCGGTCGCGGTGAGGCCCCGCGCGGCGGCGAGCGAGAGTGAATTTGAGGAGGCCACGAGTGTTGCTAAAGCTTGCTTCAAAGGTTACGGTTGCAGTCCTGTTGGCATCATGGTTGGGCGTGATGCATCCCGGTCGGGCGCAGCAGAAACAGTGGAAGGACCGGGCCGAGTACGACCTGTTCGAAGCCGCCCGCAAGGAGGCCGACCCGAAAAAGAAGCTCGACGCGTTGAACACCTGGAAGCAGAAGTATCCTGCCACGGATTTCGAGGAAGAGCGCCTGCTGTTGTTCACCCAGACCTACCAGCAACTCGGCGACGCCGCGCAGATGTACGACTCGGCGGCAGCCCTGCTCCAGAAGAACCCGAACAACATTCAGGGGCTGTATTTTCTCACTTCACTGACGACCTCGATGGGCGACACAGCGCCGGCCAAGCTCGCCAACGGGGAAAAGTACGCCAAGGCGTTGCTGGCCGCGATCGGCACGCTCAAGAAGCCCGACAACATGGCCGACGAAGCCTGGAACCGGGAGCTGGATGCGCTGCGCGTGGTGGCGCACACCACGCTCGGCTGGGTGGCCATGCAGCGCAAGAACAATACCGCCGCTGAAGAGGAGTTCCGCCGGGTGCTGAAGATGAATCCCAACAACGGCCAGGTCTCCTTCTGGCTGGGGACGGTGATCCTGGCGCAGCGCGATCCCGACAAGCAGTCGGAGGCGTTCTTCCACTTCGCCCGCGCCGGCCACTATAGCGGCGAGGGCGCCATGCCGCCGGCAGGCCGCAAGCAGGTGGCCGACTACCTCACCAAGATCTACACCACCTTCCACGGCGACGAGAGCGGTCTGGCCGATCTGGTCTCCATGGCCCAGAAGAGCGCGTTCCCTCCGCCGGGATTGAAGATCAAGTCCAAGGAGGAGATCGCCTTCGAGAAGGAGGAGGAGCTCAAGCGCAAGGATCCCGAACTGGCGCTGTGGCTGAATCTGAAGCGACTGCTCACCGGTCCGGACGGCGAGAACTACTTCACCAACTCGATGCGGAACACCAAGGTGACCGGCCTGCGGGGCTACCTGATGAGCGCCACCCCGGCGGACCGGCCGAACACGCTGGTTCTGGCGCTTTCGGACCGTTCCGGCCCGGGCGAGATCACTTTGGTGCTCGATGAACCCTTCCGCTATAGCGCGCCGCGGGGCACCACCATCCGGTTCGAGGGGATTGCCAAGAGTTTCACCCGGCAGCCTTTCATGCTCACCTTCGACGCCGAGCAGTCGAGCATTCAGGGTTGGCCGCCGCCGCCCACGCGCCGCCCGCCGACCAAGAAATAAAGCGGTCCGGCCGGGACCGCGTCGAGCGCGGCGCGAGCCGCCGTGTCGTTGCGGCTGAGCAAGAGGCTCACGGCAAGCCGTTCCCACCAGTTCTGATCCGCAGCGCCGTCGAGCCGCTCGAAGTAGCGCAGGAACTGCGCCGCCGAGTGCGGAAGCGCAGCCTTTCGGAGAGTCAAATCCAAGCCCTTGACGCCGCCGGCCACCAGGGCCAACAGCATCACGGCCCGCCCAACCCTCCGCCATGCTCCTTTCACATCTTCATAGACGACGCCGGCGCCGGATTGTTTGCTATTTTTCCGGCGCCGCCTCACCGAGGACCGGCCCGAGCAGTACAATCGACGCATGAGTCGAGCCGAGAGCTCGTGGAGCCGCCGCGGGCTGCTTTCGGCGGTCCCGGCTGCGCTCGCCGCACGCCCCCACCCGACAGGCCGCCCGTAAAATCTCATGAAAGAGAACGCCATGATCCCGAAAGTCCGCAAAGCCGTCTTTCCCGCGGCGGGTCTGGGCACCCGCTTTCTTCCCGCCACCAAGGCCCAGCCCAAGGAGATGCTGCCGCTCGTGGATAAGCCGCTCATTCAGTACGCGGTCGAGGAGGCCAAACACTCCGGCATCCAGAACATCATCATCGTCACCGGACGCAACAAGAGCAGCATCGAGGACCACTTCGACGTCAGCTACGAGCTCGAACACGAGTTGCGCAAGAAGGACAAGACCGAGCTGCTCAAGATCGTTCAGGAGATCTCGGATTTGATCGACGTGGCCTACGTGCGGCAGAAGGAGGCTCTCGGCCTCGGCCACGCCGTGCTCCGGGCGCGCGAGCTGGTCGGGCCCGAGCCGTTCGCCGTGGTCCTCTCCGACGACGTCATCGACGCCGAGGTGCCCTGCCTGCGCCAGTTGCTGGACGTGTATGAATATTTCGGCGCCTCGGTGGTGGCGCTCATGGAGGTGCCCGAGGCGAGCGTGCCTGCTTACGGAATCGTCGCCGCCGAGCCGGTCGAGCATAACGGCACCAACGACCGCGTCTTCCGGATCCGGAACCTGGTGGAGAAGCCGCGGCCGGAGGAAGCGCCTTCGCGGCTGGCCATCATCGGCCGCTATGTGCTGACGCCGGAGATCTTCGCTTCGATCGAGGCCATCGGTCCGGGAGCCATCGGCGAGATCCAGCTCACCGATGCACTGCGCCATCTGTTGCGCAGCCGGCCGATCTACGGCTACCGCTTCGAGGGCCGTCGCTGGGATGCGGGGGACAAACTGGGCTTTCTCCAGGCGACCGTCGAGTACGCGCTGCGGCGCGAGGATCTGGGGGCAGCGTTTCGCGAGTATCTCAAGTCGCTCGACTTGTAGGCGTGCTAGACTGAACCAAGTTTGGCCGAGCCAGACGCGGGGCAAAGGGGTAGAACTGCCTCAAAGCAAAGCCGAGACGGAACTCGGCACCGGGACCGTTCTCGGGCCTTGATTACGGAGGAGCAACGATGCAAAACAGGATGATTCTCGCCGTCGTGGGAGCGACCGGCGCCCAGGGCGGCGGCCTTGCGCGCGCCGTCCTGAACGATTCGGAAGGCCCCTTCGCCGTCCGCGCTTTGACCCGCAAGCCATCCAGCCCAAAGGCTCTGGAGCTGGCGCAGCTAGGCGCCGAGGTCGTCCAGGCCGATCTCGACGATCCCGCCAGCCTCGAACGCGCCTTCGCCGGCGCTTACGGCGCCTTCTGCGTCACCAACTTCTGGGAACACTTCTCGCCCGAAAGGGAGACCGCTCAAGCCGCCAATATGGCCAACGCCGCCAAGGCCGCCGGGCTCCGGCATGTGATCTGGTCCACTCTGGAGGACACGCGCCAATGGGTTCCCCTGGATGATGACCGGCTACCCACTTTGATGCGAAAGTACAAGGTGCCGCACTTTGACGCCAAGGGCGAGGCGGACCGCTACTTTGGCGAGGCCGGCCTGCCCGTGACCTTCCTGCTGACATCGTTCTACTTTGAGAACTTCATCTATTTCGGCGCGGGGCCCCGCAAGAATCCGGCGGGCAAGCTCGCCATCACCTTTCCGATGGCTGACAAGAAGCTGCCGGGCATCGCCGTGGATGACATTGGAAAGTGCGCTTACGGCATCTTTCGCAACGGGGCCGAGTTCATAGGCAAGACCGTGGGCATCGCCGCCGGGCACCTGAGCGGCGCCG
>ENA-ORXB01003718-ORXB01003718.1-sediment-metagenome-genome-assembly--contig:-NODE-3718-length-10077-cov-3.870800_pt1 | contig 10077 bp, 8 predicted proteins | sample MGYA00237863_ERZ511475 | MGnify/ENA primary metagenome ERZ511475 (study PRJEB26305, sample SAMN06343858) | sediment metagenome | isolation source: hot spring sediment | place: Canada: British Columbia...
AAATGTATAACAACTATTTTGATAGAGATAAAATTTTAATTGTTGGTGGTGCTGGCTTTGTAGGTAGCAATTTAGCAAAACTTATTCTAAAAGAAAATGAATATGTAAATCTTGTTATCGTTGACAATCTTCTCTCAAGTGAAAAGTTTAATATACCAAATGATTATAGAGTAACTTTTTTAGAAGGTTCAATAACAGATGATAATATTTTGAAATATGTTGATAATAATTTCTCTTATATATTTCATTTAGCAACATATCATGGCAACCAGAGTTCAATTTATGATCCCATTAAAGATCACGAAAACAATACGTTAACTACCCTCAAATTGCTAAATCATATAAAGAATTTTAAAAATATAAAAAAGTTTGTATACTCCTCTGCTGGTTGTTCTGTTGCTGAAAAAACATTTGATGTAGCTAAACCTACAACAGAAGATGATCCCATAAATCTTAATCAAGATAGTCCTTATTCAATATCAAAAATAATTGGTGAATTCTATTGTGTTTATTTTTATAAACAACATGGTATTCCCACAGTTCGAGCAAGATTCCAGAATGTTTATGGACCAGGCGAAGTATTGGGTGCAGGTGAGTGGCGGGGGACTCCTGCAACTGTCTGGAGAAATGTAACACCAACTTTTATTTATAAAGCATTAAAGAATATGCCAATTCCTCTAGAAAACGAAGGTATTGCAACAAGAGATTTTATTTATGTTGATGATGTATGTAGAGGTTTGATATTATGTGCATTCAAAGGTAAAGATGGCGATGTTTATAATCTTGGGACTAGTAAAGAGACATCTATTAGAGAGTTGGCAGAAATGATTTTAGAATTAACCAATAGCAACTCAAAGATTGAATATTTACCAAAAAGACCATGGGATAATTCTGGTAAGAGATATGCAAGTATTGAAAAGGCAAAAAAAGAGTTGGGATTTAAGCCAGAAATTGATATTAAAACAGGTTTAAAGTTAACAATAGAATGGACAATTAAAAATTTAGAAAAGATTGATGCTTGCATTTCAAAGCACTTGGGTTATATGAGAAATTTTTGAGATAATTATGAATGAAGATATTTTTTATAAACAACCCGTTGATATTATAAACGATATTCCTATTTTTTCAGACATAAATGAAGAATATATATTAAATTATGAAAAAATATCTAGCGACCATCTTAAAGCAATAAATCAAGGATGCGAAAATCCCTTTATTGATAATGAATTATGGGAAGAGATGGAGAATTCTACTTTAGAACTAATTGTTAAATATTTGGAAAAATTCAGACATCAAGAAAAGATTAAAATTTTAGATGTTGGTGTTGGAATGGGAAGACTATTGGAAAAGTTGAAAAACAAAGTTGATAAATCTTATGATTTAGAGTTACACGGTTTAGATATTTCCCTAGGATATTTGAAAGAAGCTAAAAAGAAAAATATAAATGTTATTTTTAGTAAAATAGAGGATATACCTTATAAAAGAAATTTTTTTGATATCATCATTTGTACTGATGTTTTAGAGCATGTTTTTGATTTGAACTTAGCGATAAAAAATGTCTTATCTGTGTTAGAAACGGGGGGATATTGATAATTAGAGTACCTAATAAAGAAGATCTAAGTGGATATTTAAAGGAGGATTATCCTTATCAATATGTTCATCTAAGGAACTTTGATAAATATTCTCTCGAATTGTTATTTACAAAAATTTTTAAATTAAAAATTTTGGAATTCAAAGATGCTGGGTTTGTAGCGATTACCCAATTATTGAAATATAAGTTGCCGATTAAAGGATATAGATTTGTTATATTGAAGTTGGGAAGTTTATTAAAAAGGGTGAGTGAAAAAAACTATAGAAATTTCTTAAAGATTATGTTTGAACCTGTAGAAATAAATTGTGTATTAGTGAAAAATGAATAAACCAAATATGCTTGGAAAATTAAACATACTTGTTCTTCATTGGCTAAGAGATCCCAAAGAAGCAAGAGATGTATTATTAAAGCTTGTTTTTTTTCTCAAAAAATATCAGCCAGAACACAATTATATTTATCATGATGTTTCTTTGCCTATCCCAGATTATATTAAAGATATAAAGTTCGATGCTGTAATACTCGATGTAACTTTACTATGTTTGAGGTACCCATATCATAAGAAACATTTTGCGAAATTTATAACTAATTTTAATTTTGTTAAAGATTTAGATGCTGTTAAAATAGCGTTCCCACAGGACGATTATGATTGCTGTGAGATACTCGACAGATGGTTAGTTGATTGGAAAGTAGATTATGTTTTTTCACCGCTTGCTGATAATCCAGAAGTAAATGTAATTTATAAAAATTATAGCAAAATTGGCAAGATAAAACTTGGTTTTACAGGTTATATAGATGATGACTTTTTTAGTCTAAAAAATAGGATAAAACCTTTTGAATTGCGTGTTGTTGATATTTGTTATAGAGCAAGAAAGTTACCACCTTATTTTGGTTGGATAGGTGAACTAAAATGGCGCATAGCAGATATTGTAAGAGATAAAGCTAAAAAATTTAATCTAAAACTTGATATTTCTTATAAGGATAGAGATACGATCCTTGGTGAGAAATGGTATGATTTCTTAGGAAGCAGTAAATTTACATTAGGTAGTTTAAGTGGTAGTTCTCTTATTGATCCAGTAGGCGAGATACAAGAAAAAGTTAAAAAGTATTGTGCTGAAAATCCAAATTACTCTTATGAAGATGTAGAAAAATTGTTTTTTTTAGGACAGGACAAATATAATTTTACAGCTATTTCTCCAAGAAATATTGAAGCCGCTTTTACTTTGACGGGTCAAATACTTGTTGAAGGACCATATTCTGGGATTTTAAGGCCATGGGAGCATTATATCCCATTAAAAAAAGATGGCTCTAATTTTAAAGAAGTTTATGAAGCTATGATAGATATTGAATTTACAAAGAAAATGATAAAAAATTGTTATGAACGTATTATTGAATGTAAAGATTTGTATTATAGTACACTTGCTGAAAATATCATTAATTTAGTTCAAGAAAAAAGAAAAACTGAGGGAAGAAAAATAGATAAAGTTGAAAAGCTAATTATAAGATACGAAAATGAAATGAAGCGAAAGTATAATTTATTCTTTAATCAGAAGCGTATTGTCAAAAAAATTGAAAAACTTTTGTATAATTACCCTTGTATATATAAATTTGCAAAAAACTTATATAACAAACTTTTTTAATAATGGAACAAATTAGCACTTTAATTCTTCATTTTACAGATACAGACAAACTATCATATTTAAATGATTGGTTTGATGCATTTAAAACAGATAAAAGATTTAAAATTGTAGAAATAAATTTATTTACTTTAAAAGAAAGCTTATCAAAAAAAATAAAAAATAATTTTGATTTTATTGTTCTTTTGCATTCAGTGTTGAAGTCTCTTGATTCAATAAAAAGAGCTGAAATGGAAGTTAATTTTTTTCAGAATAGAAAGGCAAAGTTACTTTCTTTTGTGGCCGATGAAGTTAATTTACACATTGTCCCATTATCAAAAAAAATAGATTTTCTAAAAAAGATCAAGCCAGATTATATTGGTACACAGCTGCCGTTAGAAGCAGGGCAATGGTTATATGAAGATATCATCCATGCAGAAGTTTTACCGCTCCCCCATGCATTAAATCCTGATGTTTTCAAACCTTTAAAAGCTTACAATGAACGGGAGTATGACATTGGGATCATTTCTGTACCGTACCCAATCTATTTAGGCGATAATGAAAGAAATGAAATAATGAACTGTTTTGAATCCATTTCAAGAAAAAAGAATTTCAAAGTTAAAATAGTAAAGGCAGTAACTAAAAGTCAGAGGCTTTCTCGAAACGATTGGGCACTTTTTTTAAATAATTGTAAAGGGACAACATCATCAGAGGCAGGCACTTATTTTTTGGAAAAGGATGATAAAACAGTTTTAGAGATTATGGATTATTTAACAAAAAAGATTAAGCAAAGAGGGCAAGCTAAAATGATAATAGATAATCGGTCAAAATTATGGGTTATTTGGAATAAATTACCATACAGTTTTAAGGAATTGGTAAAGAAAATGCTGTTTATAAATGATACAGTTATATCGAAGTTTTCAAAAAAGTTTGTGACTTGGGATGGGTATATTTCTTATGATGAATCGTTCTATCTTGAAGTTTTTGAAAAATTTTATAAAGACAGAGAAAAAAATAAAGTTTATACTAAAGCCATTTCATCAAGGCATTTTGATGCTATAGGCACAAAAACAGTTCAAATTCTATTTGAAGGAAAATACAATGATATTTTAAAACCCGATGAACATTTCATTGAATTAAAAAAAGATTTTTCAAATTTGAATGACGTTTTAGAAAGATTTAAAGATAAAGAATTTGTGAAAAAGATAGTTGATAATGCATATGAATTTGTTTTAAGTAATCACACATATAAACATAGATTAGATTTAATTTATAAAACTATAGAAGGAAGTATATGAAAATATTGAAAAAGTGTTTATTTATCTATTTACTATTTTTATTCCTCTGTCATCTCTTCTTTTACAAGCTTTTAACCCCTCAACACAATATATTTGGTACTGATAAACAGGTGCAGGGGCAAGTTTTTGCTGAAACTATTAAAGAAAAAGAAAAATCTGGTGAATTTCCATGGTGGACAAATGATATTCTGGGTGGTATGCCTACCCAGGCAAGTTTTTTTACAAATAAAAGGCTACTTGACAGTGTCTTTTCTATAATATCTCAGCCTGTATTTTTTATCCCAAACAAATTAACCAAATTTTTTACCGATGAGTATACCATGGTGTGGTGGTTCGCACTTTTTGGTTTTTTTATGTACTTATATCTGAGACATCTTAGATGTAGTTATTTTTCTTCTTTGCTTGGAGGAATTGCATTTTTATCCTGTACGGGCTTTGTTTCTTTGTTCTATGTTGGGCATCATAGTGGTAAAGTGCCTGTTATTGGAATAATGCCATTAATTTTGTTTTTACTAAATTTAGGTTTTGATAAAAAGAATGGCTTTTTATTTTTTGCTCTGGCCGGTTTTTTTTATGCCTTTACAATGTCATGGCACATTCAGATCTTCTTTCTTCTGTCTGTCTCTCTTGTGATTTATCTTTTTTTTAAGATTTTGTTTGATTATCTTGAGAAAAAAGATGCTAAACGTGCTAGTAAATTTATTTTATTTAGTGTTTTTCTTTTTGCCATGGGGTTTATGTTAAATGCTGATCAATTGCTCCCTCGTATGGAATTTAAAAAATTTACTCACAGAGGCTCACAGTCTCAAGTGTCTGAAATGGACAAGGCTGCAATGCCAGGCGTTGATCCAGATCTCGAAAAATATTATTTTGTTACGTCATTTTCCCAGCCGCCAGAGGATTTATTGGGTCTTTTTATGCGGTATCCCTTTGGGATGGGAAAGCCTTACGGTGGCGTACTTAAAGAAGTAGAAGATATCCCCTATTATCGGGGGAGATATGAACTTAGGCTATCTCTTGAGTATGTGGGTATCTTTGTATTCCTTTTGGCTATTATTGGTGCTATTAAGTATTTTAAACTGCGAGAAGTGAAGCTTATTGTAATACTCGGGGTTGCATCTCTTTGGCTATCTCTGGGTAAGTATACGCCACTATTTGACATACTTTACAAAATGCCGGGCTTTAAGAACTTTCGAATACCCCTTGTTTACACAATGGTTTCTTATTTTTCCTTTGCTGCCCTTGCTGGTTTTGGGTTTCAAGCATTAGAAGACTATGTAAAAGAAGGCAAAAGGTTTGCTATTAAAAAATATCTATTTGTTGTTGGTATCATTTCATTGATCTTTACTTTAATTGCTCTTTTTTGCTCAGTCTTTGAGGTAGAAACTATAAGATTTTTACTCAATTTTGAGTTGGTAAGAGAAATGCTTTGGGGTGTATATAGCGATGTTAGGCAAAGATACGCTCTTTTTCTCTACAATCTATATTATCTAATAATTTGCTTATGGGTATTTTTTCTTTTTTTCTTCTTTTATTTTAAGGGTAAGATTTCTCAAAAATTAGCTTTTATATTTTTAACATTGGCAATAATAATCGATTTGTGGACTTTAAATAATAAATTTATAATACCCATTCCGAGGGAACAAAGTGTTAAAGAGTTTTTGGCTGAGGATAATTTAGTAAAGTTTTTGAAACAGGATAAATCTCTTTTTAGAATAAAAAGTGCTGTGGATGAGGTTAATAATAAATGGGTTATTTTTGGCATATCTAATGTGGAAGGATATCATCCAACACCACTAAAATCTTTTGAAGAAGTATATTCACTTATGAATTTTACTAATAATATTGATAATCTTCTGAATATAAAATATCTTATACTTTTTCCCAACGATCAGCTTGTAAATCTTCTCGAAAATAACAATTATTTGAAAAATAAATACAAAAAGGTGGCAGATACAACAATGTATTCAATTTCTACTAAAGGAGAAAAACCAGTAGTTATTTATCAAAATACACAGGATTATGGCAGGTTTTTCTTCGTTTATAACTATGCTGTAATTGATGATAATAGGGCATTAGCATTACTTGCCTCGCCAAATTTTAATCCCAAAGAGATTGCAATTTTATCAGATAAACCAAAGGAGAGTTTTACACTATCAAGAAGTTCTTTTGAGAAGCTTGAAGTGAAAAAGTATACCCCAAATGAGGTAGTTATCGAAACACAAACAGATGGTAATAGTCTTTTAGTATTAAGTGAAAACTGGTATCCAGCATGGAAAGCCTATATCGATGGCAAAACAACAGAGATTTATCGAACATATGTTACACTGCGTTCAATATTTTTGCCCCGAGGAAAGCACACAGTTACTTTTAGATATGAATCTGATACTCTCAGGTTAGGTATGATTATTTTTTGGATAGGTTTTGTAAGTCTTATCGTTTCATTAGTTTATCAAATATATTTGAATTTTAAGAAAGATGGAACTGTTAGCGCCAGCTAAAGATATGGATGCTTTACTTTGCGCCTATGATGCTGGCGCAGATGCAGTATATGTTGGGCTGACAAAATTTTCAGCTAGAGCAAGAGCAAGAAATCTTACCATTGAAGAACTTTATAAAGCTTCAGATATCAAGAAAAAGATAAATAAAAAGTTATATATAGCTTTAAATACATTAATTTTTGAAGATGAGATTCCAGAATTGATAGAGATTCTTTTGCATCTAAAGTCTGCTGAAATTGATGGTGTCATTATTCAGGATTATGGTGTTTATCAATTAATGAAGGATTTAGATATAAAGATACCTATTCATGCAAGCACTCAGATGGGAACGAAAAATCATATACAGGCAAAGTTTCTTGAAGATTTGGGATTTAAACGCGTTATTCTTGAGCGACAATTATCGCTCGATGAAATCAAATCGATACGAAATCATACCAATATTGAACTTGAAGTATTTGTTCATGGTGCTATGTGTTTTGCCTTATCAGGGCATTGCTTTTTTTCTAAAATGCTTGGCAATAGAAGTGGAAATAGGGGTGATTGTGCACAGCCTTGTAGGTGGTCTTTCAGAGATATTACCAATAACAAAACCATCAGGCCTTTTTTTATGAAAGACTTATCAGCAATTACATTATTGCCTGTTTTAAAAAATATTGGAATAAATTCTTTAAAGATAGAAGGAAGATTGAAGGGAATTGAATACGTATACAAAGTGGTTTCAATTTATCGTGAAGCATTAGATACCCTTCATAAAATAAGAGATGTTAAAGATTTAGAACATTTTGAAAAAGATTTACAAAATATAGCCTTTACGCGTCAGACTGGTAAAGGATTTTTTAACGGAATTTTTTCACAGGAAAATATTATAAATGTAGAACAAGATAGCGTAGGGCTTTTTGCAGGTACAATTTCATCTATTTATGAAAAAACAATTTTTTTTAAAACAATAATTCCCATAAATATAGGCGATGGGCTTAGAATTTTAAATAGTGATGATACTTCATTTAAATTGCCAGTAAAGGCAATTTATAAGAATAACAAAAAAGTAAGAAGTGCTGATTCTGGAGATTATATCGGTGTTCCCTGTAATATTAAAGGTATCTCTAAAAATGCTAAGATTTATCTTGTAAATCATCGGTTTCACTATAAAAGCAATATTAAGATACCCACTAAAATTTATATTCCTGACGTTAGAGAAAAGATTAATAGTTTTATTGAAAAATATAAAAAACAGTATGTTTCATCATATAATAATCCTGTTAAAATAAAACTACAATTTGAACCAGAGAAATTTTATAATTTCTATGGTAAAAATTTTGTATTTGTAACACCAGATGTATATGAATCAAAGATTGATTTTTATAGAAATATTTCTGAAAATCAGAGGATAGATGGTGTTTTTATTTCCCATCCTTCGGAAGCACAGATTTTTCAAAAAAAGGAAGTGTATGGTTCATTTTATCTTTATGTAACTAATAAATCTACAGGTTATTTCATGAAAAGTTTTAATATAAAAGCCTTTTCCCTTAGTCCCGATTTAGATAATGCAAACTTTAGTAAAATAAAACATATTTCACCCTTATGGATCGTATGGGAAAACTTACCTCTATGGATAACAAGAGTTCAAATTGGGAAAAATTCTATAATTAAATCTCTGAATAATAAAAAAATTACAATTAAAGGCTATTTTGGCTTTAAAGGATGATTTTTCAAAAGTTTTTTAATTTAAAAAAAAATCAATTTTAAGGTCTCAGTTGCATTTTTTTATTAGGTAGTAACCGACTGATAGAGCTAATACAATAATACCTATCCCAAATAGTGTTAAACTCGGTGTTTCTTTTACATCAAGTATTATTATCTTTCTTGCAATGGCAATAATTGCAACAGATAGTACTTCTGAGCATGATCGTAACTTTCGGTAAGATATGTTTTCATTATTGTTTCAAATAATTCAATACCTATAATCACAAGCATAAATATTCCAAAAATTTCTAACAATTCATTGATATCAAGTAAAAAAACAGGTGGTGTTAAGATATCTGTGATTATAACCCAGCAAAGTTCAATAGTAGCTAAGAGTAATACAATACCCATCATTATTGTGATAATTATTATTAAAAACTTCTTAAACGTCTTTAGAGAGTTAAACATTTTTCTTTCTCAATCTTCTTAAAAATTTATCTATTTCTACAACAATTATCACTGAAAGAGAAACCAATAAAATTTGAATCCACTCATTTGTGGTAATTGGTTCTGTTCTGAAAATATATTGTAAGAGGGGAACGTATAAAACCGCAAGTTGGGCAAAAAAAGCGGATATTAAACTGATAAAAAGGAATGGATTATTTAAAGGATTTATTTTGAAAATTGATTCATATTCCGATTTACTATTCCATGCTTGAAAAAACTGAAAAAAAACCATTGTAGTTACAGCAACTGTTCTTGCCTTTTCTAATGAATATCCTTCATTTAATGCTGTTAAGTAATTAAAAACAACACCGGTAGATATTAAAAAACCAACGATAATAGTTCGCTGAATAAGTTGCTTTGACATTATCCCTTCCTTTGGATCTCTAGGTGGTCTATTTATTACGTTTAGCTCACCAGGTTCAAAGGCAAGGGCAACATCCTGAAGGCCATTTGTTACAATGTTTATCCATAAAAGCTGTGCTGGGACATAAGGTATTGGGACGCCTAAAACTATTGTCATAATAATTGAAAGTATTGCTGCAATACCTGTTGGAATTAAGAAAAAAGTAACCTTTCTTATATTATCAAATACAATTCTTCCTTCTCTCACTGCATGGAAAATACTTGCAAAGTTATCATCCGTTAGGACCATATCCGATGCTTCTTTTGCTACATCAGTACCACTCTTGCCCATAGCAACACCAATATGTGTGGCTTTTAATGCTGGTGTAGTGCGACCCTAAGGTCAAGACATTTTTCATGGTAGAGAAGAGTAGAGTTTTTCATGCTGTATTCCTTGAGTTTTCATCATAATACATGGCTTCATATTCTTCTGGACTCTTATACCCAAGCTCGGAATGAACATAGAACTTGTTATAATCAAT
>ENA-ORXB01003720-ORXB01003720.1-sediment-metagenome-genome-assembly--contig:-NODE-3720-length-10074-cov-3.695109_pt1 | contig 10074 bp, 8 predicted proteins | sample MGYA00237863_ERZ511475 | MGnify/ENA primary metagenome ERZ511475 (study PRJEB26305, sample SAMN06343858) | sediment metagenome | isolation source: hot spring sediment | place: Canada: British Columbia...
CAAAGTTTACGGGGGCGGCAGCAGGGATACCGGAAGCAGCGGGTTTAGGAGCAGGGACGGGAAGAACCTCCACAACGACGAGCACCATATTACGAAAGACCCGAACACGACCGACCCGAAGAAGCAGGTGTACTGTGTGAGCTGTCACACCTACGCGCCTCACGGCGGCAAATACCGGATGTTGGGGACAACCAAGGATACGGATGCTCCCTTCGCGAGCTACGCGAAGAACATCCGGATTGACCGGGTGACGGGTGGCTACGACAAAAGGAACTGCGCCACGAATTGCGGCGAGCATCCTACGTACTAAAATTGAGCGCGCTGATATAGAGGAAAGCTAAAGCTGTGTCTTAAAGGGGACGTTGATCCTCAAGGACACAGCTTTAGCACCATTTTTTTGTTCCGTTTACTTTTCTCTGGCGTGGCTCGGGGCACTGAATGGGAAAAAGATGATTCATGGGAGCAGAGTTCTTAGGAAAGCTGTGGTCATTTTTCAAATCAAGGAAACTCGCTATCTTTTTGATTGCGGCGCTTGTTATCTCTTTTACGTTGGGGGTGTTAATTCCCCAGGCAGCTTCAAGACCGGACAGGTTCAGTCTCTGGGCCTCTGAGCACCCTTTTTGGGCGCGCATCGCTCAAGCCTTGTCTCTTGACGAAGTTTTTACGTCCTGGTGGTTTGCGCTAATAAGTTTCTTCTTCTTTGTGAATCTCTTCGCTTGCACGTGGGACCAAGGCGCGAGAGCCTGGCGGCTATGGAAAAACAGGACCAGCATAAAAAATTACCCGGGTATCCTGGCCCCGGTTGTAATTCACGCAGGGTTAATCGTCGTCGTGTTAGGGGGGCTGGCGAGCGCGGGTTTCAAGATGACCGGGTATATGACGGTGATGGAAGGCGAGGTGCGCCGGGAACTGCGGGAAGAATACGAGGTGCTGTCGGAAGCTCCTTTTTTCGGTCTCATCGGGCACCGCGGTTACGGCATCGGGCTTAAAAAGCAAGAGCGAGTCCTTGACGAAACCGGGAAGGTCAGCTATATCAAGTCGGAGATTGTAGTCCTTGACGAGAACAAAGTGCTCCTTGAAAAGACCGTGGAAGCTGGTAGCCCCCTCATATATAAGGGTCTCGCTCTTTACGAGTATAACGCCGGTTTCGCGCCTCTAGTCACCATAACCGGTCCTGACGGCCGGGAACTTTACAAGGGGTTTTTGTTCATGCAAACCCTCCCCGGCCCCCCCGAAACCACTTACCAGAGGAAAAATTTCTCCGTCCCCGGGACGTCCTTTGTTTTAGATGTGCGATTCTATCCCGATATGGTAATTAGAGGGGGTAAAGTTGTGACCCGGAAATTCTCCCTGGGGACACCCGGTATGGAGGTGAGCATCTTCCAAAATGGTCAGGAAGTGGTAAAAGGGATTGTCAAGAAAGGCGAGAAATTAAACTTCGCGGGCAATTCTTTATCCTTCGGTGAGGTAAGGCAGTGGACGGGGCTTGAGGTCGTCTATGACCCGGGAGCCAAGATCTTGTTTGGTGGCTGCGTGGTTACTCTTGTCGGAATGGCTTTGCTGTACTTAAAGATGCGCGGCCCTTGAAAGAGGTGTAAGGATTGTTTCGGCTATCAAAGTTCAGCTGATTTTATACTGGGTTGCGGTCGGGTTCTGTTTTTTGGGGACTTTTTTCTTTGTGGCGAGCCTCACGTTCAAAAAAGAGCAGTGGTTAAGGTTCGGGGTAATTTTCTCTTTCTTAGCCTCATTACCCTTGACGGCGGGTATCATCGCCAGGTGGATTGAGACCGGCCACTTCCCTTACTGGGGACCTTACGAAGTCTTTACGTCCTACGCGTGGGGCGCCTTGCTTTTTTATTTAGTCGTCCAGCTTTTTAAACCTAACCTCAAGATTGCGGGCACGGTGGTAGCACCGGCCGTCTTGCTGATGACCGGCATAGGGGTAATGAGCTCCACCGAAATGGGTGATATTCCGAAAACCTTTTTTACCTACTGGCTTTGGATTCACATATTCTTTGCGAAGCTCTCTTACGGTTCAGTGCTTATTTCGACGGCTCTGGCCCTAAGTTATCTTATCAAGAGCAGACTTGAGGAGAAGGGGGCGACAAACCCTTTGTTAGGTAAGCTGCCTCCCCTGACAAAAATAGACCACCTGATCTATCAATTTGTAGCCTTTGGCCTCGTAATGTTAGGAATCATGATTGCCTCCGGCGCTGTTTGGGCGTATAAGGCCTGGGGGCGCTACTGGGGATGGGACCCCGTTGAAACGTGGGCTTTAATTAGCTGGCTGGTTTACGCCCTCTACCTGCACCTTAGAATAGCGCTGGGCTGGAAAGGTAAAAGATCGGCGTGGTTCGCCATTTTCGCCATGGTGGTAGTGGTTTTCTCCTTTTTCGGGATTCCCCTCTTCTACGATAGCATTCATGAGCACCTCAACTACTTGAAGGAGTGACCGGATGGGGAAAAGGATTCTGCTGCTCACACCGCCCTACCACACCGGAATCATCGAAATAACCGGGAACTGGCCGCCTTTAAACCTCGTTTACCTGGCCGGTCACCTGCGCCGGGCCGGTCACCAGGTGGAAATCTACGATGCCATGACCAAAAACCATACCGTTGACGAGGTGAGGCTAAAAGTTTTAGCCAAAAATCCGGATATCGTAATGATCGGGGCGTATACTCCCAGTGTTAACTGCGCTTTAGAGGTGCTTCGGCTGGTTAAGAAAGACAATCCCCGGATAATAACCTGTCTTGGAGGGGTTCACGCGACTTTCTGTTACGACGAAATTTTAAGCGCGCATCACGATTCCGTGGACTATATTGTGAGGGGCGAGGGTGAAAAAACCGTTGTTGAGTTGGTAGAGGCCCTTGAAGCTCGTGCTGATCTGTGGAAGGTGCCGGGGGTGGCTTTCTATAGGGAGGGGAGGGTGGTTTCGACCCGGGAAAGAGAGCTGGTGGCTGACCTAGATGAATTGGCCGCAGCCTGGGATTTGCTCGAGTGGTCAGATTACTATTTCAAAATCACTGGTCGCAGGTTGGCCGTGGTCAGTTCCTCCAGGGGCTGTAATTACCACTGCAAGTTCTGCTCCCAGCACCTTTTTTGGAAGGGGACCTACCGGGAAAGGACGGCAGAAAGCTTCGTCGCGGAGATAGAGTACCTTCACCGGACTTTTGGTGTCGGCATGTTCATGTTGGCCGACGAGTACGCGACCAAAAACAGAGCCAGGTGGGAGAGGATTCTTGATCTGTTGATCGAAAAAGGGATGGATATTCATCTCACCCTCGAAACCAGGGTTGACGATATTATCCGGGATGAAGATATCCTCCCGAAGTACCGCCGGGCCGGCGTTATCCACGTCTATGTCGGGGTTGAGTCGGTAAGCCAAACGGTCTTAGACGCCTACGAAAAGGAGTTGCGGGTCGAAGAGGCAAAGAAGGCTTTGGACCTTTTGAATAGCGCCGGAATCATCACGGAATGTTCCTTTATTATGGGCGGGCCTGACGAGACGGCGGAATCGATGGACCTGACCCTTAAAACGGCAATGGAGTTCAATCCGGACCTGGCCCACTTTTTACTGCTCACGCCGTGGCCTTACGCCACTATCTACCGGGAGATAGAGCCCTATGTAGTGGAAAAGGATTACAGCAAGTACCACTTTGTTCACCCGATTGTGAAACCGAAGGCCATGGAATTAAGAGAGGTCTGGGAAAAACTCGTAGATTGCTTCAGGGTTTTCTACTTGGGCAAGGCAAAAGAGTATTTAACTGCGCCGGAAGGTTTTAAGAAAGACTATATGCTCAAAGCCATTCAGATAATGCACCGCGAGTTTTTCACCACTAATTTTGGGGAGAACACGATTGAAAGGCCTGAAGGATTAGATGCTCAACCACTGGGAATCAATGGTATCTGTAACTTGCCAGAGAAGGGGGATTCTGCGATGGTTGACAACAGGAAAGTAATAACCAAAGAAGAGCTGGACAGGGAAATACTGGCCTTCATCGAGAAGGGGGTTGACTATTCGGACGAAGAGTGGTTCAACGAACTGGCGCTAAAACAGTTTCTGTATCAGTGGAGCGAAAATGATTTCTACCGCAATTTCTGCGAGTCTCAGGGAATTACTCCGGAGAAAGTTACGCATTGGTTAGAGATTCCGGCCGTGCCCACCGAGGCGTTCAAAAAGACCATTATAGCTTCTTTCCCGCTCTCCGAAGCCGAACTTTCTCTGCTCACCAGCGGTACCACCAGTCCCGAGACTCGCGGCAGGATTTACCGGGATAAGAGCAGCCTGGAAATCATCAAGAAGTGTAATTACATGTTAAGCAAGGAGTTTCTCTTCCCCGACGTTGACCGCATGAGGCTGCTCCTGCTGGTGCCGCCGCCCGAAGTCGCTCCGGGAATGCCCATGGCTTACGGACTGGAACTGGCCAAAAGAGAGTTCGGGACTCCACAGAGTGCTTACTACATCACCCCGAATGGTATGGCCACGGACGAGTTGGTGGCCGCGTTACTTGAGGTTGAGGAAAAGAGCGAGCCCGTGTGCCTTATTGGTGCGACCTCCGGTTTTGTCTACTTCTTTAATATCTGCCGCGAAAAGGGCCTCAAGTTTAAACTTCCTCCAGGTAGCCGGGTCTGTGATGGGGGAGGATACCAGGGAACCTTCGGCGAGTGTTCCCGGGAGCAATACTATGCCTTGGTGGAGGAGTTTTTAGGGGTGCCCTGGCACTTCTGTGTCAATGCCCTCGGTATGGGCGAAAGCGGCACCAACTACTTTGATAACGTGTTGCGCGACTATTACCGGGGTAAGCCGGTGCGGGAACGCTACAAGGTTGATTTGCCGTGGACAAGGACCATTGTTGTGGGTGTAAGAACGGGGAAGCGACTGCCGAAGGGGGAACTAGGGCTGATAAGGCACTACGACCTCACCAACAGGGCTACCGTGTTGGCCGTGCAGACGGATAATATCGGCTACGAAACCGATGGGGGGTTTGAGATTCTCGGTCGTTCGGCGAGTCTCATCCCCGGGTACCACATCCAAACTCCCGGGGGAACGGTGAAGGACTGGCTTTTGGGTGTGGGCAGGCAGGAGTCGTCCCGGAGGGAAAAGAGGGAAATGCCGCCGGGGCATACGGGAGATATGTTCAGAGAGCATCCAGGGGGGCCGCCTGGCGGATGTTCGGCGGCTACCGCTCAGGTGATGATGGGCCACGGCCACCCCTGCTCCACACCGGTGGACCAGGCACTGAGGCAGGGGCACCTCTGCTCCACGGTAGCGGACGGGATGTTGAGGCAGGGGCACCTCTGCTCCACGGTAGCGGATCAGATGCTGAGACAGGGGCATCCTTGCTCCACAGCCGCAGACCAGATGCTCAAACAAGGACATCCGTGCTCTACAGTGGCAGACCAGATGCTCGAACAGGGGCACCCCTGCTCTGCAGTAGCGGATAAGATGCTGAAAAAGAAGCATCATGCTCCCTAAGGGTATAAAGTTGCTATAGCAAAGGTCGAATTATTATATCAACCAAGCAATAAACCTAAATCTTAGGGAGGGCGCTGCTTTGAAGAAGAATTGTTGGGAGTTTAAAAAGTGTGGTAGGGAACCGGGTGGAGAGAAAGTGCGAGAATTAGGGGTCTGCCCAGCGGCTACTGAGCAAAGGATGGACGGTGTGCACGGCGGTAAGAATGCGGGCAGATGTTGCTGGGTGGTTGCAGGAACTCTGTGCGGAGGTCAAGTTCAAGGAACCTTCGCGAAAAAGTTTCAGAATTGCCAGGAGTGCGAGTTTTATAAATTGGTGAAAGAAGAAGAAGGCGCCAGATTTGTTTTAACGGCAAACCTGCTTGCTAAATTGAAAGGATAAAATTTAGGTAGGCCGGCTCGCGCCAGATTCCTGCGCTGACCATATTTAGAAGTGAGAGGCTGGAGGTTGGAGTTTAGAAAGTTGTTAAGAAATCGGTACTGCCGATTTCTTCAAGAATCCTCTAGCTTCTCACTTTCTTAATTTTACTCCGGTCTTGCCGCAGGTTCTACACAAATTTTCACTCCCGGTAGCGACCGCCAGGTTGTAAGCTCCGGGATCCTACTGAGAAAAATAAAAGCCGTGGAAAGGAAACGGAACCGGTTTATCACAGGGGACAGCAGCGGTGGAACCGGAATGCCCGGCAGAAGTTGACGAAATCCTCTCTCAGCACGAGAAGAGCCAGTGTTCGCTTATCCCGATTATTCAAGATATTCAGAAAGCTTTCGGCTACCTGCCGCGCGGGGCGCTTCTCCGCGTCGCCGATTACCTGCGGCTCCCGCCAAGCACCGTCTATGGCGTGGCTACCTTTTACGCCCAATTTCGCCTTTACCCACGGGGACGGCACCAGGTGAAGGTTTGCCAAGGCACGGCCTGCCACGTGCGCGGCGGCAAGGCCGTAATGGATGCGGCGCGGAGCGCGCTCGGGATCGAACCCGGAGAGACTACGCCCGACCGCGGGTTCAGCCTCGAGCGCGTGGCCTGCGTGGGTTCCTGCGCTCTGGGACCGGTAGTAGTGATAGACGAAGTCATCTACGGCACCATGACTCCTGCCAAAGTTACGCAACTGACGCGCGCTCTTGCAAACAGGGTCGGGACCACGCCCGAAGAAGGTAAAGCAAAAGCGCATCCGAAACGCCGGCGGGCGACGCGATCGTAAGGAGCAATGCTATTTTCCCAGGTCCTAAGGCGGAAGTCTTCGCCAGCAGCGCGAGACGCGGAGGGATTATGAAAAGGCTCGCTTCACTTAGAGACTTAGACTCCCTGCGCCGGAAAATCAGGGCAGCCCGCGACCCGAACCGGCTTCTTATTGCTGTATGCGGGGATACCGGCTGCCGCGCAAACGGTAGCCTTGCCGTAGCCGAAATCTTTGCCAGGGAACTGCACCGGCACCGGCTCAAGGAAAAGGTGGTGCTTAAAGTCACCGGTTGCCCCGGTTTCTGCCAGCAAGGCCCGGTGGTAATAGTTTTCATCCTCAAGGGATTCTTTACCGCTGGGTTGGCAAGAGTGACCCGGATCGAGATGTCCAAGAGATAATCCAGGCCACCATTACCGGGGGAAGGCCCGTAGAACGGTTGCTCTACGAAGATCCTGAAACAGGGCAAAAAATAGCGCATTACAGAATCTGTAACGCAGATGAAGGGGACCCCGGGGCCTTCATGGACCGCTCCCTGATGGAAGGAGATCCGCATTCGGTGCTCGAAGGGATGATCATCGGCGCCTACGCTATTTCGGAGGGAATCAGTCCGGCGGAAGGTTACGTCTACATCCGAACCGAATACCCTCTGGCGGTGAAAACCATCCGGACCGCCATCGAACAGGCTCGGACCCTGGGTCTGCTGGGCGAAAACATCCTGGGCACGGGCTTCTCTTTCGACATCAAGGTTAAGGAAGGTGCTGGCGCTTTTGTGTGTGGAGAGGAAACCGCGCTTATGGCCTCCATAGAAGGAAGGAGAGGCATTCCCCGGCCCCGACCGCCTTTTCCCGTCCAGGTAGGCCTTTGGGGTAAGCCTACCAACATCAATAACGTGGAAACCTGGGCCAACGTGCCCCGGATCATTAACGGAGGTCCCGACTGGTACGCCAGCATCGGAACCGAGAAAAGCAAGGGTACCAAGGTATTCAGCCTGGTGGGCAACGTCCGGCATTCTGGGTTGATTGAAGTTCCCATGGGCATGACCCTCCGGGAAATCGTTTTCGGTATCGGTGGCGGCAGTGCCAGCGGGAAAAAGATTAAGGCGGTTCAGACCGGGGGCCCTTCGGGCGGGTGCATCCCGGCGGAAGTCTTTCGACCTGCCGGTTGATTATGAAAGCCTCACTGCGGCGGGCTCGATCATGGGTTCAGGCGGACTGGTGGTAATGGATGAAGAAACCTGCATGGTTGACATTGCCCGGTATTTCCTCGAGTTTACCGTGCAGGAATCCTGCGGGAAATGCGCCCCGTGCCGGCTAGGCATTCGCCAGATGCACGTAATCGTGGAGGATATCTGCTCTGGCCGGGGCCGGCCAGGAGACATCGAACTCCTTGAAGAACTGGCCGGTGCCGTGAAGAAGGGCTCGCTGTGCGGCTTGGGGCAAACGGCCCCCAACCCGGTCTTGACCACCATCAAGTACTACCGGAGCGAATACGAGGAACATATTTTCAAACGCCATTGCCCGGCCAAAAAATGTCCGGGGCTTTTCCGCTACGAGATTGACCCTCAACTGTGCAAGGGGTGCGGCACATGCCGGAAAAACTGCCCCGGAGAGGCTATCAGCGGCCAAAAGAAGGCACCGCACACAATCAACCAGGAGAAATGCCTCAACTGCGGTATTTGTTTTCAAAATTGTCCCCTCCACGCGGTGCAAAAGGTGTGAGGTAATGCTTTCAAGGAAGAGCGTTAAACCAGAGCGCCGCCATCCGGAACCTGGGATGTTTTGGAAAGGGGAATTTCCGTGCCCGTAATTAACATTGACGGGCGTGAGGTGGAAGCACGAACGGGCAGCACCGTTCTCGAAGCTGCTCTTGAAGCAGGCATTTACATCCCCCACCTCTGCTACCTGCCGGGACTCGAACCCTATGGCGGGTGCAGGCTGTGCATCGTAGAGATCGAGGGGATGCGCGGCCTACCGGCGGCGTGCACGACCATCGTCTTTGAGGGGATGGTGGTGCGCAGCGACGTGCCCGCTATTAACCACGTTCGGCGGGTTACCGCCGAACTCCTTGTCGCCGACCATCAGGGAGACTGCTTGACCTGCACCGCCAACCAGGAGTGCGAGCTCCAGCGGGTGACGGCCTACCTTGGTATTGACCGGCGCCGCTTTCGCCCGGGCACCCGCGCTCCGGTAAAGGACGCGAGCAACAAGTTTTTTGAACGCGATGCCGCCAAGTGCGTCCTGTGCACCCGCTGTGTCCGGATGTGTCACGCGGTGCAGGGAGTCGGCGCGATCGAAGTGGTTTCCCGGGGCTACGACAGCCGCATCGCCACTTTCCGGGATGCACCCCTCGCCGAATCTAATTGCGAGTCCTGCGGGATGTGCGTTGACGCGTGCCCGACTGGGGCGCTGCGGCCTAAGGAAGAAACCCTGCCACCCGCTGAAAATGTCCCCACCATTTGTCCTTACTGCGGATGCGGGTGCGGGTTGGTGCTGGGCACCCGTGGCGGGAGAATCGTCCGCGTTCGTGGAGACAAAACCAACCCCGTCAACCGCGGGCAACTGTGCGTTAAGGGGCGGTTTGGTCTCCGTTTTGTGCATTCGTGGGAACGTCTGACGTCGCCGCTGGTCAAGCACGGTGACGGTTTCAAGCCGGTAACGTGGGACGAGGCACTAGCCCTTGTGGCCGAACGTCTCACCGAAATCAGGCGTCTGCACGGCCCCGACGCCCTCGGCGGCATCGCTTCCGCCAAGTGCACCAATGAGGAAAACTACCTCTTCCAGAAGTTCATGCGCGCCTGCCTTGGAACAAATAATGTTGACCACTGCGCTCGCCTGTGCCACGCCTCCACGGTGAACGGTCTTACTATGGCGTTCGGCTCCGGTGCCATGACCAACAGCATCGCCGAACTCGAGCATGCCGACTGCATCCTTGTGGCCGGTTCAAACACTACCGAGGCGCACCCCATCATTGCTCTCCGCATTAAGTCTGCCGTGGTGAGGCGGGGGGCAATCCTCATTGTAGCCGATCCTCGAAGGATACCCCTGGTTCGCTTCGCCCGCCTGCACCTGCGCCAGCGCTGCGGTACCGACGTGATGCTTTTCAACGCCATGATGAACGTGATCGTGACCGAAGGGCTGGCAAACCGAGAGTTTGTCGCCGCGCGGACCGAAGGCTTCGCCGAGGCCTGGGAGGTCATCCGCCACTGCACTCCCGAAGCTGCCGCCCGAATCACGGGCGTCCCGACGGAAGAGATCCGCGAAGCAGCCCGGCTTTTTGCCCGGGCTGAACGGGCCGCCATTGTTTACAGCATGGGTATCACCCAGCACACCACCGGCACAGACAACGTGCTGGCGCTGGCCAATCTGACGCTGCTTACCGGAAACATCGGGCGCGAGTTTACAGGCGTGTATCCCCTTCGGGGG
>ENA-ORXB01003721-ORXB01003721.1-sediment-metagenome-genome-assembly--contig:-NODE-3721-length-10074-cov-2.631690_pt1 | contig 10074 bp, 10 predicted proteins | sample MGYA00237863_ERZ511475 | MGnify/ENA primary metagenome ERZ511475 (study PRJEB26305, sample SAMN06343858) | sediment metagenome | isolation source: hot spring sediment | place: Canada: British Columbia...
ACGATCATCGAGTCGCGCCTTGACAAGGGCCGTGGTCCCGTCGCTACAGTTCTGGTGCAGAACGGCACCCTGAACGTCGGTGATACCCTCGTTGCGGGTCAACAGTTTGCGCGGGTCCGTGCGATGATCGACGACCGTGGCAAACGGGTCAGCCAAGCTGGTCCCTCCACGCCGGTTGAGGTGCTGGGTTTCTCAGAGGTGCCGGAGGCAGGCGAGGTCTTTGTGGTGGTTGAGGAACGGTTGGCCCGCCAGATTGCCCAGAAGCGGCTGGCCAAGAAGCGCGAAGAAGAGGCCCGGGCGCGGACGAAAATCGCGCTTGAAGACGTTTACCGGCGCATCCAGGAGGGGCAAATAAAGGAGTTGCCGCTCATTGTGAAGGCTGACGTGCAGGGTTCGGCCGAAGCGTTGAGTCGGGCACTCGAACGCCTCGGCACGGATGAAGTGAGGGTCAACCTGATTCATACCGGGGTGGGTGCTATTACGGAAACCGATATTATGTTGGCTTCAGCTTCCGGTGCGATAATTATCGGTTTCAACGTGCGCCCGGACATGAACGCGCGCAAGGCGCAGGAGCGCGAGAAGGTTGATATCCGGCTCTACCAGGTGATTTACGACGCGATCAACGACGTAAAGGCAGCTTTGTCGGGTCTCTTGGAGCCCGAGTACCGCGAGGTGGTAACAGGGCGGGCGGAGGTGCGGAAGATTTTCCACGTTTCCCGCTTGGGCACCATTGCAGGCTGTTACGTAAGTGAGGGTAAAGTGAGCCGGGATGCAGGTGTGAGGGTTATCCGTGGCGGGGTTGTAGTGTATACCGGTCGAATTTCCTCCCTTAGACGTTTTAAAGATGATGTCCGCGAGGTGGCACAGGGCTTTGAGTGCGGTCTGATGATCGAGAATTTCAATGATATTGAAGAAGGTGACGAACTCGAATTCTTCGTGACGGAGACGGTCAGACGCCAGCTTGAATAAACGGAGGTTAGTTAGGTGGCACATCGTGCGGCGCGTTTGGCCGAGGTAATAAAAGAAGAATTGGCCGATATTCTAAAAAATGAGCTTAAAGACCCGCGCCTCGGTTTTTGCACCGTAACCCGGGTCGAGGTCTCAGCCGACCTGCGGCACGCGAAGGTTTTTTTAAGTGTTTATGATCCGCCGGCGCAAAGCGACACTACACTTAGGGTACTTGAGAGGGCGCAGGGGTTCATTCGTAGCCAGCTCGGCCGGCGGATTAGGCTTCGTCACGTGCCGGAACTCACCTTTCGCTTTGATCCTTCTATTGATTACGGGGTAAAAATCGCCCGTCTGATAGAAGAACTTAAAAGGGACGGTAGGTCCGGTGACCAGCTTAAATGATATAGCCGGAGAACTTGGGCGGGGACGGCGGTTTCTGATTGTGGGGCACGTAATGCCGGACGGCGACTGTATTGGATCGATGCTGGCGCTCGGTCTGGCACTGGAGCGGGCGGGGAAGGAGACGGTTCTTGCTTTGCCCGGAGCGGTGCCTTCGGTTTATTCTTTTTTGCCGGCTGTCGACCGGATCTTGGTTCGGCCGACGCTCAAAGACCTTGGCCCTAAAGATTTCAGCGCCGTTCTGATTCTTGATACGTCGGTGCCGGACCGGCTCGGTGATTTAGCGCCTTTAATAGGTGCGTTGCGGGCTGCCGGCGTGCCGGCGATTCTTATCGACCACCACGTATCAGCGTCTTTATACGCGGACGTGAATTTTATCGACCCTGAGGCGGCCGCGGTGGGCGAAATAATTTTCGACCTTTTAAAAGTTCTTGGCTACGGTATCGATAGGATGATCGCCACCTGCCTTTACGTGGCAGTAGCGACCGACACCGGTGGTTTTCGCTACGAAACGACTACGGCAACCACCCACCGGCGGATAGCAGACTTCATCGAGGCCGGGGCTAACGTCCGCGACATCAGCTTGCGCGTCTTTGAGGAGAAGCCGTTGAAAAGCATCGAGGCTCTAAAAGCGGCGCTTGACACCCTTGAGCTCAGTCCCTGCGGTCGCGTTGCCTGGATGAGCCTTACCCGCGAGACAGCAGAACGGCTTAATCTTGCCGACGAGCATACCGACGGGATTGTGAGTTACGGCCGGATGATTCGGGGAGTTGAGGTGGCACTTTTCTTTCGGGAAACGGGCAACGGCCAGGTGAAGGTAAGCTTCCGCTCGAAGAACTTTGTTGACGCCGTTCGTCTGGCGGCCCGGTTTGGCGGAGGTGGTCATCCGCGGGCGGCCGGCGCAGTGGTGACCGGAGAAATGGACAGGATTAAAATGGAAGTTATCGCGGCGGCAATTGCCGCCGTGCGGGAAGAAGGGCAGTGAAGTGGCCGGTGGATGGCGTGGTTAATGTTTTAAAACCTCCGGGTATGACGTCACACGACGTTGTCGACTGGATGCGGAGGTTAACCGGGTTAAAGAGGATAGGCCATACGGGGACTCTCGATCCCGGCGCCTGTGGGGTTCTTGTCCTGCTTTTGGGGCGGGCAACACGGGCCGCTCGGTTTCTCGCGGACGACAAGGAATACCGGGCCGAGGCCATTTTCGGGATTGAGACGGATACGCAGGACATTTACGGAAAGGTTACCGCCATACGTGATGCTTCCGCACTACGGCCGGAAGAGGTGACCGCGGTTCTGCCACGTTTCTTGGGTCGGGTAAATCAGATGCCGCCACCCGTTTCGGCGGTGCATTACCGGGGCGAGCGGCTTTACCGACTGGCCCGGACCGGTAAAATAGTGACGCCGCCGCCTAGGACGGTTGAGATTTACTCGATAGAAGTTCTGTCCGGGAAATGGGGTTGCAAGCACCCCCGCGTCCTCTTGCACGTTGCCTGTTCCAAGGGGACTTACGTCCGGGCGCTGGTAGCAGAGATAGGGCGGATATTAGGGTACGGGGCAACTTTAAGTTTTCTGTTGCGAACGCGGGTGGGTTGCTTTGCCGTAGGTGGGGCTTACGCCCTTGAAGAACTGGCAGCGCTTGGAGCTGAGGGCAGGATAGAAGAGGCTGTTATTCCGGTTGCCAAAGCCCTGAATCATCTTCCCGTGGTAACGGTCAAGCCGTCAGCCGTCAAAGCGGTGCGAAGCGGAGGCAGGCTCTACCGCGCGGGAACGGTCGGCTTTGAGGGAAGTTTACCGTCAGGTACACTGGTCAGACTCGTAGCGGGGCAGGACCTTTTGGCCGTAGCCCGTTTGGAGTTAGCCACGGAAGAGACTATTGCCTTCAAGCCGGTCTGGGTTTACGCTTCTTGATTTGGAGGGCAGGGGAGGTTCGATCTTGCAGATTCTGACCAGTTATCAAGGCGTACGGGAATCGTTCCAAAAACTTTGCGTAGGGCTCGGCAATTTTGATGGCGTTCACCGTGGTCACCAGCGTCTCATCAGAAATTTAGTCGATTACGCGCGCCAACGCCACGGCACGGCAGCAATTTTTACTTTTGAGCCCCATCCTGCTGAGGTTTTACACCCGGAAACGGCGCCGCCGCTTCTTCTTGCCCCCGAACTCAAGCACCGGTTAATCGCGAGCTTGGGCGTCGATCTTCTGCTGGCAGTTCCCTTTACCCGGGAATTTTCGCTGCTCTCCCCGGAAGCATTTGTTCGGGAGGTCCTCTGTGCAGCGATGGAGGTAGCAGCGGTTTTCGTGGGCTATAACTATACGTTTGGTCACCGGGGAGCCGGGACGCCCCAGACGCTGCGGGAATTAGGCGCGCGTTACGGCTTCGCCGTTGAGGTGGTCCCGCCCGTAGTGGTGGATGGCCGGCCGGTTTCTTCCACTCTCATCCGCGGTCTGATTGCTGCTGGCAGGGTGGAGGAGGCGCAGCGTTATCTCGGATATTATCCCGTCTTTGCCGGAAGAGTGGTGAGCGGCGCTAAACGGGGAACGACACTCGGCTTTCCTACCGCAAACCTTGAAGTAGATGACCGGATTTTGGTCCCAGCTAACGGTGTCTACGCCGTAAAGGCGCTGGTAGAGGGGGAGGTCTTTCTTGGCGTTGCCAACATCGGTGTCTGCCCGACTTTTGCGGGTCAAGCTCCGGCCAAGCGGCGCGTGGAGGTCTTCCTTTTCGATTTTGAAGGTGACCTTTACGGAAAACAACTTGAGGTATCCTTCACGCGGCGGTTGCGTGAAGAGCGCCGTTTCCAATCGCCTGCGGAGCTTTTAGAGCAGATTCGGCGAGACGTGGCGGAGGCACGCGCGCTTGCTGAGTGACACGGGGGCGACAAGCGGACCAGAGTAATAAGTAATAAAAGTGTTTCATGCTCTGTATAATGGTTACCGTAGCGGTATGCGGCCCAGCGGCCAGAGAAAAACCCGAGTAGATTTACACCCCTTTTTATTTGTGTTAAAATGTCTTCTGGGCTTAGAGCTCGGAGTGAGGAGGCGCCTACGTGGAGTCCGTAGATCCGGCGCGCGAGCCGGGAGATTTTAGGATTTGGCTCGACCAGATCGCGGTAATCTGTTTGAGCGAAGAGTTTCAACAATTGCGGACTGAGCTCGAATCCTTCTATAAGTCTTTTGACCCTTCAGACGCAGAAGTGAAAGCGTTTGCCGATGCGCTTTATGTCCTTTTGAACGAGTTCGAAGAGAGCGCCGCAAGGCCCGCAGGCTAAGGGAGTGCGATGCGGGTTATCGTTACGGAGCACGCGGCGCGGCGGCTTCGGGAGGCGCGCCAGGCGGAGATTAGCGTGCGGGATATCGTTAACGATGCAGGGGTGATCCCGGGAGTAATTTTGACCGCAACCCGTTTCCGGGGTTTTGTAGCTCGGTCTGGCCGGGTATTCGACATCGTAGTTAAGGATATTCCCGAAGGGCGTCTGGTAATTACCGTGATCGGGAAATGAACCGTAGGCGTGGTTGGGAGCGCGGCAGGCACCTGACTGGGCTTGCGGCAATTACGGGAGGAGGTGAAGGCTGGTGGCGCTGACGGCCGAACGGAAAAAGGAACTAATCGCGGGTTTTCGGATACACGAAAACGATACCGGATCGCCGGAGGTGCAGATCGCCATCCTGACCGAGAGGATTAACCAGCTTAGCGAGCACTTGAAGGTCCATAAAAAGGATTTTCACTCGCGGCGAGGACTCTTGAAAATGGTCGGGCAGCGACGGGCGCTTCTCAACTACCTGCGCAATTACGATTTCGACCGGTACCAGCGTTTGATTGAAAAATTAGGTTTACGCAAATAGGTGGGGGTAAACCCCCTCTTTTTATAGACGGAGTTCTTGAAGCTGCGGGAAAGTAATACGGGAGGAAAGTTTCAGTTATGTTGGAGAGAGCAATTCACCGAAAAGAAATGGTGATAGGCGGCCGCCCACTGGTTGTGGAGGTAGGCCGGGTTGCCCGGCAAGCGTCAGGCGCGGTTCTGGCCCGCTACGGGGATACAGTGGTCTTGGTGACGGCAACGATGGCTGCCGAACCGCGGGAAGGGATAGATTTCTTTCCGCTGCTGGTTGATTACGAGGAACGGCATTACGCTGTCGGGAAGATTCCGGGCGGCTTTCTCCGGCGCGAGGGGCGACCAGGCGAGAAAGCTGTTCTCTCGGCACGCCTCATTGACCGTTCTATCCGTCCCCTTTTTCCTCAGAAGCTCCGGCGGGATGTGCACGTGGTAGCCACAATCATGTCGGTTGACCAGGACTGCGCCCCGGAGGTCACAGCGATGATCGGGGCCTCAGCAGCTCTTTCTCTTTCCTCAATACCTTTTGACGGACCAATCGGCGGCGTCATCGTTGGCCTCGTAGATGGCGAGTTCGTGATTAACCCGACTGTGGCCCAAGAGGAGCGGAGTAAACTCCACCTGGTGGTAGCTGGAACCCGAGACGCCATCATGATGGTGGAGTGCGGAGCAAAGGAGGTCCCGGAGAACGATATCTTAGAAGCGATCGAGAGAGGGCACCAAGTGATCGGCGAAATCGTGGACTTTATTGCCGCTTTTCGGGAAGAAGCGCTTAATCTTGGGCTCGCATCACGCAAGATCACGCTTGATTTTCCGGAACCCGATCCCGCGGTGGTGGCGGCAGTCAAAGAAGCCGGGCGGGCGGCCATAGAGCCTGCCATCCGTCGGTGTGTCGAGGGTCGCCTGGATAAGAAGACCCGAGAAGAGCTGCTCGAAAACGTAAAGCGCGAACTTGTAACCTCGCTCCTCGAAAAATACCCGGACGCGGAGCTTTCAATCCGGGACGAACTCGAGACGGTGGAGAAAGAGATTATCCGGGAGCTAGTCCAGAAAGAGGAAATTCGGATCGATGGCCGGGGCCTCCGGGAAATTCGGCCTCTCGGCGTAGAGGTGGGGGTTCTGCCGCGGGCGCACGGTTCAGGGCTTTTCACGCGGGGCCAGACGCAGGTTTTATCCGCGGTTACTTTGGGCCCGGTGGGGGACGAGCAGATTTTGGACGGTCTTGGCATCGAGGAAACAAAGCGCTTCATGCACCATTACAATTTCCCCCCTTATAGCACGGGTGAAGCTCGGCCGATTCGGTCACCCGGACGACGAGAAATCGGGCACGGAGCGCTGGTCGAGCGAGCGATCGAAGCGGTTCTGCCGCCGGAGGATGTTTTTCCCTACACCATCCGCATTGTTTCGGAGGTTCTCGTGTCGAACGGGTCTACCTCTATGGCCAGCGTTTGCGGGAGCACCTTGGCTTTAATGGACGCGGGTGTGCCGATCAAGGCGCCGGTGGCCGGAATTGCCATGGGGCTCATTAAAGATGGCGATAAGGTCAGCATCCTGACCGACATCCAGGGAATTGAAGACCATTTGGGGGATATGGATTTCAAGGTGGCCGGAACCGCCGAAGGGGTTACGGCGCTGCAGATGGATATTAAGATTCCGGGAGTAACGCGGGAAATTCTTGCTCAAGCTCTCGCCCAGGCGCGCGAGGCACGGCTCTTCATCTTGGAAACGATGAAGCAAACGATTGCTGCACCGCGTCCAGAGCTTTCACCTTACGCGCCGCGAGTCCTTCACATGGTAATTGATCCGGAGAAGATTCGCGACGTTATCGGTCCCGGCGGCAAGGTTATCCGGAAGATTATCGAGCTAACGGGAGCGGAAATAGACGTAGAGGACGACGGCCGGGTTTACATCACCGCGCCGACGGAAGAAGCCGGCCGCCAAGCGCGACAAATTATCGAGAACCTCACCGCCGAGGTTACGGTGGGGCAAGTATACTTGGGCCGGGTAACCCGGGTGGCGGATTTCGGCTGTTTTGTCGAGATCATCCCCGGTGTTCTTGGTTTACCGGGTAAAGAAGGTCTTGTCCATATCTCTCAGCTTGCACCGCAGCGGGTGGAGCGGGTCGAGGACGTGGTGAAGGAGGGTGACCAGATCCTCGTTAAAGTCATCGGTTATGACAACCAGGGTAAAATAAAGCTCTCGAAAAAAGAGGCAATGCGAATGCTTGAACAGCGGGACACCAGACGTCCCGAACGGCGCTCGCCGCGGGTCAGGATACGGTCTTCGAAATAGGCGTTGACGAGAAAATATTTACTCGGTAGGCTGCATAAAGATTTTCCATAAGAAAAAAGAATTTAAAAGAAATTTAAAAGAAAAGTAGTCCCCGCAAAAGGGGATTTTGCCTTTTTTAAGGAGGTTGTCCGCGTGCCTTATCTCGTCCTGCGACTCCGCATCCCGCTGCGCTTTTTGGCTCTGCTTCTGTTGGTCATAGGAATTCCCTCCGTTACCGGCTACCTGATGGCGGGCGGTGGGGTGGCTGTTTTAACGACCGCTCCGGGCCCAGTTTATCAGGGGTCGGCGGCGAAACGGCTCATCGCCCTCACCTTTAACGTTTACTGGGGCGAAGAGCATATCCCTGCGCTTTTGAGACTGCTGCGGGCGAGAAAGGTGAAGGCGACCTTTTTCCTTGGCGGGCAGTGGGTAGAAAAGTATCCCGAACTAGCACAGGAGATCGCTCGCGACTTCGAGATTGGCAGCCACGGTTACGCTCACCGGGCGCCCAATCATCTTTCGGTGGAGGATAACCTGGCGGAGATTAGGCGGGCGGAGGCAATTATCGAAGGTGTGACGAAGAAACGCCCGCGCCTTTTTGCTCCACCCTATGGCGATTGCGGCCCTGCGGTTTTAGAGGCGGCGAACCAGGCTGGTTACCGGGTAATTCTCTGGAGCATCGATTCGGTTGATTGGCGGAATCCACCCGCGGCGGCAATCGCTAGCAAGGTTGTAAGCCGAGCCCATAACGGCGCAATCGTTCTCCTGCATCCCACGGATTCCACTCTTGAGGCGCTCCCGCGGATAATCACTGAGCTAGGCGGACGGGGTTTCGAGTTCGTTACCGTTTCGGAGTTGCTCGCCGAAGCGCAAACGCAGCCGGAGCGATGAGGGTTGAAGAGAATCTGCCTTCTGGTTGAGCGATGGCTCCTTCTTTTCCTCCTGCTGGTGGTAGCGGTGGGAGTTGCGGTAGGGACCGTTACCTTACGGGCGCGGCTAACCGGGGCGGTTGCTTTTTACACCACGGCTCTATCCGGGCGGACGATAATCCTCGACCCGGGGCACGGAGGCGTGGATCCGGGAGCTCATTACCGGGGAGAAGTTCTTGAAAAGAACCTGGTTTTGCAGATTGCCCGCAGACTTCGGCGGTTTCTGGAGTGCGCGGGCGCGACGGTGGTGATGACGCGAACCGGGGACTACGATCTGGCGCCACCTGGGGTCCAGTCGCTGGCCATGCGGAAACGCTACGACCTGCGAGCGCGAGTGGAGCTGGCCAACCGCACGAATGCCGACCTCTTTTTGAGTATTCACATTAACGCATCACGGGACCCCAACAAGACCGGCGTCCACGTTTATTATGCTACGCGGCCCGGGAGCGACGTTCTGGCCCGTTACGTCGAGGAAGAGATGTGGTATTATATTCGGTAAGAAGCGAAATCCCTTGCCCGGGCATTATTTTGTCCTCCGTGAAACGACCATGCCGGCGGTTTTAATCGAGGCGGGTTTCCTTTCCAACCCGCAGGAAAAAAACTCTTCTCTGTGACAAAACTTACCAGGAACGTCTGAGCTGGGCGATTTTTCGAGCTGTGGTGCGGTATTTTTTGTCGCTGCCCTGAAATTGTTCTTGAGAGACAACGCCCGAAAGGGGCAGGTCGACAACAAGGGGCGTAGGAGCCCCTTTTTTATGGGAATGCTATTTGCGGGAGGACTCTACATCTTCTTGTAGAAAATGACTAAGACTTAAGTAATAAAAGAGGGTGAAAATTTTGGTTCGGGCAGAGCAACTACCCAACGGGGTCACCATTCTGACGGAGGAAATACCCCACGTTCGCTCGGTCGCGATCGGGATTTGGGTGGATGTCGGTTCGCGGGATGAGGCATCGGAGGAGAACGGTATCTCCCACTTTGTAGAGCACGCCCTTTTTAAAGGGACCTCAACCCGGTCAGCCAAGCAGATCGCCGAGGAACTTGACGCCGTCGGGGGACAGCTCAACGCCTTCACCGCTAAGGAGTATACGTGCTTTCACGCGCGGGTGCTTGACGAGCACTTCCGGTTGGCGGTCGACGTTTTGACCGATATGCTTTTTAACTCGCGCTTTGACCCGGCCGATCTCGATCGGGAGAAAAACGTGATTATCGAAGAGATTAAAATGTATGAGGATGCGCCGGACGAGCTGGTTCACGATGTCTTTACGGGGACGCTCTGGCAAGGGCATCCCTTGGGTCGGCCGATTGTCGGCACGGCGGAAGTGATCAAGAGCCTAAGCCGGGAGGATTTGCTGCGGTTTTTCGAGCGCCACTACTTACACGGACGGATGGTGGTTTCGGTTGCCGGCAATATCCGCCACGAGGAAGCGCTGGCGGTACTCGTCCCGAAATTCGCGCCGGTCCGGGGTAGAGTCGAAGAGCGGCTCTTTGTCCGCCCGGCGCCCCGCGCGGAAATGACCCACCGGAGCCGAGATACAGAGCAAGTCCACCTCTGTATCGGCACCCCGGGTGTGGCCCTTGGTGACGATTTGAGTTACGTCTTTCAGACGCTAAACACCGTTCTCGGTGGCGGGATGAGCTCGCGTCTTTTCCAGCGGATCAGAGAGGAGCAAGGTTTAGTTTATTCGGTTTATT
>ENA-ORXB01003723-ORXB01003723.1-sediment-metagenome-genome-assembly--contig:-NODE-3723-length-10072-cov-3.159280_pt1 | contig 10072 bp, 7 predicted proteins | sample MGYA00237863_ERZ511475 | MGnify/ENA primary metagenome ERZ511475 (study PRJEB26305, sample SAMN06343858) | sediment metagenome | isolation source: hot spring sediment | place: Canada: British Columbia...
ACCTGCCGGTGACCTGAGAGGGGGCGACGAGAATGGCCCGTGCGACGAAGCGGTCCCCGGTGACGGTCCTGCCGACGCCGGCCCCGGCCGGGGCCGACGGCCCGGCCAGCCTGGCCGCGCTCCTGGCCCGGCTCGACCAGCGTCTGCAGACCACGCCCACCGCTTTCCAGGCTCTGCCGACCGGCTTCGAGCCACTCGATGAGACGCTGGGGGGCGGGCTGCGGCCCGGCGACCTGGTGCTCATCGCCGGCGGTCAGGGCACCGGCAAGACCACCCTGGCCCTGCAGATCGCCCGCAATCTGGCCAGCACCAATACCGCCCGGGGCCTCTTTGTCTCGTTCGAGCACGACGAAAACGAACTGGTCCTGCGGCTGCTGGCCATGGAGGGCTGGCTGGCCGACCAGGAGGCAGCCCTCAGCCTGCGCGATCTGCAGCAGCTGCTGGCGGCCGCCGGCCGGCGCGGTCAGCCGCTGCCGACCCTGGCCAAGGACCGGCCGGCCCTGGCGGTGGCTCTGGAGCGTCTGGCAGCCTGCCACGAGCGTCTGTTCCTGACCAAGGGCGGCAGCCAGACGACCACGGTCGCGGCCATCGCCGACCTCCTGGAGCGGGTGCTGGCGGCCACCGCCGGACCGGTGGTGCTCTTCATTGATTATCTCCAGAAGGTGCCGGCCGAAGGCGCTTTCGCCAGCGAGGCCGAGCGTATCGGGCGGGTGGCCGAGGCGCTGAAGGACCTGGCCCTGAGCCGGGCGGTGCCGGTGGTGGCGGTGGCCGCCCTGGACAGCGAGGGGCTGCGGGCGCCGCGCCGCCGTCACGACCAGCGGCGCCAAGGCGAGCGCCTCCGGCCGCACGACCACGAGCCACCCACCCTCGACGGCTTGCACCGTCACGACGCGGTAACCCGGCACCCGCACCCGAGGCGGTTCGAACGCCGCGCTACCGGGAAGGACCCAACGGCCGGCGGCGTTGGTGCGCAACTCCTTGGCACCAATGCTCACGAGAGCGCTGGCCACCGGCCGACCGGCCGTGTCCTGCACGACGCCGCGGAGAGTGTCGGCTGCGACCCACGGCCCGAGCGTCAGCGCAACCATCAACGCCACCATCACCCCGCTACCCTCGCAATCGGGCGTAGCGGAAGGTCACAAACCGCGGTTCGCCACGATCGTTGTAGTACCCGATGATCTGGATTTTCCAAACGGCCGCGCCCCGCCGCACGAAGTAGATGTCGTAGGTGGGCCAGATTTGGTGGTCGGTGCCGGTGATGTTGTACCGATACCAACGATGCGTAGCGAACACGCCGCCGTACGTGTCCGACGCGTACGCCTGGGGCGGCAAATCCGCGGCGGAGATAACATCCTCGTAGGGGCGATCGGCGAGCGCGGCCGCCGCACGCCCGCTGCCGCTGACCCCGCCGTTAAGACGTAGCGCGTACCCGTCGAGCCACAGATCCCAGCCGCCGCCCGAGCCCGGCGTGCCGGTGCGCAGATCGAGAAACACGTGCCCGACCGTCGGGTCGAGGATCCGTCGGGTTGTTGGCCCAAACCCCTCCTGCGCCGACGCCTGCACGGCGTACTCCAGGGTGACGCGGCCCGGCGAGGTCCGGGTAGCGCCGTCAATCGCGATCACGCGGAGCTTGGCGTAGGCCACCCCATCGGCAAGCCGGACCTTCCACGTGCGGTCGGCGGCTGGCGTCACCGTATGCGTCGCCGCGTCGTAGCGGTACCAACCGTCGATGGCCGGGCGCAGCACCTCCTGCTTCCAGGCCGTGTCAGCGGCCGGGAGGCTGCGCTCGTCGGCGGCCAGGAAGGACGCCAATTGGTTGTCGGGCGTCAGCGTGCGTAGGCGGTCGAGCGGGAGGTTTTGATTGAGGCAAAGGCACGCACCCACCACCTGGCTGGGTCCGGCAGCGCCGCCGTTGAGCACGACCGACGTCGCGTAGAAGGCGAGGTCCCACTCCGTCGAAGCCCGCGGTTGGGCGACGCGAATCACCTGGGCGCTGTCTCCCAAGCGTACGTACGCCCAGCTCTGGGAGGCATCGACGGTGAGGGTTGGGGCCGTGGCGGGGGCGGGATGGTCAAGGGGGACGTCCTGGCAAGCGGGCACCGTCCCCACGACCGCGAGCAAGCCGAGCGCACCCATCCGAGGCATCGTTGTTCCTGGTGTTAGATCGAGTTGAGTTTCATTCTCAACAATAGCCCATGCTAGCCTTCGCCCTGGCGGCTGTCAAGGTCGACTGGCCGGCGCCTTGGCAACTCGCTATCGTTCGTCTCGTGGATGCGTGGAACGATGGCGATCGCTTCCGCGATCAAAGTTTGCGGTTTCACCCGCGGCGAGGACGTGGCCGCCGTGGCTGCCATGCCGGCGGTCCGCTACGCCGGGGTGGTTCTCGTACCGGGCAGTCCCCGCTTTCGGCCGGTGGCCGAGGCGGCCCGGACGCTTGCCGGCTGGCCGCGGATGCGGGTTGGGGTGTTCGTCGACGCGGCCGAGCGCGAGGTCGCGGAGGCGGCGGAGGCGATCGGTCTGCACGTGCTCCAATTCCACGGCGCCGAGTCCGTGGCCACGGTGCGTTCGTGGCGGCGCCGGGGATGGATCGTGTGGAAAGCCGTCCGGGTCCGTCGTCCGGACGACGTCCGCGCCGCGGTCGACAGCTTCGGCGACGAGGCGGATTTGTTGCTGCTCGATAGCTGGTCACCGCGAGCCCGCGGCGGCACGGGCGCGACGTTTCCTTGGGAAACCGTAGCCGACCTGCTGGCATCGCTCCCGACGCGGCCAGCGGTCGGCGTGGCCGGGGGCTTGACGCCCGCCAACGTGGGGCAGGCCATTGCCGCGCTCCGGCCCCAACTCGTCGACGTAAGCAGCGGCGTTGAATCCGCTCCGGGCACGAAGGATCCGGAGCGCGTGGCCGCGTTCGTTGCGGCCGTGGTAGCCGCGACGACCGTATCCGACTATCGATCTCGATGCTCCCAATAAGCGCGTCGGCGTCCGTTCCGTCCCTCGGTCGCTTCGGCCCGTTCGGTGGCCGCTACGTACCCGAAACCCTCATGGCCACCCTCGACGAGCTCGCCGAGCTCTACGAGGAGGTTCAGCGGGATCCGTCGTTCTGGGCGGAGCTCGACGAGGCCGCGCGCACCTACGTGGGGCGGCCCACGCCGCTCACGCGGGCGCGGAACCTTGAAGCCGTCGTGGAGGCCGGCCCGATCTATCTCAAGCGTGAGGACTTGGCTCACACGGGTGCCCACAAAATCAACAACACGCTCGGCCAGGCGCTCCTGGCGCGGCGCATGGGCAAGCGACGCATCGTCGCGGAGACCGGTGCCGGGCAGCATGGGGTCGCCACGGCCACCGTATGCGCTTTGTTCGGGCTCGATTGCGTCGTCTACATGGGCGAGGAGGACGTCCGGCGCCAGGCACTCAACGTCTACCGCATGCGCTTGCTGGGCGCTCGAGTGGTGCCGGTCACGAGCGGCTCGCGAACCCTAAAGGACGCCACCAACGAGGCGTTGCGCGATTGGGTCACGAACGTGCGGACGACCCACTACATTTTGGGTTCCGTCGTGGGTCCCGATCCCTTCCCACGCATCGTGCGGGACTTTCAGTCGGTGATCGGCCGCGAGGCCCGCCAACAGATTCTCGAGCGCGAAGGGCGCCTACCGGCGGCGGTGATCGCCTGCGTCGGGGGTGGATCCAACGCGATCGGCATCTTCCACGCGTTTCAGGACGATCCCGACGTGGCGCTCATCGGGGTGGAGGCCGCGGGTGAGGGCTTGGAGACCGGTCGCCATGCGGCGACGTTGACGGCTGGCACACCGGGCGTTCTCCACGGCTGCCTGTCGTACTTGTTGCAAGATGAGCACGGTCAGGTGCGCGAGGCGCACTCCGTGTCCGCGGGCCTCGACTATCCTGGCGTGGGCCCGGAACACGCCTACCTCAAGGAATCGGGTCGCGCCGTCTACACGACGGCCACGGATGCGGAAGCCCTGGCCGCCTTTGCCCAACTGGCTCGCCTCGAGGGGATCGTGCCCGCGCTCGAGACGGCGCACGCGATTGCCTACCTGCTTCGCGAAGGTCGATCGTGGGCGGGCCGAGGTCCGCTGCTCGTCTGCCTCAGCGGTCGGGGCGATAAGGACGTGGCCCATGTCGCGGCCCTGACGGAAGACATGCAGACCTGAACCGCCCATGCTCGGCGGGGGGTTCGATCCGGTCCGGGACGCCGTGGCGGAATTCGCCCGGACGTGGATGCGGGCGGTGCGAATGTATCAACTTTACGGTGCCCACAGCGCGATGTGGGAGCGCACCCAGGCGTTGCTCCACCATCGCACCGTGGCCTTGTGGGATCTCCTTCCGACCGTGGTGATCGAAGTCGCCGAACAAGCCCTCCTTTGGGACGGCGCGCCCGTGTATCGTGACGAGGATCGGGCAGAGTCCTCGGTTTTCCTGCTGTATCGCGATGGCCTCCGTCAAATGGCGTTCGAGCCCGGCGCCGAGGAGGAAATGCCCCGCCTCACGGTCGCCATCGCCGAGGCCGGGCGGCGGCGCTCCGACGAGGATGACCTGGTCACGATTCTATGGCACCTCGACTTGACCCACATTCGCTACGCGTACGTCGACCCCGCGTGGGCCGACGTGCCCGTTCCCCACGCGCCGAAGACCACGCCCCTCGGTGTGCCGCCGGAACGCATCCGACAGGAGGTCGACGGTGCACCATCGGCGACGGCGCTGCTCGAGGGCGAGCGGTCGCTCTACTTTCTGGAGCCAGACGAAATCGATCGGTTGCGCGCCGAAATCGACGAGGAGTTCCGCCGAGACCTCTGGCGTCCGCTGCTCGACGCGCTCTTCGATCGACTCGAGGACGGGCCCTCCCCCCGGCAAGCACGAATCGCTACGTTGCTCAGCGATCTTTTGCCCGTCTTGCTGGCCGCACGCGCCATCGGACACGCGGCCTACCTGCTTCAGGAGCTCGTGCGCGTCGCCCGGACGTCGCCGATGGCGACCGACGCCGTGCGTGCCGTTCAGGGATTGTTCCGCTTCTTGGCCCGGCCCGAAACCATCGCGGAGTTGGTCCAGACCATCGAGGAGGCGCCCGAAGCCGTGACGCTCGACGAGCTCGGGGCGTTGTTGGAGTACTTCCCACCGGAGGCGTTGGCGCCCTTGCTTCGGGCTGTCGAGACGTCCGCCCGACCCGAGGTGCGTCGCTTGTTGGCGCAGGCGGTGCAGCACCTGGCCGACGGGGCGCCCGAGCAGGCCGAGACACTTCTGGACGATCCGGACCCCGCGGTCGCTGCGGGGGCCGCGCAGTTGGTGGCGCGCTTGGGTCGCCGGGACGCGGCCGCCCGGTTGGTCCCGTTGCTTCGACGACCGGAAGCCCGGGTTCGTCTGGCCGCCATCGAGGCGCTGCGTGCGCTGCGTACCACGGTCGGGCTGACGGCGCTCCAGGCGATGCTGGAGGATCCGGATCGGGAGGTGCGCATCGCGGCGGCCCGTACGCTTGGCCAACTGGAGGCCGCCCCGGCCCGCGAAGCACTGGCTCGCGCGATCGTCTCCCGGCGCTTGCGGGAGGAAGCCGAATTGACGGAGCGCATCGCCGTGTTCGAGGCGTTCGGTGCCGTTGCGGACGAGGCGGGGCTCGATCTCCTCGCGCGTTTGCTCCAGCGCCGGGCCTGGCCGGGTCGACGAGAGAGCGGGGAAATTCGCGCTTGCGCTGCCCTCGGCCTCGGGCGCAACCGACACCCAAGAGCCCGGCAAGTGTTGGAAGCTGCTCGCGACGACCCTGATCCCGTGGTGCGCGCCGCCGTCGCTCGCGCCCTTCGTCAAGACAACACCAATGATCGCGCCGGGTCTTGAGTCGTCCGCCGAGCTTCAACGCGCCGGCCGCGCCTTCGTGCAGGCGCTCTACGCCGCCCTGCGCGCGCTCAAACTCTACCCCCTCGACAATCAAACAGCCCGCGCGGCCATCCAAGACCTCGACGAAGCGACCGCGCGCTTGCTCCTCCTCGAAGGGCGAATCACCCTTCAATACGTTGGGGACTTTTGCTTCCTGAACGATCTTCGCTTGCGCATCGACCTCACCAGCTACGCCACCTTTGGTGGCGTGGGCCGCGCCTTGCGCCGACACGGCATCGGGCAGATCACGGTGGAACCCGAGGTCACGGCGTCGGAGTGGGTCGCCTTTCTTTCCCTGCTGTTGGAAGAGCCCCGCGGGGCCGACCCTTACACCGACGTCCTCCGGCGGATGGAGGTCAGCCAGATCCGACACCTCGGCGTGGCCCCTTGGGCGGAGGAGGGCGCCCCACGCCCCGTCGACGCCGCCAAAGAGGCCGCCAAGGCGACGTACTTCCAGTCCGTGGTCGCGGCGCGAGAGGCACTGCAAGGGGCACGCATGGGGCAGGGGATCGCCCTGCGCCGGGTGCGGCGGGCCGTCCAGAGCATCGTCGACCAAGTGCTGACGAACGAGGCCTCCATCCTTGGAATGACCGCGCTTCGCGACTACGACGAGTACACGTTCACACACTCCGTCAACGTTTGCATTTTTAGCGTTGCGTTGGGCAAGAAAATCGGCTTGTCCAAAAGCCAGCTGTTCGAGCTCGGTCTGTGCGCTCTCCTGCACGATATCGGCAAGACACGCATGCCCACGGAAATCACAACGAAGGCCGCTCCGCTGACCGACGAGGAGTGGGCGACGATGCGAGAGCACACGACCGAGGGGCTTCTCCTTCTGTTGACGTTGCCGAACTTTTCGGAGATGCCCTTGCGCGCGCCGTTGGTGGCCTACGAACACCACATGCATGTGGGACTGACGGGGTACCCGACGAACCGGCGCCCGCGACGCATGGGATTGCTGTCACGGATCGTGGCCGTGGCCGACGGTTTCGACGCCGCCACCAGCCGACGGAGCTACCAAGCCGTGCCCTGGACGCCCGACCGGGTCCTCCAGGAAATGCGGGATAACCCGCGGCGCGGTTACGACCCGCTTCTCGTCAAAGCGTTCATTAGCTTGACGGGCATCTATCCGGTCGGGACCCTCGTGGTTCTCGATACGTTCGAGCTTGCTGTTGTCGTGCGTGGTCCGTCCGACCCGGCACGTCCGCATTTGCCGATCGTCAAAGTGATTTTTGACGATATGGGACTGCCCATCGACCCACCGGTGGAACTCGACCTGAGCATTGAGTCGCCCTCGACAGACGGGCCGCCGCGGCGCATCCTCAAGGCGGCCGATCCGGAACGCTATGGCATCGACATCGGTGCGTACTTCCTCTGAGAAGGCTGAACGGGTGGCGCGCTTGCGCCAAGCGTTCGCCGCCGCCCGGGCGGAGGGTTGGAGCGCGTTGGTCGTGTACTGGCCGGTGGGTCTGCCCAGCCCCCGCGGCACCGCCGACGCGGTGCTCCACCTCATCGACGCGGGGGCGGACGTGCTGGAGCTCGGCGTGCCGTTCAGCGATCCGTTGGCGGACGGCCCCGTCCTGCAACGGGCCGCCCAGCGGGCCTTGGCAGAGGGGACGACCTGGGTGGACGTGGTGGCAACCGTGCGTGCCGTGCGGGGGGCGACGTGCGTGCCTATTGTGATTTTCAGTTATCTCAATCCGCTCTGGCGGGCAGGTCTCGCCCGTGCCCTGGCCGAGGTGGCGAATGCGGGCGCAGAGGGTGTCCTACTCGTCGACGCCCCGGTCGGCGTGGACCCCGACCTCGACGCGTTGTTGGCCCGCGGGCCTTTGGCGCGGGTGCCGCTGGTGGCGCCGACGACCGCCCCCGCACGCCGGCCCGTCATCGCCCAGGCCGCTGAGGGTTTTCTTTATTGCCTTTCGCGGACGGGAGTGACCGGCACCCACGCGGGGCCCGAGTCCATCGCCCGCGAGGTCGCCGACCTTCGCGGCCTGACCGCCGCTCCGATCGCCGTTGGTTTCGGAATCGCTCAGCCCGAGGACGCCGCGCGCGTGGGGCGCTGGGCGGACGGCGTTGTGGTGGGAAGCGCGGTGGTCGATGCATGGGAGCGCGGCGGGATGGCCGCGGCCGTTGATTTCGTCCGAGCACTTCGGACCGCCCTTCGCACCGGCGACTCGTAAGTACCCCGTGCGAGCCATGACGAACCGTCGCCACCCTTCGGGGTCCGGCGAGCGTGGGTTCCTGTGGGCCTACGCTCGCGCCCTTATCGTCCTCGGGGCCATTGCGACGGGCATCGCACTGGCACGGCTGCCCCGGACCCCGTCCGCTGCGCTAGGCGCGCTGGCCGTCGCCGCCGCGGTGGGAGCGCTTCGGCTTGGGGCGGTGCGCTTGTCCAAGTACGCCTATGTGACCATGACGCCCGTCCCCGTTGGGGTGGCGATCTTGTTGGAGCAGCCGGCCGCGGCGGTCCTCGGGGCGGCGTTGGGGACGCTTGGGCACGACCTCGCGGCTCGGCGCGGCGGCTTCGTTGCCGCGGTCAACGCCGGGCGCGAGGCGTTTGCCGCGGCGGTAGGGGCGGCAGTGTTCGCGATCGCGCGGGTACCCGCGCGATCGTCCCTGGCGATCGAACAGATTCCTGCAGTGGCGTTGTTTTTTGTGGCCTACTTGGTCGCGGCCCGGTGCCTGTTTTACTTCTCCCTGTGGTACCGGCGGAAACTCGCCTCTTCCGAGTGGCTCGTCCTGCTTCGGTACGAAACGGTGAGCGCGGCCCTCGCCGTCTTGGCTACGCTCCTCTCGGCCGTTGCCCTCCGTCTCTGGTCGACGAATCCCATCGGCTGGTCCTTCGTGTTGGCGTTCGTTCTCGTGTCCGGTTTGTTGGCGCGACAGCTCGTCCTTGAGGCGGTGGCCTCGGAGGAGCTGCGCAAAATCATGGCTCTTGAAGGGGCCGTCGGCGTCGGTGTGCCCTTGGCGCAAGCACTGGCGGACATCGAGAGGGCGGCGCAGCGCCTGCTCGACTGGACGTGGTTCCACATCTACGTCCTCGAGGACGGGCGGCTGCGACTTTGCCATCCGACGGGCGCGACCCCCGTTGCTGAATTCGCCGCCGCACGGGAGGAAGTCCGCCGGACCGCGAACCCCGTTTGGTGGGATGATCCGCGCCACAACCCTGGACGGCGCATGGGCGTCCAGTCGGCGGCGCTGCACCCGCTTCTTTATGGAACGCAACTGCTCGGCGTGCTGGAACTGGCGCACACCCGGCGAAGTGCTTACGGACCGGCGGAACGCGCGGTGATCCCCCGGTTGGCGCGGCAGATTGCCCTCGCCTTCGAACTCGACCGGCTCACCTCGCCGATGGCGACCACGGCCGACGCCCTCGCCCGCGGCTGGGCCGACCTGACGCGCAGCCTCGAGCAGTTGCGCGACGCCGCCGATCGTCTGGCCGACCTGGCCCGCGCCGGTGAGCGCGCCGTCGAGGAACAGACCCGACGCACCGACGCCAGCCGACAAGCCGTTGCCGCGCTCGCCGAAGCCAGTGCGCGCATCGCCGATCTGGTTGATCGGGCGGCCCGCCGGAGCCAAGAGGCGGCCGCCCTGGCGCAGGCGCAGCGGGCGCCGGTGGAACAGGGCCTTCGCCGGCTCGACGCGCTGCGTCGTGCCATCGCCGGCGATGCCGCGCAGCTCGGCGACGCGGGCGATGCGCTGGGCCGCGTTGGCGACCTCTTGCAGCGTCTCGAGGAGGTGGCGGATCACACACAGCTGCTCGCCCTCAACGCGGCCATCGAGGCAGCCCGTGCCGGTGACGCCGGCCGCGGCTTCGGAGTTGTCGCCGACGAAGTGCGTCGCCTGGCGGACGCGAGCGCGGACACCGCGCGGGCCGCTCGGGGGCTGCTCCACGAGCTCGCCGATCATCTGGCGACCACGCTGCGCTTGCTGCGCGAGCGCGGCCGCGATGCCGAAGCCATCGGCACCCCGACCGCGGCCGCGCTGGAAGCTCTCGGCGCCATTGTGGCGGTCGCCGAAGAGGCGGGCTCCGGAGCGACCACCATCGCTGAGCTCGTGAGCACGCAACGTCAACGGCTGGACGCCTTGCGCGCGGAGATGGAGGCGCTGGCCGCGCTGGCCGGGCGCACCCGGGCGGATGCGCACGGCCTTCGCGATGCCGTCGAACAACAAGCCACCGCTGCGCGGCAATTGGAAA
>ENA-ORXB01003726-ORXB01003726.1-sediment-metagenome-genome-assembly--contig:-NODE-3726-length-10062-cov-2.850776_pt1 | contig 10062 bp, 7 predicted proteins | sample MGYA00237863_ERZ511475 | MGnify/ENA primary metagenome ERZ511475 (study PRJEB26305, sample SAMN06343858) | sediment metagenome | isolation source: hot spring sediment | place: Canada: British Columbia...
CGGACTCTGGATCCGCGAATCGGGGTTCGAATCCCTGGCTCCCAGCCATTTTCATTACCGGCTCTTGGCGATGGACAGCACAGGACCTCCTCGATCGGTTTCTCTCGAGCGGCCCGCGGTGAGCGAGCGAAAGCCTGTGCGGGATGTCTTGCGCAATCGCCATTTCCGAACCCTCTGGCTGGCGCAAGCCGTGAGCGGATTGGGAAGTTGGTTGGCGATGTTCGCCCTGGTGAGTTTCGGGGGATTCCGCTTCAGACTCTCGGCCGGGGAGCTTGGGGGGATGGCGGCTCTTTTCTTCCTCGCCTTGGCCTTGATCTTTCCGTTTGCCGGAGCCGTTGTGGATCGCACCGGTCCGCAAAAGGTGATGATCGCCGCCGATGGCTTTCGAGCGAGCTTGATGTTCCTTCTCTGGCTCGTGTGGGAGCCGAGCCTCCTCTACCCGATCTTTCTCCTGACCGGATGTGCCACCTGTTTCTTCCTCTCCGCACACCTGACGTTGCTCCCCGCCGTGGTGAGGCGCGAGGAGCTCTTAGCCGCCAACGCCCTCGGCGCGCAGACGCAGCAGATGAACGGCATCATCGCTCCGCTTCTGGCCGGCTCGGTGATCGCGCGGTTTGGCGAGCGCTTCTGTTTCGCTCTGAACGGAGCGAGCTTCGTCTTCTCAGCCCTCTGCTTATCTCGCCTCGGTGTAAGGCCCGAAGCGTCGGCGGCGCGCCAGTCTCACTCCTTCTGGCGCGATCTGCATCACGCCCTGGACAGGTTCGCGCGCGATCGAGCGCTCCTCTCGGTGATGAGCCTCGCGATGGCGATGATCGTGATCGCGAACGCCATCAATGTGTTCGGCGTCATCTACGCGCGCGATGTCCTGCGCGCGGGGCCGCGCGACTTCGGCCTGCTTCTCTCAGCGTTGGGCTTGGGCGCCGTAGTAGGCTTCTGGCTCGTGGGCCGATACGCCCATACCGCTCCGCGCATGTGGCTCATTCGAGCGAGCGCTACCGCGATCGGAGCCGGATTGATCGGGATGACCGCGCTCACCCGCGTGAGCGAAGTCCTCATCGGCGCTCCTCTGATGGGAATGGCGGCGGCCGCATTTCTCGTCCCGGCTCAGACGCTCGTTCAAGAGCGGACTCCGGCGCGCCTTCGGGGTCGCACAAGTGGTCTCGCGTGGTCGTTGTTGTTCGCCACGCAAGCGATCGCGGCAATCGGCCTGGGGCGCCTGGCGGCAGCACTGACGTTGCCCGTGCTTTACCGCGCGCTCGGGATCGGGCTCCTGGCCCTGACGGGCCTCATGACGCTTTATGAGTGGCATCGCGCGCGTTCGAGGTGAGGGCGCTTGCGGGTCGAGGAATGCCGGATCCTATGGTGAGGATGGCCCCAACCGGATTGTATCTTGCTTCGGTCGGGAGCGCGATTTACAATGAACCTTCCGCGGGGTCGAGAAACGCCTATGAAGGAGCTGCGCGATATTTTGCATGCTTTGGACGAACGGCGTGGGGAGCCGGCGGCCCTCGCGACGGTCGTTCACGTGGAGGGATCGGCCTATCGGCGAGAGGGAGCGAAGCTCCTGCTCACACCGAAGGGAGAGATGATCGGCAGCATCAGCGCCGGCTGTCTGGAAGGTGATGTCCTGGAATGGACGCGCCGCGTGCTCGAGCGCGGAGAACCGGTCCTCAGGCGGTATGATCTCACCAGTGAGGACGAACTGGTGTGGGGCTTCGGGATGGGGTGCAACGGGAAGATTGACGTGCTCATCGAGCCACTTCGGCTCGTGCAGCCGTATTTGGAGCGCGCGCGGCAGATGCTCGAGCACGAGCGCGCGGTCGCGCTGGCGACGCTCGTCGGCGTCCCGGGGAATTCGGGATTGAAGCTGGGAGCGAAACGTCTGATTCCGGTCGAGGGGGCGCCCTGGGGGACGCTTGGTGAGGCAGCGCTCGATAGCGCGGTCGAGCGCGACGCCCGCGCTCTCCTCGCCTCGGGGCGGTCGAAGACGCTGACTTACGATCCCGCGCAGCTTGGCGGCGAACGTTCTTCCTGGACCGAAGCCGTGCGCGTCTTTATTGATTGCTTCCTCCCTCCCCCACAGATGGTCGTCTTCGGAGCCGGGGCCGATGCCGTCCCGCTGGTTCGACTTGCGAAAGAAGCGGGCTTTCGCGTCACGGTTGTGGACCACCGACCGAAGTTCGTCACATCGGACCGCTTCCCCTGGGCGGATCGCGTGATCTTAGCTCACCCGGAGGAAGCGCCGGAGCATCTCTCGCTCACGCCGGGAACGTTCGTCGTCCTGCTCACGCACAACTTTCATATCGATGCGAAGCTCCTGATGTGGTTGCTCAAGAGTCCGGCGGGATATATCGGCCTGCTCGGCCCGAAGGAGCGACGCGAGCTGCTGTTGCGAAATCTGCGCGAGCAAGGGATCGAGTTGCGCCCCGAAGAGGTGCAGAAGCTCTATGCTCCGGTCGGGCTGGACATTGGTGCCGAAGGCCCGGAGCAGATCGCCCTCTCCATTGTGAGCGAGGTCCTGGCCGTGAAGAATCGCCGGGCGGGGACATTCCTGCGCGAACGCCAGAAGCCGATTCACGCCGATTGAGCGCTTCGCCACCGAGGAGGCTCACCCCTCCCCTGAGGCTTTCTCCTCCCATTTGAGGCGGCCCGACGATCCGACTCGAACGCGCTCGCGCCCTTCAGCGCACGCGCTCAGCGATCATCTGTCGGTAAGCCGCGTAGAGCTGCCGGAAGATCGGGCCGGGTTTTCCTTCCCCCACCGGTTCTCCATCAATGGCGATGACGGCCAGAAGCTCGGTGACCGTGCCGGCGATGATCACCTCGCGCGCCGAGCGGAGCTCCGCCAGCGGGAGATCGCGCTCAGCGGTACGGTACCCGTGCTGCCGAGCCAACTGCAGGACGAAGCCCCGCGTGATGCCGGAGAGGATGCGATGGTCGGCGATTGGCGTCACCAGTTCTTCCCCCGTCCAAGCGAAGACGTTGCTGCTTGTCCCTTCCATGACCAACCCATCGCGCACGAAGAGCGCCTCGAACGCTCCCGCGCGATGAGCCCGCTCCTTCGCCAAGACGTTCGGGAGCAGGCAGATGGACTTGATGTCGCAACGCGCCCATCGCTCGTCCGGCACCGTGAGGACGCGAATCCCGTGCTCGCGCAGTTCCGGCGGGATGAGCCGCACATGCCGCACGGTCATCACGAGCGTCGGAGGCGTGTCCGGCGGAAAGAGATGGTTGCGGCGCGCCGCTCCGCGGGTGAGCTGCACATACAGCTCGGCTTCGGCGATCCCGGCGCGCGCGACAAGGTGCTCGGCCGCCGCGGCCAACTCTGCCAGCGAGAGCGGCAACGGCAATTCGATCTCTCTGGCGCTCCGCTGCAATCGCTCCAGATGCTCCCGCAGAGCGAAAGGCTTCCCCTGATAGACGCGCACGACCTCGTAGACCCCATCGCCGAATTGAAAGCCCCGGTCCTCGACCGAGACCTTCGCCGAGGCGAAATCCAGGATCTCTCCGTTGAGCCATACCAATCCTTCCGACATGCTCCCCTCCTTCTCGACTTCAGAAGGTCGCCGCGAATCGCACCGGAAGATCTATGACCGTTCGCAATCCGGGCGACGCGTGCACCAGCAGCGGGATCGAGTTGACGACGACGGCGGCCGTCGCCAGATCCCCATGTGTCCCTCCGGGGATTCGCGCGCAGAGGTCCGGCGTTCCGAAGAGGCGAATCTCGTCCATGGGCTCTTTGGCGCCCACGTACATCTGCAGATCGAGATGAATGCGTTCTTGATCGCCCGCGAGCCCGCGACCGATCTGCCGCACGCCAGCGACCTGCCCCGCTCGCACGTGGAGATATTCGGTCCTCACCTCCTCTTCGGCGAGGATCGGCTCAATCGTCTCCGAAATCGTCTCCACCTCGATGCCCAGTCCGTCGGCGATCAGCGCGACCGATTCCGGCAGGCCGACGTGGCGGATGCGCCCGGCCTTCACGGCCTCGCGGAATTCTTCGACCGTCATCCCGGCGCCGATCTTCCGCTGCAGGGGAAGCCGACGCTGCGAGGCGTCCACCACGCGACGAACGAAGACGCGCTCGATGCGTTGGCATACGGTCGCCAGGGTGAGCACCAGCTTATCCATCACGAAGCCCGGATTCACGCCGGTCCCCAGCACGGCGACGCCGGCGGCTTTCGCCTCCTCGTCCAAACGACGGGCGAGTTCGGGATACTTGCGGAACGGATAGGCCAGCTCCTCGCACGTCGAGACGACATGCGACCCCGCTCGCACGCAAGCGAGCAATTGGTCGAAGACGTGCTCGAAGTATGAAGACGTGGAATGAACGACGACGTCGGCCTTTCGCGCGAGGACCTCATCGGCGCGATCCGACACGAGGACGCCGAGCGGAGAGACGCCGACGACCTCGCCGAGATCGCGCCCGACCTTATCGGCGGCGATGTCAATAGCACCGATGATCGTCGCGCCCGTCCGTTCCAAGAGCACGCGCACGATGGCGCTCCCGATCGGTCCGACGCCATATTGAATGATGCGCAGCGGCATATGTTCCTCCTTTCGCGAACGTTCTCTTTCCCGCGCGTGAGGGCGCAGGCGTCATCACGATGCTCTCCACACCGAAAGCGTTCATGAGCCGGCCATCGCAGCGACGGCATCGCGGGCGAGCAAGGCCGCGCCGATGATGCCCGCGTCCTGTCCAAGCGCCCCGATCGCGAACCGACAGTTCTCGAAGATCACCCGAAGGGTATGCTTCCGCGCCTCCTTTCGGACAGCATCGAGCAAGATCTCGCCGGCCAACATGACCGGCCCCCCCAGGCAGACCATCTCGACGTCGAGCAGATTCAGGACGTTGGCGATGGCCAAGCCGAAATATCGTCCTGTCTCTCGAAGCACGGCGCGCGCCAACTCATCCCCATCGAGCGCGGCTTGAACGATCTGGGGGACGGTCAGCGTGCCCTCCATTTGCACGGCCAGAGGTGAGAGCGAGAACGTGGGATCGGAGAAGAGTCGCTCGCGCACGCGCCGCACGATATTGGGGCCGGAGGCGATCGTCTCCAAGCAGCCGCGCCCTCCGCAGCCGCATTCGATCCCTCCCGACTCGACCTTCACATGCCCGAATTCTCCGGCGAACCCGTGTGCGCCGCGCTGCAGGCGTCCACCCAGAATGAGCGCGGCGCCGATGCCTGTCCCGATCGTCACGTAGAACACATCGTGAAGCCCCTGGGCGGCCCCGCATGCCCATTCGCCATAGGCTGCCGCATTCGCTTCGTTCTCGAAGACGAGCGGCACCCCGAGCGCTTCGCGAATCTCCCCGTAGACGTCGCACGCCGTCACATCCACCAAGTGTGAGGCCAGCGCGATGCGCGGCGTCTGCCGACCGATTAATCCCGGCCATCCGATCCCGATGGCGGCGACGCGCCCTCGCGCCGTCTCGGAATCGCGCAGCGCGCAGAGCATGGCGATCACTTGCTGGAGGAAGGCGCGCGGATCGCGCCGTTCGGCCAGGGCGCGACTCTGAAGCCAAACGCGCCCAGCCTCATCCACGAGCGCGGCGCGAATCGTCCGGCCGATGTCCACACCGATGAAGAACGGCGATTCGAAGTCCCTCATAAGCGATCGAGGTCATCACGCGGCACCGCATCCCCCTCTCACAGCACGGGTGAAGGCCCCACGCGATTTCGATCCTCGGCCGATCTCGCCTCATCCTCGCCGCGAGGAGAGGGAGGATGCTCCCGCGCGGGAGACGCCCGCCGAAGGCGCGCCAGCGCCCATCGCGCTTGAGCGCGCACGCCCTCATCCTCGTCTCGCAAACAGTCCTCCAGTGCTGCGCGCGCCCGCACATCGGCGATCTGCCCCAACGCGGAGACGACGGCGAAGCGCACATTCCGGTCCTCGATCGCGAGCATCTCCAGAAGCCGGGGTACGGCCTCATGATCCCGGAGCCGACCAAGAGCCAACGCGATCTCGGCGACGACGAACCGATCCTCGCTGGCCAGCAACTCGCGGAGCACCGGGGCGACTGTCGCATCGCCGATCAATCCGAGCGCTTTCGCCGCGAAGCGCGCCGTCACGACATCCCCAGCATCCAGCGCCTCCGTCAAACGCTCGATCATCGGCCCGACGGCCGCGCTCCCCTTTCGCACGAGCGCCTCCAAGGCGGCCGCCTTGACCGCGAGGCTCGGATCGGCCAACGCTTCCACAAGCGCGGGGATCGCCCGCGCATCGCGCGAGAACGCGAGCATACGCACGGCATCGGTCCGAACGGCCTCGTCCTCATCGCGCACCAATTCCAGCGGATTGACCGGCGCCGTCCCCGCCGTCAACCCTTCGATCACCTTCTGCGAGATGCGATCCTGAAGCACAAGGACATCCTCGACATGAGAATCAATCTTCTCGCTCCAGAGGATGTCGCCGCTTCGCGCATCAAGCAGTTGCGCGGTCACGCGCACGCGCTCTCCCGATCGGAAGACGGCGCCCGTGAGCACCGCATCAACGTGAAGCTGCCGTCCGATCCGACGCGGGTCTCCGGGACGATCCCCCTCTCTCCCAAGGAGGCTCGCCGAGCGAACGGTCACCGTCTTGAACTTCGCCAGTTCGGTCGTCAAATGCTCCGCCAGGGAACGTCCGTAGACCTCATCTTCAGGATGACCGCTCAGATTGCGGAACGGAAGGATGGCGAGCGCGCGTCGCGGCCCTTCGATGAGCGAGAACTCCATGCTCGCGGACGCGCGCGCATCGCTCGGGGAGGTGCGCTCGCGGCGTCCCCGCTCGGTGAGCCGTCGGAGTCGTTGCCACAACGCCCGAAGACGCGGGGACTGAGTGGCCGGGACATATGGCGCCATCACGCCGTCGGGCACGCGCGCCACAAGTCCCGCTTCGACGGCCACCTGTCGGAGATCCGCGAGCAGATCCGCCATCGTTTGATACCGATCATTCGGATCCTTCTCGATGGCCCGCTCGATGATCGCCGCCAAGGAAAGAGGGATCCGAGGGTTCAGCTCGCGCACCCCTCGCGCTCGTTCGTGAATGACGGCATGCATGGTCTCTACGCGGCTCTCTCCTTTGAACGGCACGCGCCCGGTGGCCATCTCGTAGAGCACGATGCCGAAGGAGAAGATGTCGCTCCGGTGATCCACGCGTTCACCCCGCGCTTGCTCCGGCGACATGTACGATGGCGTTCCGAGCGTCGCCCCCACCTGCGTCAACTCGGCCGCCGCTTCCGCTCCCCGCGATCGCTCGATGAGCTTCGCCAATCCGAAGTCGAGGACTTTGACCTGTCCGCGCTCGGTCACCATGATGTTGGCCGACTTGATGTCGCGATGGATGACCCCTTGCGCGTGAGCCGTCGCCAGCGCATCCGCAGCCTGCAACGCGATGGAGAGCAAGCCCTCCAACCGAAGGGGACGCCCACCGATCAGTTTCTTCAGCGTCTTCCCCTCGACGTACTGCATCACGATGAACGAATACCCATCGGCCTCCTCGATCCCGTAGATCGTGCAGATGTTGGGGTGATCCAAGGCCGAGGCCAAGCGCGCTTCGCGCCAGAAGCGACGTCGGGCTTCCGCATCCGCCATGAGATCGGGAGAGAGGACCTTCACGACGACGATCCGATCCAGCGCCAGATCGCGCGCTTTGTAAACCGTCCCCATGCCCCCATGTCCCAGCTCCTCCAGGAGCTTGTAATGCCCGAGCGTCTTTCCGATCATCTCCCTCACGATGCTCCGCATCCTCCCGCCTAATTGTAGGGGGAGACCGGAAGATGAGCAACTCGACGGCCCTCCTTGCTTCCCGAGCGCGCCGATTTTAAGATCTTCCACGCGTGAAGATCGCAATCATCATCAGGAGGAGGGACTCATGCGCGACATCGGCTTCATCGGTCTGGGCATCATGGGGCGTCCGATGGCTGAACGCCTTCTGGGCGCCGGATACGCGGTGACGGTCTTCAACCGCACGCCGCAGAAGGCCGAGCCGCTTCTCGCGCGGGGAGCGCACTGGGCCGATTCGCCCGAGGCCGTCGCGCGTCGCAGCGAGTTGCTCATCACGATGGTCTCGGATTCCGACGCCTTGGAGGACGTCGCGCGCGGCCCGCAGGGGGTGCTGCGCGGGATTCGGCCACGGGCGATTCACGTGGACATGAGCACCGTAGCCCCGCACACGGTCGAGGACCTAGAGCGCGCCTATCGCGAGCGCGATGCGGTCTTCCTTCACGCGCCGGTTCTGGGAAACTGGCGACATGCCGCCGAGGGGACGCTCCTGATCTTCGTGGGTGGGGATCACCAAGCGTACAAGATGTGCGAGCCCGTCTTGCGCACGCTCGGACAGAAGATCTGGTATTTCGAGCGGATCGCCCAAGCGACGCACATGAAGCTCATCGCCAATTCGTTCATCGCCAGCATGATCCTCACGCTCGCGCAGGCCTTCGTCTTCGGCCGCCGCGTCGGGATCGCGCCCACGCGCCTTCTCGAAATCCTCGAAGCCTCGGCCTTGAACGCGCCGATGTATCAATCGAAAGGGCGCACGATGCGCGAGCGGGACTTCCGCCCGAACTTCTACGCTCGGCACATGCTGAAGGACGTGGAGCTTCTCCTTGAAGCCGCGCGACGCGCGAACGTCCCGCTGCCGGTCTTCGGCATCATTCGCGAACTCTTCGTCGCCACAACCGCTCGCGGCTTCGGCGAAGAGGATTACTCGGCTGTCCTCAAGGTCTTGGAAGAGATGGCCGGTCTGGCGCCGGAAGAAGGCGCCGCCTGATCCCCTCTATGGAGCGCGCGTGCGCCGTGTGCGGCAGCGATCGCTTCGTGCCGTTTCTGGAGAAAGGGGGGTATCGGATCGTGCGGTGCGCCACGTGCGCCTTCCTCTTCGTTCACCCCCCTCCGGACCCGGCGACCCTACACGCGCTCTATACCGATCCCGCGTATTTCCGAGGCGAGGGCCCCTTCGGTTATGCGGATTACGCGGCCTTGCGCGCCTTCTGGGAAGCGCAGGCCCACGAGCGCCTCTTGCGGATCGAACGATACGTGGCTCGGGGCACGCTCCTTGATGTTGGGTGCGCGATCGGCATCTTCCTCCAAGTCGCTCAAGAGCGCGGGTGGAAGGCGTCGGGCATCGAGATCGCGCCGGAGGCGGCTCGCGAGGCCGAACGCCTCACGGGATGTCGCATCGTCCCTTCGCCCGAGCCCTTTCTTCGAGAGGGGCGCACCTTCGACGTCATCACGCTCTGGGAATATCTGGAGCACGTCCCCGATCCGCGCGTTGAGCTACAGCGTCTCTCTCGGCTGCTACGCCCAGGGGGGGTGCTCGCGCTCTCGACGCCGAATGCCGGACAGCGCCTCGTGCAACGCGCGCCCGCTCTGTGGAAGGAGTTCAAGCCACCGGAACATCTGAGCTTCTTCACGGCGGAGACGCTCCGTCGTCTGCTCGCCGCCTGTGGATTCCAAGTGCTCTGCGTCCGAGCCATCGCGCCCGACTACCGAGCGCCGGAATGGATCGAGCGCGGGATCGCGCGCGCGCGTCAGCGTCTGGGCGACCGGCATGACCGTCGGACGCCGTTTTGGTTCCTCTATTCGATCGTTCGACGCGTCGTGCGGTGGGCCGTCATCGTCCATCACAAACTCTTCCTCTCGCCCTTGGCGTATGCCGAAGGGCTTGAGGTCTACGCGCGCAAAGAGCGCGAGTCGGAATAATGAGGGATCGCTCGCGCGAAAAGGCATCTCCGGCGATGGGCGAGGTCGCGCGGGGATCTCGCGCTCGGCGAAGGGCCGCGGCAGAGGACGCGCGAAAGCCCGCACTCATGTATGTCCTGGAGAGTCGCTCCTGGGGGGGAGCGGAAGCCTACGTCCGCCACATCATCGAGGGTTTGGACCGCGAAGCGTGGGACGTGAGTCTCGCCTGCCTGCAGACGGAAGCGCTGGCGCCGCTGCTGGTGTGGGCGCGCCAGGCCGGACTTCGTCTTCACGCGTTGCCCGGTGAACGCCCACAGCACCTGCCGGCCCTCGTCACGTTCTTCCGAACGCATCGGCCGGACATCGCCCATTTCAACCTCCACCATCCGTTCGCCTG
>ENA-ORXB01003735-ORXB01003735.1-sediment-metagenome-genome-assembly--contig:-NODE-3735-length-10041-cov-4.738760_pt1 | contig 10041 bp, 6 predicted proteins | sample MGYA00237863_ERZ511475 | MGnify/ENA primary metagenome ERZ511475 (study PRJEB26305, sample SAMN06343858) | sediment metagenome | isolation source: hot spring sediment | place: Canada: British Columbia...
GCACAGGGCCCGGCACTGGAGTTCATCGCGCCGAATCCACGGCAGCGGCAGCCCCTAAAGTTAGCGCCTATGCCCCCGTGGCCCCCTCCCCCGAGTCGGTCCGCGGACCGACTCGGGGGAGGGGGCGCCCTCCAAAGTCGTCGAGCAGGGGTGCGAGCCCCGGCGCCGGGGACAGCGCCGCTAGTGCTGCCCCGGGGCCGGCGGTTGCAGGCGCTCCATGCGCCTGACAAACGCCATCATCAGCGCAAAGAGCCCCGCCAGCTCCACAAAGAAAAACGAGGCGTCGACGGCGCCATGCGCCAGCGTATCGGCCATGCCCGCCAGCAGCCCGATGGTCAGCGCCCACAGCGCCGGGTCACCACGCCGACGCCACAGCGCCAGGCCGCGCTGCCAGAACTGCCACTGCAGCCAGCCGAGGCTCACCAGCCCCGGCACCCCCAGCCGCAGCCAAAAGTCGAGCACGATGTTGTGCGGATGCGACAGGTTCGGCTCGCTCAGCGCCTCCGGCCGGATGTAACGCGGATACTGATACAGGAAGTTGTCCAGCCCCACCCCCCACACGGGATGGTCCCGGGCCATCTCCCACGCCGCCTCCCACAGCTTGACGCGCAGGAGCGTCGTCCCCCGGAAGGTGAAGAGCGACCCCAGTCGCGCCGTGCCGGCGAGCGGCACCAGCGCCACCAGTCCCGCCGCGAGCAGCGCCAGCGCCACCACCCGCGCGCGCCTCCCCGCCAGGACCCCCAGCATCACCAGCGCTGCCGGCAGCCCAAATAGCCACGCCGCCCGCGAGTAGGTCAGGAAGAGGCAGGCAGCCGCCGGCACCGCTGCCAGGCCGTAGAGCAGTCGTCGCCGGTCGGTCGGCCCGCGAAGTGCAACCGCCAGCATCAGCGGCCACAGGCGCCCCAGCACGAGCGCCAGGTTGTTCGGCGAGCCAAAGATACCGCGTATCCGCCGCACGCCCTCGGCCACAATGACCTTGTCGGTGAAGGCATACTGATACAGGCCGTGCAGGCTGAGCAGCGCCCCGCTCAGCACCAGGAGGTCCGCCAGATGCAGGAGCCTTCCCCGGTCCATCGGCCCGCGCGTCGCCAGCCAGTACAGAAAGGCAGCCTGCAGCACCACCACCCGCAGCTCGCGCAGGCTGACGCGCAGGTTCTCCGAAGCGCCCAGCGAGGCCAGGCTCGCCCCCAGAAGCAGCACCACGCCCACGTCGATGGCATCGAGTGCTTCCAGGCCCGCCCGCAGCCGTAGCAGCGTGCGCTGCCAAAGCGGACCTCCCTCGCGGAGGATCGCCACAGCCTCCCAGGCCAGGCGCACCCCGAGCGTGAGCAGGGTGACAATCTCCAGGAACGAGAAGTGCAGGGGACCAAACCATTTCTCCAGCGGCGCTAGCGGCGTCAGGAACACCGCCAGCATCAGCCCGGCATCGGGCCGCACAGCAACAAAGAACGCCAGGACGACCAACGCCCCGACCGAGGCCACCGCACCCGGCGCCAGAGCCAAGAGCACAAGTGCGCCCACCGCGCAGGCAAAGGCCGCCCATGGCGAAAGCCTCTGTGCCGTTGCGAGCACCGCCGCAGCCCAGCGCCCCCAGGGGTAGGGCCGCAGGAGCCGCCACACCGCCAGAGTCGCCAGCGCCACGATTGCCCCCTGAGTCAGCGCCACGCGCAGAGGAAGCCACGGCGGCTCCTCGCGGGAGACGATCACCGTCAGCGCCGCCCCGGGCCCGACCGCCCGGAGGGCCACCTCGTGCTCCTCGGCGTCGAGCCCCCGGACGATGGCCACCGGTTCGCCCCCGGGCGCACTGCGTTGCTCTAGCGGCCGCCCGTCCACCTCGGCGACGGCCCACGCTCCCCCGGAGGCCAGGTCCAGCCGCGTGCCCCAGAAGCGTATCTCGACCGCCGGGGCGTCGGCGGCAGGCGCCGCCAGCTCGTGATAGCCTGGGTAGAGAACCTGCGGCGCGTGCGCGAGGGCTTGCAGGCGGTAGTAGAGCGGCCGCGGCTTGCCCAGGCTATCCAGCAAGGCAAGGCCCCACACCGGGTCATCCGGGGGCGCCACAGGCTGCCAAGCCGCATAGCACATGAGGCCGAGCCAGGGCCACTCCTGCCGCGCCCTTGCGATGGCCCGCTCGTCGCGGTCGTGCTGCTTCCAGGCGGCGTCGTTGCCCCAGGGGGAGGGCTGCCCCTGCCAGTCCTCGGGGAGGGCATTCCAGCCCCAGGCCACCGCCCACACCGGCTTTCCGGCATCGCCCCGGCGGACCATCTCTTCCCGCAGGGCAATGACCCGCGAAAAGTTGAGCACTCCCGGGTCAACAACGCGGTCCTCCGGCCCGGACCAGAAGCCGTAGGGCTTGGTCGCGACGACCTCAAAGAGGCCCTGCCCGCCGGCATCGTAGCAGGCCTGCAAGAAGAGCAGCTCGCTCAGGTTGCGCCCGCCACGCTCAGTCGTCGGCGCCAGCCCGGCGAGCACCAGCGTCGCGCCCGGGTCCACATCCCGAATCTGGGTGCGGGCCGCGCGCAGCAGGCGCAAATACCCCACCGGGTCTACATCGCGCTCACCCCAGTGCGGGTAGATGTTGGGCTCATCCCATATCTGGTAGTAGTCGATCCATTGCCCATACCGGGAGGCAAAGGCGCGGGCAAAGCTGGCCAGGTGCCCGGGATTGCGGGGTGGCGCGAGAGGGTTGGCCGCGTCCTCCGGGGCTCGCGCCCAGTCCGGCGAGCCGTCGAGGACGGCGACGATGCGCAGGCCCCGCCCGGCACAGGCCGGCACGATGCGGTCCCACGGCTGCCACCGATACTCGCCGGGGGCGGGCTCGATCTCCGACCAGGGGAAACGCTGCCGCACCCAGCGAAAGCCCGCCGCGGTCAGCAGGTCCAGCGAGGCGTCGAGCGAGTCCTCGTCCTCGTACTGCTCGAGGGCAACATTGACGCCCCAGGGGTCGAGCGCCACGCCGGGCACCAGGTTCTCGACCCCGTAGGCCACGCCGCGCCGCTCATAGCGCGCCTCCTGCCGGCGCACCCAGAGGGTCCGCACCAGCCCGGCCGCGCCAATCAGATATGCCAGCAGGGTGAGGGCCGCCACCGCATGGTACCACCACCCCCGGCGGCCGCGCTCCAGGCGGCCCGCTGCCCTATCCGATCGATATGCCATGCCACCCCCGTGATCCGGCTGCGCTCACGGCCCCCATGCCGGATAGGTGCTATCGCCCGGCGCGGAGGTCAGGCGGTGCGCCTCCCCGCCCTCGACCGGGATGACATACAGCTCCCAGTGCCCCTCCTCGTTGCCGGCAAAGGCGATCCAGCGCCCATCGGGAGACCAGGAGGGATAGCGGGCATCGTAGGCGCCGCGGGTGAGCTGCCTCAGGCCTGAGCCATCCGCATTCACCAGGAACACCTGCCAGTAGCCGGTCCGCCGCGTCGTGAAGGCGATCGTGCGCCCGTCCGGTGACCAGCGCGGCGACTCGCCCCCCGACAGGAAACGGTGCGGGTTCGAGCCGTCCGCGCCCACGAAGTACAGGTTGATCGAGGCATGCACCGGCGCGGTTACGTCAAGGTCCGAGTCAAACACAAAACGCCGTCCATCCGGCGACCAGTCCGGCGCCTCGTGATTCCCTTCCATCGGCGTCAGGCGCGTCTCACCCGAGCCGTCCAGCGCACAGATGTAGATGTCGGACTGACCGTTGCGGTCCGACTGGTAGGCGAGGGTCTGGCCATCCGGCGACCAGCAGGGCGCCCACTCCTCGGCCTCGCTATGCGTCACCCGGCGCACGGTGCCGGTCTCCACCTCCATGACATAGACCTCCGAGTTCCCGTCCCGTCGCGAGGCAAAGGCCAGCGCCTTGCCATCCCGCGACCAGGCCGGATAGAGGTCATCCGCCGGGTCGTTGGTGAGCCGCCGGAGGGTCTCGGGTCGGCCGGGCCTGACGGCATACAACTCCCAGTTACCATCCCGGTCGGAGGCGAAGGCGATCTGCCCCGGCAGGTCCTCCGCCACCAGGGTCGGAACTGCCGCCGGTGCCTGAGGTGTGGCAACCATACGCACCGCCTGCGCCAGGGGCTCGGGCCGGCGCGTAAGGTAGAAAAAGTCGAGCTGGAACGGGCGCAGAAAGTATCCATCGAACCCGTGCATGTCGGAGCGGAGCTTGTGCCCGGTGACGACCGGGTCCGCCCCGGCCTCGCCCGGCTGCACATCGTAGGTGATGAAGCAGACGTGCCACTCGTCGACGTCCAGCTGCATGGCATAGACGGCACCGGCCATCTGCAACGCGCGGGCCAGCGTATAGGCCGACAGGGGCTTGCCGGCGACATACACCAGGCGCCCGTCCTTGGTGATGCCCAGGCCCGAGCGGTACAGGTACACCTGGTTTGACACCGAGAGCCCCCAGAGGGTCAGCTTGCCCGTCTCCGCCGTAATCTGCCCGTTCTCGATCAGCGGCGGGCAGTTCTGCCGGTAGGAGACCATGTCGGGCGTCTGCACCAGGTCGCGGCCCCAGGTCCCCATGCGAATGGAGCCATCCTCGTACACAGCGATGGTGGCCACCCCATCCCTTGCCGGCAGGTACACCTTGCGGTCAACCATCAGACCGTACTGCCCGTGCATGGCTGCGAACCCGCCGTTGAACCCGGCAACCAGGAACGGCCAATCCTCTTTGGGGATGACTCCCGTCCCGACCAGCCCGGTCGACGGCTTGGGCTCGACCGTCCCACAGACCATCTTGAGCTGCAACAGGCTCGGGTCGATCTCTACGATCTCCACGTCGGCATATGGCCGCTGCGGGTCGGGCTTGACGCTGCCACGCCACACGACGCCATCGGCAAGGACCTTGCCCTCGGGGGTAGGTGTCAGCGTCGGCGTCGGGGTAGCGGCAGGAGTAGGCTCCACCGTCGGCTCGATGGTAGAGGTCTCCCGCACATCGGCCGTCGGCTGGACGGGGGTCGCGGTCAGCGTTGGCGAAGGCGCCGGAGTCGCCGTTGGGGACCTTGCCTGCCCATACCGCAGGCGCGTCACCTGGTCAACGACGGTGAAGAACACGTTCTCCAGGAAGGCGATCTTCTCAGGACCCACAAAGGGGAGCTCGCGCACCCGGCTGACCAGGTTCGGCAGCCAGGCCTGCTCGCCCTTGACCACGGGCAGATACTGCAGGTCCGCGCCCGGCGGCCCCACCCGCTTCGTCTCGGGCTCGACCGTAATCTCTGTCGCCTCCAGAGGCGCCCCCGCGACCACGCTCAGGCGCAGCCCCTCACCGTCCGTAGACTTCCACCTCAGCTCCACCTGTGCCACGGGCTGACCGAAAGCAAACACATCCTGCCGGCGCAGGTTCGCAAGGGGAACACAGGTCACGGACTGATAGCTCTCGCCCACGCGCGTCGCAAAGGCCAGCCACCCACCCTGAAGCACCGGCGCCGTCTCTTCGCCGGCAGGGGTAGAGGTGAGCCGGGAGACCCTGCCCACGCGCGCGACCCGGCCCTGCGCATCGACGCGCACGTCCGCCATAAAGACGTCCGCACTCCCCTCCGGCGCAAGAGCGGTGAAGAACACCCGGTAGGAGCCGGGCGCACGCCACTCCGCACCAGGCCCCGCCCAGCCCGGCGCCGACAGTGGCTCGTAGTCCGCCGCAGCCAGGGCGCGGTGCACGCCCTCCTGCGCCGCGTCGGGCGGGGCGGCGAGGGCGGTGACGGCCCGCACAGAGGTCGCCCGCGGATAGACGATGCCCAGGGTCACGCCAAGCACAACCAGAACGGCCGACAGGCTGATAATGCGTCTGCGTTGCATGCGCTCTCCTCTATCGGCCCCAGCCGGAAGGCGTTCCTCTCCCCGACCCGGTGCGGGCGAGGGGCAGCCTCCGGCTAGAGCAGGCCGTGTTCTCTGAAGAGGTCCTGAAGGATCGGCTCGATCTGTGCCTGCAGGCTCTTATTGGCGTAGGCCAGCCAGGAGACCTCGGCGTCCTCCGAGAGAGGGGCGCGCAGGGGTCCGCCTTGCAGGTCGGTTACGATGACCCCTGCCTCTCGGGCAATCAGTTCAGTACAGATATCGTAGGGGTGCGCCGTGAGTCCGGGCGGGTAGCCCCGGGCCGCCGGCAATGCCTTGAGAGCCGCCCGGATGTCGCCGTTGAAGCGATCGTGGCCGACCGCCAGCTCGTAGAGCTGCCCGCCAGTCGAAATGTACTGGTCGTCAAACACGCGCGCCCGGTCGGCGCTGACGAGGGACCCGAGCCGCGCGTACAGTTGCTCCTCAATCTCCGCGGTAACGACCTTGCCTCCCGGGAAGAACTTGGTCAGCATCGCGAAGCCGTGGCTCAGGTCCTGGGCCTGGCTCGGCAGGAGCGCGAAGGGCACCTCCTCACCGGTCAGCAGATTGCGCCGGACCGCCCGCGCACCCTTGCCGCGAATGGCCCACAGCGTGTCGGCCAGGTACTGCTTGCTGGTCGGGACCTCGGTCTGCACCGCAAGGACGATATCGGCCAGACTGGTATCCGAACCACGATTCGGCGCCACGGCGGCAAGCGCCCAGGCGCTGCGCTTGTCGTACATGATCCCCCGCGTGCCGTCGACCGGGTCCACGATCAGCACAAAGGCAGCAGTCTCCCGATCGGTTGCGGCGGGAAAGGTGCGCGTGTTCCCCTCGGCGATGAGCACAAACGGATAGCGCTGGCCAAGCGACGCGCACCGCTCGAGCAGTAGCTCGTCTACGCCGCGATCCAGCTCGTAGATCGTGTCGCTGGCCTCCTCCCGGGCTACGCTGGCCAGAGCCACACCGGCGTGCCGCCGCACCGCGTCGGCGACGCGACGCTGAATCTCGGTCTGCAGCGCAACCAGCCAGTCCCGTAGCTCCAGCAGGATGGGCTCTGCTAACATCCCCTCCTGAGAAGGCGGCATCGCAATCTCCCCGGCGCCGGGCCCGCTTGCCACCTTCGCGGCGCCCGCGCTTGGCGTCAATGCGCCTCACGGCGTGTGCGGATTATAGCACAAACACAACCCGCTCGCATCTCAAGAGTGTTCCCTCCGGCTCCAGGCGATAGCCCTCGCCTGTTCGACCGGAGCGGCCCTCCGGCCCCTTGCCGACCTGCGCCCGGTCAACAGACTCCTGCTGCGATTGGTTGGCTACATCTCTGATTTGTGCTATAATCGCCCGGACGGCAACCGTGGTAGAGAGGAGCACCCTGCGTGTTGAACCCTTTGAATGCCCTCCTTGGCCTCTTCTCCCATGATATCAGCGTCGACCTCGGAACGGCCACTACTCTGGTCATGGTACAGGGGCAAGGCATCGTTATCAACGAGCCTTCCATCGTCGCCATCGACAAGAAGAGCAAGAGAGTCATGGCCATCGGCGCGGAGGCCAAAGAGATGATCGGGAGGACGCCGGGTAACATCGTGGCCGTGCGTCCCCTCCGCGACGGGGTTATCTCGGACTTTGACATCACCGAGAAAATGCTCCGCCACTTCGTCAACAAGGTGCACGAGCGCACCCGCATCCCCTCACCACGGCCACGCATCGCAGTCGGCGTCCCGAGCGGAGTCACAGAGGTTGAGCGTCGGGCCGTGCAGGACGCTGCCATGAGGGCCGGAGCCCGCGAGGTCTACCTCATTGAAGAGCCCAAGGCCGCGGCCATCGGGGCCGGTCTGCCGATCACCGAGTCGGTCGGCAGTATGATCGTCGACATCGGCGGTGGGACGACCGAGGTGGCCGTCCTCTCGCTCGGCGGCATCGTGGTCAGTCGCTCTATGCGCATCGCCGGCGACGAGATGGATGAGCAGATCGTCCAGTACTGCCGCCAGAAGTATAACCTCCTAATTGGCGAGCGAACCGCCGAGCGCGCCAAGATCGCCATTGGCTCTGCCTTCCCCCTCCCCGAGGAGCAGACCATGACGATCCGTGGCCGCAACCTCATCACGGGCCTTCCGGACTCGGTCGAGATCTCGAGCATCGAGCTGCGTGAGGCGCTCTCTGGCCCGGTCAGTGCCATTATCGACACGGTCAAGAGCGCCATCGATGAAACGCCACCCGAGTTGGTAGCGGACCTCATGGAGCAGGGCATCGCCCTCGCCGGTGGTGGTTCCTTGCTCCAGGGCCTGCCCGAGCGCCTCTCTGAGGAAACCCGCATGCGCGTGTACCGTGCCGAGGACCCGGTGAGCTGCGTCGTGAAGGGGGGCGCCAGGTTGCTGGAGCTCCCTGACGGCCAGCGGGCGATGCTCCTCTCGGCGCAGCGGGGCACGCTGCGCCGGTAGGCCGTGCACCGCCGGAAACCCGCCCGAGGGCTCGCCGGCGCCCAGGGCGACCCGGCACACAGGTTGGCGAGGACAACACGCATGTGAAAGGGCTCCGGAACTGGCCGGTCCTTGCGGCTGCTCTTGTGGCCAGCGTCGCGATCCTGCTGCTTGGCTCTGCGGGCCTCATGCGACCTGCTGAGGGTGCAGCTTCTGTCGTTGTCGTGCCCGTTCAGTATGCACTGCACAAGGCGGTCGAAGGCCTGGGGAACCTGCTGCGGGTGCCCTATGACCTGCGCTATCTGCGGGCCGAAAACCAGCGCCTGCAGATGCAAGTCGATGAGCTCATCTACCAGCTTGCGCTCCGCAACGAGATCGAGCTCGAGAACATCGCCCTGCGTGAGCTCTTGGACCTGAAGGAGCGCTCACCCGACATCCTCGGCCCGGATGCGGACCTTCTTACGGCCGAGGTCATCGGGCACGACCCAAGCAGCCTGCTACGCTATGTCACAATCGACCGTGGCAGCCGGGATGGCGTGCAGGTCGGCATGCCGGTGATCACCGCCCGTGGCCTTGTGGGTCAGGTCAGGGAGGTACGCACCAACTCGGCCAAGGTGGTGCTGCTGACCGATCCTTCCAGCGAGGTCAACGCCCTGATCCAGCGTTCGAGAGCCACGGGCATCGTGCAAGGGCAGACCGGGCCGAACCTGGTGCTCCGGTACCTGCCGCAGACTGAGGGCATCGCCCAACCCGGCGACCTGGTGCTGACCTCGGGTCTAGGCGGGCACTTCCCGCGGCGTCTCCTGATTGGTGAGATCATCGAGGTGAAGCGCAGCGACGTCGACATGTTCCAGGAGGCCCGGCTGCGCCCGGCCGTCGACCTGGACGGCCTCGAGATGGTGTTTGTGGTGCGGCACTTTACGCCGATTGGAGTTGACGAGCAGGCCGATGGCGAGGGTGCATCGGCGGGTGGGAGCTGATTCCCAGGGGGCAGGCGATCCGAGCGTACTACCTTTGGACACCGATCCTGGTCTTCTGTGCCCTGCTTCAGGTCACCCTGATGCCACACCTGACCGTCGCCGGAGTACAGCCGGACCTTGCGCTGGCTGCCGTCGTGTGTTGGGCCCTATGCCGGGGCGCCGCCGACGGCGCCGTCGGCGGGCTGCTGGCCGGCCTGGTCCTCGACCTGCTCTCGGGGGCACCGTTCGGCGTACACACCTTTACCATGACGCTTGTCGGCGCGGCTGCGGGGCTGGCAGCGGCGCTCGTGCCTCGCGAGCACGCCATGCTTCTGCCGGGGATGGCGGTCTTTTGCACGATCTTGCAGCAGGCAGCCTGCGTGTCGCTCCTTCGCGCAGCAGGTTGGCCGCTCGGTTGGACCCAGCCGGTCGTGGTGGTCGTCATCATCGCTGCCGTGCTGAACCTGCTTCTGACGATCATACTCTACCCGTGGGTCGGGCGCCTGGGTCGCGCGCTGCCTCAAGGGGAATCGGGTTGGTGAGCCAATGAGCCGGTGGGAGTTGAGGCTCCGCTTCCTCGCTGTCCGGGCAGTGATCCTGGGCACGTTCCTCGTGCTCGGGTTCACCATCCACAACACGACGGAGGGCTTGGCCATCGTCACGCCGATCGCGCGGGAGCGGCCCGGGCTGGCCACGCTCGCACTGCTGGGAACGGTGGCGGGCGCGCCGACGATTCTCGGGGCCTTGATCGGCGGGCTGAGCTACTCGCCCGTGCTGGCCACGCTGTTCCTGGCCGTGGGCGCCGGCGCGATCTTCCAGGTGGTGTACGAGCTGGTGAAGATGATGATCGCCGAAGGGCGCACCCCCGCCTTCGG
>ENA-ORXB01003739-ORXB01003739.1-sediment-metagenome-genome-assembly--contig:-NODE-3739-length-10034-cov-3.189113_pt1 | contig 10034 bp, 8 predicted proteins | sample MGYA00237863_ERZ511475 | MGnify/ENA primary metagenome ERZ511475 (study PRJEB26305, sample SAMN06343858) | sediment metagenome | isolation source: hot spring sediment | place: Canada: British Columbia...
CTGCGCGGCGAACTTTAGAGCGCCTTGTGCACGGCTTGCCCCTTAACCCCGCCCTTCACCTGGGCTACGGGTTTATACGGGGGTTTCGAAACCCGCCCCCACGCTGCGAGGGCTGAGGGGTTCCCAGGAATGAGGGAGAGTCACCGCATGAACGTCCCTGACACCCCTTAGCTGACCCGACGCAGCGGTTGCGGTTCCGGCTGAGGCACCGGATGCGGCTCTTCGAGCAGCGGCGGCAGTCCCCAGGCCGCACGAGCCTGGTTGCAGCGAGCCAGGTCTTCCGGCGTGAAGCGCAACCCTTCTGGCGTCCAGTCCACGCCAAACTCGCGGCAAGGCGAGGGACGTCCCTGGTAGATAGCGCAGCGCACCGCTTGACCGATTTCGCCGATCAGGGCCGCGCAGCGCGGCTGAGGGCGATTCGTCCCTTTCATGCAACTCAATACCGGCGTGAGGTCTTCGGTCAGTTCCGGCGGAATGGTGCCGCCATGGCCCGGATCGGCCTCCGCCCAGTAGAACGAGACGCGGAAATAGGCACAACAGGCCCCACACTTCAAGCAGGGGTTTTCGGTCAACCGCGTGATAGAGATGACAGTGACAGCTTCGGCGTTCATGGCTTGGTTCTGGCAACGTTGCAGGCTATTTCGTCTCAGTACGAAGGACACAGCTCAAAACCGTTGGTTCACGCAATGAACGACGACCAAGAACACGCACGGGCAGAATGCCGCCCGCGTGCCGGACAATGCTGGCGGCAGTACGAGAGAAGTCAGATGTAGCCGGAGTGAGGTTGCGCGAACATATCTTCGATGCGTCAGCCATCCGCGCCTGTCTGGAGAACAAATCCGCTAAATCATAGGACAGGCACGGACAAATTTCAATCGTCCATCTGACCGATCTGCGTTCAGCACGGGACAGAGGATGCTCCATAGGCAGCCATGGCTCCGGCGCGTATAATCGTCTGCACTTCAAGGGGATGGAATTATGACGACGGCGTACCAGGCAGACTATTCGCGTAAATGGTGGGTATTGCTCAGCATCGCGATGGGCATCTTCCTTTCCACCATAGACAGCAGCATCGTCAACATCGCGCTACCCACTTTAGAAGAAAGTCTGGGGGCCAGCTTCGCCACCGTGCAATGGGTCGTCGTGGCCTATCTGCTGGTAGTCACCTCGCTGATGCTGGGCATCGCCCGCCTGGGCGACATGATCGGCAAGAAGCGCATCTATCAGACCGGCATGGTCGTCTTCACCATTGGCTCGCTCCTGTGCGGCATGGCCCCTTCAATCGGCATGTTGATCGCCTTCCGCGTGCTGCAGGGCGTGGGCGCAGTGATGATGCAAGCGTTGGGCATGGCTATCGTGACCGAAGCCTTCCCTCGCACTGAGCGAGGGCGTGCGCTGGGAATCATGGGCACGGTGGTGTCGCTGGGCATTAGCATCGGCCCCACACTGGGCGGATTGATCCTGGGCAGCATCGGCTGGCGGGCGATCTTTCTGGTCAATCTGCCAGTTGGCATCGTCGGGCTGGCCCTGGTGCGTCGTCATGTGCCAGACTGGCGACCTCCCAGAGGACAGCGCTTCGACGCGCCCGGTGCAGTACTGCTGCTGCTGACCCTGCTCGCCCTGTCGTTCGGCCTGACGTTCGGGCCGGAGCAGGGCTGGGACAGCGCCCCCATCCTGGCGGCACTGATCGGCGCGGCGGTAGGTATGAGCATCTTCCTGTGGGTCGAATCCCGCCTGGATCAGCCAATGGTTGACCTGACCCTCTTCCGCGACCCGCTGTTCAGCATCAGCTTGCTGACCGGTTTTCTGGTCTTCATGGTCATCGCCGGCATGTTCGTGCTGCCGTTCTACCTGGAAAGGGTGAAGGGCTACGATCCCCGGCAAACCGGCCTGTTCCTTACCGTAGTGCCCGCCGCGCTGGGCCTGACCGCCCCCATCGCCGGCGCACTCTCCGACCGTTACGGATCGCGGGGCATCTCGTTGATCGGGCTGACGGTAGCCGTCGTGGCCTGTCTGGGTGCTTCAACCCTTGACGAGCACACCTCGACCCTGGGCTACATTGTCCGGTTGCTTCCAGTGGGACTGGGGGCCGGGCTGTTCCAGTCACCCAACAACAGCGCGATCATGGGAGCCGCGCCGCGCGAACGGCTGGGAGTGGCGTCGGGGCTGCTTTCCCTGTCGCGCACGTTCGGGCAGGTGACTGGCCTGCCCCTGATTGGCGCAGTCTTCGCCAGCCGGGTCTACGCGGTCACACCTCTCTCTCCCGGTCTAGATGCCAGCGAAGCGCCACCCTGGGCCATTGTGGAAGGAGTCCAGGCCGCCTTCCTGGCTGGCGCGGCGCTGATAGCGTTCGGCGTGGTGCTGGCAGCCATCGCTTTCCGCATGGATCAACGGCGACGTATGGTGCGGGCCAGTGAGATCATCGGTCCGGCGACCCGTTGAGGCGCGGCTCAGACGTAGGGAAAGCAACGCCCAATAGCACTTTGGTGAGTCTTGACAGTCCCGCCAAAGCAGATGATCATCATCAGGGTAACTGGCGCACGCCCGGCCCTTGCTGACGCCGAGGTGTGTTGTTTTTTGCCTGTTGGGGTTTGCGGTAGAGGGTGGGGAACGTGATCGAGCGCTCCGATGACCCATCGCTCCTGGCCCAGGAGACTCAGCAAGCACACGCCAACTTCCGCTGGCTGGTGCTGGACATTGCCCTGTTCGGGCTGGCCATGCCCGCCACGACCCGCTTCCTGTCGGTGTACGCCATCCGCCTGGACGCCTCCGCGGCGCTGCTGGGATGGATGGCGGCCCTGCCATCGCTCGCCTCGCTGTTGACCTCGACAATGGCGGCCTGGTGGCGCAGCCGTCACACCAGCGCCCTGCAAGCATTGAGACTTCCCGCACTGGGCTTCCGCCTGTCGTTCTTACTGCCAGCGTTCACGCCGTTTTTCCCGGATAAGTGGCAGACGCTATGGTTGCTGGCCGCAGCAACGCTACCCTCGCTGGCCGCAGGCATCAGCTCGGTGATGTTCCTGGTGATGATGCGCCAGGCCGTATTGCCCACACAACTCACATCGCTGCTCAGCCAACGCGCCCTGGCTTTCAACCTGACCGTGGCAGCCGCTACCCTGGGCTTTGGCGCGTGGCTGAAGCTTGCCCCCTTTCCTCTGAACTACCAGGTGATGTATGTCCTGGCCTTCGCCTTTTCCGTACTCAGCCTGTTGTCCGTGTTGCGCATCCGCCTGGTGATGCCAGCAGACTCGCCTACCGCCGAGCATCCCCCGCAAAATCCCTGGCGTTCGTCGGCCTTCCATCGCCCGGCGTTCGTGGCGGCGTTGGTACATGTCACGTTCTTCTCGATTCTGGCGATCATCCCGCTGCGGTTGGTGGACGAGCTGGGCGCGGATGAAGGCTTCATGTCCATCTTCTCCCTGGCGGAGCTGGGAGCGGCAGCGGCTTTTTCTGCCATCACCAACCGCATCGCCGACCGACTGGGCAACCTCAACACCATCGCCCTGGGCATGGCGGGGACAAGCCTGGCCGGAGTCGTGATCGCCCTGGCCCCCAACCTGCCGCTGACGCTGATCAGCGCGGCGCTGTCGGGCGGGATGTGGACGATGGCGGGCATTTGCCTGTTCGGGTATTTCAGCGAAAACGCGCCGTCCGAAAGCCTGACGCGCTTCACCACCGCCTACAACCAGGTGGTGATGCTGTCCGTGTTCGTTGGCCCGCTGCTGGGCAGTCAGCTCGCCGAAACCTCGCTCAGCCTGACCACCGTGCTGGCCCTGGGAGCCGGATTGCGGTTGATTGCGGCCATCATCATCCGCTGGCAGGGAGCAGGATCGCTGCACAGGGTCTGGCAGGTGCACCTGCTGAACGCCCGGCGCTGAGACCGTTTCTTGCACAACGTTTACCTTCCTCCGAGACATTTCTGACGCTGCGCCGACGGTGCTCTTATACACCTGTGGCATGATAAGGGCGCAATGAAGCACTCCAGGCGCAACTCGCGACGCGAGTTGGCCTGTCACGCGGAGGGAAACGTTATGGCAAACCTGGTTCGCTGGACTCCTGAGAAATTGATAGGCGACGCTCGTTCCTTCGATCAGCTCTTCAACGAACTGTGGCGTTCGGTGTGGGCCAACTGGCCGATGGCCTTCGACACCGACACGGCGCGTCCCGTTTTGCGTCCGCCGATGGATGTGATGGAAGACGAGAACGGGCTGACCGTGCGCCTTGAGCTGCCCGGCCTGACCGCCGAGGACGTGTCGGTGGAAGTGGAAGGCGACTTGCTGACCATCAGCGGTGAGTTCAAAGCCGCCGAGGAGCGCGAAGGCGTGCGCTACTACCTGCGCGAGCGCTGCGCTGGTCCCTTCCGCCGCAGCCTGCGCCTGAGCGACACGGTGGACGTAGAACACATCACGGCCACCTTTGAGAACGGTGTGCTGACGCTGGCCCTGCCCAAGCGGCCCGAAGCGCAGCCCAAGCGCATCGAGGTGCGCACGGCGTAACGCTGCACAGTCGCCATTCTTGAGCATCGCCATCGAGGAGCGCTGCCCGTCCAGGGTAGCGCTTTTTCATTGTGGCTCTTGTTGCGGTCGCAGAGGGCGGATCACTGACCGGCGGGGCAAAGGCGTGATCGTCCCCGCCGGTATGCTGGTAGGCCGCGCCCGCCTGCTGACGAGTCGCTCCGGACGGGCGAAACTGTCCGAAAGCACCGCCTCGCCAGTCTGTCCGTTGACGTAAGCCGGCATGGCCCCACCCTGGCGCGGTTCCAGCGTGACAAACCAGACGGGCAGCAGCAACAAGCGGTAGTGAATCTCGTCAACGGCGATCAGGCTGGCGAGCCAGGCCCAGGTCTCCGGCAACGTATAGGCGCGGGGATCGCGCCGTACGTAATCGGCGGTGGGCGGCAGGGTTATCTGCCCTGTAGCCGCCAGCCGCGCCTGATGACGGGCATGGGCGCGCGCCGCCAGCGACGCCTGCAGCACATCAATACTGTACAGTCGAGCTTGCCAGTGTGCCAGGTAACGCGGATCGTAGGGGACGAGCGCCTCCAGGTCATATGGCATCAGCGCGTCCAGCACGGCGTCGGGCGGATGCGGTGTACCCGCGACCAGCGCATCGCGCACAGGATAGACGCCCGGCTGCATTTCCACAGGACGGGTGAGCGCAGCCGGCATTCTGACCATGACCACGCTTTCGAAGGCCCAAAAAGGCAGGTAGACCGCGGTCAGCGTGCCGCGCTTGATCTGCCCGCGTATCTCTTCGGGCAGGGCCTCTTGCAACGCCCTGGCCGCCGCGCGCCGGTCTATTTTGAACGGCAGCAGCGCGGCAGGCGCTTCGAAGGAGCCGACAGCATCGCCCAGCAACACTTGTGCGCTGTCGCAGAACGGGCAGCGCCCGGTCAGCGCCTCGCCGCCCAGGGTGATCTGCGCATGGCAGTTCTGACAGATCAGCACGCGACTGCTGATGCGCCACTCCTGCGAAAAGCCGAACCGTCGCCGCAGTTGCGCATGTTCGAGCCGGTGATAGCCCCGACTGACGGGAACAGCAGGGCGCGGTGATGCCCCTTCACAGTGCCCACAGTGCGCACAGAGCAGCGCCGCAGCGGCTGCATCATAGGCCATGCGCCCCCCGCACAGCGGACAGGCGGGCGTCTCCGAGCGAGCGGTGACGGGGGTATCTGGCGTCAGATCAGGCAGGGCGGGCGCTTCGCCCTCCGGAAGCGCGCCTTCCAGGATACCCTTGTCGCGCCAGGCGTACTCATGATAGGGCTGCAACTCAAGAGCGCCCTGCAGGTATTGCAGCTTCTCGCCGCGATCGTCTGTGGTCAGCGAGAGCAGATACCAGATGTCGGCCAGGGTGGGATAAGTCGAGAGCATCTCGCCCAGCATATAGGCCGCAGAAGCCCGGTCGCCCTGCTGAATGGCCCGCCAGGCACGGTTGAGCAGATCGAGCGCCAGGGGATTGATCCGCCAGTCACGATACGGCGGTTCGTAGTCGCTCACAGCCTGCTCCGCACGCAGTTCCCCAGCCAGCGCCTGCGCCTGAACGGTATCGCTGCGGTAGCCGCAGAACTGACACCACAACCCAGGGCCGTCCGGCTGCGGGAGCAGGCGGGCGTTGCAACGCGGACAGGCAGGCAAAACAGTGGTCACGGCAACACCCTGGATGGCTCGCTTTCTCAACACCCAAGAGCTGGTCCCGTCCGCAAGGCTCTGTCAGCGCGTCCCCACCATGCGCAACAGCGCATCGAGACTGGCCGCGTCAGGCAGCGACGGGATAGCCCCATACCCCGTGGTAGTGAGGGCACCCGCTGCGCATGCCCGCTGCATGATCGCCCGCAGAGCCTCGTCGTCAATCGCTTCAATAGACAGATCGTAAGCCAGCAGGCCATCCAGCAACGCCGCCACGAAAGCGTCGCCAGCGCCTGTCGTCTCCACGACCCTGACCGCCGGAGACGGCACCTGCCCTTCCCGTTCGCCCGCGCAATACCAGGCCCCGTCGCGCCCCAGCGTCACGGCGGCCAGCTTGCCCCGAAAACCGGCTACTTCCAGCGCCGCGCGGAAATCGTCACCGCACTCCGGAGTCAGGATCGCCAGGTCACCCCGGCTGATCTTGAGCACGTCCGCCCGTGCGATGGCCATGCGCATCACGTTCAGGCCGGTCTCCTGGTCGGGCCACAAATGGGGCCGCCAGTTGGGGTCGCACGAAGTTAACACACCGTTTTCACGGGCGATCCTCAGGGCCGCCAGTGTTGCCGCGCGGGCCGGATCGGTGCGCAGGCTGATCGAGCCGTAATGCAGGACGCGCGCTGCCGTGATGATCTCCGCGCTCACCTGGGCCGGGTACAGATAGTCGTGCGCGCCGGCGTAGAACTCGAACTCGTGCTGCCCACTCACTTCCTGTTTGACGAAGGCCAGGGTGGTGAAGTGGTCGGGATCAACGCGCAGCAGACAGTGCACGCCCAGTGCCTGCAAATCGCGCTCGATCTTGCGCCCAAACGCATCCCGGCCAACAGTGGCGATCAACTGCGCCTGCCGCCCCAGTTTGGCCAGTCCAGCGGCCACATTGGCCGGTGCTCCGCCGGTCGCCGCCGTATACTGGGTGGCAGACACCAGCGTCTCGCCGGGTTGACGTGATACGAAATCAATCAGAGCCTCGCCAATACACACAACGTCCATGGCGCACTCGCGCTCCTTGTCCGAGAAACCCCCTATCCCCTTGCCAGACCGCTGCACCCTGCCGGGCACACCGTGCCATTTTGGAACAAGTCGGTCATCCGCGCAAAATCGCGCCTGCCAGTATAATGAGAGACACGCTCCACGCCAGCGGATCGCGTCCCGAACAGGCCGCCAAACCACCGCTGCACCGGGCGTGGGCCTTGCTGAATGCCACGCGCAGCCGGTTTGTCTGTCGTGCCAGGCCGCAAGAAAGGATACTCATGGCAACGACGGTGTTGCCCGAAACGACTCGCGCGCTTTATCCGTTCAAGTCGCATTATTTCACGCTCAGCGATGGCATCCGGATGCACTACATAGACGAAGGCCCCGGCGACGGCCCTCCGCTGATCTTCTTCCACGGCTACCCGACGTGGAGTTTCGCCTATCGCGCGCTGATCGTGTGTTATGCAGCCCAGGGTTACCGCTGTCTGGCGATGGATCATGTCGGCTACGGCCTGAGCGACAAACCGACCAGCCGCCGCTACCACACCCTGCGCCGGCATATCTATAACGCCATCGAGTTCATCCAGGGCCTGGGATTGCGCGATGTCACCCTGATCATGGAGGACTGGGGCGCGGCCTTCGCCCTGGGCTATGCTATCCGCCACCCGGAGAACGTCCGGCGGCTGATGATCATGAATTCCTGGGTCTTCACCCACTCTTCCACTTTCCCCATGCACCCAATCGTCCGCCTGATCGCCACGCCAGGAGTCGGCGAGCTGCTGTTCGGCATCCTGAATCTGGCTTTTCCCCTGGGGCTGCAACGCTGGACGGCCCGTCAACTCTCGCCCGCGGTGATGATGGCCTACCGCGCCCCTTTCCGCGAAGCCCGTCAGCGCGCGGCTCTGGTTCAGTTTCCACGCATGATCAGCACGCACCCCAACCACCCCTCGACTCCCCTGCTGCGCGAGATCGAAGAGGGGCTGAGCGCTCTGCGGCGAACTCCGACACTGCTCGTCTGGGGAGCGGAAGACCCGATCTTCCCCCCGCCCCTCGCCCGCCATTGGAAAAGCAGGTTACCCCTGGCCGACGGTCCTCATCTGATCGCTGGTGCGCGCCATTACCTCACCGAGGACGATCCCGACGCGCTCATGCAGCACCTGGACACCTTCCTGGCCAGGACCGAAGCGAGCGAGGGCGCATCTGCGCAGTGAGGCCATCAGCGGGAACTGGCACTGTTTGCCCGGAGTCATCCAACACGTCATAATTGGCGACATGCCAGCAAACACACAATCGCCTGTACTTCAACAAACCATGCCACAACGCCATAGCACAACCTGCTCTTGTGGGGCTGGAGCAACTGTGCCTGTCGGGAGCCTCTATGCCTGGCCCGCTTAAACTGCCCACCCCTACGCTGGTGCGATCCACCGTCAGCCTGCGCCGCGTCGTCGATCGCCTGCGGCGCGAGCCGTTGGTCGCTGCCGACACCGAGTCCAACAGCCTGTACGCCTACCAGGAACAGGTCTGCCTGATACAGCTTTCTTCGCGCAGCGAAGATATCATCGTAGACCCCCTGGCCGTTGAGGATCTCTCGGCGCTCAACGATCTGTTCGCCGACCCGACCATCGAGATCGTCTTCCACGCGGCGGAATACGACATTCTCTCGCTCAAGCGGGACTTCAGCTTCTCTTTCACCAACCTGTTCGATACGATGCTGGCCGCGCGGGTGTGCGGCTGGACAAAGACGGGACTGGGCAATATTCTGGAAGACTTGTTCGGCGTCACAGTGGACAAAAAGCATCAGCGGGCAGACTGGACACAACGCCCTCTCCCCCAGGAGCAGTTACGCTACGCGCAGATGGACACGCACTTCCTGCCCGCGTTGCGCGATCATCTCTACGCCGAACTGGTGTCGCTCGACCGGCTGGAAGAAGCGCGTGAGATGTTCGACGCTCTGTGCGCCATTTCGCCCCCTGAGCGCCCCTTCGACCCGGAAGGCTACTGGCGGATACCCGGTGTGCACGACCTGACTCCGCAGCAAATCGCCGTGGCCCGCGAACTGTATCTGCTGCGCGACGCTGTCGCCCGTCGTCTGGATCGCCCGCATTTCAAGGTGTTCAGCGATGAAGTGTTGGTCACCCTGGCCAGACTGGGGCCACGCCATCCGGATGACCTGAGAACCGTGCCCGGCCTGAGCCCCCAGGTGATCCTCAAAGAAGGGCAGGCCATTCTGGAAGCGGTCGCGCGGGGTCGTCGTGCCAGGACGCCGCGTCCTCCAACGCGCAACCAGAATTACGATCCGCTGGTGCACGAACGCTATCAGGCGTTGCACGAATGGCGCAAGAAGCGCGCTGCCGAGCGGGGCGTCGAATCGGACGTCATCGTCCCGCGTGAGACGCTCTGGGCTTTGGCGCGTCTGGCTCCCAGCAACCTGGAAGAACTGGACAACATCCCTGGTCTGGGACCCTGGCGGCGCGCGGCCTATGGGGCAGAGATGCTGGCTGTGCTGGCGCAGGTCGCGGCGCAGATCACATCGCCGCACGAAGGCGACTGAGCGTCGCGGGAGGGCAAGAGACAATGAAAATCACATTTCACGGCGCTGTGCGCACGGTCACCGGCTCGCAACACCTGATCGAAGTGAACGGTCACCGGCTGCTGCTCGACTGCGGGCTGTATCAGGGGCCGCGGCGCGAGTCGTTCGAGCGCAACCGCACCTTTCCCTTCGACGCGGCCAGCGTAGACGTGATGATCCTCAGCCATGCGCACATTGATCACAGCGGCAACATCCCTAACCTGGTCAAAGCCGGCTTCCGCGGCGACATTGTCTGCACCTTCGCCACGCGCGATCTGTGCGCCACCATGTTGCTGGACAGTGCCCATATC
>ENA-ORXB01003740-ORXB01003740.1-sediment-metagenome-genome-assembly--contig:-NODE-3740-length-10028-cov-2.378052_pt1 | contig 10028 bp, 8 predicted proteins | sample MGYA00237863_ERZ511475 | MGnify/ENA primary metagenome ERZ511475 (study PRJEB26305, sample SAMN06343858) | sediment metagenome | isolation source: hot spring sediment | place: Canada: British Columbia...
CGGCGACCACCGAGATCTACACTCTTTCCCTACACGACGCTCTTCCGATCTCCCCGCGCCGACGCGCCGGGTTTCGTCAGCGGCTTCGCCTCCGGCCTCGCCGTCCAGAGCGCCCGGGTGACAACGGTTCACCTCCGCCTCGCTCGCGGGGACAACGTCGGCGGCGCGATCGTCGGGACGATCGTCGACCCGTCGGCGCGACCCGTCGCGGGGGCGAACGTCACGATCGTCGCGGGACCGGTCGTCGGTTACCAAGCGTTCAGCGATGGCGACGGCCAGTTCCAAATCCTCGGCCTGCCCGCCGGGAGTTACGATCTGCGAATCGACGCCGAGGGGTTCGTCCCCCATTTCGTGCAGAACGTCGTGGTGACGGTGCAGGCCGCCGTCGTCCGCGTGACGCTGCAGCCGAACGTCGGGATCGGGACGCTGGCGGGGGTGGTGCGCAATCGCGAGGGCCAGGCGCTCCCCAGCGCCGAGGTGAGCCTCACCGCGGGGCCGAGCGCTCCCCAGCGAACCTTCACCGATAGCGCCGGCCGCTTCGAGTTCGACTCCCTCCAGGCGGGCGGCGGCTACCGCGTGCGGGTCGAGGCCATGGGCTATCGGGTCGCCGAGGTCTCCGATCTGACGGTGCTGCCCGATCGGACGACGACGGTGATGATCACGCTCCAGCCGCTAGCGTCGCGCGGGACGATCGCGGGGGTGGTGCGCGATCTCGCCTCGCGGCCGGTGGAGGGAGCGCGCGTGGAGGTGAGTGCCGGCCCCGCTTTTCCGCCCCCCGTCTTCACCGGCACGGACGGCAGCTTCTCGCTCGGCGGGCTGCTCCCCGGGACCTACACGATTCGCGTCAGCGCGGCCGGGTATCGCCCGGCGCAGGTCGGCCCGCTCTCGGTCACCGCGGGGAATACGACGCGCACGCAAATCCTGCTCACCCGCTAGCGGGCGACCGCCCGCGCGATCGCCCGTCGCTGTGATACGATCTTTATGCGGCGGTAACCGCATCGTAACGTCACGTGGGTATTCTGAACCAGAGCACGCCGAGCGACGGCTGCACACGCGCGACGAAAGGACGAGACGATGCGGGGAGACGAGCCGGGCCAGCCGGTCGAGTGCTGCGGCTGGTGCCGTCGACCGATCTCGATGTGCCACGCACCCGCGTGCGACGATACTCCCACCTACCCCGGGATTTGGCGCCACGGCCACTGGGTGGATGCGACCCGGGCGGCGCCACGCACGCCGGAGCGCACGTCGGGCGGTCGAGCCCGCTCCGAAGAGGGAATTCGATCGCTCGGTGAGCTCGCGACTTCCGTTCCGAAGTGACTGTGCATGGGATCCGACCCCCGTCCCCACCCTGATCGTCTGTTGTAGCGATGGCCGCTTCGCGGCGGCGACGGACGAGCTGGGCTATTCGGGCCAGGGGTGGCCCCGGTTCAATCGGTTCCAGGTTCCCGGCGGGCCGGCGTGGCTGACGCGGCGACCGGAGCTCGCTCCCGAGCGGCGGGCAGCGTTCCGCCATCTCGAGCTCCTGGTGGCGGCGCACCGGATCGAACGAATCGTCCTGGTGAGCCACGCGGGCTGCGCCTTCTATGCACACCTCCTGCGGCGACCCGCCGAAGCCTGCGTCGCCGAGCAGCGGGCGGATTTGCTCGAGGCGGCGGAGTCGCTGCGCACCTGGTTCCCGCAGGCGGAGGTCGCCGCCTACCTCGCGCAGGAGGCGGACGGTCGCATCGCGTTCGAACCGGTGGGCGGGTAGGAGACGCGCCTCGGGCGGCGAACGGGAGGGCGAGAGGCGAGCCCCATCGGGAGGAGAGTGTGAACCTGCTCGCCATCGGCGCGCATCCCGACGATCTCGAAATCCTCTGCGGCGGCACGCTGGCTCGCTTCGCCCGTGCGGGCCACCGCGTCACGATGCTGGTGATGACCGATGGCAGCGCGGGCCATGCCCGCATTCCCGCCGTCGAGCTCGCCGCGATCCGCGAGCGCGAGGCGCGCGCCGCGGCCGAGGTCATCGGCGCCGAGTTCGTTTGGCTCGGCCTGCGCGACGAGTTCGTCTTCAACGACGAGCCGACGCGCCTCCGCCTCCTCGACGCGATCCGCGCCGCTCGACCCGATGCCATCCTCACGCACGCGCCCGACGATTACCATCCCGACCACCGCGCCACCTCCCGTGCCGTGTTCGACGCGAGCTTCATCATGGGGCTGCCGAACGTCGTCACCGAGGCGCCCGCCTGCCCCGGGGTCCCCGCGCTCGCCTATTTCGACACCCTCGCCGGCCTCCGCTTCGAGCCGACCGACTGGGTCGACATCACCGAAACCTGGGAGGTGAAGCGGGAGATGCTCGCCTGCCATCGCTCCCAGGTCGAGTGGCTCCGCGATCACGATCGGATCGACATCTTCGAATTCATGGAGGTGGTGGCGCGGTTCCGGGGCCTGCAGTGCGGGGTCCGCTATGCCGAGGCGTTCCGGGTGGAGACGACGTGGCCGCGGGTACGCGCGGGCCGGTGGCTTCCCAGCGCGATGGCGGTGTGAGGCGGGACGACGATGTCCGGTCCCTACGACGCCTCGGTGCAGCCCGATGCCCACTCCGCCGGCGCGCGTCGGGAGGCGCCGGTCGAGCGCTTGGCGCGCCGGCTGGTGCGACTGGGGCGCCGGCTCACCGCCGGGCAGCGTGCCCTGCCCGATTACCTGATCCTCGGGGCGCAGCGCGCGGGCACGACCTCCCTCTACCACTATCTGACTGAGCATCCCGCCGTGCTGCCCGCGCCGGTGAAGGAGATCCATTTCTTCGATCACCGGTTCCACCGCGGCGTCGGTTGGTACCGGTCGCATTTCCCGCTGCTGCGCTGGCTCCGCGCGGAGGCGGCGCGCCGCGGCCATCGCCTGGTGGTCGGCGAGGCGAGTCCCTACTACCTTTTCCACCCCGCGGTGCCGGAGCGCGTCGCTCGCGTGCTCCCATCGGCGCGATTGATCGTCTTGTTACGCAATCCGATCGATCGGGCCTACTCGCACTACCAGCACGAGCGTCGGCTCGGGCGCGAGACACTCTCCTTCGAGGCCGCGATCGAGCGAGAAGCGGAGCGACTTCGGGGCGAGGAGGCGCGGTTGCTCCGCGATCCACGCTACCGGAGCGATGCCCATCGTTTCCACTCCTACCTCGCGCGCGGGCGCTACGCCGAGCAGCTCGAGCGGTGGTTCGCCCACTTCCCGCGCGAGCAGTTGCTCGTGATCCGTAGCGAGGATCTGGCCGCGTCACCGCAGAGCGAACTCGAGGCGGTCCGCCAGTTCCTCGATCTTCCCGTGGTGGCGGATTGGCCGCCCGCTTCCCCCACGCACCACCACCGCGCGTCGTACCCGCCGATGCCGCCCGAACTCCGTGCGCGCCTGTGCGACTACTTCGCACCGTACAACGCACACCTCGCCGCCCTGTGCGGCCGCGACTTCGGGTGGGATCGCTGAAGCCCGCTCGGTTTCGCGAGCGCTCGTCCTGCGGTGAGAGAAGGGTTTTGGAAGCCGCTGTGACGGGTACCCAGCCTTCGGTGTGACGGTCCACGGGCCGACACCGCGCGGTCCGGGCGGCGGGGAAGCGCCCCCGATGGCCCGGCGGCGGAGACGAGGCATGGCGACCGATCCCGAGACGGGCTACCTGGCGCTGGCTGCGGCGGGTGTGGCGGTGGTCACCGACTGGCGCAGCGGGAAGATCTACAACGCCCAGACGGTGCCGCTGCTGTTGATGGCGCCCGTGTGGCATCTCGTGCGACACGGGTGGGCTGGAGTCGCGGAGAGTCTGCTGGGTGCCGGGCTGGTGGCGGCGGTGCTGCTCGGTCTGGCGGTGACGCTGGGTCCCGGCCTCGGTGGCGGCGACATGAAGCTGCTCCTGGCGCTCGGCGCGCTGGTCGGGTGGCCGTTGGCTGGCTGGTTGTGCCTCTACGTGGGGGCGGCGGGACTGCTCGGCGCGCCGGTGCTTTGGTTGCGGGAGATCGGTCGGGTGGGCGGGATCGATCGGAGCGCGGGATCCGGCAGCCGTGCGCGATCGGTAGGATCGCCCGCTTTTCCGTACGCATTCTGTATCTTTTTCGGAACCGCACTGACCGTGTGGCTGGGGCCGCTCTAGTCGCCCGAATGCGGCGTGTGGGCGGACCCCGCGCGAGCGTTTGCCGGGTAGCACCCGGCGAGAGAGGGAACGAGCCGAGATGAGACGTGCTCAAGATCGGGCGGGTCGGATGGCCATCGGCGCCGCGCTCGTGTGCGCCTGCGTGGCCGCCGGACTCGGTTACGTCGAGCTGACGCGGTCGCGCGCTCCCGCCGCCGCTACCCGTGAGCGGGTGCGGGCGGTGACCGCGGCACGCGAAATCCGCGCCGGCGAGATCCTCAGCGGCGCCGACCTCCATTTGGCGGAAGTCCCCGCGACACGGGCGACGGCGTCCTCGCTGCGCCGCCTGGCGGACGCCGAAGGGCGGGTCGCCGGCCGGCCGATCCCCGCCGGCGCGCCCGTCACCGCCGACGCCCTCCTCGAGGCGAGCGTCGCCCTCGGCCCGGCCTATGCGCTCCCCAACCATCTCCGCGCCGTTACGGTCGGCGTCGACGCCGTCCGCGGGATCACTGGCTTCCTCAAGCCGGGGGATCGAGTCGACGTGCTCGCCAGCTTCAGCCGCAACCACGAAGCGATCGCGCGGGTGGTGCTTCAGGACGTCGAGGTGGTCGCGGTGGGCACCGAGACGGCGCCGACGTCGATTGCGCCCGACGAGGAACGCGGCTCGCCCCGGACGGTGTCGGCCAGCCAGCAGGTGCCGGTGACCCTCGCCGTGACGGTGGACGAGGCGGAGCGATTGGTCCTCGCGGACCAGCACGGTCGGATCCGGCTGGCGCTGCGACCGGCGCGCGGCGCGGGCTACACGCGGACGCGGGGTGCCACGCTCACGCAGTTGAGCGGCCTGGGCGCTGGCCGCCCGCGTCCACCGGCGCCGTCCGTCGCTCCGCCGCTCGCTCCCGCGCGGGTAACGGTGACTCCCTCCTTCGCGCCGCCGCCACCGTCCGCGACTCCACGACCGGCGGCGCTGATCACCGAGCGGTCGGAGCACCAGGTGATCGTCGTGCGGGGCACGCGGCTGGAAAGCGTCGACGTGCCGCTCGAGTCTGCGGGTGGACGTGAAGGAACCCCCGGCGCCGACGCGGCCGGTGGGCCCGGGAGGATGCCTCGATGAGTGGGCTCCAGGTTCGATTCGTTCGTCTTCTCTGTTGCTTCGGCAGTGCGGCGCTGGTGCTGATCCAGGCGGCGCCGATCCGACCGAGCGTCGTGACCGCACGCGCGGGCGCGGAGCGCATCGCCGTGCGCTACCGGCTGCGTGTCGCCCGTCCCGCGCCCGAGCGACTGCGGGCGAACCGGGGATCGCTGGCGCTGCCAGCGGTGCAGTGCGTGGGAGTGACCGAGCTCTCCGCCTCCGTGCCGATGCCGGCACCCGCGCACACGGCCGCCGCCAAGCTCGAGACCACGGGCGAGCCGATCGCGCAGACGCGGGGCGAGGCGCCACCCCGCTTCTCTTCCCTCGCACTCGAGCCGGGGCACACCGCCCACCTCCAATTCGCCACGCTGAGCCGGGTGGTCGTCGGCGATCCCGCGGTGGCGGACGTGGTGCCCGTCTCGTCGCGCGATCTGGTGATCGTGGGAAAGGGAGAAGGCGCCACGACCGTGATGGTGTGGGATGGCGGCCAGCGCCACATCTACCGCGTCGAGATCGCGCGACCGAGGACGCCGCCGCTCGACCTCGAACCGGTGGTCCGCCGCCTCCAGGTGGAGATCGGCGATCCGAACATCCGCGTCCGCGCGCTGGGGAACGCGATCTTCCTCGAAGGCGAGGTGACCGATGCGCATTCGGCGCAGCGAGCCGAGCTGATGGCGCAGGCGTTGGCGGCGAAGGTTCACAACCTGATCCGCGTTGCGGCGGAGCCGGTGCCGCCACCGCCACCACCGCCGCCACCGAGCGCGGAGGCCGCCCGCATCCTCAACGAGGCGCTCGGCAAGTATGGCTGCGTCGCCCGCGCCGTCTCGGCGAACACGGTGCTCGTCGAAGGAACGGTGTCGACGTCGGATGCCGAGCAAATCCGCAAGATGATGGCTGCCCTCGCGCAGGGCGTCGCCCTGGTGGACGGGCTGGTCGTCGCAGCGCCGGCGGCGAACCAGGTGCTCATCCGAGCGCGGGTGGTCGACATCAACCGGACGCGATTGCGCGATCTCGGCGTCGATTGGGGCCAGGTACTCGATGTCAACGGTCAGCGGACGATCGTCGACCAACCGTTCCTGTTCGGGATCTTCGGGCGGCTCGATGGGAACCTGAACGTCAATCCCCTCGACGAGATCGGCTTCCGGTTGAGCCTGCTCGTTCAGGAGAACGCCGCGCGGATCCTCTCCGAGCCGAACCTCCTCGTGATGGAGGGGGCGCAGGGGAGCATCTTGGTCGGCGGCGAGTTCCCGATCCCGGTCGTCCAGGCGACGACCACGGCAGTCGGATCGGTCACCGTCGAGTTCAAGGAGTTCGGGGTGAAGCTGGCGGTGCAGCCGATTCGGGTGGCGGACGGCCAGATCGTGATGCGGGTGGCGCCGGAGGTGAGTCTGCTCGATTTCGGCAATGCGGTGCGGATCAGCGGGTTCACGCTGCCGGCGTTGCGCACGCGACGGGAGGACAGCGTCATCCGGATCGCCAGCGGCCAGACGCTCGCTATTGGCGGGCTGATCGAGAACAACTACTCGCGGATCGTGAAGCGGATCCCGTTCCTCAGTGATCTGCCGGTGCTGGGCGAGTTCTTCCGCAGTCGCAGCTTCCTGCGGAACGAGACGGAGCTGGTGATCCTGATCACGCCGGAGATCGTGCCGCCGGGCGGCGCGGTCCGCACCACGCCGCTGGCGGAGGAGGCGCCGCGCTATCCGATCCCGCGGCCCCAGGTTCCGCCCAGCGTTCGCCCGCGAACGCCCCCCGCTCCCGGGCGAGGCGGCTAGCCGCGCGCGACCAGGCCGGAAGATCGCCGCGCGCGGTGGGGGAGGCGCCCCGTCGCGGGCGCCTCCCCTCCGGGACCCCTCCCGCACGCAGCGAAAGGAATCGGCAGCATTGACCCGCTTTATCTACGCCGAAAGCGACCGCCGCCAGCGCGAACAGCTCCGTGACGCCGCGATGGGCCGGCGGACGGTGACCCTGATCGGCACGGCGCGCGATGGCCAGGAAGCCGTGCAGGCGGCGATCGAGTTCCTCCCCGACGTCGTCGTGCTGCCGGAATCGCTTCGGTTCATCGATGGCTTCACCGCGGCGCAGTTGATCGTGGCCGTGGCGCCGCAGGTCAAGCCCATCCTCCTGGTCGAGAGCGAGACGCCGGGGCGATTGCGCCAAGCGCTCCGATCCGGAGTGCGGCAGTGCCTGCCGCGGTCGGTCCCGATCCCCGTGCTCCTCCAGGTGGTCGAGGAGGTGGGGCGCCTCGACGCGATCCGCGAGCAGCCGGAGTATTGTGCCGCGCTCGATCCGCGCCGCTTCCCGCGGGTGATCGCGGTGACCGGCGCCAAGGGCGGGATCGGCAAGACCTCCACCGCGACGAACCTCGCGGTGGCGCTGGCGCGGCTCGATCAGGGGGAGACGTGCCTCGTCGACCTCTACACCCAGTTCGGCGACGTGGCGACGCTTCTCGACCTCGCGCCCACGCAGACGCTCGTCGACCTCGTCAGCGTCAACGCCGAGATCGACCTCGACGTCCTCAGCGCGGTGACGATGAGCCACGCCTCCGGCCTGCGGGTGATCCTGGGATCGTCGAGCCCGCGCGCGCTCGATGCGCTGCCGGTGCCCCGCCTCGACGAAATCTTCGTCGCGCTGCGCCAACGCTATCGCTTCATCGTCGTCGACGTTCCCAACCTGCTCCACGCTGGGACCGTGCGCGTGCTCGAGACGGCCTATCGCATCCTGCTCCTCTGTAGCATGATGGACCTCACCGCCGTGGCGGACACGCAGCGGTGGCTGACCGCCGTCCAGGAGTCGTCGATCCCGGTCGATCGCGTGCGGCTGGTCGTCAATCGCGTCGGGCGAGAGAGCATGTTGCCGGTGGCGGAGGTCGAGCGGTCGCTGGGGATGACCGCGTGGGCGCAGATTCCCAACGATCTGACGCTCGTGGCGGAGTGCGCGAATCGCGGCGTGCCGTTCGTGACCCACGCGCCGGGCCATCCCGTTAGCCAAGCCGTCGTGCGGATGGCGGAGGCGCTGGCCGAGGATCGGGAGGTGCTGCCGGCGCACCGAAGTGCCTCCCGCGGCGGATTCTGGCGGCGCTTACCAGCGGAGGGACTCGTGAAAGCGATGGCCCTCTTGCCGCTGGGCGCTCCCACGGACGCAGAGGGGAAGCGATGAGCGGACTCGTTCTCCTGCTCCTTCTCGCAGCGGCGGGGCTCGCAGGCTACGGTCTGTGGACGGGTTGGACCGGGCGCCGCCACACGCTGCGCCACCGGATCGCCAGTGTCACGAGGACACTTCCCACCCAGGACGAAGAGGAGGGGGGCCCGCTCGCCCGCTTGCTCGAAGCGCACGGGCTGAAGACGCGGCTAGCGGAGGCGCTCTGGCGGGCAGGCCTCCACTGCGAACCGGTCGACTTCGTCGGGCTAGCAGCGATCGTCGTCCTCTGCGCCGCGGGGCTGGGGCTGGTGCTCACCCGCAGCGCGGCGATCGCGGCGATCGCGGGGGTGGCGGCGGCGCTGGCGCCGCTGGCGCTCCTCTCGTTCCGCGAGTCGCAGCAGCGCGCCCGCCTCGAGGCGCAGCTGCCGGATGCGCTGACCATGCTCGCCTCGTCGTTGCGCTCTGGCTACAGCTTCCTCCAGGCGCTCCAGATGGTGGCGCAGGAGACGCCGCCGCCGCTCGCTCGCGAGGCGCAGAAGGTGCTCGACGAGGTCAACGTCGGCCTCACCCTCGAGCTGGCGTTGCGGCGGATGGTGCGCCGCGTCCGCAGCTACGACGTCGATCTGCTCGTGACCGCCATCTGCATCCAGTATCAAGTGGGCGGCAACCTGGCGCTGCTGATGGACAACCTCGGAGAGACGATCCGCGAACGGTTCCGCACGCGGGGCGAAATCCGCGCCCTCACCGCGGAGGGGCGGATGTCGGGGGTGATCCTCTTCCTGCTCCCCCTCGGACTGCTCGTCTTCCTCTCGATCGCCAATCCGGACTACATGAACCCGCTCTACACGCATCCGGTCGGGAGGTTGCTCCTGGCCCTGGCGGCGGTGATGCAGGTCGTCGGCGGTTGGATCATCCGGCGAATGCTCGCGGTCGACGCCTGATCCTGCGAGAGGTGCATCGATGTTGAAGCTGCTGGTGTGGGGGTTCGCGGCGCTGTCGGTGGGATTGGGGGTACTGGGGATGGCGCTGATCCACAGCGCGCGGCGCTGGGAGGAGCGGATGCGCACCGCACTCGGCGCGCCCGCGGAGGAAGCGCCACCCGGTCCCGACGCGGCACTCGAGCGATCGCCGCGTCCGTGGGAGGGGCTCGTGCAGCCGCTGTTAGCGCTGGTGCCGGAGACGGTTCGCCGTCGCTGGCGGCAGCGGATCGCCACGGCAGGGCTGGCACCCGCCCTTAGCGAGGGGGACTACCTGCTCCTGCTCGGGATCGCCCTCGGCGTGGGGATCGCGATCGGCGTGGCGCTCTACCCGGCCATCGCTGCGCGCAACCCGGCGATGGGATGGGCCGTCGCGGGCCTGACGGCATTCGTCTTCCTGCTGCTCCCCGACTACTGGCTCCAGTCGCGCGCCGGCCAGCGCCAGTATCGCATTCGGCGGACGCTGCCCGACGCGATGGATCTCCTCGTCGTGAGCGTCGAAGCGGGGGTCGGGTTCGACGGCGCCCTCCAGCGGGTACAGGAGAAGTTCCCCGGGCCGATCGCCGACGAGTTCGGCCGCGCGCTCCAGGAGATGCGGCTCGGCAAGCCGCGCGCCACGGCCCTGCGCGACATGGCGGCACGGTGCGGTGTGCCGGAATTCTCTGCCTTCATCGCCAGCATCTGCATGGCCGATCAG